>Ga0187883_10002597_pt1 | contig 10866 bp, 8 predicted proteins | sample June2016WEW_20_1_2_FD_132966 | JGI IMG/M metagenome (GOLD analysis project Ga0187883, IMG submission 132966) | Peatland microbial communities from SPRUCE experiment site at the Marcell Experimental Forest, Minnesota, USA - June2016WEW_20_10 | ecosystem: Environmental > Terrestrial > Soil >...
GGGCTCCTGAGGAACTAGCTGTCATTCTCCTGTTACTGGGATGGGCAAGAGTTGGAAGCCGAGTCGAGCTGCTTGTTTGCGGAGGCGCATTTCAGCTCTCTGCTGTGCCTGTTCATCGCAACGGTGGAAGACGGTTTCTGTGTACGGTTCCTTGGTCAATAAAACGTGATACAGAATCCGCGCGATTTTATGTGCGGTGGCAGTAATCGCCTGGGCAGTGCCGAGCTTGGCCCGCATGCGCCGAAAGAACTCGCCGAAGTAACCTTTCGCGCGGCACAGAGAGTTTGCGCCCATTCGGAGCGCAGTCGCAGCGCGATGCTTTACCTGGCGTGTTTTACAGGACAGCACCTTGCCGCCGCTGATTCGTTTTTCCGGGCAGAGGCCAAGCCAGGAGGCGAAGGCAGAGGCATGGCGAAACCGGCTGACATCGGTGCCGATCTCTGTCAGTACAACTTGCGCAGTGGCTGCGCTAACTCCTGGAATGTCGGTGAGATCGACGCCCGCGATGCGGTACAGCTCACTTCGCAGATCAAACTGAGGATCGTTGCCCTTGCGATGATAGGCGGTAGGCTTGGTGCGTGGTGGTATGGGATCCTCGGTCGCACTGGGAAGAGCCTGCATCAGACGTGCCGTCTCCTGATCCAATTCCAAGATCAGCTTCTGGTAGTAGCGGTATCCCGCCAGCGACTGCTTCAGGGTGAATAGATGTTCCGGCCGGTAGTCTCCCACCAACGCCTGCGCCACCTTGTCCCGCGGGCTCTGTACCCGACGATGACAAAGTTGCGCCAGTGCGACGGGATCGCGCTGGCCCGAGAGGATGGCATCGAGAATCGCTTGGCCACTGGTTCCGGTGATGTCGCTGAGCACATGGTGGAGCTGCAGGTTCATCTGGCTGAGCGCCTTCTGCATGTGCAGAATGTGCTCAGCCGCCATCTCCAGCAGGCTGCCACGGTGCCGCCACAGAGTACGAAGGGCACAGATCGCCTCGGGTGGCCGAAAACTGGCCCGCAGTAGTCCTACCGAGTGCAGATACTGGATCCACTGGCAGTCGGATACGTCGCTCTTGCGTCCGGGCACGCTCTTCAGATAGTGCGCGTTGACTAAATACACTTTGAACCCGCGCTCCTCCAGGATCTGAAACAGGGGGATCCAGTACACTCCGGTCGACTCCATCGCCACGCTCTGAATCCGACACTGGCCGAGCCAATCGGCAAGCGCATGTAGGTCGCAGGTGAAGCTACTGAACCTGCGCGTCGACTCCTCAGCACGATCCGGTGGTACCGCGACGTAAATCTCCTCCGCTCCAATATCGATGCCCGCCGCGTCCGGCTCCAACACCATAAATCTGCGCGCTTGCTTCTCTTTTCGCTTCGCCATGATCTTCTCCTTGTCGCCGGAGAACACGGCCCGAGGCGCGAATCCTAGCAGTCTCCTGATCGAGATCGCTGCACTGCTCCGCAGTCGTCATCACTAACCTATCCGCAACCTCAGACCCATGCTTCGAGTCGGGCTCATCAAGCACCATTGCCCATTTCGGGCCGTAGCTGCCGCGGTCTCCAGCACACCTATCATCGCTCATCCCATGTTCCTTCCGTTCCTATCTGAGCGAAGCTCAGTCGGTTGCTTCGAGGAAGTTAGTCAGATTGGTACCGCGAAGTCGGCTAGTGTTTACTGAATCATGTCCGTTCCGGTCGGATGACGGACAACCCGGCAGTTATTGGTGCATGCGGTTCGGCGTGCAACTCTAAAGCCGCATTTCCGCGGTTTGAAATATTTTTTTCCAACTTGATTTTCGGCCAGCGGAAAGAGCTCCCAGCGGGGGATTGGCTAACGCCCGAGCCGCCGCCACCGGATCGCGAGGGGGCAAGAAACCGGGCGGGGTGTGGACAGCCATGATGTCCCCCTCAGCCGGGCTACGGGATCTCGAATCCGCGCCCCAATGGAAATCACCGAGCTGCCGAAGAGCCGATACCCGGGGCTGTTCGGAAGCCAAAACCGGTTGTCTGAGCAGCTGCACCATAAGCCCACAAGAAACACACCACCTTATCAGCCAGCCTCCCACCCGCGATTCCGGAAACGGATGGAGGGATGGAGATTCTCTCCCCAGAGCAAGAGCAAAACCAAGTGCAAGAACCGATCGCAGAACAACACGCGCAGATGGTGCGGAGTCAGACAACTTTTACTGGTCGCACAGCACTGTCTTAACGCGATGCGCGACTGAATTGGCGATCGAGAAGTGCCGATCGAAAATCGTCGATTCCAGGTGGTTCGCCTCAATCGCCTTGAGTTGCCTCACAACATCCCTCTTTAGGCGACAACCAGTGCCGGACACCGAGCAGCATGTCCCAGCTCTCCTTGGTCTCCCCGAATGCTGATTGACACCATAAGCCTTCGAAATCATTCCGCGGTCCTTTGCAATGCGATTCGACGCGGGTCTTCGAACAGACGCGCCGTGACAGCCCCAAAGATGAAGCCGCCGATGTGCGCCAAGTACGCCACGCCTCCGGTCTGCACCTGCGCTACCGCCCCGGCATTGAAGAGCTGGGTAAGGAACCAAAAGCCGATCAAGAGTGCAGCTGGGATGAAGGTAATCCGCACAAACACAAAGAGAAATAGAACCGCGCGAATCCGATCCCGAGGATAGGTGACCAGAAACGCGCCCATCACCGCGGCAATTGCGCCGCTCGCGCCCAGGTTTGGGACCGTGGAATGTGGTGATTCCGCGACTTGGGCTAGCATGGCCACCAGCCCGCCAACAATGTAGAAAGCAAAATACCGCCCTGGGCCCATCGCATCTTCGATCTCAGGGGCAAAGGCCCACAAGAAGATCATGTTGCCGATGATGTGCGACCAGCTGGCGTGCATAAACATCGCCGTCAGAATCGTAATCCAGTGGTGGCCGGAAAAAATTTGGGCGGGGATCGCCGACCACGTGGTCACAAATGTTTCACCACCCATCAGCTCACGTACAAAAACGAAGCAGTTCATGAAGATGATGAGGATCGTGACGATGGGGACGCGACTAGGACGTCGCGATACATCCCCTAAAGGGATCATGCCTCCCATTCGGTCTTCCTCCATTCGTCGGCACAACGCTGGCTTCAGTGGGCGCTTTCTGGATTGTCGAACTCTGGAGGGCCGAACAGCGGATACTATGCCACCGCAGTCCTCACCTTGCGCACCGCCAACGATAGCATCACGCGCGTAACACCGCTGATGATCATGCTCACGCCCACCAGGATGCCTATCGCCCAGGCGGAACTCGACGGCCATTGCATGTAAATCATCAGCCCCAATAGCAGGGTAACGATCCCGTCAACCAGCACCCAGCTTGATCCTCCCAATGAGCGCATTTTGAAAAACAAAACGATGTCCAAAATGCCTTCAATCAGGAAGAGCGATGCCAGCACCAACGTGAGCGCTGCGACCCCCAGCACTGGGTGCATGATCAGGTATGCCCCGAAGAACAGATATGCGATTCCGACCAGCAGCTTCCAGATCATGCTGCCAGCTCCATGAGCGCGAAAGGCGAGCATCACGTGGACAACGCCTGCCAAGACGATGAGCCAGGCAATGGCCACGTTGACCGCCACGGCGGCGAGAAGCGGCGAACCGATCGCGACCATGCCAAAGACGATCAGCAAGACGCCCCACACGATTGACAACGTCGAAGCCTGACGTACGATGTCGACCGGAGTGTTCTGTGCCATGGAGACCTCCTTGAGAAGGCGGACCAATCCTATCTCAAAAAGCCAATTGGTTGAAGGTTACGAAGCAAATTTCCTTCTTCTCGAAAGGCGAGTGATAGGATTGCTTCATGCCAAAAACACTGATGCAGTCTGTAGTCAGCCAACTCCAGAAGGAACGCACGCGACTTGAGGATGAACTGCACCGCGTAACCGCTGCCCTCACAGCGTTCGGGAAAGTCTACCTACGCGGGAGAAAATCTAGTCGGAAAAAGAGAACCATTTCGGCTGCAGGGCGCAAGAGAATTGCAACCGCGCAGAGGGCACGCTGGGCAAAAGTCCGGTCTCAGAAGTGAGATCAGGTCCGCTGTCGAGTAAATGCATGAGTGCTACCGCTCCTCGGTATACATTTCGGGGTCGCTTCTCCTGGATGTACTGCACATTTCAATCTCTCGGAGACTCCCCGAGGGTCAATCGGCCATTTGGATCCAATAACGGCCACATGATTTCAGCGGATTCTGATCGCGGCATTACTTCTGGATTGCCGACAATCCGGGAGATGACCCGCCACAAGCGCGTTTATCGTTCCTAATCTCCCAGAAGCCGACTTCCGCGCCGACTGGTTCTTCGTGGTTCAACTTCCGTATTGGTCTGCACTCCCGTCGAAGAAGATGAGATTAATCACGAGCAAGCGCGCCCCCACACCGTCACCTGCGCGGTTTGTTTCCCGACTGGCCTCAGGCGACAAGCCCCGCACGCTGCCGCCGCAAAAGCATCCGAGATGCAGCCAAGAGAGGTTAAATAGCAGCGTCCCTTCGCGACTACGAACAACAACAGCGTGGAGATGTACGTCCAGCCGGTCATCCCTGGGTCCGGCTGAACTCTTTTGCAAGGAAGAGTTCGTCACGTTCACTTGTGGAGCAAAACGACAAGAGTTGGGGAGACATAAGTGTAATAGTCGAGGAACGCCAGTTCCGGCTTGCCGTCGTGAGTGAGATCAGCCGCGACTGAATTCAGCGAACCGACTCCCGTCGCGTAAGAAGTGAGCTGGTATTTACCGGTGCCGTCGTTGATGAAGACCAACGCTTCCTCAGGCGACAAGATTCCTAGCACGATGTCGACCCGTCCGTCGCCGTTGACATCGGCCAACGCTACAGAACTCACTACCGGTGCGTATCCTTGCACAAACAATTCCTGGTCGAGGGCGAAGCCCTGACGTCCGGTGCTAAGGAAGATGGTAGTGCCGAGCACCAGATCATCCATGCCGTCGCCGTTGATATCTCCAACGACTTGTGTTGGGAAGGGGGGATAGCTGGTGGGCAAGGGTGACGTGCCCATGGGCGCGGTAAAGGTGCGATTGCCTAGGCCAAAAAGGATGCCAGAGCTAGTTGCAATGTCCGGAATCCCATCACCGTCAAAGTCTCCGACCACGAAGTTTTCGTAAAAGTCCCAGTTTACGGCAGTGAAGTTGAAGTTGCCGTCTCCGTAAAGGATGACTCCCGGCAGAACGATATCCATCCGCCCATCATTATCCATGTCGCGGAAATAGTACTGGCCGAAGCCCCGGGGCACGGAGATCTGGTTGACGGGCGCCTGGAAAACACCGGTACCGTCTCCTTTCCAGATCAAGATTTCCTCGCCTGTAAACCCGACCATGTCCGGGATGCCATCGCCGTTCAGATCAACCAATACCGTTGGGTAGGTTGGAGCAACACCGACTGGCGCAAAAGTTCCGTTAGCCTGATAGTGATAGATGTTTCCCGGATAGTTGAAAGGCCCGCCGGTGTAAAGTCCTCCGATCAGGAGATCGGTAAAGCCATCGCCGAAAACATCACCCACAGACATGAGACCCTGCGTGTTGGGAACCAGAATCTGAGGAGAAGGAAAGACACGTCCGTTCTGACCCAGGACGACGGATGGATACATGAATCCCGGATCTCCTCCAGCAAATATGTCGGCTATGCCGTCCCCGTTTACGTCTCCAACTTGCAGGGTAAACGAATGATCACTGACAATCCCCTGACTGGTGAAGTTGCCCTTGCCATCTCCCCATAGGAAGGTGATTTCATCCGGGCCTGACAGCACGTTTCTAGTGGCCACGTCGATGTTGCCGTCATGGTCGAAATCACCCGCCACGAACGGCGGTTCAGCCAGATACCCATCCGAGGCGAGAATCGGAATACCGGTCGCGGCGAACGTGCCATTGCCGGCACCTAAATAGGCCCGCCCTTGACCGTACCCCACGTTGTTTCCGCTGATCGCGAAGATGTCAGGAATGTGGTCATTGTTGAAGTCTGCGACTACGAATCCGAGCGCGGGACTCGGCAAGCCCGCTATCTGCGTATCTGTATAACTCCCGGCGGCGGCAGATAGCAGCATACGAATCTGGTTGGGAGCGTTGTAGAAAGTTTCCAGATAGACGATATCAGTGTAGCCGTCACCATTGAGGTCGGCAGCGTTAGCCAATAGCGGCTCGCCTTGTGACGAAACCCCAACGGCAACCGGTGCGGCAAACGTCCCGTCCCCATTGCCAAAATAAAGAGAGAAAGGCTGTCCAGTCGAGGTGGCGCCGTAGGCAAAATCCAATTTGCCGTCATGGTTAAAATCGCCTGCCACTACGGGCACAGAATACGAAACCGAGGGAAGGCTACCGGTGCCGCCTGCTGTGAAGTTCCCCCTCCCGTCATTGAGCAGAACTTGGTAGGAAGACGTCCCATTTAGTTGTGATTCCAACAGGATCAGATCTGTATATCCGTCACCGTTAAAATCTCCGGCTAGGACCATGTTCGGGGAAATGTTGAGCGTGAACGAGACCAACGGGCTCGACGCGGAAAAGGTGCCGTCAGCTTGTCCATAGCGGACTACGAGCCCGTTGGCGCCCGCAAGCACGAGATCGGCACGCCCGTCGCCGTTCAGATCAGGAACGAGAGAATTGGTGATCAGTGACTCACTCATGTACTGCGTGAGTTGAGCCGTAAAAAGATTCGGACCGGGCTGAGGAGAATAGACCTCGAAGCTCGCTACATTCGATTTTCCATTGGTCGGATCGCTCACCTGCACGGTGTGGGACGCGGCAGCATTCCAGACGGAATCGGGCATCGAGAATTCCAGGCTGGAGTTCTGGGAGAACGTTTGCACCGCGACGCCGTCGAAAAGAACGGTGCTGCTCGAGGTGAAGTTGGTTCCAACGACGGTTCCGCCGCCGATGGCTACACCCAGCATCACGCGTGACGGCTCGACGCGCTGAACTTGAATGGAGTGTCCTCCACCCCCGCCACCGCCGCCTCCTCCATTACCTCCGCTCCCCCCGCCACAACCGGTCAAAAGCAGCATGCTGCAACAGAGCGAACTGACGGCCCACGCGGCGAGCCCGCGTTGTCGCCCGAAGGATGCAGATTTTGTACTCCTGGAACTTATTGAAAACACACCGCGCCCCGTTTCACATTATGCCTACTGCACGTCAACATTCACATAGACGAATTGCGAAATACCGCCGACACTAACGTTAAGTGTCACATCGTAGTTTCCAGGAGGAGTTGTATTGCCACCACCGCCACCACCGCCACCACCGCCGCCTCCGCCACCACCGCCGCCTCCGCCACCACCGCCGCCTCCGCTGGCGCTACCGCCGCAAGCGACTGCCATGGCAATCGCAACCAGCGCAATCAGAGCCAGGAATGGTCGTCGCTGCCGCCGGCATAGCCCTCTGGGTATGAGGCAGATGCTCACGCAGAAGACCGCAGCCAGCTCCATCCATTCAGAGTGAATCCGCGACGAAGCGCGACGAACCGCGGAGCCCGCTCCGGTGGTCGTAACCGTCATGGTCACGGCCACGGTGGTCGTCGACGGTGTGAAAGCCACAGTGGAAGGGCTGAAGCTGCAAGTGCTGTAGGGAGGCAAGCTTGAGCATATGGATGGCGAAAGAGTGCCTGTGCCCGTCAGGCCATTCTGGGCGGTGAAAGTAAGGGTGGTAGACCCCGAATGCCCCGGGCTTGCGATGTTGATGGTCGCTGGATTCGCAGCGACAGTGAACGCTCCCCCCACATCGATCACTTCGGGTGGGGACGCGGAGCCGCTGAAGTTCGAGTCGCCACTATATTGCACCGTGATGCTGTCCAGACCAAGCGGCATCTGCGTTGTCTGAAAGCTGGCAACAGGGGGAACTATGCTCGAATCTATCGGAACGGGACCAGTCAGAGCTGTGCCGTTCGAGTAAAAAACAACTGTTCCCGTGGGCTGAACCGCGAACCCGGTGGGATTGGAATAGTTCACAGAGGCAAAGACTTCGATAAAACTGCCCGCGCTAAACAGGCATGGATTGCCGCCCGGCGTGCAGCCAACAATACTGGTGGATAAGTTGCTTGCGGCAGGCACGATCGTGAAACTCGCCCCCGGCGTGCTGCTCTCATTAAAGCTGTTGTCTCCGTTGTAAGTGGCAGCAATCGTATAAGTTCCTGTTGTAAAAAAACTGTACGCGCCGACCGGCAATATTAGATAGCCTTCACTGTTAAGATCAAATGGCCCGCCGGGCACTTTTGTAGTCGTTCCATTCACTGTCTCCGTGGCGTTTATAGTGCCGGTGGGTATTCCTTGTCCCGATTGTCCGGCAACGTTGGTCTGAACATACACCACGTCTTGCCCGTATTGCCCGCTGGTGAACGGAATGAAGGTGCCGCTCTTGGCCAATGTGTAAGCCTGTACCGTTGTTGCGCTCGGTTCCGGGTTCACTGTGACAGCAATGCCAGGGTTCGAATCGCTGGCACCATAGGAGCCATCTCCGGCATAGTGCGCGGTGACCTTATAGCTACCACCTGGTAACAGTGAGGTCGTGGAAGAAACCGAACCGTTCGACAAAGTGAAACTGCCCGCCGGTAAGCCTTTGCTGGTCAATAAAGAGACGCGCCCGGACGGTGTTCCTGTTCCTCCGTTTGGCGCGACGCTGATATCCACATTCACTGGCGAACCGTGCGTGATCTGCTTGGTCGGATTCAAGCTCAAAGTCGAGATCGTCGGCTGAAAACTGACCGAGGACCAATTGGCAGCCAGGTTGGCGGCATTCACACTGCCCAGCCCGGTTGCAAGGTCATATCCGGCAGTCGTGCCGTAGCCGCTCAGTACACCGAACTGATCGCCGACCGCGTTTGTCACGCAATCTGGACTTCCAGGGCTGCACGCCATGGCAATCGTGCCCACGGTGACGTCGTAAAAAGTGCACGAATCCGTGATCGTTCCCGTTGCATTGCAGCTCGTACCCGGTTGCGCCGCGAGCGGATAGAAGACGTAGTTCGCATTCCCCTGTCGGGAGCCCGTCGCCTGCACGATCATCGCCATGATGCCGGCAAACGTGGGCGCCGAGGCTGACGTCCCACCAAGAGCAACCATGGATTCTATCTGGCCCGCGCAGCCTTCCCAGATGTCTGTTTCACAGACGAGATACGCGCTGGCGTTAAGGCCGTCCCCTGCAAACAGCGAGACGTCCGGCACGTCACGCGCCCCATCATTTGGAACTCCCGGCCCGCTCTGCCAAGATGGCTTTGCATAACCGCCACCACAGCTGGAGACAGATTGACCATCTGATGTTATGCAGTTGCTCGCTCCGCCGCTGCCGCCGACTGGTGGTACAAAGGATGGCCAATACGGGCTGTTGTAAGCGTTACAGTCACTCTCCGCGTCGGTCTTGCCCGTCAATGCGAAATATTCGCTGTTCGTACAGGTATCGTTCCACGTCATCTCCGGAACATACCCCTTGGCGGACGCCAGCGTGACCGGATTGTTACTTGTATTCCAGTACTGCGAGTCGTTTTGTGAATCGTCGAAGTCGGTGCCACCAACCGCAATATTGTAAGGAGTCGAAGAAATTCCGTTGACTGACAGTCCGTACGTTGCGTAGGGTGCGTCTCGGTCGCATACCGCTGAGCCGCTATCTCCTGTCGAAACAAAAACCGAAACGCCCTGTGCCGCGGCCTGCTGCCAGAGCTGGTTGTAAAATTGATTTCCTGCCATGCCCATCTCGAGTTCGCAGGCGCCATAGCTCTCGCTCATTACAGGCGCAAGGTTATTGTCCACGATATAGAGCGCGGAGAGGTCCACACCTGCCGTGGTGTTGGTGGTCGCAGACTCGATCAGGTCGATCGTTGCCCCCTTGGCCACCGCGCCGGACCATTCCACGTCCAGATCCGACTCAAGTTCGTCTCCTTGCGAAGCGAGCTTCACTGGGGCCGGGCCGTTGTAGATGATATTCAGTTGGCCCGGAGGCAGTCCAAAGTCCTTGCGGAAATTGCTGAAATCTTGCGGGTAGATGTCACTCTGGCTCACGATGGCGATGGTTTGGCCCGTGCCGTCTATCGGAGAACTCGCGTTCCAAAGAGGTAGAACGTTATAAATTGTGGCGAAATCATAAGGTACGATGGGATTGCAGGCGATATTGAGAAGGCCGCATGTCGACCCCGTTGCCAGAAGGGAGTTCTCCATGCGCGCCGAATCATGCGTTCGGTTGCCTGCCGTGCCCAAAGATTGAAACCCTTCGGAGATGTGATACTGGGGCTGGCGACCGAAATCGTTTAGGCTGGCAATCCCCGCCACAACCGGGGTAAGCGCCGAAGGGATTTCAGGATCAGTTGCGTTCGCCCAGTGTTCTTGCCCATTGACGAAATACTTGTGGATTTCTGTGTCAAAAGCTTCCTTCACCTGGGCGGCCGACCCGGAGAATTCGATGACCGATCGTCCTCTCGACAAATTTATGCTTCGAAAACCATGAGACTGCAACCATGCCTTGACTACTTGGAGGTCGCTGTCAGAAGGTCCGAATTGGCGCCCGAACTGCTCCGGACCTAACCACTGATGATAATAGGCTGATGTTTTCGTCTGTTGGTTATCGAGAAGCTGGCGTAAAGCAGTTTCTCGTTCTGGACTTCTTTTCAGCACCAAGAGCATGCGCTCCATGGGTAGGCCAGGCAGTGCTGTCCCTACTTCGAACTCTGGGCGCGCCAACGGATGCGTGTTCCCTCTGAGAACGGTCCGCATTCTTTCATCGATAGGCCCTTTGATTCGAACGGGGGCGTTGTCTCGCTGCGCAACCGCCGCGCAAGCGAGTTCCACGACCAATAACATGAAGAAAATGGATTTGTGCCGAGTTCTCATCAACTGGCATTCTTACTTCTTTCTCTTGAGCGCGCAATGA
>Ga0187883_10002598_pt1 | contig 10866 bp, 6 predicted proteins | sample June2016WEW_20_1_2_FD_132966 | JGI IMG/M metagenome (GOLD analysis project Ga0187883, IMG submission 132966) | Peatland microbial communities from SPRUCE experiment site at the Marcell Experimental Forest, Minnesota, USA - June2016WEW_20_10 | ecosystem: Environmental > Terrestrial > Soil >...
GCCCCTTCCGGGGCTGTGAATATTAACGCCACGTTCCGTCCCACGGCTCACGCCGTGGGCTACTTTCTGGCGCCGCTCCGCGGCTTTCGAAGTCCCGGCGCCTTAAGTAAACGCTTATGAGGGTGCTCCCCTCCTGCGTCTGGTGGATGAGACGATTGAGAGCGTGCGCCGAATCTCGACCGAATTGCGGCCCGGAATGCTGGATGACCTGGGGTTGGCGGCCACGGTGGAATGGGCCGCAGAAGAGTTTGCGAGCCGCACCGGCACGAAATGCCTCCTGGATTTGGGCGCCGAAGAGATCGCGGTCGATTCGGAAACGGCGACGGCGGTGTTCCGCATTTTTCAAGAGACGCTCACCAATGTGGCGCGGCACGCCAACGCCAGAGAAGTGAAGGTACGTCTCGCCGAGGAAAACGGCGATTTGACTTTGGAAGTCCACGACAACGGCAGGGGAATCGGCGAGGATGAACTGGCCAACGCCAATTCGTTGGGAATTTTGGGAATGCGCGAGCGGGCCCTGTTGCTGGGAGGCACTCTGACCATCACGGGCCAGCCGGGTAAAGGCACCACGGTGAGAATTCGAATACCCGAAGCCCGCCACGCATAGTGAGGAAGACCATGCTCAAGGTCCTGATCGCTGACGACCACGCCATTGTGCGCCGGGGCCTGATCGAAATCCTGCTGCACGAACTCAAGGATCCCATTTGTGGAGAAGCTGAGAATGCTCAGCAGGTGCTTGCCCAGGTCCGAAGCCAGACCTGGGATCTGGTGATTCTGGACGTCAGCATGCCCGGGCGAAGCGGCATCGACGTTCTTAGCGACGTGAAGCGGGAACAGCCGAAACTGCCCGTCCTGGTTTTGAGCATGCACCCCGAAGACCAATACGGCAAGCGGGTGCTCAAAGCGGGCGCGTCCGGTTACATGAACAAGAACAGCGCGCCGGAGGAACTGATCAAAGCCATTCGCAAAGTTCTGGCGGGCGGCCGCTATGTGAGCCCGGCGCTGGCTGAAAAGCTGGCGTTGGACCTCAGTGAAGACCTCGCGCACCTGCCCCATGAGGCTCTCTCCGACCGTGAATTCGAGGTGCTGCGCATGATTGGCTCGGGAAAAACGATCAGCCTGATTGCCCAGGAGCTTCACCTGAGTGCCGCTACTATCAGCACCTATCGGGCGCGCATTCTGGAGAAGATGAAAATGACCACCACGGCCGAGTTGATGCGCTACGCATTCCAGAACCATTTGGTGGAGTGACCCTCCTCCCAGCGGTCCGCCAGACACGTCTCCTGCCCGTAGGCGCTAGAATAAGCCGCTCTCCACACCAAGCCGCATCAGCGGCGTGAGAATGTGGCCCAAGGCGCCAGAACCTGTGAAAAAATCGATGGCTGTCATCCTGAGCGAAGCGAAGGATCCCAGCAGTTTCTTGTGGTTCAGCGATTTACGAACAACTGCAGAGATCCTTCGCTGCGCTCAGGATGACACTTCCGAATTTCTTCACACCATCCCAGCCGTGGGATCACAGCACACAGAGAGCAGCCTGAGCCACGTAGTGGCGACAGAAGATCTGCGATTATCAAAACAGCTCTCTCGCCCCTCCCGGGGCTTTTCAGGAGCATCGGCCCTGCTTTCTCCCCACGGCTGTCGCCGTGGGCCACATTCTTGCGCCCGTCGGCTGACGGGCTCCGGAACCCGATAGAGGTTATTCTAGAGCCTATGCGTCACCTCTCCTGCCCAAAACCAAGCGCCTGTCATCCTGAGCGAAGCGAAGGACCTCCGCATTTTCCTATGGTTCTCCCCACTTACGAACAATTACAGAGATCCTTCGCTTCCCTGAAAATGACTCCCCTCCTCAGCGGGAGGAGGGGCAGGGGGTGGTGGGTGAGACGGACAGCGATCGACAACCACCCCTAACCCCTCCTTACCAAGGAGGGGAATCGTTTTCATCAAGGGTGGTGATTCGAAGGATCATCTAGCCTTCGCTCGGGATGGTTCGAATGGCGTCCCAGGACGGCCGGATGGGACCTTCCTACAATGCGACCTGCCCGTTTCCGGTCGGCGTGTCAGAGAAATAATGACAAGGTAAATCCATTTAGCTCGACACAAATATCCGCCTTCGAGTGATGGTGTCCATGCCGCGGATGGGGCAGGCTAATACCTGGGGCGACACATGAAAGTTCTAATCGCTGACGACTCCGAAGTTTTCGTCGAACGCCTGGTTCGAGCGCTTGATGAAATCAGCGGTGTCGAGATTATTGGGCGCGCTCGTACTGGTGTGGAAGCCCTGCAGGCGCTCCGCGACCTCCGTCCTGATGTCTTACTTCTGGACATCAGGATGCCGGAAGGAACCGGCATCGACGTGCTGGAAGGCATGAGGAGGGAAAAACTGACACCGATCACCCTCGTCCTGACCAACTTCGCCTTCCCGCAGTACCGGAGGAAATGCCTGCAGTTGGGGGCCCGATTCTTTTTCGACAAGTCGGCTGAATTCTCAGGGGTTAGGGAAGCACTGAGCGGGCTGATTCACAAACCTTCAGGATCAGGCGAGAATGGCTTCGCGGAAACGGAAAGACGTGTTGATCAGAAGCATTAAGAAAGAGTTGAGAAATGGAGCGGATGTTTCTAATTGGGGCGGTTGCGTGTCTGGTTGTTTCGTGGTTCTACATTCTCTCCCTAAAAACCAAAGTGCGCGACTGCATGGCTTACATTCAGAATCGTATCGACCGAGACAACCGCGTACTCGACGGCTCACAGAGCAGTCCTGACGGCGGGCGCGACTTAAAGCGAACCGGCAGCTCTTGGCGCCTCGGCAGGGAGGAAACGACCATGCCTGTTCTGGGAAAGGCAACCATGGACGGAAAACCCAAACTGATATTAGGCGGCGCAAATAGTCCTCAACCTCTACATTATCTTTGTTCGCATTGCCTGCAACCATTCTATCTACCTGGAAATCAGCCGCCGAAGGAAGCCGTGGCGGAATTGCTCCAATACTTTGGAAAACACGTTGAGCGCGAACACCTGGCCCTGGCAGGCGATTCCAACCCGTCCCCGCAGGAATCCGACAAAGAATGAAACAGCAGGAACATAGTGTTTGGTTGGAAGGAGCTGCATGAGTTTGGAGAAAATGGGAGGGCAGGAGGACAAGGCGTTTACCGACGATACGATCAAAAGCCTGCCGCACATCTTTTTTACCGCCGTCGAGCAATCCTCGGAAGCCGTAATCATCACCAACGCTCAGGGTAACATCGAATACGTCAATCCAGCATTCACCCGCATCACGGGATACACCCGGGAGGAGACATTGGGGCAGAATCCCCGCCTCCTGAAATCCGGCGAGCACGACCCGGAGACTTATCGGGAGCTTTGGAACACCATTCTCACCGGGGAGTCCTGGCGCGGTGAGCTCATCAACCGGCGGAAGGACGGGAGTTTTTACGCCGAGGAGATGAGCATTGCGCCGGTGTGCAATCCTCGCGGAGAAGTCACCCATTTCATCGCCACTCAGCAGGACGCGACAACCCGCCGCCAACTCGACCAGCAGTTAAAGTGGGTGCAAACGGTGGAGGCGGTCGGCCGCTTGGCGGGGGGTGTCGTCCATGAATTAAACAACCTGCTCGCCATCATTTCCGGTTACGCCCAGCTCTTGCAAGGACGAGTGAAGCCTGAGGGTCTCGGTGCGGTGGAGGAGGTCCTTAAGGCTGCGGACCGAGCGGCCTCACTCACACGCCAATTGCTCTCCTTCAGCCGCGGTCAAAATCTAGCTCCGAAGGTCTTGGACTTGAACTCGGTCGTATCCGACACGTTGAAGATGCTGCGCCTCCTGGTCGACGACGGCATCGAATTCGCTACCGTTCAACAAGCCGATTTGGGACGAGTGAAGGCTGACCGGGGACAGATCGAGCAGGTGCTTATGCACTTGGCCGTGAACGCGCGTGATGCCATGCCCGAGGGCGGCAAGATCAAGGTTGAAACGGCCAATATCGATTTGGACGAGTCTTATTCGCGAACCCATATCGGCGCCAGTTCCGGTCCGCACGTGCTGCTGTCCGTATCGGCCAAAGGCGCGAAGGAGGATACTGAATCTCAAGCGTCCTTCTTTGAGACTTCTTCCACCGCAAAGAGAGCATGCAAGGGGACAGGATTGGGCATGGCAAATGTGTTCGGTGTCATTAAACAGAGCGGCGGCCACATTTGGATCGAGAGCGAGGCTGGGCACGCCGCGAACTTCAAGATTTACCTTCCCCGCATCGAGGAGGTTTCACCCATGGCGGAGCCAACTCAGCCGCGCCCACCCCTGCCCACGGGATCGGAGACCATTCTGTTGGTCGCCGAGGAGCGCGGAGTTCGGTCGATCGCGGGGAGGACACTCGAGTCGCTGGGCTACAAGGTCTTCGAAGCGCAGGGACCCGTCCAAGCCTTGGCCGTCATCGAGCAGAGTTCTCATCCAATTCATCTGCTCCTGACCGATCTGGTGATGCCCCAGATGGGTGCTAAAAAGCTAGCGGACTGCCTGAAAGCTTCACGGCCGGAGTCGAAAGCGCTCTATCTGTCGGCGCAGGCAGAGGAGGCCCTTGTTCGCCATAACGCACAGGAAACCGGAGCCTCACTGCTCCAGAAGCCCATCACGCCGGAAACCCTGGCGCGCAAGGTGCGCGAAGTGCTGGACAATTCAGATCAATCCAAGTAGCGAATCCCAGTGGTGATAGAATAGCCCCAGGGCACCCTTGACCGTCAAAAAGGGACTTTCCAATAGGCTGACGCAGAGATCTCTCAGAATTCCCAAAAGCGGAAGTAGTGTCCTCAGTCGGAAGTTCGTTGAGACAATCTCCCCTATCCGGCCACCCTTTTCGGAGCCCCGTCAGGGGCGAAAGATAGTAGCCCAGGGCGTGAGCCCTGGGTTGGACGGCCCTCACCCCGCCTGCGGCACCCCTCTCCCGCCCGAGCGAGAGAGGGGACGGGGGTGAGGGAGGCTTCGGATACCCACGGCTTGGAAGCTGTGAAAAAATCGAGTGCAGTGTTCGGCGAGGACCCCCTCACCCGGCGCCGCGCGCCACCCTCTTCCCCAAGGGGGAGAGGGGTATAACTCAGGTTTCTTTCGCACTCCCCTTGGAGGAAAAGGATATAACTCACGTTTCTTCCCCTCCCCCCCTCGGGGGAGAGGGTGGCGCGCAGCCGGCGCTTTCATCAGCCGGGGCGGGCCGGGTGAGGGAGTCTGAACGGTCGACTGCGATTTCTTCACACCTTCTCACGCCCTGGGCTACTCGCTTGCGCCCGCTCCGCGGGCTGACTTCGTCGACGAACTTCTGACTCAGGACAGTAGAAGCCGCTATCGATTACGACAGACGCGCCGGCTATCACTTTGTCGAATAGTAGGTCAGCGGAGGAGTGCGGCCGCCCTGCGGAGGAATGTCTTCTCAGGACCTTAGTACCATTGAGGACCCCTATCCCGCTGGATATGATCCAGCCTAGAAGTGTAAGAATGCTCAGAGTAAGGAACTTGAATACGCCGGTTGCACGAAATCTCCCGGGGACGAGCCGGATCGCTGTTGGAAAGGATCAAGCACGAGGCTAGTCGCGTTGTAGCGGCGCCAGAGGGAAAGCTGGTCGGAGTCGCAGATGTCCAATCCGGAAAAGCTCGAGCGGCGGTCGGTAATCCTCGTAGTTGACGATGACCCGACGTCGCGAGCCCTTATCCGGGAGTCGCTCGGTCGGTTCGGCTTCGAGGTCATTGAGGCGGAAGATGGGTCAAAGGCGCTCCAAAGGTTCGCGGAATCGGCGCCCGATCTTGTCGTCATGGACGTGGAAACGCCCAATCCGGACGGCTTTGAAGCCTGCGCGGCCCTCCGTCGTTTACCTAACGGGCAGGACACGCCGGTTTTGATGGTCAACGGGCGCGACGACGTTGGGTCTGTGAATCGAGCCTTCGAAGCTGGAGCCATTGACTTCCTGCCCAGGCCCGTGAACTGGGCCCTCTTCGGCCACCGCGTCCGATATATGCTGCGTGCGAGTCAGACGTACCGTGCCTTAAAAGCCGGCGAGGCGAGACTCGCCAAGGCCCAACGGTTGGCGCGATTAGGGCATTGGGATTGGGAGGTCGGCGAAGACCGGTGGTCTTTCTCCGATGAGGTCTGCAGGATTATTGGGTTTTCCCGTGAGGAGCAGCCCGCGAATCGCGAAGTCATGCTCAAGGTCATCCATCCTGAAGACCGCGATCACGTTCTGCGCTTGTTTCAGGCGGCATTGCGGGGTGAGGAAAAATACGAGATTGAATACCAGCTCGTCCTGCCCGACGGAACGACGCGGGTGGTGGCGGAACAGGCGGAAGTCAGCTTTGACGGGCGGGGCCAGCCGAAGCATGTGGAAGGAACCCTGCAGGATCTGACCGAGCGGCGCCAGGTGGAGGCAAGGATACAGTATCTGGCATATTACGACGGATTAACCGGCCTTCCCAATCGCCTGATGATGTCCGAACACCTTGCACAGGCTTTGCGTCAGGTGCGAAGAAGCAAGCGGCCGCTCGCGCTGCTCTTTCTCGACCTCGACAATTTCAAATCCATCAATGACGCCCTGGGGCATAGCTTGGGAGATGAGTTATTGCGGCAGGTCGCTGACCGGCTTTCGCAATGCGTGCGTTCGAGTGACTTGGTATCCCGGCCGGGCGCGCAATCCACCAACCCCCCTGTCTTCCGCTTTGGCGGCGACGAGTTTGCAATTCTTCTTTTCAGTCTTCAGCAGGAGCAGGACGCGTTGTTGGTGGTACGCCGGATTATGAGCGCCCTGGCGGCGCCCTTCGTCATCGAAGGGCACGAGCTATTCGCTACCGCCAGCATTGGCATTGCTCTCTCCCCATCCGACGGCGATGATCTCAGAACGCTTCTCAGAAACGCCGATGCGGCCATGTATCAGGCTAAACAGAAGGGCAGAAATACTTTCGAATTCTACACAAAATCCTTGACGCGGATATGCGTCGAACGGATGAAAATCGAAGCCAAGCTGCGTCGCGCGATCGAGCAGGACGAACTGAAGCTCTGCTTTCAACCCAAGCTCGAAACCCAATCCGGACGCCTCGCCGGCGTCGAGGCCTTGCTACGATGGAATGCAGTGGGTTTAGGATCCGTGCCGCCGGAAAAATTCATCCCCCTCGCTGAGGAAACGGGACTGATCGTCCCGATCGGTGAATGGGTATTGAGAGAGGCCTGCCGCCAGATCCAAGCCTGGGAAACAGTCGGACTGCCTCTGGTCCCGGTTGCAGTCAACGTCTCGGCCCGGCAGTTCCAGCGGAGTGATCTTTCCAAATCCGTCTCCGATTTGCTCGAAGAGACCGGTCTGAGGCCTCAGAGTCTGGAACTCGAGCTCACGGAAAGCGCCATCATGGCAGACATCCCAAGGGCCAAGGCAATGTTTCAGAAGCTCAGCGAACTGGGAGTCAGGCTCTCCATTGACGATTTTGGGACCGGATTTTCCTCATTAAGTCTGCTTCGGTGGTTCCGGGTGGACACACTGAAAATCGACCGGTCGTTCGTGCAAGATCTCCCCCAAGATGAGGACGACTCAGCAATTACACTCGGCATCATTGCGATGGCCCATAGTCTAGGCATCCGTGTCGTGGCCGAGGGTATTGAGACGGAATCCCAGTTCGCCTTCCTGAAAGAGCATGGGTGCGACGAAGTGCAAGGTTCCCTTCTCGGCCTGCCGGTGACCGGTTCGGAGTTTGCACAATCGCTCGATGATGCCGGCCCTGCCCTGCAGTTTCCGCTTCCGGTCCAACGCAGAGTGCACTAACGGAAGATGTGGGTGGGTTCGATCGAGCCGCCGGCTATTCAGCTTACCTTAGTACCGTTGAGTGCCGATATTCGTTACAGATAGAATCCAGAGCGGTGCCGGCGGAGAGTTGTGAGACAAGCGTGTGTAAGCCGGCGTGGTCGATCCCGCCGACGACGGAGTGAGGAGTTCGTACGGATATGCCAGACGTGAAATTGCGCCGACGCTTTGCGATTCTGGCCGTGGCATGTCTCCTTCCTCTGGGCTTCTTTCTTTTCGTGAACACTCCGGCCCAAGCCCTAACCCCAACCAAAGCCTTGACGCAGTACGTTCAGGAAGTCTGGCAGCAGGAAGATGGGCTGCCTGAAAACGATGTCACAACGATCACTCAGACGCGCGACGGGTATATCTGGCTGGGAACCGAGGCTGGCTTGGTTCGCTTCGATGGTGTCCGCTTTAGCGTATTCGACAAAAGCAACACGCCCGATTTCACGAGCGATTATATTCGCAAGTTGCACGAAGGCCATGATGGCAGTCTCTGGATCGGCACCGATGCAGGGGGCATCTACCAGCTGAAAAATGGAAAGATCAAGGCCCACCCAACCTCGGATGGACTTTCGAATGATACCGTCCTGGCTATCTCTGAGAGCGCTGACGGAAGTCTGTGGATTGGAACTGAGGGGCATGGGCTGGGGCGCATAAAGGACGGCAAATTCTCCCGCTACACCACCAAAGACGGCTTGTCGGACGACTTTGTTTGGGCCCTGATGGGAAGCGAGGATGGAAGCCTTTGGATTGGTACGAACCACGGGCTAAATTGCCTTAAGGACGGAAAGTTCACTCTCTACACGACCAAGGATGGGCTACCCAATAACGTTGTTTGGTCGCTCGGCTCAGGCCGAGGGCATGGCTTGTGGGTCGGAACGGGAGGAGGACTATGCCGAATGAAGGATGGCCGTTTGCAGGCCTTCTCCGGGAAAGATGGTGTGGAAAGGAACAGGGTGATTTCGCTCTACGAAGATCGCCAGGGCACGTTGTGGCTCGGGACAGATGGTCATGGGCTGGAGCGGATCGAGAACGCAACCATCTCTGCCTTTACCACCCGGCAAGGCTTATCGAACGACACTGTTTCGGCAATCATGGAAGATGACGAGGGAAGCCTCTGGCTCGGCACATTTGGCGGTGGTTTGGTTCGATTGAAGGACGCTAATTTCGTCACCTACGCAAATGACCCGGGACTGCAATCGGGCGAGACCAATGCCGTCTATCAAGGCCGCGATGGCAGGATGTGGATAGGAACTGCGAGCCGAGGGTTGGCCCGAATCGAGGGTGGAAAGGTCACCGCCTATACTCGTAAACAAGGACTGCCGGAGGACGAAGTACTCTGCGTTCTCGAAAGTCACGACGGGTGCCTGTGGGTGGGAACCAAAGGCGCCGGAGTGGCTCGGATCCACAACAACGAGGTCACAACTTACAGCACGAAAAACGGCCTTTCCAATGATTCCATACGCGCGCTGCTTGAAGACCAGCAGCGAGATCTCTGGATTGGCACGCGGAGTGGGGGGCTTAATCGCTTCCGAGACGGAAGATTCACTCTCTATTCGACCCGCAACGGGTTGCCTTCCGATGTGATCAGGGCCCTCTACCAGGATCCTCGAGGCACGCTGTGGATCGCCACTGAAAAGGGGCTCGTCGCCATGAAGGGCGACAGTCTCCGAACCTATACCACGAAAGACGGCTTGGCGAACGATGAAACATGCTCCATCTATCAGGACCACGAGGGAACGTTTTGGATTGGATCATGTTCCGGTGGACTGAGCCGCTTCAAGGACGACAAGTTCACCGCCTACAGGAAGCGAGACGGGTTGTTTGATGACACCGTATACCGGATCCTCGAGGATGACCGGGGTAACCTCTGGATGAGTTGCAACAGGGGCGTCTTCCGCGCCAGCAAGAAGGAGTTGAGCGACTTTGCGGACGGGACGACCAAGTCTATTCGATGCGTTTCCTATGGCAAGTCCGACGGAATGGCCAGCCAGGAATGCAATGGCGGCTTTCAGCCGGCCGGCTGGAAGTCCAAGGATGGGAGATTGTGGTTCCCCACTCTCAAGGGAGTCGCAGTGATCGACCCGGCACACCTGAAGATTGAGGATCACCCGCCCCGGGTTATGATCGAGCAGGTCTTAATCGATGGTAAGCCCATGCCTGAGTTGGGAAACATCGAGGTGCCGGCGGGACAGAACAGGCTGGAATTCCGCTACACGGGTCTTAGTTTTTCCGCGCCCAGCCGGGTGCGATTCAAGTTTCAATTGACGGGGTTCGATCGGAACTGGGTCGATGCCGGATCGCGACGTATCGCCTCTTACACAAACGTTCCTCCCGGCCGATACCACTTCCGGGTGACCGCGCGCAACGAGGCGGGAATTTGGAACCAGGAAGGTGCGACGGTTGAGGTTTATCTCGAACCGCATTTTTACCAGACGCTCTGGTTTTACACTTTTTCGGGACTACTGCTGTTGGCTACGGCAGTTGCGGGCTATCGGCTTCGGATCCGGTCAATCCGGGCGCACGAGAAGGTGTTGGAGTTGCGCGTGAAAGAACGGACCGAGGAGTTGCAGAAAGAGATCGTCGAGCGCAAGCGGACGGAATTGGAGCTGCAGAAAGCCAAGGAAGATGCCGAAGCCGCCAGCAGGTCAAAAAGCATGTTCCTGGCCAACATGAGCCACGAGATTCGCACCCCCATCAACGGTGTCCTGGGGATGACGGAGTTGACGCTGGAAACCGACCTGACCGCCGAGCAGCGCGATTTCCTAGGTATGGTTAAAACCTCCGCCGACGCCCTGCTCACCGTCCTCAACGACATCCTGGACTTTTCCAAAATCGAAGCCGGCAGGCTCGACCTCGACCCCATTCGCTTCAAGTTGCGCGACAGCGTGAATGATTCGTTAAAGATGCTGGCCTTGCGCGCCGACGAGAAAGGCCTTGAGCTGACGTGCGATATTCACCCCGGGGTGCCGGAAATGGTCGTTGCCGACCCCACGCGGCTGCGCCAAATCCTCATCAATCTGATCGGCAACGCCATCAAGTTCACACCCCGAGGCGACGTGAGCC
>Ga0187883_10002600_pt1 | contig 10846 bp, 14 predicted proteins | sample June2016WEW_20_1_2_FD_132966 | JGI IMG/M metagenome (GOLD analysis project Ga0187883, IMG submission 132966) | Peatland microbial communities from SPRUCE experiment site at the Marcell Experimental Forest, Minnesota, USA - June2016WEW_20_10 | ecosystem: Environmental > Terrestrial > Soil >...
ATGACGAGAGCGCGGATCACCGCGAACATGATCAGCGGCCGGGTCAGCTTCCGCCGCGAGGTGTCGCCGGGCAGTTCCGCGACCGGCTGGGGCCGGTCCTCGCGCCCGTGGATCAGCCACCAGATGAACGTCACCGCGACCCACAGCGCCGACCCCCCGGCCCAGGCGAGCACCTGAGCCCAGGTATAGCTGGTGATGCGGACGTGATGATGGAAGCTGAACGCGAGCCCGAGAGCGATGACGAACCACAAGTTGAGAAGCAAGGCCGTAACGAACCTGCGCACCCCGAACGCGGCCGCCAGGCCGGCCACCAGCGTGACCGCGAAAGCCGCGAGCACCAGCCAGCCCCAGGCATCTCCGCCGATGCCGAACCCCAGCGCCGTCAGCCCCGCGCCGATCAGCGCGAAGACGGCGATACTCGACGCGCGGTACCCGTAGCCGCCTCCAGGGTCGGCCAGCCCGGCGAACAGCAAGCCGAACAGCGCGCTGAGAAGATACTGCTCATGCCCGATCGCCCAGAAGACGACCAGCGGCACCAGCGCGACGTCCAAGAACATCACTGCTCGCGGCCAGTTCATCCCCGCGGGGTTGACCTCGAACACCTTCGACAGCCAGCTCACGACCTTCCCCCCGTGAACAGGCTGTCCTTCTCGTCCGCTTGCACTGGCCATGGCCGCCCCAGCTCGCCTCCGTCGCCAAATATGCCGCTCCGGTCGCGTATTCTCCGATTCCACCAAGATCGCTACGAAGCGACCCGCAGATCCCGATCAAAGACGGCGTGCCCACCGGTCATAGGGCGAAACAAGCCATCACCCTACGAGAGCATCTTCCGCGCCGGGCTCGCGGGCTAGGGCCAAAAGGTCCGTCTATCTGGCCCCGGCAGCCCGCGAGAAACGGCACAGATACCCCAAGCTGATGCCCGGCAGTCTTCATGCCTCCGGCGGGGACCTCGGGCTCCAGGATGGACGCCGCCGCACGGTCGAGGTTGTAGCTGGCTGAGGTGGAAGCCTGGTCACCCCGGCACCATCGGCCCAGGACAAGCCCGAGCAGACCAAGCCCCACCGGTTGTCAACGGCCAAGGTCGTTCGTCCGGTGGGGCGCTGTCTCCACATTGACCCGTGGGGCTTGGCCCGCTCCCCGGTGGGTGGGCCGACGGTGACGGGATGACCAGCCGGGCGAGGTCCGCGCGGTGGCGCGCATGGCCCTATACATAGAGCACCCCCGTGGCCCTAGGGGTGGCCCTACACTGGCCCTAGCCTAGGACGCGCAGGACAAGAGGGGTGAATCGGGAGGAATCCCCTAGGGCGACGCCACGTCCGCCAGCAAGTCGGAGGATCAATAGCGCTACCAAAGCGACCGGATCGACACCCTGATAAGGAAATCGACACCCTGATAAGGAAGAGGTCGGACGTTCAAGTCGTCCCAGGCCCACCCAACCAAACCCCAGGGTCAACCGGCGCGCAGAGCGCTCGCACCGTAGTTCTCCGGATCCCGTAGTAACTAGAGGTCTTCGAGTTCGTAGACCATGCTCCGGACGCCGCTGGCGGCGAACTTTGGTGCGTCCGGTGCCGTGGCCCTATCTCGTACTCGTCGGCAACCGGGTCGAAGACACGCGCCGGGTCCAGCCCGAATCGAGAGCTATCGCTGGCAAAGGTCACCGCGGCGCACTTCCCAGTGCGGTGCGAGCGGGCAACGCAGGTACTCACAGGCGGCGGGACACGACTCAATTGTTCCAGACAGTCCACGGCGGTCCAGTTGGCTTGCCGCGCCGAGAACCGTGACTGGCGAGCAGCCCATGCCGGGAGCCATTATGGGAGCCACCGGATGAGCAGTGGCGTCGACGCAGGCAAAGAGAAGGAGGCGGCGTGGCCTGCCCCCCGATCGAACCGTACGAGAGCGGCATGCTCGACACCGGTGACGGCAACTTCATCTACTGGGAGACGTGCGGCAACCCGGACGGCGTGCCCGCGCTGATCGTGCATGGCGGCCCGGGCTCCGGGTGCTCGGTCGGCATGCGCAAGTCATTCGACCCGGAGCGCCACCGGATCATCCTGTTCGACCAGCGCAACTGCGGCCGAAGTACGCCCCACGCGAGCGACCCCGTGGCCGACATGAGCCTCAATACGACCGAGCACCTGATCCGCGACATGGAGCGGCTGCGCGAGCACCTCGGCGTGCAGACGTGGCTGCTGTTCGGGGCGTCGTGGGGCGTCACGCTATCGCTGGCGTACGCCGAACGCCACCCCGAACGCGTCTCCGGCATGCTGCTGGCCAGCGTCACGTCATGCCGCCGGTCCGAGCTGGACTGGCTGTACCGGGGTGCCGGGCGGATGTTCCCCGAGGCGTGGGCGCGGTTCCGCGACATCGCCGGCGCCGAGCACCACCGGCTCCCGACCGACACCGAGCCGCCGATCGAAGGTCTCCTGAGGTTGTACTCCCGGCTCATGGAGAACCCGGACCCCGGCATCCGCGCGCGGACCGCGACCCAGTGGCTGGCCTGGGAGGACGCGGTCATCTCGACGGAGAGCAACGGCAGGCCGGGTCACTACAGCAACCGGCCAGACGACGCGAAGCTCGCCCTTGCACGAATCTGCGCGCACTACTACGCCAACGACGCCTTCCTCGAGGACGGCGTGCTCATCAGCGAGGCGGGCAAGCTGGCCGGCATTCCCGGCATCCTGGTCCACGGACGCAATGACCTCGGCGGCCCGGTGATCACCGCATGGGAGCTCGCGCGTGCCTGGCCCGGTGCCGAGCTCATCGTCATCGAAGACTCCGGGCACACCGGCAGCGCAGCGATGCAGGAGACGCTGCACGCCGCCGGTAACAGGCTGCTCGCGACGATCACCGAGCGCGGGCGGCCGAACTGAGCAGGCACGGTCAGGTCAGCAGCCAGAGCGCCGCGTACCTATACCGGATTTGTAGACCTTAGCGGTCCTTTATGACCGCAATGTCCCCACCAAATCCGGTATAAGCATGGGATAGGAACGCAGGCGCAGGCGGCAGCCTGCCCGGTCTCAGCGCTGGGACCGGTCCAGCCACTTGTCAACAGCCACGGGCGCCCACGAGCCGAGCACCTCGATCAGCGACGCAGGGTCGGAGTCCGTCACTACCAGGCCGCGGTGCTCCGGATGGAGGAAGCGCTGCTGAATGGCGGTCTCAAGCAGCACAAGCAACGGGTCGAAGAAGCCGTTCACGTTGAGGATCCCGCAGGGCTTGGCGTGGATTCCGAGCTGGGTCCAGGTCACCACCTCGAAGAATTCATCCAGCGTGCCGAAGCCTCCTGGGAGCATGATGAAACCGTCCGACCTGTCGGCCATCGCCGCCTTGCGCTCGTGCATCGTCTCGACGATATCGAGGGCCGTCAGGCCCCGGTGAGCGATCTCCCGCTCGTCCAGGGCCCTCGTGATCACGCCGTGCACCTCGCCGCCCCGGCTCAGAGCAGCGTCGGCAAGCACCCCCATCAGCCCGACGTGCCCGCCGCCGTATACGAGCCGGATACCGCGCTCGGCCAGCAGTCGCCCCAGCGAAGCGGCAGCTGCCGCGAAACAGGGATCGGCCCCTCGGCTTGACCCGCAATAGACGGCAACGGACGAGAGATTTCCTGGCATCGCCATCTCCAGCTGCGGCTTCGGGGCTTGGGGATCGGGATGACGATACGCGACGCTGGCACCTGGTCCGGGCGCGCGGGCCTGTTCCGGGGCGGCCTGTTCCGGGGCGGCCTGTTCCGGGGCGGCCTGTTCCGGGGCGGCCTGCTCCGCGCGGATGGTCACATCGGCGGTCGGGGCCGCGCGGACGGGGCCGGACGACGCGATAAGAGAACCCTTAATCCGGCGTCGCCCGGACTGCCAGCGGGAATTAGAGTCGGGCCAGGACAGCAGCACCGGCCGGAAGGTACCTGAGGATGAGTAGTCAGCCGGATGAGGCCATCGAAGTGCTTCGCGGGGTGTGGAGCGCCCAGGGACAGAGCAGCGCGGATATCGAGGAGGCGGGCGGCAACACCAGGCCCTGCAAGCGGATGACGGACGTCGGTTTCGACGGCCTGGCCGGGGACGACGGCGACCTGCGGGCCGCGTGGCGGGCCACGCTGGAGCGCGAGGGCAAGCTGAAGCCAGGGGCTGACAGTGTCAGGGACCTCATCCTCGGCGCGGCGGAGGGAAACTGATAGCGGGGACGCTGACGGCGAGGAGAGGGCTGGATGGACTGTCCGGAGACCGTCGGTAAGCTCGCCGAGATCCTGCGCCAGGGTGGTTACCTCGCCGACCGCGGGCTGGCCACCGCGCTGTTCGTGGCGCTGTCCCTGCAACGCCCGATCCTGCTCGAGGGCGAGGTCGGGGTGGGAAAGACCGAGGTGGCGAAGGTTCTCGCGGCGGTATTCGGCCGGAAGCTGATCCGCTTGCAGTGCTACGAGGGCATCGACACGCACCAGGCCCTCTACGAATGGGACTACGCCCGGCAGATGCTGCACATCAGGGCGCTATCCGAGCATCAGGTCGCCGATTCCGACGCCGTCGACAAGCTGTTCGGGCCGCGGTTCCTGCTCGAGCGGCCGCTGCTGGAGGCGGTCCGGGCCGGTGACCAGGCCGTCCTGCTGATCGACGAGGTGGACCGGGCCGATGACGAGTTCGAGGCGTTCCTGCTCGAAGTGCTTTCCGACTTCCAGATCAGCATCCCCGAGATCGGCACGATCAAGGCCGAGAGCCCGCCGATGGTCGTGCTCACCTCCAACCGCACCCGTGAGCTGCACGACGCGCTGAAGCGGCGCTGCCTCTACCACTGGATCGGCTACCCGGCGCCCGAGCGCGAGGTCGAGATCGTGATGGTCAGGGAGCCCGGGGTGGCCGAGGGGCTGGCCCGCAAGGTGGTCGCCGCAGTCAACCGGCTGCGGGAGCTTGACCTGGCCAAGCCGCCCGGTGTCGCCGAGACCATCGACTGGGCGCGCACCCTCGACTTCCTCGGCGAGACCGGCCTGGACACCCAGGTGGCCGAGGACACCCTGGGTACCGTGGTGAAGGAACGCGACGACCTCGACCTAGTGCGGGACAACCTGGAAGAGATCACCTCCGGTGGCTGAGCGCGCCCCGTTTGTCGGCGTGCTGGTGGGCTTCGCAGCCGAGCTCAGGTCCGCCGGGCTCGCGGTGGGTTCCGGGGATGTCCTCAGCTACTGCGCGGCGATGACCCCGCTGGACCCGACCGATCTGGTTGACCTCTACTGGGCGGGGCGCGCCACGCTCGTCACCCGCCGTGAGCACATCCCCGTCTACGACGAGGTATTCAAGCTGTACTTCCTCGAGGCCGCCGATCCGGTCCGGGAGGTGCTGACGCTCAGGGCCCGGGTGAGCACCGAGGCTCAGGCGGTGCTCGAGGTGCCGGCCACCGAGCCGGGCCCGGGCGCCGACGGGCGGCAGGAAGAGGCGTCGCTCGGCCTGATGGCATCCGACGCCGAGGTTCTGCGACACAAGTCGTTTGCCGCCTGCACTCCCGAGGAACTGGCGGCGCTGCGGCGGATCATGGCCAGGATCCGGCTGACCCCGCCGAAACGGCGAACCCGCCGGACCGCGGGCGCGCGCTCGGGACGATCCCCTGACCTGCGCCGGACAGTGCGGGAGTCGATGCGCATGCACGGCGAGCCGGCCGAGCTGTTCTGGCGGCAGCGCAAGGTCAGGCTGCGGCCGTTGATCCTGGTTCTCGACGTGTCCGGCTCGATGGCCGACTACTCGCGCAATCTCCTGCAGTTCGCCTACTCGGCGAAGCGCGCCGCAGCAAGGGTGGAGGTGTTCTGCTTCGGCACCCGGCTGACCCGGGTCACCAGGGCGCTGGCGAACCGCCGGCCGGATGACGCACTTGAGCTGGCCGCAGCGGCGGTATTCGACTGGGAGGGCGGCACCAGGATCGGTGACTCGCTGGATGCCTTCGTCAGGGACTGGGGCAGGCGCGGCCTGTGCCGGGGCGGGATCGTGGTCATCTGCTCCGACGGCCTGGACCGCGGCGATCCTGGCGTGCTGGCCACTGCGATGGAACGGCTGGCCAGACTCAGTCACCGGGTGGTGTGGATGAACCCCCACAAGGGCATTAATCCGGCCTTCCGGCCGAGCACGCTCGGGATGATGGTGGCCGCCCCGCACATTGACCTGTTGCTGTCCGGCCACGACCTGAGCAGCCTGGAAGAGCTGGCGGCACTGCTGCCGACGCTGAGTTAGCCGAGCTGAATGAGGTGTATCCCGGTGAGATGGAGCGTGGCCATCGAGGCCGAGGGCGACCGGGTGCTGTCGCGCGAGCAGATCGTCGAGCTGGCGGACGCGGTTGCTGCGAGCGACGGCGTCGCGGCAGGAATAGGCACTAAACGCTACGGCGCTCAGCTGGTCGTGCAGGCCGCGGACCGTGACGAGGCGGTTGAGGAGGCGACCGCGCAGTTCACGGCAGCCGTAATGCGGGCTGGGCTGCCGGTGTGCCCCGTCGTACGGGTTGAGGCCGTCAGCGCGGACGAGGACTTCGGCGGATGATCAGGCTCGGCTCGCTGGCCGGTTACCCGTTCGAGGGGCCGCGGCTGCTCGGCGGCTGGACTCCGCCGCCGGCTGCCGCCGTCTACGCGATCGTCTACAAGCCGGATCCGGACACCAAGCCGGACCGTTACGCGGTCATCTACGTGGACCATGGCGACGACATGTCCGCGGAGCGGTTCCCCTTCCAGCACCCGCGGGCGCACTGCTGGGTGCGCCGGGCCGGTTCCAAGTGGAAGGTGTACGTCTGTACGTACGAGGTGCCAGGCGGCGGCCGGTCGCACCGGGAGCAGATCGCCCGCGAACTCACCGCGATCTACCATCCGCGGTGTAACAGCCAGCAGTACGACCAGTCGTGGAAGGACGAGTGGATTGGCGAGTACTCAGCTCCCACTACCGGTCCGGTGGCCCGGCGTGACCCGGATCAGGGCGCGCCCAGGTAACCGCCGTCCCCCTCACCCGCGTCCCGCGGGCCGGCGACTCGCCGGAATGTCACCGGTGCGGGGCGAAGCCCACGGCGTCGAGCAGGCGCGAGCGCCGGGTTCCCGAGGCCGGCCGGGCGGGCTCTGGCACTGCGGGCTGCTCGGGCCTCGGGGTGACGTCGGTCACGATCTCCTCGGCCATGCCGTACAACAGCGGCAGCGCGCCCGCCACTACCCCGCCGGTCTGGTTGATGTGCTCCACGCCCGGCCCGATGAGCTTGGCATGGCCGACGATCGTCCGCACGATCTCGGCGCACTCCTCCAGATTCCCGGCGATCCGGGTCAACAGCGTCCCCGCCCAGAACAGGTAGAACGCCAGGCCCGCGATGAGCAGGACGATGTCGACAACCGTCAGGACGACGAGCGTAGTCAAGACTTAACCTTTCCGAGCACCCGGCCGAGGAACAGGTGGTGCTGGAGGCCTTCGGCCAGGACCGCCTCCACGCCACCGGCGACCTGCGGGATCAGCGTCGTATCGGCGGTGTTCGCCGCGGCGGCCTGGAGCGTGTCCCGCACGGCGACCACCCGGCGGTCAATGATCTTCACGGCGTAGATGAGCAGGCTCAGCAGGGCCGCGACGGCGAGCACCACGACGAAGCCGATGATGACGGCCCAGACCCACAGCGTGTGCTCAGTCCCGGACATAGCTAGCGGATGCATCGCTATCCTCCCAGCCTGGCGCGGCCGCGCTGCAGGCCGCCGATGATGATCGTGGCGTGCTCGATGGTCGTGCGTAGCGCCCCGAGCGGCGCGGTGTTGTGTACCGCCTCGGTCAGCGCATCGTTGATCTTGGGTGCCTCGTTGCCGATCGAGCGGGCCAGCAGCAGGATCGGCACTACCAGAGCCACGACGACCAGGACGATAACGCCGCCGATGACGTAGCCGACGACCCAGCCAGTGGTGCTGGTGGTACTGGCGGCGGCCAGAACATGTCCGGTCACGGCTCCTCCTTCCAGAGTTCAGACCGTTTCGCAGAAATCCCTGACCGGTTTCAGGCTCGCGTTGACCGAGGTCAGCCGGTCTGGCACGGTGCTGGTCAGCTGGGCCACGGCCTGAACTCCGCCGGTGGTCGACACGAGCGTCGCGCGGATCGCCCTGAGGTGGAAGATGACCCGCAACAGGCCGACGGCGGTAATCGCGATGATCAGCGCGGCGATGATCAGGGTCACCCAGGCGGCTGCTGGCATGAACGATCTCCTTTCTCGCGGGCTGAGAGGTTCAGCTGAGAGGCTCAGCCGATTTGCTCAGCCGATTTGCTCAGCCGAGAAGCTTGGCGACGGAGCCCGCGTACCTGACTGCGCCGACCGCCACTTCCCCGACGACGGCGTCGGTCCTGGCCAGCCCGTCAGGAACGGCGTCGAGTTCCCCGACCAGGGCGACCCCGCCGCTGAGGATCTCGTCGGTGGCTCCCCTGATCCGCTCCACGGCGGCGAGCACCCGGTTGAGCAGGAAGATGACGACCGGAAGGACTACCAGCAGCAGGACGGCGTTGCCGATCCACCACAGCACCATGGTTCGTTCTCCTCAGCTCGCGGACTGGTAGGGGGCGAAGAAGCGGCGGAACACCCGTCGCAGCGCCATCAGCGCGGCCCGCAGGCCTAGGGTGAAGCCCCGTGCCGGAGTGGCGGCAGCAGCAGCCAGCTGCTCTGGCGACTCACCCCGCTCGATCCGGTCGATGCGGTCGGCCAGGTTCGCGGCGAAGTCGCGCATAAGCACGGACGTGACATCGGAGATCATGCCCCGGCCGTACTGCGCAGCGGCCCCGGATAGCTGCAGGTCCTGGGTGACGCCGACCCTGGTGCCGCGCCCCGCCCGCGCCAGCGCCGCGGTAACGACCATGCTGGCCTGCCCCCGGCCCTTTTCCTCGGCCCCGCTGGCATGCACGACGACCCGCTTGCCTGTCTCATCCCGCTCGGTAATCTCGGCCTTCCCGGCGAACTGCAGCCGGACCGGGCCCATCCGGACAGCCACCCGTCCCTCGTATCTGTCCTCGCCGAGATCGCTGGTCAGCTCGGTGCCGGGCAGGCAGGCGGCCACCTGGGGGATGTTGTCGAAGAACTGCCAGACCTTGTCGACCGGCGCCGCCACCTCGAAGTCATTCCTGATCAGCATCGGGTCTCTCTCTCCAGGTGGGCGGCGGGTTGCTGGCCGAACTGACTGCGGCAGCCGGCGCTGCAGAAGTAATAGGTGACGCCGTCGTGCTCCAGCGGCAGGCTGACTGCGGTGGCCGCCACGGTCATCCCGCAGACCGGGTCGGTGGCCTGCGCCGGGCCGCCCGGCCCGCTGGCCCGGCCGCCTGCGGGCTCGCCGGTCGCAGAGCTGCCTGCCCCACCAGTCGCAGGGGTGTCGGCCCTGCCGGTCGCGGGGCGGCTGAATTGCCTGGTCGATGGCCCTGCTACCAGGGCGCCGGACGCGCGCAGCTGGACAAGCTCGGCCAGGACAGCGACCGCGATCTCGCGGTGTGACGTCCGGCCGAGGTCAAGTCCGGCCGGGACCCGCACCCGGCCGAGCTGGTCGGCGGGCACGCCCCGGTCCGCGAGGTAGCCCAGCACCGCCGCGCCCCGCCGGTGCGATCCGACCAGGCCCACGTAGGCGGGCCGGGCGGCGATCGCCTGCATCAGGGCTTCCTCGTCGCCATGGCCCTGAGTCGCGACCAGGATCATCGAATGCTCGCCCGCATCGGCCGCCGCGAAGCTGGCCCCGTCGATCACCGTGGCGCGCCAGTCGAGGGCGCGGGCCAGGTCGGCGAGCGTCTGCGCCATCGGCGAGCGGCCGACGATGACCAGGTGCGGCGTCGGAAGCACCGGCTCGATATAGACCTCCAGGGCCCCCTCGCTCTGACAAGAGATGGCCACCACGGTCATCCCCTCCGGGATGGCCGCGCCGAACTGTTCGGGGGTGCCGAGCAGCAGCAGCCGCGGGGTGCCCTCGGTGATCACCTCCCGGGCCACCCGGATCACGGTCGGCTCCGCGCAGGCGCCGCCGATCCAGCCGTGCAGGTCGCCGTCGGCCGTGATGATCGCGCGCGAGCCCTGCTGCCCGGAGGACGGGCCCTGCCGCCAGACCACCGTCGCGAGCGCGAACGGCTGGCCGCGCCGCGTCAGCTCGCCGGCCTGGTCCAGGATCCGCCAGCCATCCATCTTCTGTCTCCCGTCAGTCGTCGGTGCGCACCGGCGGCGCCCCGTAGACATCTCGACGGTAGGTGAGGGCTTCCCAGACCCGATCGGGCAGCAACGGCATATCGATGTTCCGGACCCCGGTGCCATCGATCGCGTTTAGCACCGCGTTGACGAAGGCCGCCGGGCCGCCCACAGCCGCGCACTCGCCGATTCCCTTGGCGCCGATCGGGTGGTGCGGGCAGGGGGTCACGACCTCGCTGTGCAGCTCGAAACCAGGCGTTTCCCAGGCGGTCGGCAGCAGGTAGTCCAGGTAGTTGGAGCCCACGCAGTTGCCGTCGGCGTCGAAGGTGATGAACTGCATGCTGGCCATCGCGTAGGCCTCGGTCAGCCCGCCCATGATCTGGCCCTCGACGATCATCGGGTTGATCCGTACGCCGCAATCGTCGACCGCCACCATGGTCAGCACGTCCCACACGCCGGTGGCCGGGTCCACCTCGACCGTCACGATGTAGACGGCGAACGGCCAGGTCAGGTTAGGCGGGTCGTAATAGGCGGTGTTCTCCAGGCCAGGCTCCATGCCGTCGGGCATGTTGCTGTACGCGGCCATCGCGCATTCCTGGATGGTCACGCCGCGGTCGGGGGCGCTGCGGACGTAGAACCGGCCAAGCTCCCATTCGACGTCTTCCTCGGACACCTCGAGGAGGTGCGCGGCCAGCTTGCGGGCCTTGGCGCGGATCTTGCGGGA
>Ga0187883_10002607_pt1 | contig 10834 bp, 9 predicted proteins | sample June2016WEW_20_1_2_FD_132966 | JGI IMG/M metagenome (GOLD analysis project Ga0187883, IMG submission 132966) | Peatland microbial communities from SPRUCE experiment site at the Marcell Experimental Forest, Minnesota, USA - June2016WEW_20_10 | ecosystem: Environmental > Terrestrial > Soil >...
CAGCTCACCGAAGACTTTGAGCGCCGTATAGCAAAAACAAAAGGACTTACGGTTCCAATCCCATTGGATGAGGAGGATGAAGAGTGAGTAACGATATCGATATCCGGCCGGCCACCGAGGATGATCTGATATGGCTCCGGAACGGGTTTGACCCGGACCAGATGGCAGAACAGGTACGTCTGGAGATCAGAGAGGCTCAGACGGCCTCTCCGACACCTAAGCACTGGCGGCCAGTAGACATAGACGAGGCTCTCCTACGATAGGCGCCTCCAGCGGGGGGTCGCCAATTATGGCGACCCCCTTTCAATGCCTGATGAGACCGCCCGCGACGCCTTCGGTTTCGCTGTGGCCCATGTCGCACAAGCGGCAGTGTGCGCATCACAGCGCGGTACGGTCCTAGTAGCCTCTGCGATCGACGACACGAAGTCGTCTCACCAGCGACCGCGGGGTAGGAAGTGGTCGCACCTCAAGCAGCGCGCGGGCGACCCTCACAGCCGCGGCTGCCACATCCTCGCCTGGCATATGGCCCGCGTGCGCCGCGGCGTTGCGCGGGTTGGCCAGCTGGTCCTTTACCTGGCCTATGCTCACAGCGAGTCCATCTCTTCTTCCTGCGTTGAGGCGATAGAGCTCGACGACACCGCTAACCCCTCTGAGAATCTTGTCGACCTCGCCCGACGGCCGCCCCGCTGCGATCAATTGATCTTGCGCAGCAGCCGACAGTGCTACCTCGGCTGCAGAGCAGGCCGAAATAACACATTGCCGATATTGCCTTCGGTGTGCTTGCACGACCGCATCAGCAAGCAGTTGTCGCTCGAGAGGCAAGGTCTGATGTGCAGATGCCGCCCCGAGGGCAGCCGTAAACTGAACGCTGCTTGATGCAGTCTGTCCTTGGATTACGACCGGCGTGGGGCCTCCGCCTCTGGCTGGCAGCACGTCGCGATTGAACAGCGTCAGACGAACGTTTGGCGTGGCCTCTAGCTCGATGTGCTCCCGAACGTTGCCCGACCATGCTGCCAGCCAGTCGCGTACTATTGTCAGCCAGCCGCCCATCTGCTTTGAGAACTCACCGGCCGACCCGAGTTCACCGAAGGCTTTGTCGAGTGCGCTATCGTCGCCGCAAAGATTTCCTCAGGAAGCGGCAGGGATATGCTCGAATACGCCCGCACGCTGGTTGTTCGACCTTGAGCCAAGGGGGGCTTCGGAAACAAAGGAATATCAAACTCCGATTTGCTGCTGATGTGCAACTCTTCGCGGCCGGTGCACGGAAGCGTTAGTTTCATCGGAGTCCCACCCACATGGACGTTGTAGGAACGTCCTTGAATGACCCGCGGCAGCAGCAGCAGCGGAGGATCAAGCTGGACGATCCCATCAATTCCGAAGTCAGCTGATAGAGGGGCCACAGATATTGAGCCTACCGATGGCTAACGCTTGTCGCTGTCAGACCGATGTCACAGGCCACAGACTCTACGTACCTCTGCGCCTTGTCGGGCCGTGGAGCCTGCCAGCGCGCTAACGTCGCACAATCGGCGTTGTGTGATACGGCCTGCCGGCTGGGGCACTTGGCGGCTCTTGCAAGCTACGCGGCTCGGCGATTCGCTTTCGAGTAGCTCCCGGAACTCCGGCCTGACCTCTGGCTGCTCCCAATACAGCGGGATCGCGCTGATGACGAAGGCCGAACTGCACGAGTGGCGATGGCTCGGAGATCCTTCGAGTTGGGCGTGCCTGGCCCCTGGCCCTATCGCGGGCGACGGCGTCGGTGGCCGCGAGGTGTACTTGACCAGCCGTCAACTATCTGACAGGATCGCTCGCGTGGACTACTCCGACCCAAATTACCGCCTGTTTGCAGACTCAAGCATCAATCCATACGACTATGACAAACACGGCCGAATCCTCGAAACCATGCTCCGTGAGCACGGAGGGTCGGATGGGCTCCTAGCCGTCTCTGAACTCCGCTCCACTGGTCTCGTCGCTGTCTTCCGCGACGGCCACATGGTGGCCCAAGAGAAGGGGCTCTTTTCGAAGCGAATCGAGATGATCGAGCGCATTTCTTACGCCGATGTATCCCTTCTCGTCATGCGCCAGGTCGGTGTCCGTGGGCGAGACGGAATGATCATCGACGGCATCGGCCACGGTCGAGAGCGGCTCTTCGAGCTGCGCTGGGGATGTGGAGGCCCCGTTTCAGAAGCCGATGCTGCCACAGAGCGAGACCGTATGTTTGCGGTGATCTCCTCGCTAGTAGAGGCCATATGACTCGGCTGATACGGAGGGGGCGCGCGCAACGATGAGTCTCTTCGGACGAAGAGCGTCCAAAGACGCAGACATGGGAGCATCCCGACTGCCGAGCAACCTGGTAGCGCGGCTCGAACCGTTCGGGCGTTTCGAGTATGATCCCAAGGGCAGTGGTGTAGACGCTATCGGCCATCCCAATGCCGAATATCCGTTGCTGCAGCTGGCTAAGCAGGACCCCGATGGGTTGCTCGGGGACCTTGCCGCGGCGACAGTGCCGATTGGCGGCTGGACGGTCTACGGCGCAATGAGGCTGGCCTGGCACTTCGGCCTTCTGAAGCCAGAGAGCTCACGGGACGACGGGGACGCGATCGGGCTAGCAGCGCTGCGGTTCATCCACGATGCGGGCGCGACGTGGGAGCAACTGAACACGGACGAAAAAGCGCTTTGGAGCCGTGCCGCGGGACAGCCATGGTGATTTCCCCATCTCCGAGCTACCACGAAGAAGCTAGGAGATGATAGGGGCGACAACGACCCATGGTGTACGCGTCAGACGCGCCCGGGTCATTCGGTTGGTGGAGCATGAAGCGAGGTAGCACCCTCGGTCCAGCGGTGGCCTTCCTTGATCCGGATGCGGTCGGTCCATGCCCCATCCCAATAGCGTTGAAACTGGGCGTCGCCGTCTATGATGTCGCCAGTCTTCCCTGGGTTCGGATACCAGCCGGGCTGTGACATTGCGGGTGCGTGGCGGTAGGTGGGTCCGAACAATGGCGTGTCGGCTAGCCGCTGGGTGTTGAGCAGGCGCCCGATCAGAACAGAAACCCACGCGGTTATGTCATAGCCGAGCCCCTCAACGTCATCGCCGCTTGCTCCTGTGTATAGATCTTCGTAGATGTCCCAGCTCGCCGACGACCTACGCTCACCAGGTCTCGCGGCGAGAGTGCCGAGCAACCCGATGACGATCGAGCCGAGAGCGGCAGCGGGGTTCACGTGCATGTCTTCCCACGGTGCGGTCGGGTTTTGACGGATGAATATCTTGTGGTCTCCCGGAGCCCGCACGCCGACACTGGCGAAGCCGAGGTCGAAGTCGCCCGCGAAGTCGCCGGACATTCCTGGGCTGCCGAAGATCGACTTGAGCTGCACGATCGACTTGCGTGCTATCCACGCGCTGAGATCGCGGTCCTGGTACATGATGTGGCGTACGAGCTGGCTCGCCGACTCAAGCTCGTGGAGCGTCAGCAGCTCACCGAACCGCTCGTGAGCGGTAAGAGGCGTCTCAGCAATCTGCATGACGCAGGAGGCCGCGAGTGCCGTTGTGCGAGGACCAGGAGGAGCCACGGCGAGGTATTCCCTGCAGGTCCGCTCCTCGGGCGGTTGCTCGGCTTTCTTGAAGAGCCCCATTGATCCCCCCGATTTCCGATCGCTCCCGCGCGAGCCAGCACTTCGCCTGGAATGTCACATGCCGCCGGCGACATACTACAAGCTCGCCGAAACATATGCTTTGACTCGTCCCAATAGAGCGCTTCACGGAGACCCGGTGGGAGACGGCCTGGGAGCAATGAGCGTCGAGCGTAGTGGGCAGCCGCGCACGACTCGGGGCCAAGCGAAGCGAATCCCAACCTGCAAGACTTCCCCGCTCAATTGGACCGCAACGGATCTCAGATGGAGGGATACGCATGGGATACACAGCCACGACGAGTCCAACGGGTTCGGTCAACAACATCAAGGTCAAATGCAGCGCTTGCTCCGCGACTCTGTACGTGCATCCAGACCATGCACGAGCGAGCGGCGGATGGAAGTGCCCGAGTTGCGGAAAGCAACACTGATCGCTTTAGGTACATATCGTGGCGATCAGGGACAAACTCGCGGCGCGCGCGGCCGAGCTGAGCACTGCTGCCGCGGAGGCGGCCGTCGTCCGCGCCCAACACGCGGGCGCGAGGTATCGCGGACTGCGGGCTGTCTTCAAGGACGAGGAAACCCCGATCACAGTCGAGACCGTCCTCGCGGGCCTGGTAGCGGCTGTGCGAGCCGATGAACATGAGGAGGACCGCTCCGCGCGCGATGTCTTTAGGACCGCACGTAGCCGGCGACGCAGGCTTGGGCTGCTGTCATTTGGTGCGGGCCCTCTGATTGGGGTGGCGACCCATATCGTCGACCTCTACTGCGAAACGGCGACCGTCTGCGATCTAGCCGAGTTGCACTCGATCGATCTCAGCGAACAGCAAGTCGCGGCTCACATGCTCGTCCTGTGGGGGATCCTGGAGAGTGTTGCCGAGGCAGAGGCGGTCATGATGGGCACCCGTACGCAAACCCTCGCGTCGATCATCGGAGGACGCATGCGCGGCGGCGTGGCCGAGCACATCCCCGACCGGCTCACCAAGCGCACGGCAATCCAGGTTCTGTCGGATGCACGTGGCGTCGTGGCGGATGCCCGAAAGGTTGCGGGCACCGGCAGCGTCGGTGGCGTTGTTTTCAGCGGGCACAGGACTAAGCAGGTCATCAAAAAGGCCGAACTCCAGCTGGGTGTGCCTAGCTGAAGAACCGCGGTGTCCAGCGTCATCGCACAGAGAGCAGGGCACCCTCTATTGCATCTGCGGCAAGCGCCTCGGCTACGCCCGCCACCGCGGCAAACGCGGCGGACAGTATGAGTACATCTCCTGCCTCAGCCGCGTCCAACGCGGCGAGCGCTGCGCGGTGCCCTACTTCCCGGTCGAGCGCACCGAACGAGCGATTGTGCGCCGCTACAAGCGCGAGGAGTTCAAAAACAACGAGCAAGACACCGTACGGGACGCAGTACGAACCTATGTGCGATCCAAGAGCGAGATCGCCCGCCGCGAGTCAGACCGCCACAACCGCCGCTTGCATGAACTCATCGGCGAGCAGCAGTCGCTTGTCCAGCTCTACTACAAAGGCGGTGTCTCCGAGGAGGTCTTGAAGGCCGAGCAGGAGCGCATCGAGGCTGAGCGCGCCCAAGCCCGGCAATGGGCTGAGGCCGCCGACCGCGAGGTCGAGGACGTCATGGCAGCGCTCAAGGACGCGCTGCTCCTTCTGGACGCGACCAAAATCATCTACGAGGCGCTCCCCAACAACGTCCGCCGGCTTGTCAACCAAGCCGTCTTCCTAGCGCTCACCGTCCGCGACCCCGACACCATCGACGCACAGCGAACCCCGTTCTTTGACGCCCTCCAGCAGCTCGCACAAGCCCTCTTGGAGGCCAACGAAACGCCCCAAACCGGCCAGAAACGGCCCCGGACGCCCCAAGACGCGGGCGGACGCCCCCAAGACGACGCCGGCCCCGATTTTCGGGGCCGGGGTTCGTACATAGGTCGAATGGCGGAGAGGGCGGGATTCGAACCCGCGATGGAGTTTGATCCCCATACTCGCTTAGCAGGCGAGTGCCTTCAGCCACTCGGCCACCTCTCCCTGAGGTCGTGCCAGTTTAGAGCCTGCGGGCGGTGCCGCGTGAGCGCGTAGCATCTGAACCCTCGCGGAAGGGTGGCAGAGCGGTTGAATGCGGCGGTCTTGAAAACCGTTAGGCGGGCGAACCCCGTCTCGGGGGTTCGAATCCCCCCCCTTCCGTTCCAGAGCCTCTCGCCTTACAGCCCGCCCGCGGAAGCGGCCGCCGACGTCCCGAGCACCTGCCCGGCGGCGCCGAGCGCCTGCACCGCCAAGTACGGGCCGACCGTCCCCGCAGGCACCGGGATGGCGGTCTCGAAGCCGCTGCGGGGCACCACGGCGACGGTGCTCAGGCTAGACGCGCTCGCGCCCGCGAGCAGCCTCCAGGAAGCCACGAGCGTCGCGCCGTTCCAGCTCGCGTAGACGGTCCCCGCTCCGGTACCCCCGGGCTGGAAGACGAAGGTTGGCGGGTGCGCCGGCGTGCCCGTCCATTCGAAGCGGAAGGCGCGATAGGACTCGTCGTGCGGCGGGAAGTGCGCGTCGAACAGCAGCGCGCCTTCGGGGCTGAACTCCGAGAGGTACGGTTCCTGGCCCCAGCCGACGAACCAGTCGCCGTTGGCGAGCGCCTGCACGTTCCCCTGGCTTTCCGCGAGCAGCGCCGGCGTGTGCGTCAGCCGGGTGGCCAGCGTCGCCGTGCCGGCCGGCTGGTTCAGGCTCACGACGATGCCGCGCGATTGATCGTGCGCCTTCGGCGAGTCGCCGTTGTCGAACTCGCTGATCGAGCCGTTGGGCAGTTCGCGCGGGTCGTGCTGCCAGGCGGTGCCCGTGCCGGGGCCCATCTTGAAATTGCTGTGCCTGCCCCCCAGGCGCCACAGGATCTGGCCGCTCGCAGCGGCGAGCTTGTAGACGGTCCACGTGTTGCGGCTGGAGATCAGCAGGCTGCCGTCGCGGTCGACGCTCATCGAGTTGAGGTGGAAGAAGTCGTACGGGTAGGCCGTCGTCGAGCGATTCGCCGGTTCGTAGGATTCGCTGAGCGCCACGTGGTCGATGCTCGTCCATTCGAACATCACCAGGCCGGTCTTGACGTCGATCTCCTGGAAGACGCTGTCCGTGATCCCGCCGTAGGCGGGACCGCCCACGGATGAGAGGTTGCACAGGATCGGGTCGTACGCCGTGATCAGCGCGGTACCCTGCGGCGTGAGCTGGAACTCGTGCAGGTCCGCCTGCAGCCCGTTGCCGGCGCGCACGTGCGCGATGTCCGTGTACGTGTCGTCGGCGACCATGTCTTCGCCCAGCCCGAACCCGTGCACGCTGATGTCGCCCTGCCACCACGTCAGCACTGGCTTGCCCTCGTATTCCTGGACCTCCAGGTTGGTCGCCTCGGTGTTGGCGGGCAGCGGCTTGAACCACAGCAGCCCGCCGCTCGGTTCGAGGATCATCGGCCCCGCCTGGCCGGTCCCGCCGTACGGCGCCACGAACACGTCGCCGCCCGCCACGGCTGGGGACTGCGCGGTCACCGTCACCACCGGCGGGCTCAGATCCGTGCGCGAGTGAAAGCCCTGCACCTCCGCGGGGCTGCCCGGCTGGGTGCTCCTGGGCGTCGAGCTGATCTGATCCTGGCTCGCGACCTGGAACTCGTCGAGCAGCGCTCGCACGGAGCCGCCGGTGCGCACGCGCGCGCTCACCGTCACGCGCTCGCCGGCGACGAACGGGCTCGACGGCAGGAAGCTCGCGCCGTCGCCCTGCGAATAGGGGGCCAGGCGCCCGCTGTGGGCGCCCGTGCGCGAGCCGACGACGCTGATCGCGCTCAGATCGCCCGCGGGCACGCCGAGGAAGCTGATCTGCGTCTGCGGGGTGGCGTCGCGGCTGCCCGCCAGCGGGGAGACCGTCACGACGCCGTCCTGCAGCGCCGAGTTGTTCAGGGTGGCCGGCGCGCACGCCGGCCCCGTCTGCGCCGCGGCGGCGCTCACCCCGACGAGCGCCAGCCCCAGGGCGCCGGCCCCTAGGATGAGAGCGCGCATGGAGAGCATCGACCCGGAGCAGGATAGGAGAGTGGACAGACGCACCGCGATCAAGCATGGCCTGGTCGCCGGCGGGCTGCTGGCCGGGGCGGGCGCGGCGATCGCGGCGGCCGCCGTGGACACGGGCGGCGGCTCGAGCTCGCCGCCCGGCACCGCCCACACCCCCGCGCTCGCGCGCACGGCGCCCAGCGCCAGGTCCGACAAACCGAACATCCTCGTGATCGTCGTCGACCAGCTGCGCTTCCCGCAGTGGTTCTCGCCCGACCCCGCCGGCCTCGGCCTGCCGCCCAACCTCCAGCGCCTGCGCCAGGGCGCCGTGTCCTTCGCCAGGCACTACACCGCCTCCAACGACTGCTCGCCCGCGCGCTCCACGCTGCTGACCGGCCTGCACACGCACCAGACGGGCTGCATGATCACCGGCGGCAGCACCCTGGACCCGGGGTTCCCGACCTGGGGGACGATGCTGCGCGAGCACGGCTACAGCACGCGCTGGCTCGGCAAGTGGCACCTCACCCACGGCGACAACCACTGGACGGCGTTCACCGGCGAACGGGCGCTCGAGCGCTACGGCTTCGACGGCGGCGTCTTCCCCTCGCCGGACGGCGCCCCCGGCCAGGGCTGGCGCGTGGACCCGCACATCGCGGCCAGATTCTCCGACTGGTTCGCCCAGGAGGGGGGCTCCGAGCCGTGGTGCACGACCGTCTCGTTCGTCAACCCGCACGACATCGCCTGGTGGTACAAGTGGAGCGATCGCGTTCCCGCGGAGGCGAGCGCCGAACGCACCGTGCAGCGGCTGCCGCCGAACTTCGAGACGCCGGAGCTGCTGATCGAGCGCCACAAGCCGCGCCTGCAGCGCTCCTTCCAGGACACCGCGGCGGCGTCGTTCGGCCCGGTGCCCTTCTACGGCCCCGAAGCGGCCGGGAAATGGCTCGAATTCCTCGACCTCTACATGAAGATCCAGCTCGAGGTGGACCGCCACATCGGCAAGGTCATGCGCACGCTGGAAAGTCGTCCGGAGGTGGCGGCGAACACCGTGATCGTGTTCACCTCCGACCACGGCGAGTACGGCGCCTCGCACGGGCTGCGCGGCAAGGGCGCGAGCGCGTACGAAGAGTGCATCCGCGTGCCTCTGATCGTGAAGGACCCCCGCGGGCAGCTCACCGCCGCCCCCGAAACCCTCCGCACGCAGCTCAGCTCGAGCGTCGACGTCGCGCCGCTGCTGCTCACGATCGCCACCGGCTCGAACGACTGGCGCAATGACCCGCACTACTCGCACATCGCGGGCCGCCTGGACCTCGCGGGCATCCTCGCCGACCCTGCGGCACCCGGACGCTCGTTCGTGCTGCATGCCACCGACGAGACGGTCACCGAGTTCGCGATCGAGCCGTACGCGGCGGACGCGCCGCTGCACATAGTCGCGATGCGCACGCCGCAGGCCAAGTTCGTGACCTACTCCAACTGGGCCTATGACGGGATCACCCCGCAGTCGCTGGGGCAGGAAACCGAGCTGTACGACTACAGCACGCACAGCGGGCGGCTGGAGCTGCACAACAGCGCCGGCGAAAGCGCCCTGGAGGAAGGCCTGCGCGCCGAATACGAGCGCGCGGTCGACGAGGAGCTGCGCGCGCCCCTGCCCCGCCGCCTCATCGCCGCGCACGCGCGCGGCTTCGCCGACTACTTCTCGACCGCCAGGAACGCCGCGGTCAGCGCCGCGGCCCGCCGCAAACGCCGCAGCGAACGCGAATCCGGCGAGCCGCGGGAATTGCCGCCGAACTCGCCGTTCAGGCGGCCGGGGCGGCGCGGCGCTCGCGGCGCTAATACCTGATCGTCGGCGAGGTGCCGATCACCGCCCCCGCGGAGTCGAGCGCCTGCACGGCCACATAGGAGCCGGCGGGCTCCGCCGGTAGCGGTATCGTCGTCTCGAAGCTCGCCCTCGGCGCGCTGGCCGCCGGCTTCAGGGTGCTCGCCGAGGACCCCGCGAGCACGTTCCAGGATGCGACTTCGGTCGCTCCGTTCCAGCTCGCGTACACGGTCGCCCCGCCGTGAGCGCCCGTCGCGGGCACGGCGACCGCGGCCGGCGGGTTCGCCGGCTGCCCGCTCCAGGGCGCCACGAAGGTCCGGTAGGACTCCCAGTCGGGCGGCAGATGGGCGTTGAACAGCACCTGCCCGGTGGCGCTGACCTCCGACAGGTAGCCCGCCTGGCCCCAGCCGACCATCCAGTCGCCGCCCGCCAGCGCCTGCACGTTGCCCTGGCTGCCCGCGACGAGCGGGTTCTGGTGTTCGTAGCTGCGCGCGAGCGTCGCCGTCATGTTCGCCATGTCGAGCGTCACTTCGATCGCGCGCGACTGCGGGTGCACCTGCGGGAAGGCGCCGTTGTCGAAGAACGTGATCGCGCCGTCCGGCTGCTGGCGCGCGTCGTGCTGCCACGCCGTCGCCGTGCCCGGGCCCATCTTGAAGCTCGAGCGCTTGCCGCCCAGCTCCCAGCGCACCTGGCCGGTCTTCGGGTCGACGTCGTATGCCGCCCACGTGTTGCGCGAGCTGACCAGCAGATCGCCGTCCTGCTCGACGTCGATCGAGTTGATGTGGAAGTAGTCGAACGGTTCCGCGCGCGTCGTGGGCGCGGCCGAGGAGTAGGAGTTCGCCAGCGGCACGTGGTCGAGGCTGTGCCACTCGTACATGACCAGGCCCGTCCTCAGGTCGATCTCCTGCACCAGCGTGTCCGCGACCGCGCCGTCGCTTGGCCCACCGACAGAGGACAGGTTGCAGTCGATCGCGTCGTAGACCGTGATCAGCCCGGTCCCCTGCGGGGTGATCTGGAATTCGTGCAGGTCCGGCTGGTAGCCGTTGCCGGCGCGGATCTCGGCGATGTCCTGGTAGGAGCTGTTGGCGATTACCTCGCCGGCCGTGTGGACGGAGCCCGCGATCAGCGGGTCCTGCCACCAGGTGAGCACGGGCCTGCCTTCGTACTGCTGCACGCGGAAGTCCGCGGCGCGCGCACCCGCGGGCGACAACGGCTTGAACCACACGAGTTCGCCGCGTTCGTTCAAGATCATCGGCCCGTACTGGCCGATGCCGGAGTACGGGGCGAGGAACAGGTCGCCGGTGGCCGTCTGCTCCTTGGCGGACACGATCACGTCCGGCGGGCGCAGTTCCGGGCGCGAGCGGAAGCTCTGGAATTCCTTGGGCGGGGG
>Ga0187883_10002620_pt1 | contig 10800 bp, 9 predicted proteins | sample June2016WEW_20_1_2_FD_132966 | JGI IMG/M metagenome (GOLD analysis project Ga0187883, IMG submission 132966) | Peatland microbial communities from SPRUCE experiment site at the Marcell Experimental Forest, Minnesota, USA - June2016WEW_20_10 | ecosystem: Environmental > Terrestrial > Soil >...
GGTGTGATCAACGCCAAACGGCCGCTCCGTCCGGGCCCGCGCCCCGGCTAGCTGACTGTGGCGGCGATCAGAACGCTCGCGCCACCTCGTCGAGGTGCCCGATCAGGTGAGTGCTCAGGTCCCTGGCGTCCTCGCCGGCTCCATCGATGAGGGTTGACTTCCGCCTACGTAGCAACGGGGCGCCGATCAGGTAGAGCCCCGGCACGGGCGTGACACCTCCGTCATGGCGGACCCGCCCCTTCGGATCGAGCACGGGGATGTGCAGCCACGGGTACTCGGACCGATAGCCCGTCGCCCAGACGACCGTCTTGATGCCGAGGGAGCGAAACGAGCACATCAACGGCGGGTTCTCCGGAACCCGCGTGGGCTCGAAGCGCTCGGCCGGTTCGGTCTCGCCGTCGAGCCCGTGTGCGGTCGCCCAGTCATCGACGGAGTCGAGCAGCCGGCCGAGCTTGAGATCGGCCAAGGCGCACTGATTGGAGAGGGAGCCGGAGAACTGTGCCGTACCGTCCTCGGTCACCCCGGCGAGCCGGCCGACGAGCCGGACCCCGACCTCCTGCAGGGCATTGAGATCCACCGTCGCGCGCGCTGGCGATCCGACGAGTTGGAACGAGGCCACGTTGCGAGCGCGCACGACGTCGTCCACCTCGTCGTAGCGCTCGTCGAGGATGCCGGCGGCGTCGAGCCACCACATGATGTCCATGCCCCGGTACACACGCGGAAGGCGGACGTGACTGCCGACCGCCAGCGTGACGGGTCGCCCGGAGCGGTGAATCTCGTCGGCCAGCTGGACCCCGGTCGCCGCCGCACCCACCACGAGCACGCCGCCGTCCTCGAGCTGCTCGGCGTTGCGGTACTCGGCCGGCGAGATGCCGGTGACCTCCGGTGGGATGGCGCCGGCAATGCCGGGGACATCCGGTTGGTTGTACGGCCCGCTGGCGAGCACCACGGTGCGCGCTTTCCACTCACCCGCGGTCGTGAGGACCTCGAAACCCTCCTCGACGCTCCGCACACCCGTGACCTCGGTATGAGTCTCGATCGGAGCTGAGATCGTGGAGGCGTAAGTGCTGATGTAGTCGATCACCTCCGGCATCGACATGAAGCCGTCGGGCTCGTCCCCCTGGTAGCGGTATCCCGGCAGGCGGTTCAGCCAGTTGGGCGTGAGAAGACGCAGCGAGTCCCAACGAGCCGATCGCCAGGACTCGGCGACCTCGCCCCGCTCCAACAGGACGTGGTCGATCGAGGCTTCGGCCAGATACCGGCTCATCGCCAGGGCCGACTGGCCGGCTCCGACGATGGCGGTGGTGACGCTACGCAACGAGGCTCGTAGTTCCGGTCAGGAAGGGAAGGTCAATTCACCTCGACCGTGACGCTCGTCGGGTTGGTCACGATGTCGTACACGGCGGATCGTTTCTGTGACTGCGCCACGAGCGCCTTCTTCTCGTCCTCGGTGGCGTCAGCGTCGATCGAATAGCTCACCTTGATCCCGCTGAAACCGTTGCGCACGTCGGGATCGGCCCCGAGGATGCCTCGGATGTCCATGTCGCCCTCGAGGGTGGCGTTGACCGAACGCAGCTGGATGCCCCGGTTCTGGGCCACCGCCGCCACCCCGGCGGTGAGGCAGCTCGCCAGGCTGACGAGTAGGAGCTCGACCGGCGTGGCCCCGTTGTCCTCTGCGGAGAACACCTCTGGGTGATCACCCTCGAAGATGAACTCGCTTCGGTGGGTGTGCTCCTGTCCCAGGCCGAAGTACCCGTGGACGCTGCTGCGGCTGTGCGTGCCACGGACCCAGGTGTTCGTCACGCGCCAGGCGAACTGAGCGCCCTCTGGCTGCTCAGCCAGGGCATCTCGTGCGCCCGTCAGGAACTCGACGTTCACTCCGTTGTCGACGGGGGTTGCGGTGCTGGTCACTGTGGTGTCACCTCCAGATGCAGCCGCGGGGGCTGGACGATTCGTGCAGGACGACCGTACTACATAAATCCGATGGATCAACTCACCTATTGACCCTGCCTCAGGTGAAGGCGAGCAGATGCCCAAGGGCGTCAGAAGATACCCCGGGCGGTTCATCTGCGCTCCGAGGTAGGGATTCACCTCAGGCCAGGTGATCGCCCAAACCGGGGGAAGCTCGGTCGCACAACGACAGCGTCGTTGAGGCCAAACTGTGAAGACCATGGAACTTCCGGAGACCAGGTACGTCACGGTGGGTGGCGCTCAGGTGGCCTACCAGGTCGTGGGAGACGGGCCGCAGGATCTCGCATGGTGCTACGCCATGGGGGGGCAGGTCGACCTCTTCTGGGAGGTGCCGAGCGGGGCAGACCTCCTGCGCCGACTCTTGGGCAACTGTAAAGTAATCGTCTTCGACAGGCGCGGCTCGGGTGCCTCCGACGCGGTACCCGCCACCGCCATCCCGACGTGGGAGGAGCTGGCCGAGGATCTCGTCGCCGTCCTCGACGCCGCCGGCTCGAAACGTACAGCGTTGATGGCCTGGGTCGAGTCAGGCGCAATCGCCGCCCTCTTCGCGGCGATGCATCCTGAGCGAGTAAGCCACCTAATTATCATCAACACGACGGCCCGCTATCTGGAAGCCGACGACTACGACATCGGCGTATCGCCGGCCGCCGCCGATGCCCTGGCTGAGTTGTTGGCTGCCAGCTGGGGGACCGACGACTTCACCCGCCTGGCACTTCCGTCCCTCGCTGACGATGCAGCGGCGGTGGCACTTTGGAGTCGGATGTTCCGCGCCTCTGCTACACCTCGCGCGGCTGCTGCTCAGTACGAATATTTCATGCGTCATGTGGACATCCGCCCGTTTCTCAGCCTGGTCCAGGTTCCCACTCTCATCTTCCATGCCGTAGAGACGCCCCTCATTCCCGTGAGCCATGCCCGCTACTTGGCCGCGCACATCCCGGGAGCCACGCTCATCGAGTGGCCGGGGGCGGATCTCGGGCCGACAGCAGAGGTACCCACAGCAGCGGCCGACATCATCGAGTTCTTGACTGGCGAGCGCCCAATTGAGATCGATCGCGTGTTGGCCACCGTCTTGTTCACTGACATCGTCGGATCGACCGCACTAGCGGCTTCCATCGGCGACCACCGCTGGCGCACGCTTCTCGATGCTCACGACCGCCTCGTGCGAGAGCAGGTTCGGCGGTTCAAGGGTGCCGAGGTCGGGACGACAGGCGACGGGTTTCTCTTGTCGTTCGACGGTCCAGCGAGAGCGATTCGCTGCGCCCAGGCAATCAACCAGGCGATAGTGCAGCACGGTCTTGAGCTCAGGATGGGGCTCCACACCGGTGAATGCGAAGTCCGGGGCGAAAACCTCGGCGGGTTGGCGGTCCACATCGCGGCGCGGGTTTGTGCGCTTGCGGGGTCACAAGAGATCCTGGTGTCGAGCACGCTCAAAGACCTCGTCGTGGGATCTGGCATCGAGTTCATCGAGCACGGCGAGCATGAGCTGAAGGGTGTGCCGGGGTCCTGGAAGCTCTTCGCTGTCAAGGGCTGAATCACCCGAGAAACGACGGTTTGTATGGACGGCTGCAGGACTGCCGTTTGGACGGAAGTTGGCGTCCCTATGCCGGGAGGCCTCCGCCGCTGCAGGCGGTATGGCCGTTCCCTCGGTGAGGAGGAGGGTACCCAGCGCGCTCGGAGGGACTCGAACCCCCAACCTTCTGATCCGTAGTTCGGCCCGAGGCGTTTACCGGTGGATACTCAGTGCGACCGTTCACGGCCGACAGTGCCTGTGACCAGGGGCTTCAGCGAGGTTGATATGCCCGCTGACAAGCGGTCGTTACCGCCTGCGACCAGCTTTCGCAGGGCTATGGTTCTCACGGCGGTTCTCACGTATGTCGCTTGCCGTCCGGACATCGTCCGGACAGTGCTACCGTGAAGCCATGACCAAGACAGCCCAGGAACCAAACCGGCGTCACCGGCTTGAAGTCCGGGTGACTCCTGAACAGGAGGCGTTGATCCGCCAGGCGGCCGATCTCGAGCACGAGACGGTGACCTCGTTCGTCCTTGCGACTGCCACTGAGCGCGCCCGCCGGGTGCTGAGGACGCACAGCACTGTCACGTTGTCCAACGAGGCCTTCGACCGGTTTTACGCCGCGCTCGACAAGCCCGCCAAGGAGATTCCTGAGCTGGTCGAGCTGTTTCGCTCCAAACCCGTCTCGCGGGTGTGAGTGGCTCGGATCTTCGCCTCGTTCGCCTGGACGACACTCACCAGGTCTTGGCGTTCGACTCGGGCCGCCCAGAGCTCGATGACTGGTTGAAGCGCCATGCCCTCGCCGCCCAACAGATGGACTCCGCCCGCACGTTCGTCGCCGTCCGATCGAGCCGAGTCGTAGGTTATTTCAGTTTGACGATGGGCTCCGTGCTTCGAGAAGAGGCCCCCAAGGCCCTGGTACGGGGAATGCCTGCGTACCCCGTACCCATGGTGCTCGTCGCCAGGCTCGCCGTCGATCGTGTCGACCAAGGAGCTGGGTTGGCCACCCGCCTCCTTGCCGAGGCTCTGCGCATGGCCGTCAGTGCCGGGGAGGCCGCCGCTGCCCGGCTCATCGTCGTCGACGCGCTCGACGAGCAGGCTGCTGGCTTCTATCGCCGACACGGATTCGTTGCCCCGCTCGACAACCCGCTGCGCCTGTTTCGCAGGATGAAGGATGTGCGCGCAAGCCTCGACGCCGCCGACAGCTGAATCAGGCCCAGCGATTCAGCCTCGCCGGCCACGCTCGGACTTCTGGGAATGACGGGCGTCGTCCAGCCACCCGGCCGGCCGAGGCGTCTCCGCACGCCACATCTACCCGCGGAGCGCTGCCCCTGTCTACGGGTCGTCGCAGTCGGCTCCGCCTGCCGGACCGGAGATCTGAATGCGGACGCCCGCAGCGCGTTGGCGCACCACTGCCTCGAGCCTCCCCTTGCCGACCCCACGGTCTGGCGGGAACCATGCCACTTTGGCGCTGGGCGGGGACGAGGGGCCGGCGGCGGGGACGAGGGCGGCGGAGAACACAGCCGCAGAGCAGCAAGAGGGCCTCCACGCACAAGCCCCGGGCAGCGCGGCCCGATTAGCGCTTAGGGGACACCTCACGGGCGATCCACGGCGTGACCTTCTTCGGCCCCCGACGCTCAGTTATCGACATCGCCCAAGCTGTCCGCGGCGTCGAGGACACCTCACGGGCGATCCACGGCGTGACCTTCGTCGGCCCCCGACGCTCAGTTATCGACATCGCCCACGTCGTCGGCACCGTGCTCACCCGAATCGTCTGGTGCCTCACGGTGGCCGACGTCGAGGAAGCCTGTGCCACCAACCCGAATGTCGCTCCCAGCGCGAGCATCGCCGTCGAGACGGTCAACATGGCGCGCTTCTCGAACCTAAGTCCGGTCCTACCGTTCTGCTTATTGGCTGAGTTGCTCATCGAGATGCTCCTTTTCGTCTTCTCGGCCAGCTTGTGTGGTGGAGTGTCTTGAGACTGCGCCTCGGCGCTGACGGATCGCTGACCAAGCGCTGAAGAGTCGCTGAAGGAGCAGCTCACAGCGGGTCTATGAAGGGAGCCCTCGTCGCCAGTGGGCTAGAGTTCGAGCCTGCTCACCCTGCTAGCCTCGGGCGCGGTCTTCCCCACAGTTCGGTACCGGAGGGGCGATGGAGTACCGGATTCTCGGCCCGCTCGAGGTGATCGCAGATGACGGCACCCCGGTGCCGCTGGCCGGCGTCCGTGAGCGGACCCTGCTCGCCAGCCTCCTCCTCCAGACGAACCACGTCGTCTCGACCGATCGGCTCATCGACGTGCTGTGGGGCGAGAAGCCCCCTCCAAGCGCCTCGAACGGCCTGCAGGTGCATGTGTCCAAGCTGCGGAGAAAGCTTGAAGCAGCCTCAGCCATCAGCCCGATCCGGACCGAACATCCGGGCTATGTGCTGCGGACCCTCCCCGGTGAGCTTGACGCCGAACGCTTCGACGAGCTCGTCCGCTCGGCAGCCGACATGGGGTCTGATAAGGCGATCACCAGGTTGAAAGAGGCCCTCTCCCTCTGGCGGGGAGAGGTGCTTTCAGGGCTGGCGCCCGAGGTCTTCCTTGCCGAAAGCGCCCGCCTCGAAGAGCTTCGCCTCGTCGCCACTGAGCGCAAGATTGAGGCCGAGCTCACGCTGGGACGCCACCACGAACTTGTCGCTGAGCTCGAGTTGCGCGCGAGCACGCACCCGCTCCGCGAGCGCCTCCAGGGCCAGCTCATGGTCGCCCTCTACCGCTGCGGTCGACAGGCCGATGCCCTTGCCGCTTACCGCAGGACGCGGACCACCCTCGCTGAGCAACTCGGTATCGACCCGAGCGTGTCCCTGCAAGAACTCGAGGTCGCCATCTTGAACCACGCGCTCGGTGTGCCCGAAAGCGCTCCGATCGACTCGCGCCTCAGTGCTTCGGCCGGTGGCCCGGGGACGCTCACGTTCCTCTTCACCGACATCGAGGGCTCGACAGCAATCCTGAGGCGGCTCGGGGATCGATACGCCGAACTGCTCACGGCCCACCACGAGATCATCCGAAACAGCCTCGCCGCCCACAACGGCACCGAGGTCGTCACGGCCGGCGACGGCTTCTTTGCCACCTTCGCTTCACCGCGCGCCTGCGTGGCGGCCGCCGTCGAGATGCAGCGCGCCGTCGCCGCGGCTCCCTGGCCAGCTGGGGAAGTGGTGCGGGTGCGCATGGGCATCCATACGGGCGAGGCCTCCGAGGAGTCGACCGGGCTTGTCGGACTCGATGTCCACAAGGCCGCCCGCATCGCCGCCGTCGGCCACGGCGGCCAGGTACTCGTCTCCTCGGCGACGGCGGCCATCGTTCGTGACGCCCTTCCCGAGGACTGTCACCTTCGTGATCTCGGTTCCCACCGGCTGAAGGACCTAGGACAGCCGGAGCAGCTCTTCCAACTCGACGCGGACGGTCTCGAGGTCGATTTCCCGCCGCTGCGCTCGCTCGACAATCCGGCGCTTCCAAACAACCTGCCTGCACAGCCGGCAAGCTTCGTCGGGCGGGATGTCGAAGTGGCCGAGGTTCGGCGTCTCGTCGGGTCCGCTCGGCTCATCACCCTCACCGGTGCCGGCGGATGCGGCAAGACCCGGCTCGGTCTGTAGGTGGCGGCGGAACTGCTCGACGGGTCCGGGGACGGGGTCTGGCTCGTCGAGCTCGCCTCGGTCTCAGAGCAAGGGGCCGTCCCGGCGGCGATCAGCGAGGTGCTCGGGATCACGAGCCGAGCCGGTCGGCCGGTGCTCGAGACTCTGCTCAACGCCCTCGAGCTCCAATCCGTGCTCATCGTGCTCGACAACTGCGAGCACCTGATCGAGGCGTGCGCCGAAGTCGCCAACGCCATCTTGCTGCGGTGCCCAAGGGTCCACCTGATGGCGACGAGCCGTGAACCTCTCGGCATCGGCGGCGAGACCATCTACCGCGTGCCTTCGCTGTCGCTCCCCAATCCCGACGACGGCGACACCTTCGCGACCGAGGATTCGGACGCCGTCGCGCTGTTCGTCGATCGGGCGAGGACACAAGGCGCCGAGTGCACCCTCGACGAAGAGACCGGCCCGCTCGTCGTGTCGATCTGTCGGCGACTGGACGGGATGCCGCTCGCCATCGAGCTTGCCTCCGCCCGGTTGCGATCGATGTCGCTCGAAAGCCTCCACGACCGACTCGACCAACGCTTTCGCCTGTTGACCGGGGGGAGCCGGAGCGCATTGCCGCGCCAACAGACCCTGCGGGCAACGGTCGACTGGTCCTATTCGCTCCTCAACAGCCCCGAGCAGTCGCTGCTTCGTCTCCTTTCTGTGTTTGCCGAGAGCTTTAGCTTGGAGGCGGCCGAGAAGGTCTGTTGCCTCCACGACATCGAGGAGTTCGACGTCGACGACTTGTTGGGGTCGCTCGTCGACAAGAGCCTCGTCGTCGCAGAGCCGAGCAGAGGAAGGGCCCGCTACCGGCTGCTCGAAACGATCCGACAGTTCGCCGCCGAACGCCTCGTCGAATCGGACGAGGTCGCGGCTGCCGCCGTCGGCGTGGCACACGCCTCGTACTACCTATCGCTCGCCGAACTCGCCGCGCCGCACTTCTTTGGACCCGAACAGGGCCGGTGGTTCGCACGGCTCGACGCCGACCAGGCCAACCTGCAACGCGCGATGCAGCACTCGACGGCAGAACGCGACGGGACCGAGCGGGTGCTGCGCTTCGGCGTGGCGCTCCAGCGTTATTGGCGGGTGCGTGGGCGAGACGAGGAACCGGTCAGCCTGCTCACGTCCGTGCTCGAGCGTCCGGAAGCCCAAGCGGACCCGAAGCTGTTCGCCGCCGCCATGTGCACTGTCGCGTATCTCTCCAGCGACACCAGAACGGCACTGTTGGCCGGTGAACGGGCGGTCGAGATCGCCCGCCGGCTCGATGACGACCGATTGCTCATCTGGTCGCTTGGTTATCTCTGCGCTAAGTGTTACTTCGGCGGCGACCCCCAGAGAGGGCTTCAACTCGGCAAGGAGGCTGTCGAACGCGCCAGGGCGCTCGGTGACGAGGTCTTGTTGGCCAACAGCCTTTTGCGCTACCTCCTCTGCAGCAGCACCATCGACCCGGCCCGCACTGAAGAGTTGTTCACCGAAGCGATCGCGAGCGCCGAACGGTCCGGCGATCAGTTCTGCATCGCCCACCTTCAGAACAATGCTGGTAGCTACGCGCTGGAGGAGGGAAACATCCCTGCGGCGCGATCTCACCTTGAAGAGGCGGTTCGAGTCAGTGATGCGATCGGGTACGTAAACCACTATCAGCCGATCGTCAACTTGGGCCAGGTGCTGTATGAGGAGGGCGACTGCGAAGGTGCTCGCTCCAGATTCCAGGACGCGTTGCGCATCAGTCGTCGAGCCGGAGATCGCTCCGGGATTGCCTCCTCGAACCTTTGGCTCGCCTGTCTCGCAGTTGACTCGGGCGACTGGCATTGGGCCAGCCTGCTTCACGGGGTCGCGCAGGCATTCATGGACCAGACGGGCGAAGTGTGGGAGCCCGAGGCGAACCATCGAGAGGCCGCCAGCATCAGCGCGGTGCGCACACACCTCGGTGATGCGGAGTTCGAACGCGCCTATGCCGAGGGCATGAGGCTCAGTGCTGAAGAGGGATTCGAGCTGGCGCTCGGCAGAGTGCGATGAGTTTGATGGGGCCGCGGCGATCGTCAGCGTTCTCAGCAGGTGTCCCATAACGCGTCGTCCGCAACTTGACGAGGCGTCCTCCAAGTGACGTTGAAGGGCAGTCGCGAAACAGAACGCACGGCCCGAACATCGATCCGCGTCGACCCAGTCCGAGCGCCGAACGACGGTTCGCGCAACCTGCGACCAGCCAAGGCCCGAGTGCGAAGGGCTGGGAGGGCGGCCCGGGGCAAGCTCGGGGACGTGCGGCCCGTGGTGATTCTCGGACCAGGGGGTGCCGGAACGTCAGCCTTCGTGGCCACGCTCGCCGAGTTGAGGGTCCAGTTCGGTTAGGAGTGCTTCTCATCCTCCATCCCGGCGTCCCCAAACAAGGCCCCGCCGATCTTGGCGGCAGCGTCGCGTTGCATAGTCGGCGTCACATGGCTGTAGAGGTTGGCGAACAGCGTTGGGTCGGCATGCCCCAGCCGTTCGGCGGCCACCTTCGGCGGGACGCCAGTCGCCAGCATCAGCGTGGCACTGGTGTGACGTAAGCCGTGGGCAGTCAGGCGGGGTAAGCCAAGCTCGGCCGTGTAGGTGCCCAGCAGCCGCGACAGATATTGCGGGTGGTAGGGTCCCCCGCCGGCCTTCGTGAACACGTAGTCGCTGTCCTGCCAAGCCGAAGCAGCGAGCTGCTCCTGAGCCTGCAGCTTCCGCTGTCGACGTAGAACACCTACAAGGCCGTCATCGAGGTCGATCGTGCGCACGGCGTCGCGGCTCTTGCCGGTCGAGGCGACGGTCTCATGCCCGAGGGTGGAAACGAACTCGACCACTCGCACCACGCCGGCGTCGAGGTCGACCCGGGGCCAGCGTAGCGCCACCAGCTCGCCGATCCGCAGGCCGGATCCGAGCAGGAAGGCCCACAACGGCCAGGTTCGGTCCCCTTCCATCAGAGCGAGGAACTCCCGCGCCTGTTCGGGACTCCAGTGCCGAGGGATCGACCGCTTCGGGCGAGGACGAGGGGCGCCGGTCATCGGGGTGACCGACATCAGGCCGGCGCCGACGGCCAACTTGAACGCCCCCGCCAGCGGCGCCCGGGCTAAGCGGACGGTGTTCGCCGCCAGCGGCTTCCCATCCTTGGTGCCGCCCTCCTTGGTCATCTTGCGCTGCCACGCGAGCACCACGTCAGGAGTGACGTCACGCACCCGTTTGGTCCCAAGATGCGGACGGACGTAATCGTCGGCGTAGTGCCGGTAGTCGAAGCGAGTCTTGGCCGACAGCGGGCCGTCAGCGTCGATCCCGTCGAGATACAGGTCGAGAAGCTCGTTGACTGTCGTCCCACCGGGCACCGGCTTGAGCTGACCTCGATCCACCCGGGCGAGGATCTCGCGCCGAGCCCTGCCGGCGGCCGCCGCGGTCGGGAAGCCTCGCCTGGTGATCTGCTCTCGCCGGCCCGTCAAGGGATCACGCCCGAGGGTGACCTTCAGGTACCAGCCGCCCTTGCCGTCCGGGTAGACGCCTTCTGGTCTCGTAGGCATCGCCAAACATCCGCTGTGTCAAGTCCCGGTACCCGCACGACACTTTGGCTCCGGTACCTCCACGACACTTCTAACCCGCGACCCGTTGGCGGTTGACCTTGCGGTTGCGGGGCCGGCCGTTCGGCATCGAGAAGGCAC
>Ga0187883_10002627_pt1 | contig 10776 bp, 14 predicted proteins | sample June2016WEW_20_1_2_FD_132966 | JGI IMG/M metagenome (GOLD analysis project Ga0187883, IMG submission 132966) | Peatland microbial communities from SPRUCE experiment site at the Marcell Experimental Forest, Minnesota, USA - June2016WEW_20_10 | ecosystem: Environmental > Terrestrial > Soil >...
AAGTTTTTCGTAGCTTTCGGTGCCGGGTGTGGCGGTGAAAACCAGCAGGGATTGCACCTGGTCGGGGTCGAGGAGCGTCTGGCAGTGCAGGTCCATGAACCCGACTTCTGGATTCCTGAGACGCTTCTGGGAGGTGTATTCGACGCCGATTTCGTGGTCGCTCCAAAGCGCGGCGAACTCCGTGCTTCGCCCGCGGAGGGTGTCCGCGAGGGCCGCTGCCGCAGACTTGGGACCTTGCTGGGTGACGACGCTTCTTAGCTGCGCGGTGTAGATGCGGCCATGAGCCGGGTGGTCCTCCTCGGGGTAGATCAGCCGCGACGCGGGGTCGGTAAACCACCTGTAGACGGCGCTGCGGGCCAGCCCGGTGAACTGAGTCTGGTCGCCAAGCAGGGCACGGGCGAGGCGGGTCTGGACGAGGGTCTCGCCGAGACCGCTCATGATCTGGGCGGGGGTGTCCTCGAGCCGGTCAAGCACCCGCATGAGGCCCGGGCTCACATGGTCGCTGCGCAGGGCCCGTTGCGGCGCGTTGTGGCCGGTCAGCAAGAACAGGTGATCACGTTCGGCGAGCGACAGGCGCAGCCCGCGAGCGAGGGCTGCGGCCATCTGCTCCGACGGCTGCGGCCCGGTTCCCCGTTCGAGCCGGGCGTAGTAGTCAGTGGACATGACGCAGAGCTCTGCGACCTCTTCACGGCGCAGGCCGCTGGTGCGGCGCCGGGGCCCGCGGAACAGCCCAACGTCCTCGGGCTGCAGCGCCTGGCGGCGTCTGCGCAGAAAGTCTGCGAGTTCCGGCCGATCCACAATCCTCATCTCCCCTGACATAACGATACGTGCATCCCACTCACGGTTGCACGGTTGCGCGGCGTTATCCACGGCCTGCTGATCCACCCATAACGGTAACGAGGCGTCTTGCGCCCAACGCCCCCAGCCGCGGATCGCCGATCAGTGGGTAAGCGGGTCCTTGTTAACTCCAGCCCCGTCAAGTGAAGTGAAGAAAACCGCACCGAGACGAAAACCTAGGGCGGTCCACTGAATCGAATGAGACCCAGAGGAACTAGCCATGACGAAATGGACTGCAGCCGATCTGCCCGACCTGACAGGACGCACGGCCGTGATCACCGGCGCATCCGGCGGGCTCGGCCTGATCACCTCCCGTGAGATCGCCCGGGCCGGGGCCCGTGTCGTCCTCGCCGTCCGTACCGTGAGCAGAGGCGAACGGGCCGCCCGGACCATGCCCGGCCGCACCGAGGTGCGGCAACTTGACGTGGCGAGCCTGGAGTCTGTCCGCCGGTTCGCCGGGGAGTGGACGGGTGATATCGACATTCTCATCAATAACGCGGGAATCATGCAGGTTCCCCTGGCCTATACCGCTGACGGCCTCGAGTCGCAGGCGGCGACCAACTACTTCGGGCCGTTCACGTTGACGAACCTGCTTCTGCCGCACGTCACCGGCCGCGTGATCACGGTCTCCTCCCAGCTGCACCGCCGCGGGCATGTGCGCCCCGGCGACCTGAACTGGAAGGCGCGGCGCTACAACGCCACCGCCGCCTACTGCGACTCCAAGCTCGACGTGACCGTGTTCGCCCTGGAGCTGAACCGCCAGCTGGCCGCCTCCGCCAGCCCGGTCCGCTCGATCGTCGCCCATCCCGGCATCGCGGCCACCAACCTGGTCGCCCACGTCGGCGGGGTTCCCGGGCTGGTGAACCGGGCGATGCGGTTCATGGTCAACGACGCCGAGCACGGCGCGCTGCCGATCTTGTACGCGGCAAGCCAGGACATCCCCGGCGGCAGCTAGGTCGGCCCCGACGGCCCCGGCAGCATCAAAGGATACCCCGCGGTCCGCAAGCCCTCCCGGGCGGCATCGGACCCGGGCAACGCCCGCGCCTTGTGGGACGCCACGGCCGCGATCACCGGCATCGGCGCTCAGCTCCCCGCAGCCGCCTGAGCCACGTTCGCCGGCCCGCGCGCCACCCACCACCCAGCAGCGCACGACACGCCGGGCGCCGGCGCGCCCGCAGAAATTGGGAAACACCGATGAAGATGACGGGAAACACGATTCTGGTCACGGGCGGCACGTCGGGCATCGGGCTCGGCCTGGCGCTGCGCTTCTGCCAGGCTGGCAACAAGGTGATCGTCGCCGGCCGCCGCAAGGAACTGCTCGAGCAGATCGCCGCCGGGCACGAGGGCATCGAAACCCTCGTCCTCGACGTCGCGGACCCGGCGTCGATCGCACGTGCCTACGAGACGGTGTCCAGCAGGTACCCCGAAGTCAACGTGGTGATCAACGTGGCCGGCATCATGCTGCCTGAGGATCTGCACGACTCCGGCTTCCTCCCGGCCGCCGAGTCGACCGTCACTACGAACCTGCTCGGGCCGATCCGGATGCTGGCCGCGTTCATCCCGTTCCTGGCGGAGCAGAAGGACGCAGCTGTCATCAACGTCTCCTCCGGCCTGGCGTTCGTGCCGCTGCCGATCACGCCGACCTACAACGCGACGAAAGCCGCGATCCACTCCTTCACCGAGAGCCTGCGCGTCCAGCTCGCCGACACGCCGGTTCAGGTCCTCGAGCTGATCCCGCCGGCGGTCCGGACTGCCCTCATGGGACAGCAGGACAGCGAGCAGGCGATGCCTCTGGACGACTTCCTCTCCGAGGTCATGACCATCCTGCAGACCCAGCCCGACCCCGGGCAGATCATCGTGGACAACGTCAGATTCCTGCGCTTCGCGGAAGCCGGCGGCACGTACGGCAAGGTCCTTTCGCTGCTCAGCGGCACTGATCACGCATCAGAGGGGAAACTACCGTGTCCGTCGTCCTGATTAACGGTGCCTCCACCGGCATCGGCAACCTCACCGCCAAGGCTCTCGCCGCCGACGGTCATACCGTCTACGCCAGCATGCGCAGTGTCAGCGACCGCAACGCCGCGCGCGCCCGGGAGCTCCTCGACACCGCGCAACGTAGCGGCTTCGACCTGCGGATCGTCGAGCTTGACGTGCAGTCTCAGGACTCCGCCGACCAGGCGGTGAAGACGGTTCTCGGCGACGCCGGCCAGCTGGACGTCGTCATCCAGAACGCCGGCCACCTAGCCCTCGGCTACACCGAAGCCACGCCGGTGACCAGACGGTCTCGGCCGCGTACGCGGTGCTGGATCCCATGGTCGCCCGCTACGGGGAAGCAACCGAAGGGCTGTTCGAACCGGGCACCGAGGCGGACCCGGGGACCGTCGCCGAGGAGATCACCCGCATCCTGCGGCTTCCGGCCGGGCAAAAGCCGTTCCGGAGCGTAGTCGACTTCACCGGCTCCAATGTCGATGAAGTGAATGCGGTCAACCGCTCATCCTCGGCTGACTTCCTCAGCCGGATGGGCTATCGCGAGCTCCTCCAGATCAAGAAGTAATCGCACCTGCCAGCACGGCGGGGCGCAGGGACCGAAAGGAATCGTACCCAGTGAAATATCTTGAAGCAGGAGACCACGCGGACATTTTCGTGCCGCACGCTTATCCGGAGCACGTCGCCGATCTTGGCGAGGTCCGGCTCAACTACGCCGTTTCCGGCGTGCCGGGCCAGCCCGCGCTCCTGCTGATCCCGGCCCAGACCGAGTCGTGGTGGGGCTATGAGCAAGCCATCGGGCTTCTGGCCGGGCATTGGTCGGCGGCTCCGAGTGCTATTTGGACTTCACCCGGCCCGCCTGCCAGGCGATCAAGAGCCAGAGCGTCCGGCGGGTGGTGGGCGTCTCCACCCTGGCCACGGGTACCAGGGGAAGCCGGGCTTCTGTCGGCCGCGCTGGCCATGGACGAACTGATCGAGAGTACCGGCGTGGACTACCGGGCACTGGCCTTGCCGTTCTTCATGGAGAACCTGCTCCGCCAGGCGCAGACGATCAGGGACCAGGGAACGTTCCTCCTGGCGAACGCCGCAGACCGGCCCCTGGCAACCGTCGCCACCCGGGACATCGCCGCCGTCGCTGGCACGCTACTGCTCGACGACTCCTGGAGCGGGCAGGCCAGCGTCCCGGTGGCCGGCCCCGACGACCTGACCCCGGTCGGCATGGCCCAGGTCATGTCCGACGCACTGGGCCGCACGGTCCGCTTTCAGCGGGTCCCCGTCGCGGACTACAAGGCGATGATGCTGCAGCACGGAGCTAGCAAGGCAATGGCGCAAGACATGGCGGACATGACCGAAGCGCAGAACCACGGAATCTACGACGCCGAACCCCGCGGCTCGCACTCCGCCACTCCCACCAGCTTCCATCAATGGTGCCAGGACACCCTCAAGCCAGCCGTCCAGGCTTGACGCGCCATCCGTGGAAACCAAACCGCCCGCGTACCCTGACCGTGCAGTTCCGCGTCCTTCGAACGCCGACGATCGGCCGAGCAAGACCAGCCAACTGCAAAGCCGGACGATGAGGTAGAGCAGGCGAAGAGACATGCATGATCATCGTGCCCCGACCATGCGGCGGAGTCATGACTGTGAAGCTGCAGGTCAGGCTCCTTGTACGGACGCTGTCCGTGCCTGCCGGTAGTGTCAGCCGTTTCGCGTCACCGCCAGCACGGACATATAGCGGACAGGGCAGGTTATTCACATGATCCATCTGGGAGTTTGAGCAGGCCAGCGGCTATTCGGATGGGTTTGGAGAAACGGTCTGACTCGAAAATCGTGAGGAGCGAGGCGCGGCAGCGAACAGGACTGGCGGTGGCCGGTCCCGTTGGCGGCTGAGATCGGCCGGCGTAATCGTCGCGGGCTGGCCGGTGATGTGATCTTGGAACTCCCTGTGGATCTGGTTCGTGATGTACAGGTCGCCGGGAAGTTCGGGGGCCAGTGTGACCACTACCCAGGGCAGACCTGCGGGATCGAGCCGGTCCAGGGCCTGCGGTTCGACCTCGCCGATGCGCGCGGATTGGCGCTGCGCGCCAGGTGCCACGGCCAGGCTCAGCCAGAGCCGGTTCGCAGTCACACGGGCTCCAACTTACGATCACCCGCCCCGGACCCCGCGGGTGCCCGTGATGGCAGGCTCCCGGGTACTCCCACCACGCAGGTCGTCGCACTTCCATCGGCCGATTAGAACACGCGTACTAGGCCTATCGCCATGTATCAGGCGAGCATGGCCGCGCCGGTCAGCAGCGAGAGGCTCATCTAACGTCTTGACCATGATGGCTAAATCGGATTAGCTTTATGACTAAATTAGCTAGCTCAACTAAATATGGCGAGGGGAACCAGGATGACTGAGTTCGCGGATATCGAGGGCGGCCGGATCGCCTACGACGTGACCGGGCAGGGTCCGCTGGTCGTGTTGTCTCACGGCATCGGCGACCGCAGGCAGTCCTACCGGTTCCTGGCGCCCCGGCTGGCGCAGGCCGGCTACCGGGTCGCCGCCGCGGACCTGCGCGGGCACGGCGAGTCCAGCATGGGCTGGACGTCGGTCACCGGCAAGGACGCCATCTCCCGCACCGACATCGCCGGCGACCTGCTCGCGCTGATCCGCCACCTGGGCGGCCCCGCCGTGATCGTGGGGCATTCCATCTCGGGCGGGGCGGCCACCATCGCGGCGGCCATGGAGCCGGAACTGGTCAGCGGCATCGTGGAGATCAACCCGTTCACCAGGGTCACGAAGACCGACCTGGGCGCGCTGCTGAGAAACCGGCTCTACCGCCGGGGGACTGTCCGGATGGGGGGCGTGGTGATCTTCCACAGCCTGCGGCTGTGGATGAGCTACCTGAATGTGGCTTACCCGACCAAGCCCGCCGACTACGCCGACTACATGGCGGCGCTGCGGGCCAAGCTGACCGAGTCGGGCCGGATGGCCGAGTTCCTCAAGACCCTCAAGACCACGCCCGCCGACGCAGAAGCGAAACTGCCCGCCATCCGGTGCCCGGCCCTGATCATCATGGGCACCGAGGACTGCGACTTCGCCGACCCCCGGGCCGAGGGCGAGGCGATCGCCGCGGCCATGCCAGCCGGGCTCGGCACCGTCGCGATGATCGAGGGTGCCGGGCACTACCCGCACGCGCAGTACCCGGATCAGACCGCCGCGCTGGTGATCCCATTTGTGGCAAAGTACGCGCATGCCTGACCCCAGCATCGCCAGCGCCGCGGTCGGCCGGGAGCACTCTGGTGCCTAGAGCGGGGCTGAGCAGCCAGGACGTGGTCGCCGCGGCGGCTGAGCTGGCTGATGAGGCCGGCTACCGGGAACTGACCATGGGGCGGGTCGCCCAGCGGCTCGGCATCCGCACGCCGTCGCTGTACAAGCACGTCGACGACCTGGCCGACCTGCGGCGCCGCGTCGCCACCCAGGCTGTGACCGAACTGGGCGAGGCGGTCCGCGACGCGCTGCAGGGCCGGTCCGGGCTCGATGCGCTCACCGCGATGCTGACCACCATCCGGGCCTATGTCACCGGCCACCCGGGCCGCTACGCCGCCACCACTGGCCAGCAGCTCACCGACCCGGCCGACCCGCTGGTGATGGCCACCAGCCGCCTCCTCGGCTCCATCGCCGCGATGCTGCGCGGGTACGGCATCGGCGACACCGAGATGAACCACGCCATCCGCACCCTGCGCTGCACCATCCACGGATACGCCGCCCTGCAGGCCGCCGACGGCTTCCAGTGGAGCGCAGACGCCGATGAGAGCTTCGGCTGGATGATCCGCTTCCTCGACCGTGGCCTGCGAACCATGTGCACGCCCGCCGGAAACGCCGCCGGCTAGAGCCCGCAATGCCAGTGAAGCAATGCCAGGGAAGGAGCATCGGATGTTCCCGCTCTCCGTCACGCTGACCGTCTTGCTGCTGCTGGAGACGCTGCCGTCAGCTCACAGCCGGGATGACTCATGACCGCCGGCCGCTTCCAGGCCGACGGCCCGGCTGGCCACGCCGCCGGCCAGCCTGCGGCCGACGGCATCGTGTCCGGCGCCCCCCGGGTATGGCTGCGAGCCGAGGCCGCGGTCCTGCTGGGCGGCGCCCTCGCCGCCTACTCCGTCACCGGGCAGCCCTGGTGGCTGGTACCCGCCCTCATCCTGTTGCCGGACCTGGCGTGGGCGGGATACCTCGGCGGGACCCGCATCGGGGCCGTCAGCTACAACGCGGCGCACGCCACGCCCCTGCCGGCCATGATGACCGGCCTGGGCTGGTGGCAGCACCGGCCGCTGGTGCTGGCCCTGGGCCTGGTATGGCTGGCCCACATCGGCCTCGACCAGGTTCTCGGCTACGGGCTCAAGTACGACGACAGCTTCCAGCACACTCACCTCGGGATGCTGGGCAGAAAAAAGGAAGCCTCATGAAAGGACGTGTTCGCGTGAGCGTAAAAGGACAAGCTAGCCGTCGCCGAGTGCGTGTATCGGTACGCCACCGGAGTCGACACTCGTGACTGGGCGATGTACCGCTCGGTGTTCGCCGACGAGGTCGAAATCGACTTCTCGAGCTTTGGACCGGGGATGGCGCCCATGACGATGGCGGCTGATGACTACGTTGCCGGGGTGAAGCCGGTGTTCGGGGCCTTGCCGCGACGCAGCACATGATGTCGAATCCGCTGGTGGAACTGGAGGGCGACAGCGCGCAGATCGCGATGTACGTGCGCGCCCACCACGTATTCGATCCCGAGGATCCGGAGTCCTACTACACGATCGGCGGCTACTACAGGAACCGGCTCGTGCGCGAGAGCGGCACTTGGAAGCTGGTGCGGGTCAACCTCAACGTTACCTGGCATCTCGGGCATCCCGAGATCATGGAAGCGGCCCGCGCCGGAATCTCGGCATCCTCCCTGGAGGAACGAGCGTGTCCGGGAGCGGTTCGGTAGACCGCTCACTGTGCCTGTGGGCCAGTGGTGGGCCAGATCTGGCCTGGTCAGCGGCTCATGGAGAACGGGTGCCCGGGACCGCCCGTCCGCGGCAGCGATCCATGGAACCGACCTCTCCGGTCGATATTTCCGCAGGTCACAGACGTCTAACCGGATCTGGGCGGAGGTATCAGGTCCAGCTGAGTCCCGTTGAGTCCAGCTGCGGCACGGACACATGACGGACGGGATTCCCGGCGTCTGCGCCGGTTCTTGTGGGCCAGCGGGGGGCCACCGGATGGGGCGGAGGGCTTGCTCAATGTGCTGGCCGGCGATCTGGTCGCAGCCGGGTATGCCGTGGGCGTAGATGGTGAGCAGGACACGCATGCTGAGCCCGGCGCGGGCAGCGATTTCGGCGGGCGGGGCGCCGGAGGACAGCCACAGCGACAGCGCGGCATGGCGAAGGTCGTAGGGGCGGCGGGCCGGCCGGGTGCCTGCCTGGCCCGGGATGGCCGCGGCACGGGCCTGGTGCCAGATCCGGCCGTAAAGGCTTTCGCTGAGCGGGCCGCCGCGGGCACCCCGGAACAGCCGCCCATCTGCGGTGCACCCGAAGGTCTGCAGGTGCCAGCGCAGGAGGCGGGCAAGCTGCGGAGGGATCGGGACCGCCCTGATGGCGCCTTCAGGGCGGTGTTTGAGGCCGCGCGGTTCGCGTGGCGTGCCGTTGCCAGTCCAGGCACGCGCCGACCGCGGAAGAGACCCCGCGAGTGTCAGCTGCCCCCAGCCACTTGAGGGCAGGATGCAGGAGCGGGCAACGCGACGGCTTCGGCGGGCCGCAGCGCCGCGTGGTACAGGCAGCCGAAGAACGCGGTCAGCTCCGGGCGGATCCTGGTGACCTCGGCCAGGATCGGCTGCACCTCGGCAGGTGTGGCCGCTGACTGCGGGCCTGCCGAGCAGGATGATCTAGGGGGCTGCGAGGTTATGCGTCCAAGGGGTTGGATTCCAGAAGTCAAGGTTCTGCTGCGTAGCTGAGGCAGCCGTGGAAGACGGCGCGCTTGCGGGTGATGGTCGCAGCCGCGGCCCGGGTCCCATCCAGGCGCAGCGCCAGGGCGTCCAGCGCGCGCCGGGTCACGGCCGGGTCGGCCGGGGCGGGCGGCGGCAGACAGTGATACGAGGCCCAGGCCATCGCCCCGGCGGCCGCCAGGCCGGGATCGGCGTCGGCCCGGGAAGGGTTGAACGCGTGCCCGTAGAGGGCGGCACGCAACACCGCCGCTGGCGGCCCGCCCCGGCCGGGCGTAAGGAGAGCCGGCGTGATGGCGGCCAGCGCGTCAGCGATCCCGGCCCGGGTGCAGGCCGCCGCCAGGGGCCATTTCATCGCAGCGTAGGCCGCCGCGTGCTCCAGCCAGCTGATGGTGGCGGCTTCGGGCGCGGCCCAGGACGCCGGTTCCCCGGTTCCGGGGGGTGAAGTCCAGGCCTTTGCGGGCCGCGCGGATGAGCTCGGCCCGGTAACTGTCCGCCAGCCCCCGGGTGATGAACGACCGCGACCGGGCCCGGCCGCCGGCATGCCAGCGGACCTCGAACGGGCGGCGGCGGTCCGGCCTGCGGCGGATCGCATGGAGCCGGACATCAAACGCGCTCATGGTAGTCAACCCCCTCAGCCACCCCGGTAGGCCAGTGCTCAGAGGACCGGCAGCTCCGGTCCCCGGCTGACCCGGAGAGCAGGCCCCCGGGATCAGGTGGCCATCAGGAATGTCAACGCGATCACCGGGCGCGGCTGCCCAGAAGCACAAGAAGCCAGCCGCGGGAGGGAGCTGTCAGCCCACTGGGATACGGGCATCGGCAGCCACGCAGGGTGAGCGCAACGGCATGCGTCAGCGCAACACATTCGGCGCCGAATATTTATGTCTCTCCGAGGGTGGCCGTCGTCGCCCTGTCAAGCGCAGATCAGCCCGTTCGGGGCGGCCTCAGCGGTATCAGCTACCGGCGGAGTCGTGCGGCGCCGCCGCGGTTTCTCCCTTCACGATCATGGGACGTGACCGTCCCGCTACGGGATCCAGGCGCGGGACGTGTGGTTTGTCATGGCCGGGCCGGGTGGATGTCACCGGGACTGGTGATGGCAGGCACGGGCGGGAATCCTGGTTCGCCGTGATGCTGGATCTAGGAGCCCGGGTTCATCCCGGACGTGACGGAACGGAGTCAGCCATGAAGAACTCGCAGCGCGCTGGATCTCAGGATGATCGTGCAGGTACTGCCTGGATGCGCCGGTGGACCGGGGAGAAGCTCAGCGTGCGCCTGTTCCTGGTGGCGTCCATTCTTGTCCTGACCGGGGCGCTGGTGTGGGCGGGGTGGTTCGCGTCCGCTATCCAAAATGCCACGTGGTCCCCGGTGCTGATAACCATCGCCGTCGTCGGCGCAGTGGCCTCCGGGAAGCGGCGGTCCCGGATGTCACGATCCCGTTAACGGGATCTGCCGGCCTGCGGCCGGCCTGGCAGCGGCGAGGCATCGCGATCGCGCGGGCGGGGGTCGCGGTGGTGGCGGTCGCTGCGTCCGGTGATGGTTCCGCCTGCCCGTCCGTACCCGGTGACCGCGGCGTTTCGGGAGCTGCGGGTGCTTGCGCTGCTGGCCGCGGCCAGCAGCGCCGGCGTTTGCGCGGTCGTGATGCGGGGGGCCGGCTGGGAACAGCGGCCTGGTCTGGCGTCTGGGCGCGGACGTGTGTGGTTTGTCATGGGGTGGCTTGGGCGGATGTCACCGGGGCTGGTGATGGCGGGCACCGGCGGTCACGCTGGTCCGGAGGGATGCTGGCTGGCATGGACGACAACGGCGTTATCACGGTCAGGGACCTGCGGCGGCGCTACGGCGGCACGGGTGGCCGGGGTTTTGATGCGGTCCGGGGGGTGACCTTCTCGGTGCGCCGCGGGGAGCTCTTCGCGTTGCTGGGCACCAACGGGGCCGGGAAGACCTCGGCGATGGAGGTGCTGGAGTGACTGGCACCCGCTGCCCAGGGCGCTGTCCGGGTGCTGGG
>Ga0187883_10002628_pt1 | contig 10774 bp, 11 predicted proteins | sample June2016WEW_20_1_2_FD_132966 | JGI IMG/M metagenome (GOLD analysis project Ga0187883, IMG submission 132966) | Peatland microbial communities from SPRUCE experiment site at the Marcell Experimental Forest, Minnesota, USA - June2016WEW_20_10 | ecosystem: Environmental > Terrestrial > Soil >...
GTACCTTGGGATACTATTGTTCGTAACAGGACAGAAATCACTCTACTTGGATCTCTATAGGGGATTGAAAGCGCCTTCGACGATGCCCGTTAGTTCGTAGAAAGTAGCGACTCTCAACCGCGCTCATATGACGGAGTGTAGTTTTTCTGCCAAGAAAACGAGAGAGTGGCTATGAGGAGACGACCGGCAACGCGCGGTGCAAGAATCCGCCAGTTGGCCCGCGAAGAGAATCCCGGCATTCAGATGATCGTTCCCATGCCGAGGTCGTGGGTTTTCTGCAAGAAGGACTCGGTCGTGCTGCGCGAGGCCGGATTGGCGTGATGAATCTGGTGATGCAGGAAGAAAGGCGGCACTTGGCCAGAGAGCGTTTTCAACAGCACCCGGAGCGGCGGCCCAACCGCTGGGGTAAAGAAGACGGTTACCGCGTGGTGGATATGGGTTACGGCGACATGGGTCACGCTGCGACTCAAGAAGCGCTGATTGCGAATACGCTGGGGAGCCGCGACTCAGCGCGTCCAATAGGACCTGCAGCTAAATAAAAATTGGTCTGAAGCGATGGAGTGGGCGGATCAAATTGCGGGCAGTCCAGTGCTGGTGACAGGCGGCAGCGGCTTCATCGGTGAGCATCTTTGCCGGCGACTCGTGACTTGCCACGCCAGGGTCCATGCAGTTTCGCGACAGCTGCACCGCTCGCACAGCGAGCATCTTCGATGGTGGCAGGCCGATCTCAGGGACATCTCCGCGGTGCGCCAGGTGTTCAAGGCCGTGCAGCCCCAGATCGTTTTTCATCTGGCCAGCTATGTTGTCGGGGCTCGCGAACTAGAGGTAGTCTTGCCAACCTTCTACGGTAATCTAGCGAGCACGGTCCATCTTTTAACTGCGGCAACCGAGGCAGGATGCCGACGCATTGTCTTGGCAAATTCCCAGGAGGAACCGCAGACTCTAAACGACAACACGTTTCCCCGTTCCCCTTATACAGCAGCCAAATGGGCGAGCAGCATTTACGGACGCATGTTTTACGAGTTGTTCCAGACTCCGGTTGTGATGCCTCGCATCTTTATGACTTATGGTCCCAACCAGAAAGATGTGCAGAAACTGGTGCCGCTTGTGATTCGCCAATTGCTCCGCGGTGAGGCTCCGAAGCTCACCAGCGGTCGGCGGCGGGCGGACTGGATTTATGTTGACGATGTTGTCGAGGGTTTGCTGAGAGCAGCAGTTATTCCCGGAGTTGAGGGCTGCACGTTCGATCTTGGGTCGGGCTCACTCATATCCGTTCGTGGAATCGTAGAACAGATTGTGGAGATTGTGGGCAGCAGCATCGAACCAGTATTTGATGCGCTGCCGGATCGTCCGTTCGAGCAGGAACGTGCTGCCGACACAAGTTTCTTGTCGAACAAGCTGGGGTACCAACCCAGAACTTCCCTGAAACAAGGTCTTGAGGCCACTGTAACTTGGTATCGCCAGCAACTGGCCGCAGCTTTGGATGGCCCATTGAGAGAGGTTGATACCTGCTAGCTTGTCTCCCCTACAGTTCGCTTCTAATGAACCAGCCTCCAGTTTGCGGACGGCATAAGCTCGGAAGGCCATTGTTCACCGCTCACAGCAGACATTCCCATCTGTACGATCAATGATCAAAAATTGAGGAGGGCACGAAAATCGCCGCTTACACCATCGGGGGTTCAATTCCAGCACGGGCTTCTGTTAGCCCTTGCCAGAGATCGGCAGCCAAACTACAGAGGCCGACTGTTTATGAAGAGATTTGCAGCTTTTTTTCTTCGGCGTGCTGCCGCTCTTTTGCCAAAGCAATAGCAGTGGCATAGCCGCCGAAAACTGGACCATTTAGAATGAGAATTTCATCCAGTCCCAAGCGAGAAGAAACGTCAATGAAAGACGCGCGGCATAGTTTAGAGAAGGTCGTCGCGATCCTGAAGCAAGGCGAGGCTGGGTTAACGACGGCGGAACTGATTGATCCGACCGACGTACCGGACCGAGGTCTTGGAAGCTTTGTGCTTGCGGCCAGATCAGGTTTGTACATATTGCTCGTTCTCGCAGTGGTTCTTGGTGCCGGCGTGTACAGCCTCAGAAAATACGGCATATTCAGTTGCCCAGCTTCTCAATACGGTTCCGATGGATACCTCGGCTACTGCGGCGCGACGAGTTATGGTGACTACGACCACGGCGCTATCTGGTTTGGCCTCGAGCCGGCAACAAACGCCGCCGCCGCGAACGCGCAGGTGCTTTTTGTCGGGAATAGCCGCGTGCAGTTCGGGTTCTCTAGTAAGGCGACGGCTGACTGGTTCTCGTCGAACTCTGAGAGCTACTATTTGCTGGGTTTTTCGCACTTCGAGAACTACACGTTTTTGGCGCCGCTCCTGCGCAAGCTCCGCCCGAGGGCGAAGGTGTATGTGATCAATATCGACTCGTTTTTTGAGCAATCCGAGACTGGACCTGGCAAAGCAGTCATTCGGGATGAATCGGCGAGAAATCGGTATGAGCAGAAGCGCCAGTGGCAGAGGATCCACAAAGCGATTTGCACGACCTTTAAGGCTATTTGTGGACACGACGAGGCGATCTTTCGGTCGCGATCCGCGGGTACTTGGGTCGTGACCGGTGGCCGGTTCACGAGCGAGCCGGTATCCTACGATGAGGATATCGACCAGAGTATGCTCGCATCATACACAACGTTGGGAAGCGAGTTTCTGCCTAGCCTTTCCGCCGGCCGCGCATGCACGATATTAACAATCGTCCCGACGGTGAAAACCAGGGTGGGGACCGCCCAGGCCATTGCCTCTGGGCTCGGCTTGAACCTGGTGGCGCCAACGCCGGCCGGGTTGATCACATTCGATGGCGTCCACCTCGACAGGGAAAGCGCGCAACATTGGTCCGCCGCATTTCTTGAGGAGGCCGGCCCACAGATTCGGAAGTGTCTCAGTGAATAGCCGGAATCGCATATTGCGATAAGACGCTAAAGCCGTGAACCACTAACAGACTATGATGGATTGGCTCCCTACTCCCCAGGACTTCCGGGGTTGTCTTCGCCTAGCGCTGGAACCGTCAGCAGATCGCCTAGAGAAGCTTGCTGCACTTGCCCAGCACCGGCTCGGCTTTCTCGAAACGATCCAGCTTGATCGCGCCCTTGGCCCACTTTGTGGGGAATCACCCCAGGGATTCTCATCTGTTCGGCTGGCGATTCTCGCTTCCGCGACGGTTGACCATCTAGTGCCAGGTATCCGAGTCTCTGGTTTGCGCCGACGGTTGCTCATCGATGTCCACATCGGACCATACGGACAATACCGGCAGCAACTACTCGATGCGGAGTCGCCACTCCATCGGCTACGCCCCCAGATCGTATTGTTTTCGCTCACCGCGCGCGAGGCGATTATCGCCGTGCCACTGACGGCGACGACAGCCGAGACGGATGCGGCGATCGGCGCGTCGATCGATGAGTTGCGTATGCTCTGGCGAAAAGCGCGAGAGACATTCCACGCAACCGTGATCCAACAGACTTTCTTGAACATCGCCGATCCACTGTTTGGCAGTTATGACCGTCTTGTTGCGGGCGCGCCGGCGCAGCTGATTGCCCATCTAAACGAACTGTTGTCAAAAGCAGCCGCCGAGGATGGTGTTCTGCTTCTGGATATAGCACGAGCCAGTGAACGTGATGGATTGGATGCGTGGTTCGATGTGACGCGCTGGTTACAAGGGAAGCTGGAAATCGCGCCACAGGCTGCGCCAGTGTACGGAGACTTGCTCGCCAGAGTCATCGCCGCCCAGCGTGGATTGTCAAAAAAATGTCTTGTCCTCGATCTCGACAACACTCTTTGGAGTGGCGTCATCGGTGACGACGGGCTGGAAGGGATCATCCTGGGGGAGGGCACCGGGACCGGTGAAGCGCACCTTGCGCTGCAGCGTTACGCCAAGCAATTGAGAGAGCGTGGCGTGGTTCTGGCCATCTGTTCGAAGAATGACCCTGCGGTAGCGGAGGCGGTGTTCCGCGACCATCCTGAGATGCTCCTGAGGCGGACCGATATCGCGGCCTTCGTTGCGAACTGGGAGGACAAGGCGGTCAACCTGAGGCGAATTGCCGAGCAGTTGAACATCGGAATTGAGAGTTTGGTCTTTGTCGACGATAATCCCGCGGAGCGAGCCCGCATTCGGCAGAGCCTCCCCATGGTAGCTGTCCCCGAGTTGCCCGCCGACGCAGCCCAATACGTCCGGTGCCTAGCGGACGCGGGCTACTTCGAGTCTGTCGCCTTCACCGCCGACGACTCTCGGCGCGGGGAGCAATACTCGGCCAACGCTTCGCGAGAGGCCTTTCTCGAGTCGTCAGAGAGCATGGATGACTTTCTGCGCGGACTCGACATGTCGGTAACCTTCGGGTCTTTCCAAACTGTCGATCTGGCGCGTGTTGCACAGTTGATCGGGAAAACAAATCAGTTTAACCCGACGACCCGACGGCATTCCGTTGAAGACGTGGCGAGGTTCATGGCCACCGATCGATGTCTCACGTTGCAGTTCCGGCTCGTCGACAGGTTCGGCGACAACGGTCTCGTTAGCGCGATGATTCTGCGTCCAGACCCGCAGGCGCCCGATTTGATAGAGATCGACACCTGGGTCATGAGCTGCCGCGTGTTCGGCCGACAACTGGAGCGGGAAGCGATGAATATCGCTGTGGAGATTGCGCGCCGGATGGGTGTACGGGCGTTTCGCGCTGATTACATACCAACCCCGAAAAACGGTGTCGTCAGCGAGTTGTACTCGGGCCTCGGTTTCACGCTCGCCCAAGAAGCCGCACCCCATGACGGCGTGACGCGGTGGTTCTTGGAGTTGTCCGACTATGTGCCTCACTCTACCCATATTGCCAGGAGATCGGAGTAGCATGACGGATCAAGATATTCTGAACGCGTTGACGCGGATCCTCCGCGACCTTTTGTCGGACGATTCCATCGTGCTGACAATGGAGACCAAGCGTGATGAAGTGCCCAATTGGGACTCTTTCGCCTACATCAGCTTCATTGTCGCAGTCGAGAGTGAATTTGGCGTGAAGTTTAGCGTGGCTGAGATTGAGTCGTTTCAAAACGTGGGCGCGATTGTGCGAAGGACAAGCGCGATCTTGCCCACGCGGTAATAGCTACAAAGATAAGGGGCGACGCGGCGAATGGTGTTCAATTCTTATGAGTTCATTTTTGCTTTCCTGCCGGTGGTTGTGGCCGTGTTTTTTGCGCTCGGCAGGGTTTCTCGTACGTGGGCGCTGCGCTGGGTAATCGGCGCGTCCTTATTCTTCTACGCCTGCTGGAGGCCGCTCAATGTGCTGATTATCGCGCCGTCGGTGCTGATTAATTTCGTGCTGGCGCGCCTGCTGCAGCGCCTGTGCAAGCAGGGGAGTCGCAGCACTGCCCGGACTGTTCTCCTGGTGGGCATCGCGTTCAACGTGGCGTTTCTCGGCTACTTCAAGTACTCGAATTTTCTCGTGGGCGCCGTTAACGATGCGTTCAGCACGCAGATGGTTCTGGCGCGGATCATCTTGCCGCTTGGGATATCGTTCATTACGTTTCAGAAGATCGCCTTCTTGATCGACGTTCACGCAGGTCGAGTTGAGTCATTCACGCTGCAGGACTATTGCCTGTTCGTGCTTTTCTTTCCGCAGCTCATCGCCGGTCCGATTGTTCACTATCGTGAGATGATGCCGCAATTCCACCGCGTGTCGTGCCGTTTCGATGAGGACAACGTGTCCGTTGGTTTGACGTTGTTCGCGGTCGGGCTGTTCCAGAAGGCGTTTCTTGCCGATAACGTCGCGCAATTTGTGACGCCCATCTATGAGAGGGCTAGTTCGGGTAGCAGCATCGCCTTGTTACCGGCCTGGATTGCGGCAGTCGGCTTCACGCTGCAGATCTATTTTGACTTTTCGGGATACACCAACATGGCACTCGGCATCGCCCGGTTGTTCGGAGTCCGGCTACCGCCAAACTTCAACTCGCCTCTTCGGGCTTCGAGCATCATCGACTTTTGGCAGCGATGGCACATGACGTTGACCCGCTTCCTGACGGCGTATATTTACAATCCGTTATTACTCTGGTTGACGCGCCGCCGTGCGGCCAGGGGACGCCCAGGTTTCGCGGGGCGGAACAAGGGTATTGGGGTATTCATCGAGCTATTGATGTTCCCCATTTTGTTGACGATGCTTGTAGCGGGAATCTGGCACGGCGCTGGCTACACGTTCATCGTATGGGGTGTGCTCCACGGCCTGTTTCTGACGGTGAATCATGCGTGGCGACTACTGGGGCCTAAGCTCTGGCATGATAAAGCACGCTATACACGATTCATGCAACCCGCTGGCTTCCTCATCACCTTCGCGTGCGTCGCCGCATCGATGGTTATTTTCCGTGCGGCAAACCTGAACACGGCGACCGATCTGCTTCAGGGAATGCTCGGTCTGCATGGCATCGGGTTGAGAAGTGGCATTGTTCTCAAGAGCGTGGCGTTCTGGATCGGCACCTCGGCATTCATTGCCTTTGCGTGCCCGAACACTCTGCAGATACTGAGCCAGTACGAGCCAGCGCTTGGTTGGAAACCGAGTTCACACGACGGCACGACTGTTAAAACTCGCATCCTATGGCAACCGTCGCTGGCGTGGGCCGTCGCGGTGTCGATGATCGTGACTATCGGGATTCTTTACCTTGGCGGCCAAAGCGAATTCCTATACTGGCAATTCTAGTAGGCTGTCTCTTAGACATTGTTACCACTGACTGCTAGACAGCAGTCGAAGTTGGCTATACTGGAGGTTGTGAGCGTTTCGACGTTTGGCCAGCCTTCCGTTTCATTCGCGGAACAGGACGTTGCAGTCTTCAGCGAGGCTTCTCGTGACCGAAACCCTCTCCATCTTAGTCACGACTATGCCCGCCGCACTCCTTATGGACAGACGGTTGTATTCGGCTGCCTTGGAGCGATGGCATGTCTGGGTCACGTCCATTTGCCTGCTGGTTGGTCCGCTACGTCCCTCGAAGCCGAGTTCCCCCGGCCGATGTTCTTAGGTGTCAGGTATCGCGTCGAGACTTCGGAAAAGGAGGGTAGGTGGCGCGCGCGGCTATTCGACGGGAGCGCGCTCGTGGTCTCGGTTACGGTGACAGCAGAGCTCTCCAAGAGAAATGAAACGCTGGAGGAGATCGCGGCCGCCGGCGCGTTTGAACGATGTGACGCAGCCGTACGGCGGGAGGAAGACATAGTTCCTGGGTTGGAGATCTCCGGGGTATACGCCTGCAATAATGTGGCTCTGGCTACGTTAGCGGCGCGATGGGGGGATGTAGATCGGCTCCTGGCGACGTTGCTCTGCTGGAGCAGCTATCTGGTTGGGATGGAGCTACCTGGAGAGTCCGCTATTTTCTCTAAGCTACTGTTGCACTTCCACCGAACAAATCCGTGCCCTACTACGATGGCCTACCGGGCTTCAGTCGCTTCTGTTGATTCGCGGTTCAGGCAAATCGTAATGGATGTCTCTGTGCTCAATGGCGGTTCCACCGTTGCCTTCGGGCAGTGCTGTTCTTTCATACGACCCCCTGTGCCGGAAGTTGAGGAGATCGATTCCACGGGAGTGAGACCGGATAGCTTGGCAGGGCGGGCTGCGGTGGTCCTCGGATCGAGTCGGGGATTGGGGGCGGCGATTAAGCAAGCTCTGGAGTTGAGAGGTGCGGCCGTCTATGGGATGGCGCGCTCCGCAAATACCGGCGAGCTATCGCGGACGGAGGTGGGTGACGCGTCAAACCCAGAAGCGTTGCGGCGGTTGCGGGAGTGGGTCTTGAGAGAGCATGGACGTCTGGACTTTCTCATCTGTAATGCCTGCCCCCCCGTCCTACCGCTGCGTCTGGAGCCGAATGCCGCCGGACGCATCGGAGCATATATTGACTTGGCCGTGTCTCTCACGCTCGCGCCACTCTCGGAGTTCCTGGAGCTATTGAACCGCAGCGACGGTTGTGTTGTGATCATCTCCTCGGTTTTTGTAGAACATCCTGTGAAGGAGTTCCCACACTATGTTGCGGCGAAACAAGCCGTGGAGATGCTGGGCCGTGTCGCTTCGTTGCAGTATCGGCGCGTTCGTACCCTCATTGTGCGCCCCCAGAAGCTGCTCACGGCCATGACCAACACGCCCCTGGGTCGCTTGGACGCCGCATCGCCAGCGCTGATTGCCAACCGTATCGCCGTGCGCCTAGAAGATCCACTGGAGCCGGGGATGACGGAAATCATCGGTTGAGGAAGGGCCTAGCCTATTTCTCCGGAGAGTAGGTCGACACGATGTGCCTCAAGGAGGTGCTGCCGATCTCAGCCTTGCTAAGGCCTGCGCCGTTCCGGTACGCACGCTTGCCGAATGCTCACATTTTTGCGTGGAAAAGTTGTCCAGGATGACGTGAGCCTCTTGCGTGGCGACGGCCTCTTTCCAAAACGCTACAGACCTGGCTGGTGTGGCCTGCGGCGGCCTGCCGATAACCTCGCCGGTTTGCGGATTATGGCAGCGTACAGCGAGAGTGTCCCGTGCAGGTAATACTCGAAACTGCCTGAAAACGTCAACCAACAACAATGCTATCGCTGCCGAAATCGCTTCGGTAGGGACCTCACGAGCGGCAGGCCGCGTCATCCAGCCCCAACCAATCCGGACATCGCGTCGTCAAAGGAACATTCGCCGCGGTTTTGTTCTCTACAGATCCATTCCGTCGTTAGCGGCTTTTCTCTTGCCATTGGAAGTGAAAAAGAAAACGGCCGGGAGTTTTCCCAGCCGTTTTAGGGAGGACTTGCCGCAACTTATCCAACGAGACTGTTTCAGCCCTGCCTCACCGCCCTTCAAGTCGGAAGCCATTCCTTTCAACTAAAAGTCGAGGTCGTCCGGCGTGCAATAGCAAACTCCCTTGCCACTACCCAAGCCAGCTGCTCCTTCAGTACCAGTTACGAAGCCGCACTCTTCAGGTAGGAGCGATTTTTCGATCGCCCCGAGGTTCGCGTCGTTTGCGTTGGTTTCGGTTAGCGAGTAGGTTCCTCCTGCAGCAGCCAGTGATTGTATGTGCGTTGCTGATACCCGTAGCCCAGCTTTTGAGCTAACAGCGTTTGTACCGTTCCAGCCCGTTGGAGATGCATCAGCCATTATTTTGATGACTCCACGTTTGTTCACCTTCCCGGTTAGGGAATTGGACGTGAGTTCATCATCCACGGATTCCGAGAGCAGACCGTCCTTTGATACGAAGCAGCCGCAGCACTCCTGCAGTTCCTGGCTGTCATCGAGCACGTAGATGTCAGCGTACAGGGTGCCGTCTGTGTTGCCGTCGTTAACGATACGCACGGTTGCATCCGGCGCACCAGTTGTATTCGCGTTGGAATAGTAGGTGGTGAAAAACACGCTGTTGTCTTGAGCGAAGGCGTTTACCCCTAGCATCAACGTGATTGCCAGAATCGGAAGCAGCATCAATCCGAGCTTTTTCATTTTTGGATCCTCCTGGGATTGGCAGCGCCTGGTCTGGGGGGCAGATCGCGGCGCTAAAGCAATTTAAACCTTTCGTGAGTTCTTTACTAGTACCCACTTGGACTTACCCCCTGGGCTAATACTTATGGATTAGTTCTCCAAACTTCGAAATTTCCCGTTCAATGCGCAGGGCAAGTCCGGTGACTATGAACACTACGGGCGTGAGCTCCTTCTGTTCGGTCGCGGATGCAGTGGTGCGCGAAATTCCCGGCACTTCGGTCAGCATCTGGGCCGGAACCGAGACCCCACTGCAGTAAGTTTGAATTTGGCAAAGTACCTGGGGGAGGGTACAAGCCGGAGAAAAGCAGAGGAGCTGCTCTGCACTTTTCTTTTCGTCAAAGCAAGCCGCCTGATGTTTCGGCGGCTTTTCTTTTGCATCACGCGGAAGGCGGGCGCGGTAATTGTCGCAAACAGGCGTAGCTGTTGCCGTCTGGATCCCAAGACCTTGAGCGTCCACGTGAAGCGCGGTGTGTACGTCCAGAACGCTTTCATTGATCGCAATGGCAGGCCCTATCTCGATCCTTTCGAGCGGAAGCCCGATAGAAACCTGGCGAGATTAGTCCCAATACTTGGTCCCAGAATGATAATAGGGCGAAAAGCGGAATTTGATAATTTTAAATCTATGCCGATTCAAATTGAATTGCGGGATGGCGCCATCGGAGTGGTCTACCATTGCCATGGTGCCATGACCATCGAAGACTTTTTCAATGCAGGCAAAGCGTTTCTGGCCGCCCCAGAAGAGATCCGCAAATGGAGATACGAGCTGATCGATCTGACCCATGCGGAATCCATGGACATCCATTTCAATGAGGTTTCCAACATTGTGCCGCAGAACGACCGCATCGCGGCCGACGCGGTGCCTAGTGTGCTGCTGGCTGTCGCTTCGCCCAACGATCTCGGCTACGGCCTCGCACGCATGGGGGAAGCGCTTGTGGAACGTGTGTAATGGGAGACCATGACGTTTCGCTCGGTCGCCGAAGCCGAGGACTGGATCACGGTAAGGATCAAAGAAAAATTTGAAATTGAACTGACGAAGGCTCCCTCCACCGATTGATGCGTCCTGGTTTTGACCCGGTCTCGACAGGATCGCGACAGACCTGGGTAAGCAAGGCGAAAGGCCGGGCGAGGTAGCAATCGACATGACAGGTAAAGGAGACGTATGGCCGAACCATCCCTGAGCGAGATTCTCGATTTTGCAGTGGCGCTCTCATTGGAGGCGGGTCGATTCATCCTGCCGCTGTGGAAGAACGTTGCCGTGGATCACAAGGCGGA
>Ga0187883_10002630_pt1 | contig 10772 bp, 9 predicted proteins | sample June2016WEW_20_1_2_FD_132966 | JGI IMG/M metagenome (GOLD analysis project Ga0187883, IMG submission 132966) | Peatland microbial communities from SPRUCE experiment site at the Marcell Experimental Forest, Minnesota, USA - June2016WEW_20_10 | ecosystem: Environmental > Terrestrial > Soil >...
AGAGTTGCGGGCTCGGCGCATCCACGAAAGCCGCTCTACCCTCTCCGCAGGCACCCAATGGACATCGGCATCGGACACGGTTTTCGACGCGACTTACCGGCGTATTCATGGCGCGGCGAGAAAATTTCCGCCGCGCTGATCCAATCTGATCTACCGTAACGGCCGGTCCGGGTCAGTTTTGAGTGGGATTCCCTGCCGTTAGTTCCATTAGCTGACCATTCGCCTACCAATGGCAAATGATAATGGCCACTACCCGTTGTGATGATGATGGTGGTGGTGGTGGTGATGACGGTGGTGACGGCGATGGTGATGATGGTGATGGTGATGGTCTTGCGCTAATTGCACGTTCGGGTTTTGCCCGGCCTCCGCCTTGTCCCGAGCGGCGGTTACCTCATCGGCGGCCATCAGCAGAGCGACCGCATTCGGAATGGGCTGAAGCAGCTCCGCGTAAGAGCGGGCATTCAAAACATCGGTGACTTCCTGAGCCCGGGCCGCTTCCACCGCGCTTATGGTTACAAGGGCGGAAATTGCGCCCACAAGGCCAGCAGTCTTCTTATCCATGTCCACCTCCGAGGAAAAATTCTCACTAATGCGCAAAGATTGCGCTGGTAGGAAATTAGCGCCCTGACGGCCAAGATCAATGGACAGAACTAAACATTATCCAGCATGCCCTTTGCAATATCCTCCGCGCCCGATCAAGGGTACGGATTTGCACAACGATCCCGGCGCTGCCTAGCAAATTTTTCAGGAATGCTCATCCTATCCATTCACCGCCATTCTTGCTGCGAACGGCTTGATCACACGAGGCAATATGTCCAGTTCGGGTCAGTCACTAGCTGAAATCCAAACCAACGCGCTACCCCTCGGGGCGGGCACTGCGACACTTTCCCCACACGAACGTTTTGCACCGCCCAAAATAATCGCGGCCCGGTGAGGGGCCGCGATCTTCGTTCGGAAAGAGCCAGTCGGTCAGCCGAACTGGTTCATCGTGTTGTGAGCGCCGCAGGCCTTTAGGGCCGCTTCGCCACCGAAATATTCCTTGTGATCGTCGCCCAAGTCGGAACCCGCCATGTTCTGGTGCTTCACACAGGCGACGCCCCCACGAATCTCCTGACGCTGGATGTTGCGGACATAGCCAAGCATGCCCTCAGCACCGAAATATTCCTTCGAAAGACTGTCGGTTGACAGTGCCGCCGTGTGATAGGTCGGAAGCGTGATGAGGTGATGGAAAATACCAGCCCGCTTCGAGCCTTCCGTCTGGAAAGTGCGGATGCGCTCATCGGCTTCGGGAACTATCAGGACAACTCCCGTGTTGTCTGTGCCTGCATCAGCTCTCAACAAGCAATTCTACTAAGTGCTGATTCTCGACGAGGATTTCTCTGGACCGGGAGCTTCCTCTCAAGCAGATGCGAGCGCTACTTCTGTTGATTCACGGACCCGAGGCGGATTCAGCGACTTACGATCCTTTCGGCTTGCGATGGCCGCATAGTCGCCTTTTAGCAAGCACACCCACCGCCGGGCGCGGATGCGTTTGGCGAGATCGATCGCGCCGCAGCGCTTTCCTTTCTCCACCCGACCTTGTCACGTAACCCAGATCAGAACGCACGAAACCTGCTACTCAAAAATTTCCAAGGGACAGTGACCAGGCTGGCCGCATAGTTCCCTCTGAAATCCCTCTGATGTTCGCTTCAGATCGTCTGCGCCTTGGTGGAAGGCGCCAGCGCGACGGCGGCCTCCGTGGTGAGCAGGAGGAACGTGAACGTCTCCTGCAGATACAAGCGGACGGCGGTATCGGTGTGGCTGGAATAGCCGATCGAGATGTCCTGGCCGATATGCAGGTCGAAATCGCCGCCACGGGTGGTCATCACAAAGGCACCAGCGATTGCGGGGGCCCAGATGATTTCATCTTTGACGAGTCTTTTGACGTGCTCCAGCACCGGATATCCGTGGTCGCTGGTCTCGGCGAGGGCCGTATAAGCGTCGGCACCGAGCAACACCGAATAGGGACCGTTGACTCCAACGAGACGTAACCGGCTCAAGGCCTGGGCAACGGCTTCCGGGTAGTCGCGCACGTCTGCCGGGAGCGTCATGATCGGATTGCTAGTCCCTTGACGGATGCCACCAATACCGGCGGCTGCATAACCGTCGAAGATGGCGCCGTCCTCGGCAAAGGCGATCTGTCGCGCGGCGTCCTTGGCCGGTTGCCAGTCCGAGTCGTTCGCGCCGCGCTCGACGTCGTCGATCGCTTGGCGATCCAGCTCGAACGGAACACGCAACTCGATCAGCGCCTTCACCTCGCGCTGCCTCGCCAATACGCCGTCCGCTGGAGCCGCGATCGTCCGCAGGTGACCGGTGCCGATGGCGGAAAGGCCGGCACCGCCGGGCTGCCGCACGTCGACGACGCGCCGTCCGGCGAGGTAGCGCTTGAGCGTGCGTGATGTCTCCTCTTCGATCTGAGCCCACGCCGCCTCGGAAATGGGCGCAAGCTCGCGATGCAGATTATTCATGCCGGATGTCTCCTTTGAGGGAGCCGATGCCGAGCGAACAATCGTGCACCGACGGGATGGGTGGCGCGGACTCGACCGTCGCCGGCGCGGCGTCGGGCACCATAACCGCAGGCTCGTCTTCGGTGATGGACTCTAGAAATGTCAGGGACGGCACGAAGAACAGGTTTCCGGTGACGGCGCGGCTGAAGTCGAGCAGCCGGTCATAATTGCCGGGCGGGCGGCCGACGAACATGTTTTCGAGCATCAGCTCGGTAATGCGCGGCGAACGACTGTATCCAATGAAATAGGTACCGAATTCCCCTTGGCCCGGCCGGCCGAACGCCATGTTGTCGCGCAGGATCTTGAACTCTTTCCCGTCATCGGCAATCGTCGTGAGTGCATTGTGTGCCGACGTCGGCTTGACGGAATCGTCCAATTCTATGTCGGAAAGCTTTGTGCGGCCGATGATTCGTTCTTGCGCCTCCGTGGACAGCGCGTTCCATCCGGCAAGGTCGTGGAGATATTTCTGCACGATGACGTAGCTGCCGCCGGCGAAAGCGGCGTCCTCCTCGCCGATAAGCGTGGCGTCGATCACTGCCTCGCCCCTCGGATTTTCCGTTCCGTCGACGAAACCTAAGAGATCGCGGTCGTCGAAGTATCGGAAACCATGCACTTCGTCCACCGGCGAAACCGCATCTCCTATGCGTGACATGATCTGCGTCGCAAGCTCGAAGCAAAGATCCATGCGCTTGGCGCGAATGTGGAACAGCAAGTCGCCCGGCGTGGAGACCGCGTGGCGCCCATCGGCACGAATCTCCCGGAACGAATGCAGCTCCGCCGGCCGCGGCGGTCCAAAGAGAGGGTCCCACGCATTGGACCCAAAGCCCATGACACAGGAAAGGCCCCCTTCGAGATCACGAAATTCCACAGGGCGTAACAGCGCGGAGAGGTCTCCGCAGAACGACCGCAGGATCGCGTGATTGTCCGCGCCCGGATTTACTGTCACGATAAGGAAGATCGCGGCGCGGGTCAGTGGTGCAGCTACCGGCTGCGAGACGGCACGCGAACCACGCGCCGCTTTCGCCGCGGTCATCGGATCGGACTCCATCGAAAGGCCCCTGCCCAGTTGCACGGAATTTCGCTCTTCACGAAACCTTGCCCGTCTCGCGTGCTCATGTTCGGACCGCGATATTACCATCACCTGCTGACGAACGTCCATGCCGCCTCCGCGCGCGGTATGTCGGAAATAGCTCCATCGCATTGGATCAAAGGTGTGCCGAGCTTTGTCACATCATTGAAAATTAGCCGCAACAACTGACCCACTATCGGCAGGGTGCGAGCAGATAAACGTTCCCCACACGAAAGATTTTGCACCACGCAAAAAAATCGCGGCCCTTGCGGGGCCGCGATCTTCATTCCTGAAAAACGTAAAGTTTACTCGGCGGGTCTTTTAGCCGAACTGGTTCATTGTGTTGTGAGCGCCGCCCGCCTTCAGGGCCGCTTCGCCGGCGAAATATTCCTTGTGATCATCGCCCAAGTCGGAACCCGCCATGTTCTGATGCTTCACGCAGGCGACGCCCCCGCGAATCTCCTGACGCTGGACGTTGCGAACATAGCCAAGCATGCCCTCAGCACCGAAATATTCCTTCGAAAGACTGTCGGTTGACAGTGCCGCCGTGTGATAGGTCGGAAGCGTGATGAGGTGGTGGAAAATACCAGCCCGCTTCGAGCCTTCCGCCTGGAAGGTGCGAATGCGCTCATCGGCTTCCGTGGCCAATTCCGAGCCGTCATAGTCCACGCTCATCAGCGCCGCGCGGTCGTATTTTGACACATCCTTGCCGGCGGCCTTCCATGCGTCATACACCTGCTGGCGGAAATTCAGTGTCCAGTTGAACGACGGCGAATTGTTATAGACCAGCTTGGCGTTGGGAACGACGGCTCGAATGCGATCGACCATGCTGGCGATCTGCTCCACATGCGGCTTTTCGGTTTCGATCCACAGGAGGTCGGCGCCGTTTTGCAGCGAGGTGATGCAGTCGAGCACGCAACGATCCGCTCCCGTGCCGGGACGGAACTGATAGAGGTTGCTAGCGAGGCGCTTCGGCCGCAGCAGCTTGCCATTGCGATTGAGGATGACGTCGCCGTTACGGGCGTCGCCAGGCGCGACTTCCTCGCAGTCGAGGAAGGAATTGTACTGGTCGCCGAGGTCGCCCGGCTCGCGGCTGACGGCGATCTGCTGGGTGAGGCCGGCGCCGAGAGAATCCGTGCGGGTGACGATGATGCCGTCCTCTATGCCAAGCTCAAGGAATGCGTAGCGGCAGGCGCGCACTTTGGCGAGGAAGACCTCGTGCGGCACCGTCACCTTGCCGTCCTGGTGGCCGCACTGCTTTTCGTCGGACACTTGGTTTTCGATCTGCAGCGCGCAGGCGCCCGCCTCGATCATCCGCTTGGCGAGCAGATAGGTCGCTTCCGCATTGCCGAAGCCCGCATCGATGTCGGCGATGATCGGCACGACATGGGTCTGGAAATTGTCGACCGCCGCCAGCAGAGTCTGTTCCTTGGCGCTGTCTCCCGCCTTGCGGGCGGCGTCGATCTCGCGGAAGAGGCCGCCGAGCTCGCGGGCGTCCGCCTGGCGCAGGAAGGTGTAAATCTCTTCGATCAGCGCCGGCACGGAGGTCTTCTCGTGCATCGACTGGTCCGGCAGGGGGCCGAAGTCGGACCGGAGCGCGGCGACCATCCAGCCGGACAGATAAATATACCGCCGGTCGGTCGTCTTGAAATGCTTCTTGATGGAGATCATCGTCTGCTGAGCGATGAACCCATGCCAGGCGCCCAGCGACTGGGTGTAAAGGGCAGGGTCGGCGTCATAGGCCGCCATGTCCTTGCGCATGATGGCGGCCGTATAACGGGCGACATCGAGCCCCGTCTGGAAACGGTTCTGCAGGCGCATCCGGGCGACCGACTCGGGGTTGATGCCGTCCCATGTGCCGTGCTGCCTTGCGACGAGCTGCTTCACCTCGGCAATATGGCTTTGATATTCGTTAGGCTGGGGGATCTGGCTTTGATAATTCATCGGGCGCGCCTCGTCTGGCCTTCAAAGCTGACGGCTTTGCTCATTTCATTCTCCAATCACAGCATTCACAGAGATTGACAAAGCGTATCAGCCAGGCGGAAATTTTCTGCTGAACTCTGGCATAACGAAGAAAATCGGGTCAGCGCAATCCCTAGTGCTGCGAATTGAAGTTGCTCTGTAACATCTTTACGTTGTAATGTTGTATATATGTAAAGAAATTTACCAGATCGAGCCCCATGGCCACGGTTCCACGCAAAATCTTCGCAGGCCCCCGCCTCAAGCGGCTGCGCCGGGAGCGCCATCTGACTCAGGCGGCCATGGCCGCCGAGCTCGACGTCTCGCCCAGCTATCTGAACCTCATGGAGCGCAACCAGCGCCCGATCACGGTCCAGGTGTTGATCAAGCTGACCGACGCCTATGGCATCGATCCGCGCGATTTCATGGAGGTCGAGGGCGAACACTCGGCCGGCGAAATCGAGCAAATTCTCGCCGATCCGCTGTTTCGCGAGGCCGGGGTACCGCGCGCGGAAGTGCGGGACGCAGCCGAGAATTCTCCCGCTTTGGTCGCCGCCATGGCGCGGCTCTACCGGGCCTACTCGGCGGCGCTGGACGCGACCGAGGCCGGCGCCGCCGCCGGGGCCGACCGTGACCGCGCCGAACCCGTTCTCGGCGAGAGTCCGATCGACCGGGTCCGTGCCATCCTGCAGGAGGCGCGCAACCATTTCGCGGAACTCGAAGACGCCGCGGAGACCTTCGCATCCGAGCTGTCGCTCACCGGCAACGATCTTTTCTCCGCGCTGAGCGAACAGCTTCGCGCCCGCCATGGGATCCGCGTGCGCATTTTACCCATCGAGGTCATGGGCGACCGGCTGCGCTGGTACGATCATCACCGCCGCCAATTGATGATGTCGGAAGCCGTCGAGCATCCGGGGCGCATCTTTCAGGCGGCCTATCAGCTGGCGCTGAGCCAATTCGGCGATATTCTCAACGGAATTTCCGTTCGGCTCGAACCCAAGGATGATGTGAGCCGCCGTTTGCTGCGTATCACGCTGGCCAATTATTTCGCCGGCGCTTTGATGATGCCTTACGGCCGTTTCCATGAGGCGGCCGAACTTGCCGGCTATGATGTCGAGCTATTGGCGGCGCGCTTCGGCGCGAGTTTCGAGCAGGTGGCGCATCGCCTGACGACGCTCGCGCGGCCAACCGCGCGGGGGGTGCCGTTTTTCCTCGTTCGCGTGGATATGGCCGGCAATGTTTCGAAGAGGTTTTCATCGAGCCGGTTTCCCTTCGCCAATTCGGGCGGCACCTGCCCTTTGTGGAATGTGCACGCGACCTTCGCCGAGCCCGGCCGCATCTTGACGCAAGTGATCGAGCTCACCGACGGCTCGCAATGGTTTTCGATCGCCCGCACCGTGCGGCGCTCGCTCACACCCTGGGGGGCTCTCGAGCCGCGCTTTGCGATCGGGCTCGGCTGCGAGATCAAATATGCAAGGCGGCTTGTTTATGCGAAGCGGCTCGACTTCACCGCGCTCGACGCGGCCCTGATCGGGATCAACTGCCGCCTCTGCGACCGCCCGGCCTGCCCGCAACGCGCGGCGCCCCCCGCGCTGCGGCCGCTCCTCGTCGACGAGACGATGCGCAGCATCTCACCCTTTACATTCAGGGATGTGTGAGGTTACTGCCGCGAGCGAAAGCCCAAGGAGACTTCGTGCATGTATGTGAAAAACGCCCTGACCCTCACCGATGCCAAACTGATCGCGGCCGCCGCCAAAGCCGAAGCGGTGAAGAACAATTGGCGCGTGACGATCGCCGTGCTTGACGATGGCGGCAATCTTCTCTTTTTGCAGAGGCTTGACGAGGCGCCGCTTGGCTCCATTGTCGTCGCCCAGGAAAAGGCGCGCACCGCGCTTTTGTTCAAACGGCCGACGAAAGTCTTCGAGGAGATTATCGCGAGCGGCCGCACGGCGATGCTCACTTTGCCCGGCGCGACGCCGATTGAAGGCGGCCTGCCCTTGCTGAACAATGGTCAAATCATCGGCGCGATCGGCGTATCGGGCGTGCAATCGCCGCAGGACGCGCAAATCGCTGGGGCTGGTGTCGAGGTGGCGGCGAAATTGTGAATGAGGAGTGCCGCAGCGTGAATGGCCATTGCTGATGGAGCTGGACCAGCGCGCGGCGCCCCCCGTTTAACTTAAAGTAAGATACGGGACCTGGGAGCAAAACATTGGCACCAGAACTGATCTTCAAAGATGGAAACGCCGAGGAACCTCTTCAACTCATTGCGTCCGGTTCCTGGACAGCGGCTCACACTGCCTCACTTGAGGAGAAGATAGCGGAAATCAAATTCGAGGCGCCGGGATCGAGGCGGCTCGATATCGACATCGCAGACATTGGTGAGCTCGATACATTTGGCGCATCGCTGCTCGAACGCCTTAACCGCGCTTGCATCGAACATGGATATGATGCGCGGCTCGTCGAGGTCTCCGGCCGTTTTCGCGGTTTGCTTGATGAGATGCACGCCTGCGGCCAAGCTAAGCCTCCCCTCGTCAAGCAAAATCCAATCCTCGCCAAACTCGAAGGCCTGGGCGTCGCGGCGACCGAGTTTGGTCAAGACCTCGTCCGTCTGATCGACCTCGTGGGGCGCTTGTGCAGCGCCATCACACTGACGTTCCGGCATCCAAGCAGGTTTCGGTTCGCCTCGACCATCCATCATCTCGATCGGGTCGGCTGGCAAGCGCTGCCGATCATTTTCCTGATCACCCTTCTCATCGGAGCGATCATCGCGCAGCAAGGCATTTTCCATTTCCGCAAATTCGGCGCCGGCGATTACGCTGTCGATTTGATCGGCATACTGGTGCTGCGCGAACTCGGTGTGCTCATCGTCGCAATCATGGTTGCCGGCCGCTCCGGCAGCTCCTACACGGCGGAACTCGGCTCCATGAAGATGCGCGAGGAGATCGACGCGCTGCGCACAATGGGTCTCGACCCGGTCGAAGTGCTCATGTTGCCGCGGATCGTCGCGCTGGTTTGCGCCATGCCCATCCTTACCTTCTTTGGCTCCATGTGCGCCCTTTACGGCGGCGGTCTGGTGGCCTGGCTCTATGGCGGAATGAGCCCCCCGATCTATATTGCCCGCCTCAAGGAAGTGATCACGGTGACGCATTTCGAGGTCGGCATGATCAAATCGCCTTTTATGGCCTTGGTGATCGGCCTCGTCGCTTGCTCGGAAGGGCTGCAGGTCGCGGGTAGTGCTGAATCGCTCGGCTTGAACACAACAGCATCAGTCGTGAAGTCGATCTTTTTGGTGATTGTCATGGATGGTTTTTTCGCAATTTTCTTTGCGTCGATCGGAATGTGATCGATGGGGTCTTCCCCAGAGCAGTCGATCCTCCGGGTCCGCGACCTCGTGGTCGGATTTGGCGATCAAACCGTCCTCGACGGCGTGTCGCTCGACGTTTACCGCGGTGAGATATTGGGAGTCGTCGGCGCGTCCGGCGGCGGCAAATCGGTCCTGATGCGCACGATCATCGGTCTTATCCACAAGTGGCGCGGCAGCATCGCGGTCTTCGACAAGGACCTCGACCGCGCGTCGCCGGAGGAAATTCAGGCGGTCGAGAGACGATGGGGCATTCTCTTCCAGCAAGGGGCGTTGTTCTCGTCCTTGACCGCGCAGGAAAATGTGCAGTTTCCCATGTGTGAGCATCTCAATCTTTCAAAAACGCTCCTCGAGGAGGTGGCGGCGGCGAAACTCGAGATGGTAGGTATCAGCCCTCGAGACGGGCGCAAATTGCCCGCGGAACTCTCGGGCGGCATGGTCAAACGCGTTGCGCTCGCCCGCGCGCTCGCGCTTGATCCCGAGATCGTGTTTCTCGACGAGCCGACTTCCGGCCTCGACCCGATAGCCGCTGGCGAGTTCGACTCCCTGATCGGAACGCTACAGCAGACGCTTGGACTGACCGTATTCATGGTCACCCATGATCTGGACAGTCTCCATACAGTCTGCAATCGCATCATAGCTCTCGCCGACCGGAAAGTGGTCGCGGCCGGTCCGATCGCCGCCATGCTCGCGTGCGAACATCCCTGGGTCAAAGCCTATTTTCGCGGCAAACGCTCCCGTGACATCTCGGGGACGTCTGCGACGACGCATTGAGGTTTCGATGGAAACGCACGCGCGCTATATCCTTATCGGTCTATTCGTGATTGTCGCAAGCCTGGCTGGTTTCGGATTTGTCTATTGGCTGCATGCGACGGGCGGGCTCGGCGAGCGCACGATCTATCGCGTGCGTTTCGAGAATACGATCTCCGGCTTGCGGACGGGCGCGGCGGTTTCCTTCAACGGCATCCGCGTCGGCGAAGTCACCAATCTTCAGTTGAACCCTGGGAACCCGGGTCAGGTATTCGTGACGATCGCCATCGATACGGGAACGCCGGTCCGCTCCGACACCCAGGCACGGATCGATGTGCAGGGCCTCATGGGCAGTCCGTCGATCGCCCTCAGCGGCGGTTCGCCCAATCTGCCTGCGCTTGTGGCATCTAAGGGAGAACCGCCATTGCTTGTAGCAGACGCCTCCGCCGGTCAAGATTTGACGCAGTCGGCTCGCGAAGTGCTCGGCCGGATCGACAAGATTCTCGCCGAGAATTCCAATTCGCTTCACGACACGATCGCGAATTTCGATACGTTTTCCACGGCCCTCGCGCGCAATTCGAAAGGCATCGACACAATCCTCGCCGGTCTCGAGAAGACATTTGGCGGCGAGACATCGAAGGGCCCTCTGCCCACATTCGATCTGACCGCTCCGCAAATTGCCGTTGCACCTTCCAAAAAGCCCGGCAAAGAGCTTGTGGTCGCAGATCTTACGACCTCAGTCAGGAACGACACGCAAAGAATCATTGTCGTCGCAAGCGACGGACAAAGCTCATTCTTGGACAATGCGCAATGGGCCGATAGCACGCCGAAGCTTCTTCAAGCCAAAATCATCCAGAGCCTGGAAAACGCGAATTTCTTGGCCGGGGTTGGACGCCCCTCGGATGGTTTAACCAATGATTTCCAACTTCTCATCGATTTGCGCAGCTTTCAGATCTCGCTTGTGTCTCCGCCTAAGGCCGAAATCACATTCATGGCCCAGATCGCGACGCCAAAAGGACGGATCATAGACGGCCGTGTGTTTCACGGCGAAGCGCCGGTCAAAGCCATGGACCCGGCCTCGGCGATC
>Ga0187883_10002632_pt1 | contig 10767 bp, 7 predicted proteins | sample June2016WEW_20_1_2_FD_132966 | JGI IMG/M metagenome (GOLD analysis project Ga0187883, IMG submission 132966) | Peatland microbial communities from SPRUCE experiment site at the Marcell Experimental Forest, Minnesota, USA - June2016WEW_20_10 | ecosystem: Environmental > Terrestrial > Soil >...
TCAGCGTGCGTGGCTTCAGCCAAGCGACCATTTGACGTGGACCGTGTGCGCAAAAGAAAACAGGCCGGCACTAATTCGGGCTTGCCGTTTCGCTACACCCGAGCTGCGCAAGGCCTTCCACTTAGCCGGAATTTCCATTTTCAATCCTGAATCGGATTAGTACCGACACCGGGCGTTTTGCAAATGCGAAGTTCGAGCCCGGTTTTAAGTCCAAAGGGCTTTCCACGCCGTAACTCCCGGCGGCAGGCGCCACACAATGGTAGGAGGCTCGCCTGAGTCGCCTGGGTTTTGCCAGTAAATATGCCATCCCGACTCGAGCTTGAAATAGACGCCGAGTGTCGCATCCTGGTTGGGCGCTAACGCGGAGTCTCGCGACCGCAGTTCGACCGTGAGTTGCGGGTTGCTCACGGTTGCGCTCATCGTCGGTGCCGCGCATAGCATCAGCGCCGCAATCAGCAACAAACCGCCGGCGGCAAGCTTACTCTGACAATTCATGCAGTCCGCGGCGCGTTCCAACTATTGGCCCCGCGCTTGTGGAGACAGACAAGACAGGAAACACATTAGCCAAAACAGGTATTCCAGAAGAAGCTTCTGCGCCAGCTCGACCCCTTCGCTGCGCGTTTGGGCGACGGCGGAAGCTATTGAAGTTCCTTCGTGCAGACACGATACTGTTTCAACCGCTCAGTCAAGGAGAGCCGACATTGGACCTAAGCACAATCATCGCAGAATTGAGGACCGAAAGAGAGAAGATAGGGCGGGCAATTGCCGCCCTAATCGAAAGCGCGGGTGTGAGTGGCAGTGGCGCCCCTCGAAAAGCTGCGCCTAAGAGACAAGGCGGCATTACCCCGGCAGGGCGACGCCGATTGTCACTGGCGATGAAAAGACGTTGGGCGGAGCGGCGGGCGAAGAAGTTGTCCGCTAAGACTGCCGCGCCAAAGAGACGTGGGCAACTCACACCCGCAGGCAGGAAGAGGCTGTCCGAAGCGATGAAAAAGCGCTGGGCGGAAAGGAAGGCAAAAGCTTCCTGAGCAGCCGGTCGTCAAGGTTCCTTCGAGTAGCGTCAGTTGTCGCTTCTCAAAACCTGGTCCGGCCCGAATTCCTGCGCAAATCTAGACGGCCTCGCATAGCCTGAGGGACATGCTGAACGGTTCCGACGGACGGCGGCTGCGGCGCAAACCAAGTTTTGAGAAGCGACAGGCACCGCGGGATAGCCGGCGAGATTGCGAAAGCCTTGCTGATCGTTGTTCCCAGCAGGCGGCGCTGTCAAAATACTCCAACCGAACCGAATCTTTCAGTATGCGCGTCCGGAACTGACCGAAACAAAACAACGGGCACATGCGCTATTGGTGGGTCAACCAGAACCAGACGTATCGCCACGAGGTTCAAGGCGGTTATCTCTGGTCGCCCAAACGCAACGCCAATGGCGCGCGAAATCCCTATTATGAGTCAATGCGTGAGGTCGCGCGCGGCGATCTGGTCTTCTCGTTCATGGATACCCGAATCCTTGCGGTTGGGATTGCTCAATCCTATTGCTGGGAAAGCCCAAAGCCGCAGGAATTTGGAAATGCCGGCCAGAACTGGGAAAACATCGGCTGGAAAGTAAAAGTCAATTTCACGGAGCTCGTCAACAAGGTACGACCCATCGTGCATTTCTCGGATGGCAGCCGCGACTAGATTTTCGAGTTCTCTTGCGGGTAAAGTGCCCCCCGCGAGAACGTTTTGAGGGATAGGCATACGGATGCAGGTGCTTTCTTCTGACGGTTGTGGAAAGTTCCGTAGATGCCGCTTATGTCCGAATCTAACTTTCGCTAAGAACAGCCCGTCATAGGAGAGCGCGGCGCATGTCGGCGAGCTCCTTACCGATGAAAGTGATGAACCGCGCTGCTGCGGCGCCATCGATCACGCGGTGATCGTAGGACAGGGAGAGCGGGAGCATCAGCCGCGGCGCGAACGCGCCGTCGCGAAAGGCCGGTTTGTATGCCAGCTTTGACACGCCGAGAATCGCCACCTCCGGCGCGTTGATGATGGGCGTGAACGCGGTGCCGCCGACGCCTCCCAGACTCGAAACGGTGAAGCATCCGCCCTGGATGTCGGTGGGCTTGAGCTTCCCTTCGCGCGCGCGCGCCGACAGATCGCCCATTTCGCGCGCGACCTGGAGCACGCCCTTCTTGTCAACGTCGTGCACCACGGGAACCACGAGACCGTCCGGCGTGTCGGCAGCGAAGCCCAGATGAAAATACTTCTTGAGGATCAGATTGTCGCCGTCGAGCGACGAGTTGAACTCGGGGAACTCGGTCAGCGCGGGGACCAGCGCCTTCAGGATGAAGGCGAGTATCGTCACTTTGATTCCCTCGTTCGAATGCGCCTTATTGACTTCCTTGCGGAACGCTTCGAGCTCGGTGACGTCGGCCTCGTCGAACTGGGTGACGTGGGGGATCATCACCCAATTGCGTGCGAGGTTTGCCTTGGAGATCTTTCTGATGCGCGAAAGCGCCTTGGTCTCGATCGCCCCAAACTTCGAGAAATCGATCTTGGGCCACGAGAGCAGATCGAACGGCGCACCTGATCCTCGCGCCATCGCCGCCGGATTCGTGAGGGCGTCCTTGACGAACCTCTGCACGTCGTCTCGGAAGATGCGGCCCTTGGGACCGCTACCCTTAATGTGGCTGAGTTCGACACCTAGTTGGCGGGCGAACTTCCGGACCGACGGGCTTGCATGCGGCTTCACAGTAGATTCCGGCGCTGCTGAAATCGGTGACGGCGACACGGCGCCGGTCGCACGGGCCGCCTCGCCATCAGGCACTGGCTCCTTGGTCTCGCCGGCAGGTACAGGCCGCTTGGCGTCGCCATCCGGAGCGGCGGCTTCGGCCTCGAGCACTATGATCGGCGAGCCTTCCGAAACCTTGTCGCCGACTTTTACCTTGAGCTCCCTGACCACACCGGCCTGAGGCGCCGGCACTTCCATCGTCGCCTTTTCGGACTCGATCGCCACCAATGGATCGTCGACGCGGATCTTGTCTCCGGGCTTCACCATCACTTCGACGACCTCGACGTCCTTGAAGTCGCCGATGTCCGGAACCTTGATATCAACCAGGGTTGCCATGGTCTCGAGTCAGACCGCTACAGGATTGGGCTTCTCAGGATCGATGCTGTACTTCTTGATTGCGGCGTCAACCTTGGACGCTGGAATCTGCTCTTCGTCGGCCAGGGCCTTGAGCGCTGCGAGCGCGACGTAGTAGCGATCGACTTCGAAGAAGCTTCGTAAGCGCTTGCGGTAGTCGCTGCGCCCGAAGCCGTCGGTGCCGAGCACGCGATAGCGCCTCGGGACGTAGGGGCGAATCTGATCGGCGTATGCCTTGATGTAATCGGTAACCGCGACCGCGGGGCCGCGCCGGTCCGCCAGGCAGGTATCGACGTAGCTGCGTCTTTGCGGGCTGGTGGGGTGCAGCATGTTCCAGCGTTCGACCTCGAGCCCCTCGCGCCTGAGTTCGGTGAAGCTCGGGACGCTCCATACGTCGGCGTCGACGCCAAAATCGTTCTTGAGGAGATCGGCCGCGGCGATCGCCTCGCGCAGGATGGTTCCCGAGCCGAGCAGTTGAACCCGAGGAGACTTCGAGTCGCCGCCCTGCTGGAACAGATACATCCCCTTGAGAATCCCTTCGCGCGAGCCTTCAGGCATCGCGGGATGGCTGTAGTTTTCGTTCATCAAGGTGACGTAATAGAAGACGTCCTCCTGCTCCTTGAGCATTCGGCGCAAACCTTCCTGAATGATCACTGCGACTTCATACGCGAATGTCGGATCGTAAGCGACACAGTTGGGGATGACCGACGCCAGGATGTGGCTGTGGCCGTCAGCGTGCTGTAGCCCTTCACCGTTGAGCGTGGTGCGGCCGGAAGTTCCGCCAAGCAGGAAGCCACGGCATCGCATGTCGCCGGCCGCCCAGGCCAAATCGCCGACGCGCTGGAACCCGAACATCGAATAGAAGATGTAGAACGGGATCACCGGCAGGTTATGAGTGCTGTAGGACGTCGCCGCCGCCATCCATGACGACATCGCGCCGGCCTCGTTGATGCCTTCTTGGATGATCTGCCCTTGCTGATGCTCGCGGTAGAACATGAGCTGGCCGGCGTCTTCGGGTTTGTATAGCTGGCCGACCTGCGAAAAGATTCCGAGCTGGCGGAACATTCCTTCCATCCCAAAGGTGCGCGACTCGTCGGGAACGATAGGCACGATGCGGTTGCCGATATCCTTGTCGCGCACCAGCGTGGACAGGATACGCACGAACGCCATGGTGGTCGAAATCTCCCGGTTTTCGGTGCTCTTGAGCTGTGTTTCGAAAGCGGAAAGCGGCGGCACCTCGAGCGAAGCCGAGCGGCGGCGTCGCTGAGGAATGCCTCCGTCAAGCGCTGCGCGGCGCTCCCTGATGTAACTGATTTCGATGCTGTCGTCGGGCGGCCGATAGATCGGAACTTCGGCGATCTGGTCGTCGGGCACCGGGATCTTGAAGCGATCGCGAAAAGCTTTCAGCTCCTCGAGACCCATCTTCTTCTGCTGATGGGTGATGTTCATGCCCTCGCCGGCCGCGCCCATTCCATAGCCCTTGATGGTTTTGGCGAGAATCACGGTGGGCTCTCCGCGATGACTGGCGGCAGCCGCGTAGGCGGCGTAAACCTTCAGAGGATCGTGGCCGCCGCGCCTGAGCTGCCAGACTTCCTGGTCGGTCATACCGGATACCATGTCGAGCAGTTCGGGATACTTGGCGAAGAATTCCTTGCGCACGTAAGCACCGTCACGCGCTTTGAAAGCCTGATATTCGCCGTCGACACACTCTTCCATCCGCTTGCGGAGCAATCCGAGCTTATCTCGCGCCAGCAGCGCGTCCCAGTTGCTGCCCCATATGACCTTGATGACGTTCCATCCGGCGCCGCGGAAAACCGCTTCGAGTTCCTGGATGATCTTGCCGTTGCCACGCACCGGACCGTCGAGGCGCTGAAGATTACAGTTTACGACGAAGATCAGGTTGTCGAGGCGCTCCCGCGACGCGAGCGAGATCGCACCCAGCGATTCGGGCTCGTCCATCTCGCCGTCGCCCACGAGGCACCAAACTTTTCGGTCGCCCGTTTGGTCGAGGCCGCGCCCCTGCAAGTACTTCATGAAACGAGCTTGGTAGATCGCCATCATCGGCCCGAGTCCCATCGATACGGTGGGGAATTGCCAGAAATCCGGCATTAGCCACGGGTGCGGATACGACGACAGGCCCTTGCGGTCGACCTCGCGGCGAAAGTGGAGCAACTGCTCCTCAGTCAGGCGGCCTTCGACGAAGGCCCTGGCGTAGATGCCCGGCGATGAATGGCCTTGGATATAAATTACGTCGCCACTGTGGTGTTCAGTCGGCGCGCGCCAGAAGTGATTGAAGCCGATGTCGTAGAGGGTCGCGGCCGATTGGAAGGTCGCGATATGCCCGCCCAGCTCCGAGGATTCTTTATTGGCGCGCACCACCATCGCGACCGCGTTCCATCGAACGATGGAGCTGATACGCCGCTCGATCTCACGATCGCCCGGATAGCGCGGCTGGCGGTCGGTCGGGATCGTGTTGACGTACGGCGTATGGGCATTGTACGGCAGGTAGCTGCCCTTCTCGCGCGCTTTGTCGATGAGATTCTTCAGCAGGAAATGAGCGCGATCGACGCCTTCCGCGTCGATTACAGCTTCCAGCGAGTCGAGCCATTCGGCGGTTTCTTCAGGATCTAAATCTTGAAGCGTTTCCATGATCCTCCAATTTTACTGACGCGTGACGCTGTGGAAGTCTTCACTATGGTAAGCAGCTGAGTATTTGGGGAGAACACGATGCCAGTGCGCTTCGATTATCTTCAGCACTTCAAAGTGAGCCAGCCCCAAAAATCACGACTCAAAGTCGGGTTCAGATTGAATTTTCGGTTAGCGACAGGGATTGCACCCTTAGCAACCTAGTTCTTTCGCACGTTCCGGAATGGGCCAGTGTCGAACCGGGGTTCTTTCGGTAGCTCAAGCACACGCTCGGCGACGATATTGCGCTGGATTTCGTCGGTGCCCCCGGCGATGGAAACGGCGGGCACCGAGACCAGAATTTCGGCGATGATTCCTTCCCGCGGGCTCTCGCGTCCAGTGAGCATCGCTTCTGTCCCCGTAATCAGCGTATGTACGCGGGAGCAGGCTCGCGCGACGTGACTGGCGGCGAGCTTTCCGAGCGAGCCTTCCGGACCTTGCGGCCGTCCCTGTTGCTGAGCGGCGCGCGCGCGGCGCGCGGTCCACTCGGCGCACTTGAACAGGGTCATCAGCTTGGCTATCTCCTGGCGGACATAAGGGTCCTTGTTCGCGCCCGTCTCCTTCGCGCGATCGATGATGAGGTCCACGCGGCCGGCACGCTGCGGATACCATTTGTAGGGCTGATTCGCCTTTTCGGTTTCGGCGCGCTCTTCGGCGTGTATCCTTCCGACCCGCGTCCCGCGCTTTGACGGTGCCGGTAGCCCGTCGGCGCCGCGGCGTTCGTGGGCGAGCGTCGTCATCGCCACCTTCCATCCGTCGCCGACACGCCCGACCAGGTTCTCCTTCGGGACTTTCGCGTCGGTGAAGAACACCTGGTTAAACGACGCGTGGCCATTCATCTGCTTGAGCGGCTGCACGTCGACGCCGGGCTGCTTCACATTGATCACGAAATACGTGAGCCCCTCGTGCTTGGGCGCGTCCCAATCGGTGCGGGCGAGCAACAGGCCGTGGTCGGCATGATGCGCACTGGTCGTCCACACCTTTTGTCCGTTGATGATCCAAAAATCTCCCTTCAAATCCGCGCGTGTGGTGGCGCCCGCGAGATCGGAACCGCTGCCAGGCTCGCTGAAGAACTGGCACCAGGTATCTTCCCCGGTGAGAATACGGCGAAGGAACTGCTTTTTTTGCAGATCTGATCCGTGCTCCAGCAGCGTTGCCGCGGCTAGCAATCGCACTCCGGAGTTAGCGGCGCGGACAGCGCCCACGTTGGCGAACTCCTCCTCCACCACTCGCGCCAGCGCGTGCGGAAGCCCGCGACCGTACCATTCCTTCGGCCATTGCGGCATTCCCCACCCGGAATCGGCGAGCTTGCTGCGCCACTCCACCAGCGACATATCAGGATTCCAGTTGGCCGCCAGCCACTCGCGCACTTCGGCACGCACCTCGGCTTCGTTGACTTTGCTCATCGCTCAAACTCCCCAACGTTTCATCAAGAGTTCCCTGTGATAACTCGGTTGACCGAGGAACACCTCCGAGCTTTTGGCTCGCTTGAACCAGAGATGTGTGTCGTTGTCCCACGTGAAGCCGATGCCGCCATGAATCTGAATACATTCGGCCGCCGTATGCAGGTACGTTTCTGACGCGGCAGCTTTGGCCAAACTGGCGAGTGCGGGCCATTCGGGATCGGCTGCCGCGGCGGCTTGAGCTGCGTAATAGGCCGCCGACTTGGCAAGCTCCAGGTCCAGCAGCATATCGGCGAGCTTGTGCTTGATGGCCTGGAACGAGCCTATGGTCCGCCCGAACTGCACCCGCAGCTTCGCATAATTTACCGCCGAGTCGAGCGTGGTCTGGGCGCCGCCCACCATCTCGTTAGCAAGCGCGATCGCCGCCCGATCGAGAGTACGGAGGATTGGCTCTGCACCATTGTCGAGGCTGCCGAGCAGGTTCGCATGAGCGCCGCGAAAATCGATGCGCGCGATCTTGCGAGTCGGATCCATAGGTTCCAGAAGGCGTCGTTCCACGGCGCCGGCATTTGCATCGATCGTGAACAGCGCCAACCCCTCAAGGCCGCTAGTCTTAGGGGCACGTGCAGCGACGATCAACAACTCCGCCACATGGCCGTCCACAACGAAACTTTTGACTCCGTCGAGACAATAGCCGTCTGAATCGGGAGTGGCGACAACCTTGATGCCGGCTGGATCCCAATTACCATCAGGCTCGGTGACCGCAAGCGTCGCCAAGCGTACCCCTTTTGCGATCTCGGGCAACAAGGCAGATTTCTGCGCATCGGTACCAGCGCTGAGAATCGCATTGGCAGCGAGCACGGCCGAGGAGAAATAAGGAGCGCAAAGCAGTGCGCGGCCAAGCTCTTCCGTAACGATGCAGAGCTCCACCATGCCAAACCCTGCGCCACCATATTGCTCTGGTACGTGGATGCCGGGCAGTGCCAGATCCTCGCTCAACTGGCGCCACACCACGGGATCGTAACCCTCGGCAGTTGCCATCAGCCGCCGAACCTCAGTAGTGGGAGATTTGTCGTTTAGAAATCGCCGAACCACCGAGCGGAACTGCTCCTGCTCGTCGGTGAAAGCGAACTGAATTTTGCGGGCGGACGCAAATGCCGATTGGTGAGACGTGCTCATCGTGCCTCCAAAGGTGCTCTCAGAGGACCTCGCGCTGCAAGAGATCACTTGCTATTCGCGGAGGCCTCGGGTTTCGTCGGGGCTGAATCCGCTATCCTCACCCGAATCTCTCGGTCCACTATCGGTCCGTGCAGACCCGGATGGTGAACACCCTTGTGACGAATCTCACCGATGTAAATGTGGTTCGCACTATCTCCTTCAAGCTGCCGGTTCCGTTCGGCTCTTGATGGAAGATCTGTATTCGGAAGTTTTTCGATCTCGATCAGGGTGAGCTGCTTGTGGTTCAGATCGCAGCCCCATCACTAAGCGGATCAATTCGATTAGCAATTCTCGCAGCCGCTAGAATTCCGGTTCAGATGAGATTTTTAGTAGCGACACCGCCGACTACCACGCCTGCGAGTCGCGGTGAAGCGGACCTGCGGTCGCCGAAGCGGTCAGGGACAACTGCGCGCCAATGCGAACGTTGCTGAGACCGTTTTGCCCTGACCTAAGCTGAAGTCGTATTTGAGGCGAACATCGTATGAACCATTTTCGAAGATAGGGCCCAGAACTTGCACTGTGCGACCTTTGTCGAGGTCGAGATAGTAGGGGGCGTTGCTAAACTGTCCGCCGTTCGCGGGATGACGCGTCACGGTGACGCTGCCGGCGGTCGGTCGGCCTTGGTAATCGATTACCGCAACAATCATTCCATCGGTGTGGTAGCGCGTCGTGGGACACCCGTCAGTTCCCGTGATCGTCGAACCCGGAGGATAGATTTTCGTTTCGGCCGGGAGCTTCGCCCGCGACCCCTGTCCCGTCACCGAGCCGTCCACAAACGCGAAACCGGTCAGGCTGGCGCCCGCGACGGCGGCAGCGGCGACGGACTGCGTCGGATATTTCACATTGATCGTCAGATTCAGCCGCCCGGTTCTGTAGGGAAACATCGCCGCGTCGAAGCCGGGCAGCCCGGGGGAAATCTTGGGGTTGTTCGACAATCCAACGCCCTCGCCGGGAGTGCCGTCCGGGTTCAGCTCGAGCGCATGGGTGCTGTCCTCGTCGTGAAAGACCAGGATCGCGTAAGGTCCGGGGTCTTGATTCTCGAAGTCACATCCGGCGCTTCGATTGGTGATCGTCGACGCGGTGCTCGCCGCGTCTCCCTTGGTGTTCGAGGGGAAGCCCTTGGCCGACTGAAACAGATCGCAATAGACCTGCCCCCGGTTGTTTCGCAAGCCTGCGATTTCGACATGGATCAGGTTATCGTTCTTGGGTTGATCGCCGCCCGCGTCCGCGTCGGGGTTGTAAATTCTTGCCTCGTCCTGATCTGGCAACTCGGCTAAAACCGCACCGCGCTCGTCGAGCGCCGAATCGATGACCCATTCGGGGCCGTAGAGCCCGATGTCACCGGCATATGAGCCGCGGCCATAATTTTCGAGATGCACGGTTTTGATCTGCTTGCCGCGCAGGCCTTTCGCTCGCAGTTTGGCCACCGCCTCGGGCAGATCCACAAAGCCCGCAGGCAACGCGCGTTCATCGTTGGGATCGGCGCTGCCGCCGGGCATCAACTCGCCGGCGGGCGAATTAGGCATAAAGGCGAGCGTCTGCTGTTGTCCGGGAGAATAGAAGTTGAACTGGATCAGCACGCCGCCCGCCGGAGATTGCGCGTTGCTGAGCCCCGCGCCCTGGTCCATTTGGATCGACGTCAGGAAGGCGTCGGGTTGCCACTTGGTCCGAACGTACGCGACTGCACGCTGCGCGATCGCCGGCACCTCGCCCACCGGCCATTGGACTTGCCCCGGGAGCACCTGGCTTGCGGCCGCGCTCAGGATTGGCGCCTCGGACGAGCTGCGGGTCCATTCGATGTCGGCGCCGGGGGCGGTTCGGGTCGTCATATGTTTGCGGCCCTCGACGCGAAACGCTCCGACCATCCCCGAGATGCTGCCTCCCATGATCATGAACGTGCCGCTGTCCTTGCCGGTGACGTAGAGGTTCGGCGCATAGGTACCGTTTGGTAGGGTCGTGATAGTGGCCTGCTGACCCGTCAACGGCATCGGGCACGAATCGCCGTAACTTATCTGCCCCGTAGCGACAACTTCCATCACGCATTGCTGGCGCTGGCCGGCCGGATTGGGAATTTCCGCCTGCCACCGGCCCACGGCCGGATTTTGCGTCGGATTTTGCGTTGACGTCGTCGGCGCCGATGCATCGGACCCGGAATGTCGGCACGCGCAGATGCCGGCGGCGATCACGATCGCCAGGGCGAAGCGTACGATCGCGCTCATTCGAAACGATCGAGGTCCGCGCAGGATTGAATCCCCGATGAACGCCTGCCGTCTCATGCCGTGGTCCTCAGCTCCTGCGATAGCCGATGAGCGCCGCTCTCGGCCAGCGCACGCAGAGACA
>Ga0187883_10002640_pt1 | contig 10759 bp, 6 predicted proteins | sample June2016WEW_20_1_2_FD_132966 | JGI IMG/M metagenome (GOLD analysis project Ga0187883, IMG submission 132966) | Peatland microbial communities from SPRUCE experiment site at the Marcell Experimental Forest, Minnesota, USA - June2016WEW_20_10 | ecosystem: Environmental > Terrestrial > Soil >...
CATCCCAGAAAAGCTCCGCGCCGCCGAAATTGCCAGTCAGGCCGGCGCCGATTTCCTCAAAACCTCCACTGGCTTCTCCACCGGCGGGGCCACCCCTGCCGACGTCGCCCTGCTCCGTGGAGTAGCCGGCGCCCGTTCCGGTGTAAAAGCCGCCGGCGGCATTCGCACCCTGTCTGACGTCCGCGCCCTGCTAGACGCCGGAGCCAACCGCATCGGCGCCTCCGCCTCAGTAGCAATAGTCCGAGAACTGGGAGCGGAGTAAATAGATTAGGGGTCAGGGTTAGGGGCTAGGGATCAGCGGAAAAAGCCCGCATCCCCATGAACTGTGCCAACTCGCCAACCCCGCGAAGCGGTGCTAACTCGCAGTCTTTGTTAAAATCCGCCCACTCGCCGGCTCGCTTGTTTTCCTAACCCCTAACCCCTTATACCTAACCCCTATATGCGTTATCATTCCATTCGGTACCCATGCCAGACACTCCCTCATCCCCGCCCCGCCATCCCGACCTTGAAGGCGACTACCGCCCCTCCGACACGGCCACCCCAGGTGCGCATCTCGACCCCGCCAATCCCCGCGTGGAACCTGCAGACGTCGCCTACCTGACGCAGATGGCCGAGGTTCTCAACACCACCCTCGATCTGCAAACCCTCCTTAACCGCACCGCCGAACTGGTTCATGCCGTCATCCCCTACCGCATCTTCGCCATTCTTCTGCTCAATGACCGCACCCGCGAGTTGCGCGTCCGATTCCAAATCGGCCACGTCACCGACATCGAACACATGAATATCCCCATCGGCCGCGGCGTAGTCGGCCAGGTGGCTCTCACCCGTCAGCCCATCCTTCTTAACGACGTTTCCACCGCGGAAAACTACTTCCCAGTCAACCCCGCCGTCTGCTCCGAGTTGGCCGTCCCGCTAATCGCAAAAAACCGCCTCATCGGCGTCCTGGATCTTGAAAGCGAAGAGCCGGCCTACTTCCGCCCCGAGCACCTCCGCCTACTCACCATCACCGCCTCCCGCATCGCCCAGGCCATCGAGAATGCCCGCCTCTATGCCCGCATCTCGCGCCAGGCGCAAACCCTCGAAGTCCTCAACGAAATCGCCGTCGAGCTGGCCTCCATCCTCGACCTCGATCCGCTTCTCGAGCGCGTCGGTCAGCTCCTTCGCCGCCTCATCGACTACCAGATGTTCACCATCATGCTCCTCGATGAAAAAGGCGAAAATCTCATCACCCGTTACGCTTGGCGCTTCGGTCATACCAGCACCCCCACCCGCCGCCTTTCCATCAATGAAGGCCTGGTCGGCGCGGCAGTCCGCGAGTGGCGCCCCATCAACGTTCCCGATGTCAGCAAAGACCCCCGCTACCTCGCCATGAATCCTGAAACCCGCTCCGAGCTGATCGTCCCCCTCTTTTACAAGGGCCGCATCATCGGCGTTCTCGATCTCGAGCACACCCGCACCAACTTTTTCCATGAAGAGCAGGTACGCATTCTCACCACCCTAGCCGCCCAGGTCGCCATCTCAATTGAAAATGCCCGCCTCTACCAGGCCGTCCGCCGCCAGGAGCGCCAATTGGAACGCGATATAGCCATGGCTCGCGAGGTCCAGCTGCGCCTGCTGCCGCCCACCGCGCCCTCCCACCCCAACGCCGAGATGGCCGTTCGTTTCCTACCCGCCCGCACCATCGGCGGCGACCTCTACGACTTCATCGACTACGGCCCTAACCGCACCGCCATCGTCCTCGGCGACGTCAGCGGAAAAGCCGCCCCAGCCGCCCTCTTCGCCGCCCTGGTCAGCGGCATCATGCGCTCCGCCGCTGTCCACATGCCCGAGCCGGCCCCCATGCTCACTCTCCTCAACGACGCACTCCAGGAGCGCAAGCTCGAATCCCAATATGTCTCCCTGCTCTTCGCCCTATGGGACGACGAAAGTCGCACTCTCCGGGTAGCCAACTCCGGCGCCGTCCAGCCTATCCTCTGCCGCACCGGCCAGTTCTCCACCATCCAGGCCGAGGGTTTCCCCTTGGGCATGTTCCCCAACACAACCTATGACGAATTCCACGTAACCACCGAGCCAGGTGACGCCATCGTCTTCGTTTCCGATGGCATTCTAGACGCCGAGAACGCGCAAGACGAAATGTACGGACAGGATCGCCTTGCCGCCCTGCTCTGCGGGCACCGTAGCCACTCCGCCCAGGAGATTGCCGACGCCATCCACGCCGACGTAGCCCGCTTCCAGGGCGACAAAGACCGCTTCGACGACGAGACCATCATCGTCCTCAAAGTAAGATAAGCGCAGCATTGAGCCCGCGCGATCTAAACCACATCGCGATGTCCTGAGACGGTCCTGGCAGACCAGTTTCAAGCATCGATCGAGAGTCATTCGCCCGTACGCATAGAGTGATTGACTGCCGGCTTGAGCTCACCGCGCTCGGAAGGAACAGGTGGCGCCGGCCTCCCGGCCGGCTGTAGCGTGGACTTCCCGGTCCACGCCCACTCTACAACTTCAGGAGAACTGCTCTGATACGAACGGAATATGAAAATTGCGCATCTGCCGGAGAACACCTGGCAGATGCTCGTGGACTGCCCTGGAAACCCGATGTAAGTTGGGCTACCGGCAAACTTGGAGGGTTATTTAAGTACTGCAATTTTCCGCAATTCAGCGGGTCCAACGGGGTCGCGGTAAGCTCCGTCGCTTTTACTACCTTAAAATTTAACGTCCTGGCAGCACAGAGTTCGCCTACCAGGGTGAGTTAGTCTGGGCTTGTGGTGCGGCCGCTGGTGTCGTCTGGGCGGCTTGGTTGTTGCCTCCAGCAGTCGTCGCGGCGTTGCTTGCCACCGGTTGATTTGCGGGCATGTTTGGTGATGGATTCACATTCTGCACATTGACTGTGGCAGGCTGAGCATCCTGTTGATTGACCCCCGCAAGTTGGGATGCAGGCGTTCCTTGTGGCTGTCCAGCGGGCGCGGCCTGTGCTTGAGCAGCGGGCATCGCCAGTGGTTGTGGTGCAGCCGTTACCGGTGGTTGCGGTGCAGGCGTCGCCAGCGTTTGTGGCGCAGCTGTCGCCAGTGGTTGTGGTGCGGGCGTCGGAGCAACAGGTGCTTGGGCGACGACCGTCGAATCGTCGCTCACATGCAGCACATAGCTTTGTGTTGTCTGGGAGCCGTTATAATCTGTTGCGGCCACCGTAAAGGTATATGTTCCCCGGCAGGTGTCGGCCGGCATACCGTAAAGGACACCATCTGGAGAGAGATTGAGGCATGCTGGTAACGCGCCACCGACAATCGAAAAGGTGAACGGATACGCACCCGTCACCTGAAAGGAAAGTTGCACCTTGTACTGCTTGTCGAACACGGCAGAATTCAAGGAAGTTGGTGCCTGCGACTTAGCTTGGAGCGTTGCCGCGGCAATTGTGGCGAAGGCATACAGACAGAGGAGAATTCGGCTGCGCATGGTTGTCACCTTCACAGGAATTGACTTTTGTGGAACCCTTTGATGCCCAGGAAACCGAACAGCATCATCACAGCCCTTACCGGAAAGGTGAAGGACCGTTGACCGCTTAGACACATGTCTGCTCAAGAAGTTGCTACTCATTTTTTATCGTTAAATTTTGCTCTCTGTGATGAAATCCTAACTATTATGATGGGTGGTGTTATCATGTTAATTATTTACAATTCAGTTAACACAGCCCCACCGGGTAATCTTAAAGCGCTTCAACATGTTCAATCTCGCTTCAACGCTCGTTTGCGTTGTTCTCTTTCCGAAAACCTGAACCGCGTGTTTGCCTCCTTCCGCTACAATTTTCAGCAATAGCACCCTGCAGATTCAGGATGAACAAAGATCGCAACCACGTCCAAAAAATCGCGCGTCCGTAAGCCTCGGGACAATCGCACACCTGTGTCTCCTGTCGGGAAAATCTCTCTCGTGCCTTCCTCGCCCGCTAAGCCGTGGCAAATTGCCGCTGTTTGCGCGGTTCTCGCGCTGGTCACCGTCATCGCATACAGCGGCGTGCGGAACAACGATTTCGTAAACTTTGACGATCATGGTTACGTCCTCGAAAATCCGCACGTGCAGCAGGGATTGACCATGCAGAGCCTCGCCTGGGCATTCACTACCTATGATCAGTCGAACTGGCATCCCTTGACGTGGGTCTCCCACATGCTCGACTGGAACCTTTACGGAAGCAACCCTCTAGGCCATCATCTTACGAATGTGTTTTTGCACGCTGCCAACGCTGTTCTCCTCCTTCTTTTGCTTTTTTATATGACTGGGCTGTTGGGCCGCTCCGCAATGGTCGCATTTCTCTTCGCTCTGCATCCCACTCACGTCGAATCCGTTGCCTGGCTCTCGGAACGCAAAGATGTTCTGTGCGCGTTCTTCTATCTCGCCGCATTGCTCGCCTATGCGTGGTACGCCCGCAAGCCATCGGTGCGGCGTTTGGCATGCATCGTGTGCCTGTATGCATGCGCTCTGCTGTCAAAACCGATGGCCGTCTCTCTTCCGTTCAGCTTGCTGCTGCTCGATTATTGGCCATTGCGCAGAATTACATTCAGCGTGGAAACTCGTGAACAGTGGCTACCATCTCTATGGAGGTTGTGCCTTGAAAAGTGGCCGCTGTTCATCATGGCGGCAATCTCAAGCTATAGGACCATCGCCGCGCAAAGAACCGGTACCGCGATGGCTCCGCTCAAAGACATCTCCCTGTGGAACCGGTTTGGCAACGCCGCTATTAGTTACTGCCGCTACCTTCGAATCATGATTTGGCCCAATCCGCTCCGAGCTTTTTATTACCATGCTTCAAACAGCATCAACGACCTGGCGGCCGTATTTTCGCTAATAGCGCTGGCCATCATAACCGTCGTCTGCTGGCGCATTCGCAATCAAAAGCCTTATTGCCTCGCTGGCTGGCTGTTTTTCCTGGGAACGCTGATGCCTGTAATCGGCCTTGTGCAGGTTGGCGAGCAGGCCATGGCAGAACGCTACACCTATCTTCCCTTCATCGGCCTCTTCATCGCCCTGGTCTGGCTTGTCGGCGACGCAGTTGCCAAGTTTCCGCAGACCAGGGTTGCGGCTTTACTGCTTGCCGGCGCGGTAATCGTAGCATGTGCCATAAAGACCAATGCGCAGGTAAAAGTGTGGAAGAATACGGAGTCGCTTTTCAGCCACGTAATCGAAGTAGACCCGCGTGGCGAACTTCCAAATCTAAACCTCGGCGCGGAGTACATCAGGCAAGGTAGAAATTCAAAGGCGCACTTCTACCTTGACCGTACACTCGAGTATTACCCCAACGAACCTCTGGCTCTTTCGTTCACAGCCTATTGCTTCATGATCCCTTGCGATCCTCATGGGCAACGAAATCTTCCACTAGCCGGCCAACGCCTCCAGCAGGCTCTCCGCGCCGCCCCCGACGATCCTCAGGCACTTTCAAACATGGCCCTATGGTCTTCATCGATGGGCCACCCGAAGGATGAGGAGACCTATTCTAGAAAAGCAATTTCTGCGTATCCCGATTTCATTCAGGCTCATTACTACCTGGCCGAAGCCCTTGAATCACAGGGGAGGACCGACGAGTCGATCCACGAGTATCGTAGTCTTCTCGCAATCAAGCCCGACGAGCCAAGCGCTCACTCCGATCTCGCCGGAATCATGGCTAAAGCGCATCGGCTTACCAAAGCAGCAGAGGAATTGAAACAGGCCATGCGTCTCGACCCTGCCGATTCCAATACACATAACAATCTCGGGGGAATCTTTTTTCAAATGGGAGAATATGAAAAAGCGGCCGAGCAGTTCAGCTACGCGCTGCGAATCGATCCTTCCAACGCCAGTGCAAGGCAGAATCTCGCACTCGCTCAGGTTCGAATGAAAATAACAAGGTAGAACAAACAAGAGTATAAAGTTCAATTCATTGGAAGGTTCATTAGTTATGGCAAGTGAATCACGACTGCGAAAATCGCGAGGCATCCGCCGTCGGATTCACAGTCCGCAAACACCGCGCAAAGAACTGCATGCACCCACAAGCCGTGGCAAATCGCCACGGTGTGCGTCGTGCTGGTCGTGGTCACGCTCTTTGCTTTCCATGATGTGCGCAACAACGACTTCCTGACCTACGACGATTACGACTATGTCCTGCACAATCTTCCAGTGCAGCAGGGTTTGACCGCCGAGAGCATCAACTGGGCTTTTACCACTTACCATTCCTCTAACTGGCACCCGCTAACCTGGATCTCTCACATACTCGACTGGGACTTCTATGGAAACAATCCATCCGGCCACCATCTGACTAATCTTTATTTGCACGGCGCCAATGCTGTTCTCCTTCTTCTTTTCCTCATCTATATAACCAACTACTTAGGCAGATCCGCAATCGTCGCATTCCTGTTCGCGGTGCACCCCGCCCACGTTGAATCCGTCGCTTGGGTTGCCGAGCGCAAAGATGTCCTGTGCGCGTTTTTCTATTTTGCCACGTTGTTCGCCTATGCATGGTATGTTCGCCGGCCATCATGGAAACGCTTTGCATGGGTAGTCTTAGGCTTTGCCTGCGCATTGATGGCCAAGCCAATGGCGGTCACGCTGCCGTTTGCACTGCTCCTCCTCGATATTTGGCCCCTGCACAGAATTACATTCGCCAATGAAACGCGCGCCTATTGGCTCTCTTCCGTAGTTAAGTTATGTGTTGAAAAATGGCTACTCTTCGTCATGGCAGCAATTTCAAGCGTAATCACCGTCTATGCGCAGCGCGCTGGCGGTACAGTAGCTGCACTTCAAAATTTGCCTCTGTTAGATAGGCTCGCGAATGCGGCGATTAGTTACTGCCGCTACGTGCGCATCGCCATCTGGCTCGATCCGCTAATCGTCTACTATTACTACGATTTAATTAGCATCGTAACCTCCACGGCAGTGTTGTCGGTTTTTGCACTTATTCTTGTAACCGCTGCCTGCTGGCGTTTCCGCAAACAGAGACCTTATTGCCTTGTCGGCTGGCTGTGGTTTCTTGGAACGCTGGCTCCAGTAATCGGCATCGTGCAGGTCGGTGGCCAGTCCATGGCCGAGCGGTACACTTATCTTCCCTTCATCGGCTTATTTATCGCCGTGGTCTGGCTGGTTGGCGATGCCGTGGTCAAACTCCCCAAACTCAAACTCGCAGCACAACTACTTTCCGTCGCGGTCATTATTGCCTGCGCCATAAAGACCGATGCGCAGGTAATGCTTTGGAAAGATATGGAGACACTTTTCGGCCACGTACTTGAAGTCGACCCGCGCGGAGAAATCCCCAATCTAAACCTCGGTATTGCGTATATGAAGCAAGGGAACAATGTCGAAGCACAGGAATATATTGAACGCGCCATGGTCTATAACAACCCCGGCTCCAATACGCGCCTTTTTCTGGGCGACGTTCTTCAAGCGCAGGGAAAGCTCGATCAGACTGCTCAGGAGTACCGGCAGGCGCTCGCCGCCTCGCCGAATAGCTACGACGGGCATAACGACCTGGGAATTCTATTGGGCAAGCAGGGATTGGCCGCGCAAGCTCTTGAGCAATTTCGGCTGGCCGAGGCCATTCAGCCCGAGACTGCGACAGCACATTCCAATGCCGCCTGGATCTTGACCGAGACTCGTCAACTCCCCCAGGCCATAGACGAATTTACCCAGGCGCTGCGTTTCGACCCGACAAATGCAAGCACGCACAACAATCTCGGTGTAGCCCTACTTCAGTTGGGGAACTTTGCAAAAGCAGCCGAGCAGTTCAACGACGCCATAAAGATTGATCTATCCTATGCCGATCCAAGACGAAATCTCGTTCTAGCCCTAGCCGGGATGAAAAGCAAAAAAGTAGACCAAGCAAACAAATGAAGTTGCCGGCGACCATGCCAATCTATCCGATGGTGCGGGCGGCAAGAACATGCCCCGCATACTGCCAGGGAAATGAAGGCGGAGCGTCTTCTAGAATGTTCAGAGGCAGCCAAAGATGGCAAAGAAATCACGGCAAGGTAAATCCCAAGCAAAGCGCGCGCCCGATGTGCAGGCCGGAAAGACCTTTTCCACAACACCCGCATTACATAAGCCATGGCAGATTGCCGCCGTGTGCGTCCTCCTCGCGGTGGTTACTGTCGTTGCCTACCGCGGGGTGCGCAATAACGACTTCCTGACGCTGGACGATTACTCCTACGTTTTGGAGAACCGCGACATTCAGCATGGAGTCAACCTGCAGAGCATCGCGTGGGCGCTGACCACCTTTCATGAGGGAAACTGGCATCCGCTCGCATGGATCTCCCACATGATCGACTGGGATTTATACGGCAAAAACCCCGCTGGACACCATATAACCAACCTATGCCTGCACGCCGCTAGTGCCGTGCTGCTTTTCCTTTTGCTTTTGTATATGACGGGTTTCCTGGGCCGTTCCGCGATGGTCGCATTCCTCTTCGCGCTTCACCCTGTCCATGTTGAATCCGTTGCCTGGGTCGCAGAGCGCAAAGATGTTCTGTGCGGATTTTTCTGGATCGCCACATTGCTTGCCTACGCATGGTATATTCGCAAGCCTTCATGGAAAAGATTCGTGTGCGTCGTTATTGGCTTTGCCCTCTCTCTCATGTCAAAGCCGATGGCCGTCACGCTTCCCTTCACCCTGCTGCTGCTCGATATCTGGCCGTTGCGCAGAATCACCTTCTCACCGGATGCCCGAGATCGATGGTTTTCTTCCTTCTGGAAACTTTGTATCGAAAAATGGCTGCTGTTCCTTATGGCGGCAATCTCCAGCGCTCTCACCTTTACCGCACAGCGGGGCGGCGGTTCGGTGGCTGAGCTTCATGCCTTGTACTTATGGGATCGAATCGGCAACGCGGCCATCAGTTACTCCCGCTATGCGCGAATCATGTTCTGGCCCCATCCGCTCTCGCCCTATTATTACTACGATCAAAAAAACATCCTGCTGTCAGCGATGCTATCGGCCATCGTTCTCGTCGCAGTAACCGCCGTTTGCTGGCATTACCGTAAAGAAAAACCTTATTGTCTCGTCGGCTGGCTCTGGTTTCTGGGAACTTTGACTCCGGTAATCGGTATCGTTCAGGTTGGCGATCAGGCCATGGCCGAGCGCTATACCTACGTTCCCTTGATTGGTTTGTTCTTAGCTCTTATCTGGCTCGCTGGCGACGCCGTTCAAAAATATCCGAGGTCCAAGCTCGCGGCCCAACTGCTCGCTGTCGCAATCATAGCCGCCTGCGCGGTAAAGACAGATGCGCAGGTTAAGCTATGGAAAGATACAATCACGCTTTTCAGACACGCCGTCGAGATTGACTCGCGCGGCGCACTTCCTAACTCCACCCTGGCCGGCGCATACGCAAGGCAAGTAAGGTGCGTCGAGGCGCAGCCCTATTTTGACCGCGCGTTGGAATACGTTCCCCCCTGGCCTGAAACTCTTTCCAACTCCGCCTTTTGCTTGATGCGAATTTCGATGGATACACACGACCGAAGCCAACTGCCGCTTGCCGGTCAACGCGTCGAGCAGGCATTGCGCATCGCTCCTGACAACGTCGACTTCCTCAACACCATGACGCTATGGACCTTCTTGATGAACAAGCCCAAGGATGAGGAGATGTATTGCAGAAAAGCCCTCGCCTTGCGCCCTGATTCCGTCACTGCGCATATTTTTCTTGCCGATGCACTCCTCGCGCAGGGAAGACTTGACGAGGCGGCCAGGGAAAATCGCCAAGTGCTGGCTCTCGAGCCGCAGAATTACCACGCTCATGACAATTTAGCCGCTGTTTATTCCGCACAGGGATTGAAGCAGGATGCGGTGAAGGAATACCGGCTCTCACTGGCCATCAAACCTGATCAGGCTATGACCCACTACAACATCGCGAGGATTTTCATGCAGTCCCATCAACTCCCTGAGGCAAAAGAAGAGCTGACGCAATCGCTGCGTTATGACCCCAACTACGCTGATGCGCACAACGACCTGGGAGCGGTCCTCATTCAACTGGGGGATTTCGATCATGCCATCGAGCAGTTCAGCGATGCGGCCAGGATTAATCCGTCCTACGCCGGCGCAAGACAGAATCTGACGCTTGCTCAAGCCCACGTGAAAGCTAAAATGGGAAAGCAGACAGGAAAATAAGAAGTCGGTCGAATTGTTCCGGACCCGTCCAGCGCAATCAATAAATGCGGAAAGTGACTTCGACGGTAATCATCACGGGCACTGGGGTCTTGCCGTCCTTCATCGCCGGCTTGAACTTGTATTTCATCACCGCTTCAATAGCCTTTTCGTCCAACCCCTCACCCAGCGAGCGCACCACCCGCGGATTCAGTGGATCGCCGTGCACATCTACAATAAACGAGACTAGGCAGACGCCCTGATATTTGTTTCGCCGTGCCTCGTCGGAGAACTCCGCTTCCACGCTGTTCAGAGCCACAGGTCCGGAAACCGCGCCGCCTACGCGATATAGTCCGCCGCCGATATTTCCGCCCGAACCAATGCCGTAGCCGGGTCCATTTCCATTACCTACGCCCATGCCAGAGCCGTTTCCGAGAGAACCCAGCTTGACGTTCGGAGAGTTCGACATGCCGAAGTTCGGCAGGCTCCGGTTGTCGGGAATGAGAATGTCTTTTTGCACATCGATCGTGGGTACCGGCGCCGCGATTGTCTGCGGGGCGATATCGAGAGGCTTGGCCCGCGGGGGAATCTTGCCCTTCGTTGCCTCCATTTTGCCTGGGCTTCCGCCGCCGCCGCCCGCTAGTGCATCCTTCTTGGGGGCCTTGAACTCCGATA
>Ga0187883_10002642_pt1 | contig 10757 bp, 10 predicted proteins | sample June2016WEW_20_1_2_FD_132966 | JGI IMG/M metagenome (GOLD analysis project Ga0187883, IMG submission 132966) | Peatland microbial communities from SPRUCE experiment site at the Marcell Experimental Forest, Minnesota, USA - June2016WEW_20_10 | ecosystem: Environmental > Terrestrial > Soil >...
ATCTCGCGATGCCTCTGTTCGATCAGCTCTATAACTTTGCACACTGGTTGACCCAGGACAGGGCCGAGGCTGAGGATCTGGTTCAGGAAACCTACGCGAAGGCGCTACGCGGATTCTCGTCATTCCAGGTGGGTACAAATTTTCGCGCATGGATTTACCGCATCCTGCGAAACTCATTTCTGAGTTCGCGGACGGGACTGAAGACCATGGTTGTTTTGGACCAAGCGAGCGGCGACAGCCTGCCAACGGAGAAGGTCACGCCCGAGGGTCTATTCATCGAACGGGCCAATCGCGAAATGGCCCAACGTGCATTGGAAGAATTGTCGGTGCAGTTCCGGGAAATTTTGCTGCTCTGTGAAGTGGAGGAGATGTCATACCAGGAGATTTCGGAAACCCTGGCGATTCCCATGGGCACGGTGATGTCAAGGCTGTATCGCGCCCGCCAGGCGCTACGCACTGCTCTCCGCCCCAAGATCGAGGGAGGCCGGCATGGCATGTGACCAGTGGCGCGGAGACCTGGACCGCCACCTCGATGGTGAACTACCGGTGGCTGAGGCCGCAGCTTTGGCTGCCCATCTGCGAACGTGCGCGGCTTGTTCTGGTGAAGTTTTGGAACGGGTGCAACTCAAACGGGCGGTACAAATGGCGGGATCGCGATACACCCCAAGCGCGGAACTACGGAACAGAATCGCAAAGAAGGTTGGCTCGAAATCAAAGAGTGGAATTGCTGAGTGGTGGCGACTTATTCTTGTTCCTGCACTTGTGTTGGTAATTGCGGCATTCTTCTTGACCGGGTACTTTGGGCAACAGCGAGCGGCGCGGCAGCGTATCTATGGTGAGTTGGCAGACTTGCACGTGAGCACCCTGGCTAGCAGCACGCTAGTGGACGTAGTTTCCTCGGACCGCCATACCGTGAAACCTTGGTTCCAGGGAAGGATCCCGTTCACTTTCAATTTGCCGGAGTTGACGGGGTCGGATTTCGCTTTAATCGGAGGACGAGTTGCGTATCTGGAACAGATTCCGAGCGCACATTTGATTTATCAGATCCGAAAGCACTACATTTCCGTTTTCATTTTGCCGGATCGTGCGGCGGAGATAAAAAGTCTGCCAACAGGAACAGCCGATACACTCTCGTTCCATATGGAGACCTGGGCGCAGAACGGCCTAAGATACTTCGTCATCGGAGACACGAGCGAAGGCGACCTGCAAAGACTGAGCAAGTTGTTGCGGGATGCCGGGTAGGAGGGTTCCGGGGGGATTCACTTCTTGCCGCGATACAAGCCAGCGATACCGAACGTGTATGGCGTCCATGTAGCCTCGCGGAAGCCGGCGCGGCGCATGCGATCCAACATTTCTGCCGGCTCCGGAAATCGTTCGACTGAATTCGGCAGGTAAGCATAAGGGCCGCGCACGCCCGAAATCACGGTACCCACGCGGGGCAGTACTTGCCTGAAGTAGATGCGATAGAGGCGGCCCATCAGCCCTTTGGGCTCGCCGAACTCGAGGATGCCGCATTCACCTCCGGGCGTCAACACGCGCGCGATTTCACGCAGGCCGGCATCGTAGTCCGCGAGATTGCGAAACCCGAAGGCCGAAGTCACCAGCTTGAAATGCTGATTGGGGAACGGAAGGCTGAGAGCGTCGGCTTCGATCCAACCTGGCATTTGAGACTCGGCGCTCGCAGCGCTCTGTCCGACAGATTTTGAGAGAGCACGCTGAAGCATGGCGTGAGAAAAATCGGCGCCCAAAATCTGCGGACCACACTTCCCTTCCCCCTGGGATGCCTGCTTGCGCAAGGCAAAGGTCATGTCGCCAGTGCCGCAGCAAAGGTCGAGAACACGGCAGTCCGGCTGGGCAAAAATGTGGGAGAAAGTGCGAGCAGTGCGCCGCCACCACAGGCGATCAACGTTGCACGAGAGCACATGATTCAACAGGTCGTAGCGCGGAGCAATCGAGGTGAACATCTCACGCACGGCGCGCGCCGCGCAGCGCGGGTCACTGGCGCCTTCCGGAGCCGCGCCCATAACCGTTGACTTTGGAGTCTCAGCCGCGCGAGTCATTTCGTCCGCATCTTCATTTCTTCCAGCCCCGGCCACCGAGGGATAAGCGGCATAGCGCTTCGACGGCGTCGAGGACTACCTCGTCGGGCACGTCGGAGGCGATTTCTACTTTTCCAATTTCTCGCGGCAGAACAAAATGGACTGCGCCATTTTGAGTTTTCTTGTCGGCCTGAAGGCGCGTGAGGATCTTGCGGGCGCTTACTTTCAACTCCGGGAGACGGCCCAGGCTCAACACAGCGTCGGCAATGCGGCCTGCGGTAACGCTGTCCGTGCGCCCGACAGTAAGCGCAATGTTCGTTGCAGCGATCATTCCCCACGCGACGGCCTCGCCGTGAAGCACGGCGCGGTAGCCGGTTTCCACCTCCAGAGCGTGTCCGATGGTATGGCCGAGGTTGAGGACGCGCCGTAAGCCGCCTTCCTGTTCATCTGCAGAAACGATTTCCGCTTTGAGCTTCACGCTTTGGGCGATGAGGCCTTCAATCTCGACCGGATCGCGCTTCAGAATCTGAGCCCGCTTCTGTTCGAAGCGCAGGAAAAGATCGACATCGCCAATGATGCCGCACTTGAGGGCTTCATACAGGCCGGCACGAAAAGCGCGATCGGGGAGCGTGTGCAGAACCTCCGGGTCAATGAGAACCACCCGCGGATGGTGATAAGTTCCGAGCAGATTCTTCCCCGCCCCAAGGTTTACGGCAGTCTTGCCGCCAACCGAGGCATCTACCTGGGCCAGGACGGTGGTCGGAATCTGAACCAGGTCCACACCACGCATGTAAAGGGAGGAGAGCAATCCGGTGACATCGCCAACCACGCCGCCGCCCAAAGCCACCAGAACCGCTTTGCGGTCGGCGCCCAGGCGCACCAATCTCTCAGCCATGGTCTCAATGGTGGCCAGTTTCTTGGCGGGCTCGCCATCCGGAATCTGAAGAACTTGAGGTTTGAAGCCCGCCGAGGTCAGCGAGTTCAGTAACTTTGCACCCCAACGCCGGCGGATCGGAGGGGCCGTTACTACAAACAATTTGCTGGATTGCGGCAGCAATTCCGCCAGCAACGCTCCAGCCCGCGATAGTAAGCCGTTCTCAATTCGAGCCTGGTAAGGACGCGGCGGGACATGAATGGTGACTTGCGCCATGGCCTTCCATAATAGCCTATGGGCAGTGGCCGTTTGGAGGACGTTGATGACCTCTCTACGTCCGCTCTTTCTCCGGGATAAGAATTGAAGCTGCCACAGAAAGAGTGAGTATTCCCGCTACTGCGCCCAGCATCGCCAGGGTTGGCACCCTGAAATAATCTGTCACGATCATCTTCGCTCCCACCAGGATCAGAATCGCCGCCAGGCCGGTGTGGAGAAAGCGAAAGACCTTCATTAGTCCAGAAACGGCGAAGAACATCGACCGCAGCCCCGTGATCGCGAACACATTCGAGGCGTAGACGATGAAGGCATTGAGTGTGATGGCGAGTACCGCGGGGATCGAATCGACGGCGAAAAGCAGGTCCGTGGTTTCGATTACGGCCAGGACAATTAGCAACGGCGTGGCGTAGAGCCCCGCCTTCCCTTGCCAACCGCGAACAAAGAAGCGGCCGCCCTGGTAGGTATCGGTCACCGGGATCAAGCGGCGTAAAGCTCGAACCGCTGGATTTCTTGACGGATCGATTTGGTGATCGCCGGCAAGCGCCAGCCGAATGCCGCTATAAATAAGCAGCGCACCCAGGCCGTAAAAAATCCAGTGAAAGTGCTGGATGAGGCCAACCCCGGCGGCGATGAAGCAGCCGCGCATCACTAACGCGCCGATGATTCCCCAAAACAATACGCGGTGCTGGTACTCCTCGGGCACGGCGAAGTAGCGGAAGATTACGAGGAAGATGAAAAGGTTATCGACGCTGAGAGAGAGTTCTAGGACGTAACCCGTGATGAATTCAATCGCAACCTGGCGGCCCTGCCAGAAAAAAACCAGCCCGGCAAATGCTGCCGCCAACCCCACCCACATTGCGCTGCGGACGAGCGCTTCGCGAGAATGCATGCGGCCGCTGCGCCGGAAGACGCGGAGGTCCAACACCAGCATGCCGAGCGCGAAAAGGTTGAAGAGGATCCAGAAATAAATCAATTCTGATTGCCGATTGTCGATCGCCAATGTTCAATTGGAACCGTGATTGATTCGATTGGCAATTGGAAATCGAAATTTGCAAATTTGATTACGGCTGCCGTCCCAGTTTTCCACTCGACCACGCGTCCCACATGCCCGCCGCTTTGAACATTTGGTCGGAACCGGTTTCGTGCATGGATTGTTTAATTTGCGCGCGGGTAAAGCGTGGTCCAACCTTCTCCGGAAGATTTGCCAAGGCAAAAGAAAATTCGGCGGCCTCGGCTACATGTTTCTTGAGCTGCACGAAATCTACCTTGTCGTAGGTGTCGGAGACGGCATGGTAATTCTCCAGATAGTTCGCCTCCTCCTGATCTGCCACAAACGTGGGGACTCCTTCCAGCATAAGGTCGAAATGGTCAGTCCCCCATTCCATATCGGTCTTAAGTTCGGTAACGCCGAACTGTCGCAGGGGCGCAATAATGCGCTTGGTGGTATCCAAAACATCCTTGCGGCCGCCGGTAGCGAATCCCGTAGTCTTGCCAGTGCCGGAATCGTAGATGATGACACCGGCAGCTTTATCGAGTTCTGAGCGGTGCGCGATGGCGTAAGCGCGCGATCCGAGCAAGCCTTCTTCTTCGCCGGAAAACAATATGAAGCGGATGGAGCGGCGCGGCTTCAATCCAGAGGCCTTGATCGCGCGCAGCGCATCGACCACGAGCGCTGCATTGCAGCCGTTATCGAGCGCGCCTGTGCCCAGTTCCCAGGAATCCAGGTGCGCCCCGAGAATCACGAATTCGTCGGGCTTTTCGCTGCCTTTGATTTCCGCAATTACGTTAGCGGTTTTAATCGGGCCGCCGAGTTGACTCGGGATGCTCAGATCAGCCCACACCGGATGTCCGGATGCCAGCAGTCGTCCGATGCGTTCTCCGTCTTCACGCGCCACCAGAACTTGAGGGATGCGATCGATTTCGCCGGCGAAGGAATTCGTGTGCCGGTAGAGAATGTCGTGCTCGCGCGTGGCGATAAAAGCTACAGCCTTGGCCTTGCCGTTCAGGGCCGCCGTGATCACAGGAGGTGCGATCGTATATTCGTCGAAGAGGTCGTCCCAAGTCTTCAGCACAACCGAGTGGATGAGTACGATTTTCCCTGAAATATCGCCGGCCTTCTTGAATTCGTCGGGACTGCCGCTGCCCACGTCGACGACGGGGACGTGTTTCACCGGAGCGAGCGCCGGCGCCCATGCGATAGAAACACATCGCACGCGGAAGTCGAATTTCGGAATCTGGGTGGGGTTCGGATCTAGAGCTGTTCCCGTTGAACTGACGGACATCTTCGTCGCGCCCTCCACCCAAGAATAAGGAATGGCGAAGGTTTCGGTGTGGACGCTGTCCGCTCCAGCCGCGGTGAACATGTTTACGCCCCATTCCACGGCCCTTTGCATGGCAGGCGTACCGGGCACCCGGCCGCCGATTTCATCCGTGAGATGGCGCAGGTTGCTCTCAATTGGAGATGGTTGGAGGGCAGACTGAATAATGCGGGTAGCATCGTCGGATTCCGCCGACGGAGTTGCAGCGGGGCAACTTGCTGTGAGGATTAGGCACAGACAAAAAGTTTTCAGGTTTCGCATATCGCGTGAATTAGAAATGAATTTATGGAAAAGAGCAAAAGAGCAAGCGCGGAGGTCGCCGAGTGCGGCCTTTCAGGGGGTCTTGACCTCACTTCGGCGGGAGCGGATCCATTCTGTCGAGGATGTTGATCGTCTCCAGGATCGTGCTGCCGACAATCTCCAGACTTTTTGGGCCGAGTTTGTCCACGGTATCTTGCGGCGTATGCCAGAAGACGTTGTTGTAGCCGTAGTCGAAATCGATCAGATCGGCGGAGGGAACGCCCCGTTGCATAAACGGAAGGTGATCGTCCGAGACTTGATTTTCACGCGCGAAGAAATGCGATTGATAGCCCAGACGAGTGGATGCCTGATATACCACCTCTTCCAACCAGGGCGTTGAGTTCTGGTCATGATCGATATTGAGGTCCGCGTCGCCGATCATATCGGCTAACAGGAACGCCTTTATCTTCTTCAACGTCCCATCGTCCTGCCATTTTTCCGCCAGGTGACGAATCCCGTATAAGCTGTCGGTGTCCGACCACGTCCGCATAGCCTCCTCCGCATCGTCCCACACCAGCCAAACGCTATAGCCGTCACGTTTCTTGCCGCGTAGCTGGTTCGCAATCTCGAGGAGGAGTGCGCTGGAGGAAGCGCCATCATTGGCGCCAATGTACGAAGTGTTGCGCAACGGATAATTTGTGTCGTAATGGCTGGCGATCACAATGATGCCGTCGCGCGTCCCGGGAAGCTTCGCGATGATGTTTCTCACGGGAAACTTGCCTTCGGGCGTATCGGCGGTAAAGACGTCATCTTCTACCCTGTCGCCCTTGAGGTGGGAAATGATGTAGTCCTCGACCTTTTTATGATTTGCGCTGCCGATGGGGCGCGGACCCAGCTTGACGATCTCCTTCACGTATCCCATGGCACGCCCGGAATCGATCGTCGGTGGCGGAGCGCTGTCGGGAGGAAGAGAAAGCTTGGGGCGAGGATCTTCGGCGGCCGCGGCCGGAGGCTGGGTCCGAGCATTTACCGGACCGCTGTCCTTATCGCGGTCGCAGGCTAGTAATACGACGACAGAAAGTAACAGCACTGCGATGGCGATTCTCTTGCCGATCATGTTCTTGCCGACCATTCTCAGGCTGACCACGAATGAACCTCAAAGAGTGCGCCGAAGGCCGAAGTTACGTTATGCCGCCTTCTTTTCTTTTCGAGCGCGGCGTTGCTTAGGATGGACCGCCCAGGCTATTCCAATGCTGACAACATATAACGCGATCATAGGGGCAGCAAAGATGCACATATTCAGAACGTCGGGAGTCGGCGTGACGATCGCCGCGATGATGAAAATGAGGAGAATGGCATAGCGGAAATTCTTCCACATGAAGCCGGCGGTAACAATTCCCATCAGCGCGAGAAAGAAAATAAGAATGGGCATCTCGAAAATCAGTCCCATGCCCAGGATGATGCTCAAAAACAGCGATGTATATTCGCCGATCGTGATCATCGGCTGGAATTGTCTTCCGAAATGAATGAGAAAACCAAGCGCCTGCGGATACACAACCTTATATCCGAAGTATCCCCCTGTCGTGAACAACGCGATGGTGGAAACCATGAAGGGCACAACATAACGCTTCTCGTTGCGATATAAACCGGGAGAGATAAACATCCAGACCTGGTAGAGGACGAAGGGTGAAGTCAGGAACAGTCCGGCGAGGGCAGCGATCTTCAAGTACAAGTTGAACGGCTCGGTGGGATTCAGATAGACGAGGCGCTCCGACATGCCATTGTCCCTGAGCGCCTTCATGATGGGACGCTGCATGATGTCGTAGATGGCCTCCACTTTCCACCAGCAGGCAAAGAATCCCACTGCCACTGCGGCGATGGCGTAGACGAGACGCGTGCGCAACTCCTCGAGGTGGTCGAGAAAGCCCATGGTGGGCATGGCGTCGCGCTTTGGGTCATTCCCGGGAGTCGCAGTCTGGCTTTCAAACATGCGAGTCCTGAGGTGTGGGCACAATTTCGGACTCAGAGGCGGTTGGCGCAATTGGTGAGGACTCTGGATTCTCCGCGACCGAGGTAGGGACGCTCGAATTCGAATGAGCGGAACTGGAGACTGCAGATGAGCCGTCAACTGGGGCAGCTAATGTTGCTTGCGATACAGGTGGAACGGCTTCGTTTGCGGCAGGGTTCAGACTCAAACTGGCCACCGCGCCCGGCGGCGCAGAACTGGGCGGAAGGATCTCCTGAGCCTTCTTCTCTACCTCCAAATGCGCGATTTCGGTTTCAATCTGCGATCTGAACTCGTTGGAGGCACGGCGAAGTTCGGCGAGCAAACGTCCGGCTTGACGGGCGATCTCTGGCAACTTCTTCGGCCCAAAGATGATGAGGGCCAGGAAGAACAGAAAGATCGTCTCGGAAAAACTCATGGGTTCATCATAATGCGGAGCGCCAAAGGCGGCAATGTTTGACCCAAACCAGTGATTGATTCGCAGGCCAATTCTAGCGGCTTCCATGGAGAAGGTTTGAGGAGCCTTCTTCGAGCACCCCTATTTTCGCCAAATAGAACCTCAAGCGCCTTCGACCGCATCCTAAGATAAAGTAAGGGTCACGGGGGGTTACCGATGGTGACTATCCAGGCCCGGAGCAGTCTAATCTGGTGATATACTGCGTGTATTCAGCGCGCTAGCTGGGGAAGCTCGATTTCTCTCAACCGAAGGAAACTTATCAAAATGGCCCGTAGTTCTCGCCGATCGCTCTTTCTGGTGTTTTTTTTCCTGTTGGCTTGCGGTTTCCTGGGCATTCTTTTCGCCCAACGAACTGGCCAGCAGCCGTCGTCGCCCTCGAGCGACTCTGACGTCAAGGACAGCCTGAAGCAATTCACGGATGTCTACGCCGTCATTGAAGACAATTATGCGGAGCCGGTCAACCCTGACAAGGCGATTTACAACGGGGCGATTCCCGGGATGCTGCACGCGCTCGATCCGCACTCCAATTTCTTCGATCCCAAGTCTTACGCGCTGATGCGCGAGGACCAGCGCGGCAAATACTACGGTGTCGGAATGACAGTTGGACCGCGCAACAATAAAGTCATTGTCATTTTTCCTTTCACCGGTACTCCTGCCTATAAAGCCGGCATACATCCAGGTGATGTGATCATTGCGGTTGATGGAAAATCCACCGAGAACATGAGCACGGGCGACGTAGCGGACCTGCTCAAAGGGCCGAAGGGGACTACGGTACACATCAGCATCTCGCGCGAAGGCGTAGAGAAACCGATGGAGTTCACCCTGGTGCGCGATGAGATTCCGCGCTACAGCGTGGACGTGCACTTCCTGATCCGGCCGGGCATTGGATACCTGCACGTCACCGGCTTCAACGAGACGACGGAAGAAGAGGTTTCCAAGGCTCTGGACGAGTTTGGCGATCTCAAAGGTTTGATTTTGGATCTGCGAGGCAATCCCGGCGGATTGCTGAGCGAAGGCGTTGGCGTAGCTGACAAGTTCTTGAAGAAAGGTCAGCTCATCGTTTCGCACCATGGGCGCGCTTCCGCGGAGAAGCGTTATGTGGCGCAGCATGGAAACGGCGGAAAGGATTATCCGCTGGTGGTTCTGGTGAACCGGCTGACCGCTTCAGCAGCAGAGATTGTTTCGGGAGCGATTCAGGACCATGATCGCGGGCTGATCGCAGGCGAAGTCACGTTCGGCAAGGGGCTGGTGCAGACTGTCTATCCGCTCTCGGAAAATACTGGTCTGGCGCTCACCACGGCGCACTATTACACGCCCAGCGGACGGCTGATTCAACGCGATTACAGCAATATTTCCCTCTACGATTACTACTATAACCGCGAAGCCGAGTCGGGCAGTAACGCCAGCCGGGAAGTGAAGCTGACGGACAGTGGCCGCACAGTATACGGAGGAGGCGGGATCACGCCGGATGTGGTGATTCCTCCGGTCAAGGGCAATCATTTTCAGGACACGCTGCTGCAGCATTACGCGTTCTTCAACTACGCCAAGCGCTATGTGGTGAATCATCATCCGACGAAAACCTTCGAGGTGGATGATGCCGTGATGCAGGAATTCCGTAAATCGCTGGATGAGGCGAACATACCTTACACGCAGGCCGATCTCGTCGATAACAACGATTGGATCAAGGCCAACATTAAAGCTGAGATTTTCGTCGACGCTTTCGGCCAGGATGAGGGCTTGAAGGTGAGGGCGGAATCGGATCCGGAAGTGCTCAAGGGTCTTGACCTTCTGCCGCAGGCCAAAGCGCTCGCCGACAATGCCAAGCGCATTGTGGCTGAGCACAACAGTGCGGGAGCCTTTAACCGCTAAGATTGACTGACTTCCCGAGGCCCGGACACGTTCCGGGCCTTTTCTTTCGCAGGTGACCACCGAGTATACGGTTGGGGGCGTATTCGTTGACTTCATACTGGGCCTGTGTGAAAATCCGCGTCAGCAGGCTTGTATTCGGCTTTATGAGCCCAGAGCTATCCTTCCCCGCAAAGTCTGGCGCTTCGGAATGAAACAGGTTCAACATAGTTTGCAAGTTGCGGGTTGCGCCGGGCTAATACCCGGCCAATGGGAGCCCGTTTGAAGCCGGTTGTGTTGGAATTGGCGGTAGCTTTCGCGGTAACGGCTGGTATTTCGGATTTACGCAGCCGGCGTATCCCGAATTGGCTGACGGTTTCGGGGCTGCTGGTTGGGATTGCGGCGAACGCGGCAGCTAGCGGATGGTGGGGTGTACGGACTTCCCTGCTAGGAGCGGGCTTGGGATTGTTAGTGCTGTTGCCATTTGTGGTCATACGCAGCCTAGGCGCGGGAGACTGGAAGCTGGCGGGAGCTTTGGGGGCCTTTGTAGGGCCGAGAGTGCTGGTCGATCTGCTGATGATCTCAGTCTTTATGGCGGGGATTATGGCCCTGGCACTCGTGATCTACAAGCGGCGATTCAAGGAAACGTTGCGGAACATGGGACGATTGCTGGCGTCGATTTTTAGCTTTCGCATGCCGGGGC
>Ga0187883_10002643_pt1 | contig 10756 bp, 10 predicted proteins | sample June2016WEW_20_1_2_FD_132966 | JGI IMG/M metagenome (GOLD analysis project Ga0187883, IMG submission 132966) | Peatland microbial communities from SPRUCE experiment site at the Marcell Experimental Forest, Minnesota, USA - June2016WEW_20_10 | ecosystem: Environmental > Terrestrial > Soil >...
GAACCTCCGCTACGCATCCCCGGCGCGCACAAGCGATTCCTGGCGGTTGGCCGCATGGTGCCCAAGAAGGGACCAATTTATCTGCTCGAAGCATTTCGGCTGGCCGCAACCCAAGACCCGGAAATTACGCTCGACTATATCGGGGGCGGACAACTGTTCCCGGCCGCGAAGCAGTTTATAGATGGCTGCGGGTTACAGGAACGCGTCCGGCTTCACGGACCCGCACCTGAAGAAGCAAAACACCGGCTTTTTGGCGAATGCGGCGTGTTCGTTCAGCACAGCATTACCGACCCTGAAACCGGCGACGAGGAGGGTTTGCCCGCCGCCATTCAAGAAGCCATGGCGCAAGGCATGGCGGTCATTAGCACCCGTCACGCTGGCATTCCCGAGGCGGTGCACGACGGGGTGATGGGCTGGTTGGTGGATGAGCGCGATTCGGCCGGCATGGCGAAGGCCATGTTGCGTATTTCTTCGCAAGACGGGACTTATGCACAATTTGGCGTAGCGGCTCACGCCAAGGCTGCGGAGATTTATTCGTGGGCTGCGGAACGATCGAGATTGCTCTTGCACTTAGGGGTGCCACACTAAGGCAGCGCCGAACTGGAGCCGATGCAGAAAGTGGCCGCATGCTACGCGCCCATGAGGAGCTACTACTGAATTGGTTCGTGCCAAAGGAGAGATATCCGTGCCGTCGAGGGCCTCAACAACAAACTTCGTGTGGTAACCAGACGTTCGTACGGATTTCGCACCTACGATGCAATGGAGATCGCGCTTTATCACACGTTGGGCCGGCTTACGGAACCGGAATCGACCCACAGTTCTGCTAGCAGGCTGCGGAAAATCCTCCCATAAAAACTTTTCCAATCGATCAGCTTTGGTCCGGTGTCTTCGACCCGTTGCTGCAGATCTCGTCCGTAAAGCCGGACGTAGTTCACGTGCCAAATACGCTCGTCAGCGGACTTGCCGCCTTCGGACCAAGATCTATATTCCCTTAAGAACCCGCTCTTTCGCGAGATCTTTTTTTGCCAGCGGCCCGTCTAGATCATGAACGCGCGACCTCAGATATTTGTTATCACCCCGACTAGCCAACGTCAAACTTCGACTCTTGGGAACATATCATTGTGGATGACGGCTCGACTGACCGGAGGGCCGAGGAAGTCGGTACGCGTAGGGTCATCACTTTCTGCTGGTTGTCGTGGCGATAGCCTTGTAGCGGAATTGCACCTGATCGTCGATAACTACGCCACCCACAAGCACCCCAAGGTGACGCGCTGGGCTGGGGCAGCCCCGCTATCACGTGCACTGCCTTGGTCGGCGCTTTACCGGGCATCCCAGGCCGCAGCATTTCGAACTACCCAATGCTCATCGGGGTGTACGTCGGCTACCCATTCTTTCCAACCGACCAGCGGTGGCACCGAGACGGTCGTCTTCGGCAAGAGCGGTCCGCGAGCTTGTCCGCGTTGACGTCCCTGAATCTTTGGGAGACGGCGAGGCGAGGGATTTGGTGACGGCCGTCAAGAAACTCACTCAGAACTTCAGAACAACCTCGCGGCCAACTGCGACCGTGGATGCAAGCCAAGCTGTCCACATCTGAAGAGCTTTCTCCTCGCGTCCACACCGACGATGAATCCACTTGTGGCCGTCATCACGCCCACCAAGAATCGGCTCAAGCTGCTTTGCGAGGCGATGGACTCAGTCCGGCGGCAAAGCTTCGAGGCGTGGGAGCACATCGTTGTCGACGACGGGTCGGATGACGGGACAGCAGAGGAGGTTACAAGACGCGCTGAGACTGATCCGCGTATTCGCTATATCAAACGGTCAGGCGACAAATCCGGCGCAAATGTCTGCCGAAATCTCGGCATCCGGCAGAGTCGCGCCGACTTTATCGTGCTCCTCGACTCAGATGACCTGCTCTCACCGCATTGTCTGGCGCGGCGTATTGAGGCGCTAGAGCGGAACCGTGACCTAGACTTTGCAGTATTTCCTGGCTGCGTTTTTACGAAGACCATTGGCGACTATGGGCGTTTATTCAGCCCAGTAACGATTGGAAGCGACTTGGACCGTTTTCTTTTATTGGACCACCCTTGGGAAATCACTGGACCGATATGGCGGCGAACAGCACTAGAAAAGCTTGGGCTCTTTTCAGAGCAAATACCTAGCTGGCAAGATGTGGATCTGCATGTTCGGGCTCTTGTCGCAGGTGCAAAGTATTTGAAGTTCGACGTCCCCGATCACCACATACGATGGCAACACGATCTAACAAAGACCAGCGCTCTGCAGTTCCAGTCACACGGACACCTCGAAAGCGGCATGGTAACTGTTCAAACTTTCTATAGGCTTTTGTCCCAGGCCGGCTTGGTAAGTTGGTACCGGCGGCGCGCACTCGGCGGTTTGATATTCTTGTTGGCGGAGCGATGGACACGGGACGGACGCCTTTTGAAGGGTCTGCGAGTATGGTTCTCGGCCTATCGAGAGGGTTTTACGCCTTTGTTACTATACTGGATTGGATTATGTGTATTGATCGTGTATAGACTAAAGATATTTGTTCCTGCATATAATGAGCGTTTTCTAGAACGATTTAAGGCTGCTGTCGGATTTCGAGTATAGACCGCGATTTCCGATCTGAATCCAAACTACCTATGGTGTGGCCGAGGAAGCTTTCTTTCTTGCCGGTATTGGCATATCAGCTTGTTGAAAAACCGGTAGTGGCGCGGTTGGAAACCAACGCCTTTCAACATGGGCTGGTGGGCATGGCATCATATCGACATGCCGAAAGCAAACTTGCGCGTGGTCGAATCCGCTGTCGGGCCCTTTCATATGGCGGAATGCTCAGGTTGTGCGGAGAAATTCTACGTATTACCTTCGCATCTGCACTGAGGGCCTCATTCCATCAGGTCGCCAAAATCCTGCGCCAACGCTTCCCAATTCGGATCTCATCCGCATCCGAGAGCGACTATGGTTGCGGAGGTTTGCGCGTGGATCAAGGAGCTCAACGAGTGTGTTAAATGCCTGTATCAGCCAATAATCATTTCGGCCGTGTGACAAGAACGTTCGATCAGGATTCGGCGCCAAGTGCCCAAGCTGAAAAGTCGAGCCTTAAGGTATCTGTCATCCCACCTTCGGCTGGCCTCGAAAACAATGCACTTTTCGAGAGCCGCAGGCAGGGCCAAGCTTCGCACAGACCAAATACGCATTGGATGGATTGTTTTGCTGCAGTCTACAAGAGAGGCAGGGAATTGAACATTGATTTCGGTACTGACGACGTCATACTGAAGAAAGATGCCGATGTTCTCATCTACATGGCCCAGCCAAACTCTCCGAGGGATGTGATTGCGCAAAAACTGAAGCACCCGAACCAAAAGGCCATTCTGGTGATGTGGGAAACTCTTCTTGGCGCGCGATATACGGCAAACCCGAAAAACCATTTAGCGTATGACGCGGTGTTTACATACATAAAGACGCTGATTGATGGGCAACGTTATTTCTTCTTGTCGCCCCGGGCGTTCTATCGCGACCGGATAACAACCGGTTTGCCATTCGAACAAAGGCGGGTCGGCTGCCTGGTAGGAACGAATCGAGAATTTCGTTATCGCAGTGGACTATTTGCAATGACAAAGGGATGGAAGTTCTCACTCAGGGATTGGATCGACTATGTTTTCTGCCCTGGCGAGTTGATTAGGTTTCGTTCGCAATTCGGTAAAACATGTGCCAATTATGAAGGCGCTCCCTTTGATATTTTTGGCGAAGGTTGGGAAATGCTTCCCGAGACGCTCTCTGTTTATGGCGGCATTCCTACGGAGAGCACGTTGAGATATGTTGGCAAATACCGATACTACTTTGCATTTGAAAATCACACCAGCAGGTGCGGGCTCATTTCAGAAAGAGTGTGGGATGCTCTGTGGGGCGACACTGTGCCGGTGTATCTCGGACACACAGCACTAGATCAGTTTATTCCGCGAGAATGCTACATCGATGCCACGCAGTTCGAAGACCCAAAGGAGATGCTTGATTCGCTGTGTCGCGCGCCCAAGGAAATGTGGTTAAAGTATCACGAGGCAGGGCGAGAATTCATTTACAGTGAGGCCGTCGCCAGATTCTTGCCGGAAGCATTCGCTAAGGAATTTGTCGATCGAGTGTTGGCTATTGCGGAGCCAACCTAAAGATACCACGTCCCATGGTGATATGCTGAAGCCGGAAACAGGGCGGTGCAATGGAAGACGTGCCGAAACAGCGAATGTTGCTGCCCCGAGGTGGACCGGCGTATCCAGGGTTATAGATAGCGCGCTTCGCAACACACTGGCGCAGAGTTTTAACACCTCCGTCAGGCTGCGAAAAACTGAGATTGGCGTCACATTCGCTTGAGACGACGCCAACTAGTTCGCTGAAAGTACCAAACCTCCTATTTTACGGCGTCCCATCCCATTTACTTCCATCGCCCTATCATGGCAGGCAGACCGGTGCTTGCTAACACCGACGGCGAGGGCGAGTACAGGGCAGTCAGTGAAGTGTACGTTGAACACTGAACGGAGGCGGGACCCTATCCAATGTCGAAAAACGCATGTTTAGACCGAATACTAATAGCCCAGTCGATTTTGGATGCGTTAGGAAGCGAAGCGTATTTGGAGATTGGCGTCAACACCGGGGTTAGCTTTATTCCGATAAAGGCCAAAAGAAAATGGGGCGTGGACCCTTCATATACACTCACAGCTCGGCGTCTGATTAAATATGCGGTGTTTTCATTTCTGCGAATAAAAGTTGAACGACTTTTTCGAATGACGAGTGATGAATTCTTTGTTAAGAACGAGAAACTTCTTACGTCATACGGAATTGATGTCTGCCTTGTAGACGGCCTGCACACGTATGAACAAGCTCTTAAGGACGTGCTCAACGTCCTAAAGTATTTAAAGCCGAAGGGTGTCATATTGATTCACGACTGTAACCCAACCACCGAGTTGATGGCGCGTCCAGTTGCGAGAATTGAAGATCTGATCCGTCAGAGCAGTCCACAATGGGATGGAGCCTGGAGCGGGGACGTTTGGAAGACACTCGTGCACTTGCGGTCGCTCCGGGACGACGTGGATGCCTTTGTTCTAGATTGTGATACGGGCATAGGCATAGTGACAAAGCGTCGCCCAAAGGGCCACCTACCTTGTTCTGAGAGTGATATTCGCGCGATGGACTATAGTTTCTTATCTAACAATCGACAGGCGCTCTTGGGCCTCCAACCCAGTGAATACTTCAAAGAGTTTCTTCACTCGCACATTATGAGTAGATGATGCCTCAGATCGACCGCATTTGCTTCTTGCACCTCTCCGGCGCGGTCTTGCTGATCATGCAGGGACTGGGCGGGCCCGGTCACTATCTCGCGGGGCACAGCGCCATTAAATGGAAAGGGTGAATGCGGTTGAGGAGCAATCCTGAATTGGTGGCTCATTGAGCAATCGAGAAAGTTTCGTCGACTGCGTTTACATTGCAGCGTCAGCACGCGATGCCCGATACACGCGAATCTGCGTGGCTAGCGTTCGCTATTTTTACCCTGAGATTGCCATTCGGCTCCTTGTGGGCGGACGCCTGCAGCGTGGTTTGGAGGACGAGTTGCGGCGGTATTGGGACGTAGCTATAGCGGATCTTCCCAGGGCCGATTACGGTTGGGGGTTTGTGAAGTTGGAGCCGCTATTTGGTCAGCCCGGCGAGAAATTTCTCGTGCTCGACTCAGACACAGTGCTCACCGGACAGGTTCTGGACATATGGAACGACTTCCCCGTGCCCTTCCTTGTAGATGATGAAGAGCAGTCCGAGGCCGACACGAAGCGCCTCTATTACGACTGGGAGAAGGTGCGCAAGATCGATCAGGATGCTCGGCCGCCTGCATTCGTGTTCAACTCCGGGCAATGGTTCGGAACCGCAGGTATGCTCACTCGTGACGACTTCGCGCCCTGGGTGGAATGGACAGTCCCGCGCACCATAAGCCCTCAGGGACACTTCATGAACGGCGAGCAAGGCATCCTAAACTACGTGCTCAACCAGAAGGCGGCGATTGATGGCCTGCGCGTCGAACGTCGACAAATCATGCGCTGGCCCGGTCATTCGATGGAGGGGCTGGATGCTGAAACCGTCTCGAAGCGCGCAGCGGCGCCTCGCGTCGTCCATTGGGCGGGTGTCAAAAAAGCGCGGCAGCAGGACATGGTGGGCGCAGACCTGCTTACGCATTTTGAAAAGCTTTACTACAAACGCCTTCCGGCCGGAGAAGCACAGAGGCTTTTTGCGGGCTACAGAGATGCGTGGTTGCACTGGCTGCTTGGCGCTCAGGTCAGGGTGAAGCTGGCATCTCGCAAGTTGGCTGCGGTACGGAGAGCACCTGCCCCGGGGTAGTGAAGCAGTCCAGCCGAGAAAATGAAACATTTGCTCAAGACCGTTTTTTGGCCGCGCTTGGCTATCGGGTGCAATGAACGCGGTATTATCCACGTCAGCCTCCTCGAGTCGAGATTCCTCCGTCCGCTGGAGTTTGACGATGTCGTCGGTCGACACATGTTTGAACTGATGTCCAGCTCAAGCGGCAGAGCGGGATGACGAGTCCGCCCAAATTTCTCGCAAAGCTTATTCGCGTCGGCCTGGATCGCCTCGGGTACGTCTTATGGAAACGGGAATTCCTGCAATATGGAATCTCACCATTCTTGGATATCGCGCGTGTAAGTCACGTTTTCGGCTGTTCAGTCCGAACATTTTTTGATGTTGGCGCTAATGTGGGACAAACCGCGCGAGAAGCGCTCGACGCTTTTCCCGATACTAACGTCTTTTCCTTCGAACCTCATCCGGACACGTTCAAACGGCTGACAGAGGCGATTGCAGATTCCCGTCTATCTGCCTATCAGATCGCATTCAGCGAGCAGGATGGAGATGTGACTCTATACGAATATGCTTCCTCTGGCGATGGCACTCAAATCAATAGCCTTGTTCCTGATGCGAGATTCCCTACCCAGTTTGGATATCGAGCCAAAGAACGTGTTGCTTGCTGCGCGACGATTGACGGTTTTTGCGAGAAACAAGGCATCGAAAGAATAGATGTACTGAAGATCGATACCGAAGGCTCTGAACTCTTCGTTATCAAAGGTGCGACCCGGATGCTTCGAGAGCGGAGAATTACTTTCATCCTTACGGAATACAATGACCTTCTCCCGAAGCCGGGAACAACGGGAGGATCGCTGCTGCCGATCGCTGAATATCTCTCATCGTTCGGCTATCGGTATGTCGCTAGCTACACCGACCGTGTGTTCCACCAAAAGGAGATGTTCGTATCCGCGAATGCACTTTTCGCGGGAGATTCGGAGGATTCCAGTGCAGGACACGCTTTGTGATTCGGAGATTTTGCCGACCGTCGCAGATGATCGTTGCACAAAAGAACCATCGTTCGCGCTATAATTTTGACCTGCGGCTCTTCGGTTTAATCCGGCACGACTCAAACTCCCCGACCTTTTCGGAATCGAATTTCTGGAGAATGAGTTCGTATGTCTTCAAGTGGGCTCGTTTGCACAACAGAAACTGCAAAGGGTGATTAAATTTTCCTCAGAGTCGTCCCGGACCGACTGCGAAATTCGTTGTGGCGAATCTGGAGCTCTTCCAGACTACCACAGGGTCGGCAGCGCCATGCGAGTTTGCATTGGATCGAGCCGCCCTGCAGCTGACCACGTTTCATGTTGACCGATCCAAGCACGCTTTCGGTTGTAATTTGCACGCACAACCCGCGTCCTGACTATTTCGCCCGGTGCCTCAAGGCGCTCGAAACACAGACCCTTTCTGTTGATAAGTGGGAGTTCCTGCTCATCGACAACGCGAGTGACTCGGGCAAGGAGCCTCGACCGGACCTATCATGGCATCCTCGCACTCGATTGGTGTGCGAGCCGCGACTTGGCCTCACGCCCGCCCGTCTGCGCGGCATCCGCGAGACGACGGGAGGGCTGCTGGTTTTCGTGGATGATGACAATGTGCTTGACGCGGACTTCCTCGAAGTGGCGCTTCGGGTCAGCAAAGAGAAGCCATTCTTGGGTTCGTGGAGCGGTCAATGTCGGGCTGGGTTCGAGGAGCAGCCTCCCGAATGGACCCGCCGCTACTGGGGAAATCTTGTTATCCGCCGGTTCGACAAGGATGTCTGGTCCAACCTGCCGCGCCTGCCCGATAGTATGCCCTGCGGGGCGGGGCTTTGCGTGAGACGTGATGTGGCACTGCAGTATCTTCATCTGCACGAATCTGGGAAACGTTCGTTTCAATTCGATCGGACCGGCGGCACCTTATTCTCCGGAGGTGACAACGACTTGGCTGCCTGTGCTTGCGACATCGGCCTTGGCCTCGGACTCATCGCTGGGCTCAAACTCCAGCATCTGATTCCGCCGCAACGTTTGACCGTGGACTACATTTCACGCCTTGCCGAGGGCATTGCTTTTTCTTCAACCCTGCTGGATGCGCAGCGTGGGATCCGAACTGGCCGGCGTATGGCGCTGGGACGCGCGGCGGACTTCTTGCGAATAATGTGGCTGAAACAACCTCACCGCCGGATCTTGAGAGCGTCTCTTCGCGGGCGAAATCGTGCAATACAACAACTCACAGTTTGTGAGGTCGCCCTGCCCGCTGCGTGTGAAGTTGTTCCGACTGCTGGAAAAAGCTGAAGCGCATGCTTGGAGCTTGGCGGCACCAACTTGTCCTCGGGCTGAAGCGGGCATTCTACGGCGGGCGGGGGGAACCTTATAGTATCGGAGGGCACACGTTGCGTTACCTGCCTGGCTCGCGCCCGGTCCGGTTGCGCTATTCGCGCTCGCCCAACAGCGTCGCCCGATACGATGCTTTGCAGGTCGAGTGGCTCAGCAATCATCTGACGGAAGGCGATCTCGCTATAGATGTGGGCGCACATCACGGCACGTATAGTGTTCTCATGGTAGCAATGTGTGGTCAGACCGGCCATGTCGTGGCCATCGAACCAGATCCCTACTCGCGCGAAGTGCTCGTGAGAAATATCGGTCTTAATCCAGGCATTAAACGGCCCGCAGTTGAAGTGTGTGCATGCTCAGATGAAATCGGAGAGGCGACGCTCTTCTGCCGTCGTGGAAATTCGCAATCGTCGTTGGCTCGGTCCGCAGTGGAGTTCTCTGCTGCGGATAGATGCGAGGAAATTCGAGTGCCGCTCGTCACTATCGATTCTTATTTGTCGGAGCACAACTTGCCAGAGCCCCGTTGCGTGAAAATCGATGCAGAGGGAGCGGAAATCCGTATTTTAAAGGGTGCGCCTGGTGTTCTCGCCGGCAAGACCGACATACTCTGTGAACTTCACCCTTATGCGTGGCCAGAGTTTGGTAATACGCTCGCGGAACTCAGAGACCTGGCCGCCGCCGCTGGCCGTCGCATTCGCTACCTCGATCAGGACACGGAGATTGGCGAACAGGCGGAGTACGGCACGGCATTGTTGGAACGCCATCACTAGCTTCACAGCTCTGTCGGAGAAGGCAGTGCCGCGTCGGGTTCTTCACGTCGTTGAAAATCTCAACTGCGGTGCGGTAGAAAATTGGCTCGTGCGGATGTTGGGGCACGCCCGCCAACGGGGGATTGACGTTGATTGGACTTTCTATTGCACGCTCAAGGAATCGGGAACGATGGACGAGAAGGTGCGAGCACTCCGCGCACGCGTGATCCATTCGCCGGTTCCGATCGTACAGAAAGCGGAGTTTGTCCGCGCCCTGCGCATGGAGTTGCGACGTGGGGAATACGACGTGTTGCACTGCCACCATGACATTGTGAGCGCAGTCTATCTGCTGGCTGCCTCGGGGATGCGGCTCCGTCGGCGAATCGTCCATGTGCATAATGCAGATGAAGCAGTGCTCACTTCCAGCCGCCTCAAGCAGCGCCTCTATCGTGAGCCGATGCGGCGAGTCTGTCTCTCTATGGCCGATCGCATCGTCGGAATCTCCAACCATACGCTCGACACGTTCCTCGCTGGACGCGCACGCCGTCCGGAACGGGATATCGTGCACTATTACGGACTGGATCCCACCCCGTTCGAGAACGGCGCCGCCGATCGCGCGGGTTTTCGCCGGCAGTGGAATCTCCCCGAGGATGCGTTGATCCTTCTTTTCGGGGGGCGGTTGGTTCCGGAAAAAAACCCGGTGTTTGCGGTGGACGTGCTGGCCGATCTCCGTCGAGTGGAGCGGCGGGCTGTCGCGGTGTTCGCCGGGACCGGATCTCAGGAGCCCAACGTAGTGGCTCGCGCGCGGGAACTCGGAGTAGAAAATTCGGCGCGCATGCTCGGCTGGCGAAACGATCTGCCCGAGATCATGAGTTGCAGCGACTGGTTCATACTTCCCCACCCGGAGTACCCAATGGAGGGTTTCGGGGTGGCTGTTGTCGAGGCTCAGCTCGCGGGTCTGCGAATGCTTCTGTCGCGCGGAATTCCGGACGATCCGCTGCTTCCAACAGCGTGTTTTCGCCGCCTTCCACTCTCCGGCGGGCCCAAGGAGTGGGCGATCGCCGCGATGGAACTTCTGCGCAATCCCGTGCCATCAAGGGCCGCTGCACTGGCCGCACTCCGGAAATCGCCGATGACTATGGACCAGGCACTTGCGGGACTTCTTGGACTCCATGCATGAATCAAGAGCGCCCAATCAGGGTCCTCCAAATCATCGATAGTCTAGGCATGGGCGGTGCCGAGACCTGGCTCATGGAAGTACTGCGGCTCTGGTCCAAAAGCGATGTTTGCCGATTTGATTTCTTGGCC
>Ga0187883_10002646_pt1 | contig 10745 bp, 10 predicted proteins | sample June2016WEW_20_1_2_FD_132966 | JGI IMG/M metagenome (GOLD analysis project Ga0187883, IMG submission 132966) | Peatland microbial communities from SPRUCE experiment site at the Marcell Experimental Forest, Minnesota, USA - June2016WEW_20_10 | ecosystem: Environmental > Terrestrial > Soil >...
GACGGGTCATCGCACGCAGCGTACACGCGCGGCACCGGCACGGCGGTGTTCTGGAGAGCCTTGAGCACGCGATATTCGCGCATCACGTCGTGCGCGGTCGGGAGCAGCGATCCACGCGGCGGACGGCGCAGCGCCCAGCAATGGACGTCGAAATGAATCAGATGGACCTCGTTGGAATGGCCGAACGAGATATTTTCGGAGCGAAGCGCGGCGGTGTCGCCGAGCTTGCGCTCATCGAGGAACCGCTTCAAGCCGGCGAGATCCACCGTGGCCGACGGTCCGGTTTTTTCCTGCGTTGAAGTACTCATCGAGCCGTACTGTTTTCGCAAACGCGGTTCGCGGTCAAGTGAAATTGACCTGGCTGTGCCGATTGGGCTGCCGCCGCCTCCGCTTTGGCGTCTTGCGACGGCAAAGCGCGGACCTGTACAAAGAAATGCAGTGAACGCAGCACCGAAGTTGAACGACAGCCAGCACACCGGGCAGTTGGCCGCGATGATCCGCCTGGCGCGGCCCCATCAATGGGTCAAGAATGCGCTGGTATTGGCGGCGTTGGTATTCGGCCAGCGTCTGTTCGTTTTTCACGATGTCGTGCTTGCGGTCATCGCAGTCGTCGCGTTCTGCGCGCTTTCGAGCGCCGGTTACGTTCTCAATGACATCGCCGACCGCGAGGCGGATCGGCTGAATCCCGAAAAATGCGACCGCCCGCTGGCGCGCGGCGATATCACGGTTGGCGCGGCAAGCAGGGCGGCCTTCTCGCTGGCAGCGATTGCGGCCGTGCTGAGCATCGTATTGGGCCCGGCGTTCGTGGGAATCGCACTGCTGTACGTCGCGCTCCAGTTTGGGTATTCGCTGTGGGCCAAGCATCAGGTGGTCATCGACGTGATCGCGGTTGCGATTGGCTTCGTGCTGCGCGCATTCGCCGGCGGCGTCGCAATCCACGTCGAGGTATCGCCGTGGCTGGTCTTCATCACGTTCGTGTTGGCGCTGTTCCTGGTGCTGGCGCGCAGACGCCACGAACTGATTGCGCTGGGCGACGACGCCGTCGCGCATCGCAGCGCGCTCTCGCAGTACAGCGTCCGGCTGGTCGATCAGATGATCTCGATCGTCGCCGGCGCGACGCTCGTCAGCTACATGATTTACACTGCGTCGGCCGAGGTCGAAGCGAAGCTCGGCACCCGGCATCTCTATCTGACGGCGCCGTTCGTCGCATTCGGAATCCTGCGCTATCTATACCTGATCGACGAGCGCAACGAAGGCGGCGACCCCGCCAGCGCGCTGCTCCACGATCGGCCGCTGATGCTCGCGGTCGCGCTGTGGATCCTTACCGATGTCGCGTTGTTGTACTTCTAGGGCTGCGGTTCGCGCGCGGTCTCAATAATTCGGCAGAACTCCGGTCGGCGAGCCAACCAGCCCCAGCTGCTGGAACGGATTGGTTCCAAATGGCCTTTGCCCATACGAGCCTATACCGCCGAGCGTCAACTGGAACTGGACCTGTACGTCATTGGGATTGTACGAATCGGTGACTCCGATGTCCGCCGCCCAACAATCGCACGGCGACTTCAGCCGCAAGCCATATTCAGTATACAGCGCTTGATTCGACGCAACGTCGTAGCTGGGCGCAAAGTAAACTCCCATGAAATCGAATATCTCTGTGTACGCGGCTCCCGATATGAACTCCGCCGCGTTTTTGTTCGTCCCGGGAATAACCGTGTCGGCGCGATTGGCGTAGTTAAATGCCAGCGTGAGGAACGAGCCTTGCAACGCCTTGCCCATAGCTAAATTCGACCCTTTGCTCGACCACGGCGGCTGATAACTCACCGCCGCGTCGGCAAACGTGACTCCGGCATGGTTTCGCGGACTGTAGTCAACCTGCGAAAGAAATGTCGCTACCTGGCTCGCATAGACGTGCACCAGCGCCTCGACGTCCGACATGTCCGATCCATTGGCCACTTGATGCCCAACATCGTAAGCCTGCTGTATCGTCAACGATCCAATTTGCGAGGAATGCTCGCCGTCCCGGACCATATTACCCGCGTGCGGCAATAACGAATCCGGGCCGAGAGGTTCTTCGTGCACCGGCCCAGCGGCCGAATCGGCATCGGATAATTCCTCGCTCGCGGTCCCGTCGTCGGTTGTCGTCTCCTCCGGAGGCAATCCGGCGGTCTTGGCAAACAGGCGCGTGGTGAACCCATAACTGAACAGGCTGCGCGAGTTCAGACGATCGAACGAATCGAACAATGGCATGTTGCCCTGGTAGATGTTCGGCACATAGTAATAATTGGCAAACGGTTCGATTACATTTTTGAGCTTGGCGATCGACTTCCATCCGACGTCGTAAACGCGATCGAGATCCGTTGAGATTCCGACTTTTGCGTATGGGACGATTCGTGCGCTCGTTCCTTCCGCGGTGAAGGAGCTCAGCGCAAGACAATTGTTCCAATTGAGCTCCTGACCCCCACCGCCAGCGCAAGTAGGCTGGGAAAACGCGGCGGGTGTGCTGCCGACCGGAATGACATTGATGTTGTGTCCGGCGGTGTCATAGAACGCCGCTTGGGAACCTATCTCCCCGTAACCCTGGAGGTAGTCGCCCCACCGCCATGGCAGTGTAACCCGAGGATTGGCGTCCAGCCGCGTTCCATCGATCCCTTTGTACCGGTAGAACTCGACCGCCTCCGCATCGTAATCCGCAAACATAAGGTTGTTGAATAGTTCCTGGCGTCCGGTCACCGTCAGATCGGGCAGCCGCTGCAACGCGAATTGTTGCGGTTGAATCAGATCCTGATTCCAAATGCCCCCCAGCCGCACGAACGCGTCTTCGAATTGGTAAAGCAACCCGAAATCCGACGGCGCATTTCGCATCGAGCTGAAGTTGCTGGTCTGAAAGCCATGCGACAACGTCCATACATCCATCTCGCGCAGGTACAGGCTGTCGCTGACGGAAACTGTGTCGCCGTATGCGATCAGATTGTCCGTGAGATGCTCCCGCATCATCCCGATTATCCCGTAGCGGTCCAGCGGGATGTGCGGATCGGCAAGCTGTGTGTCCACAATGTCGCGCACACGATTCGCATTCGACCGGAGCGACTCGTTGTAGAACGCGCCGTCCACCCAGAAGTAATCGTCCTTCCCATTAACCAGCCGATACTCGCCCAGGCCGCCGATTCGCTCCGAGGTCTCGACATCGAGCGCGAGCGTCGCGTCGGAACTCTTGTCAATCACGAGATAGTACGGCTGAAGCCACTGAAAGCCGCGCAGTCCCGATTCACCCTCTCGCCCCATCAGAAGGCCGCTGTGCCGCGAAGTATCAGCCGGAAAGATAAAGTACGGCGTCTTGATTATCGGGTAGCCGGCCACGTTGAAGGTGGCGTTGTGGGCGGTGCCGGTGTGCCCCATGTTCACTACCATCTGATCGGCGTTTATCGACCAGTCGGGCGTGCCCTTCTCGCATCCGCAGGTCGTAAAGAATCCATCCTTCACCTCGTAGCTCTGCCCCTCGAGCTTTACGATCTGCTTGCCTTCAAGATGGTAAATATCTTTTTTCGCCAAAATCTTGGCGTTGTTAAGCACCATCGTCTCATTGGTAATGTCGATCGTCCCGTCGCTCGCCCACATTTCGATTTCCGGATCGATCAAATGGACATGACCGATCGCGCGGGCCTGGCGCTGGCGGCGGTTTATGTCGATCTCGTCGGCCTTCAGCACGCTGCCGCCCTGGCTCATCACGGCGTCGCCCTTTACCACGAAGGTGTCGGTCTTGGAGTCGTAGATCGTTTCCTGGCCGGTGACAGTGACCGGTTCTGCCCCATGCTCGCTGCGGACCGGGGCCGGAACTGCAAACCCCTTCGAGCGCTTGGCGGGCGGGGCGGGCTTGGAACCGGCTGGCGCGTCTGCGTTGACGATAGCCGGCGAGAGCATCGCCGCCCACGCCAACAAAACCGTGATCGCAATTCGCCTAAGCGCCGGCTTCAGGAAACAACCCAATTCGCCCCTCGCGGGTGAGAAAATACGGGTAAACTTCGCCGATAAGATACACCGAACCCGTGATCAGCGCCACGTCGTCGGGCGCCATTTCAGACATCACTCGCTCGATCGCGCGGAGCGGATCGCGCTCGACGCGGGCGGGACAGTGTGCCGCGAAATGCGCCACCAGCTCCTCCGGTTCCAGCGGGCTTTTGGGTTTGGCCCGCGTCAAGGTAACGTCGCGCACCCGCGGACCCAGCATCGCGGCCATGGGTCGCCATTCCTTGGCCGACTGGCAGCCGAATATCAGGCGCGGCTTCACGCCCGGACCCAGCTCGACGCTCATCGTCTCGAGCAATGCCGCAATACTCATCTCGTTGTGCGCGCAATCAAGGATAACCAGCGGCCGCTTCGACACGACGTCGAAGCGCCCCGGCCAGCATATTTCCCGGATGCCGCGCCGAATGGCGTCCTCGTCGATTCGCCAGCCCTGCGCGCGCAACGCCTCGAGCGAGGCCACCGCAATCGCGGCATTCTCGTGCTGAAATGGACCCGCGAGCCCGATCTCGAGATTGCGGATTTCCAGCCCAAGGCCGTGGTAGTCCAATCGATGCGCCGGGGCATGCGACCGGTACGAGAAGTCGCGATCGATCAAGCGCACGGCGCTGCGGCGCTGCGCGGCGATCGACGTCAGCACCAGCCGCGCGTCGGGATCGCGCGCGCCAATCACGACCGGGACATCGCTTTTGATTATCCCGCCCTTCTCACCCGCGATCGCCGCGATCGTGTGGCCGAGATATTCCATGTGATCGAAACCGATCGGCGTGATTACGCTCAAAATCGGCGTCACCACATTGGTCGAATCGAGCCGCCCGCCGAGCCCCGTCTCGACCACCGCGCACTCGACGCCCGCCTCGGCGAAGTACAGGAACATCATCGCGACCGTGAACTCGAAAAACGTGAGCGCCAGCCCCGCGCGGTCGTAAATCGCGCGCAGCCGCTCGATATAATCGAGCATTTGCGCCGCCGGAATTTCGGCGCCGGAGACTCGCGTCCGCTCCGCCAGGTTTACCAGGTGCGGCTTGGTGTAGAGTCCGGTGCGGTAGCCGGCTGCGCGGAGGCAACTGTCGAGCATCGCGGCCACCGAACCTTTGCCCTTGGTGCCCGCGATATGCACCGCGCGAAGCCTGCGATGCGGATTGCCGATCAGTTCGAGCGCGGCGTCCATGCGTTCGAGTTTGTAGATCTCGCCGCGCGACTCCAGCGAATACAGCCAGTCGATAGTTTTCGAGAGCTGGTCCATTTCCAGCCCGGAGTTTACCGCCTGCCGCTCGACGGCGGAAGATTCCGCCCGGACCGAGTAGCGTCCTCATTTGAATTATCTGCGTGCATTCGTGCATACGATTGATAGGGCAACCGTTTAAGGAGGACTTGATGAGCGAAAGCAAGCGGTTCGATCAGGAGGATTTGCGGGGAGCCAAGTTCCACGGATGCGGTCTGGCGCAAGCCGAGTTTGAAGACGTGGACCTGGCTGACTCCAGATTCACGAACGTGAATTTCCGGGGGGCGTCCTTTGCGGACATAAACCTGCAAGACGCCAAGCTTACCGACGTGAATCTCGCCAACGTCAGCATCGATAATGCAAACATCAGCGGCCTCACCGTCTTCGGTTGGAACATCGCGGAACTGATAAAAGAGGCGCAGCAGAGAAAAGTTTAAACCTGGGACGCTCCTCTGCCCTTGCCCTTGGAGGCACCGTGCCCCGCGCCGCAGCGGCCGCGCGCGACAACGGAGCGCGGCCTTAACATTGGGTGCAGGGGTCACCCCCTGCAAACGTCCGATTCGCCCCGTCTAGGGTATTAGGCCGTTTCGTCGGAGCACATCGAGCGCGTCCCTGACCGCAGTCATATACCCGTAACGCCAGTAGACACGCTCGATCACTCCTTCTTCGGATCGTCGCTGTTCGACACTACCGAGTCCGGAGAGCCACGCATCGATTGCGGCGGCACGTTTTTGTAGCGAGTCAGCAACATCGCTTAGTTGCACGACGCTATTCTGCAACAGATTTTCTGATTCAAGCAGCATGGTTGGGAAATGGAGCATTATGTATGCCAGCTGCCGGCGTGGCCCGCCGCCCTCATGATGGTGGCGCGGCCAGTTAACTACGAGTCAGTTTATTAGTGCCCGAGCTAGGGCACTTCCCCGCCGCGCTTGTGCTTGCCCTTCGATGCACCCTGCCCTGAGGCGCGGTTGCCGCGCGGCTTTGTCAGCATCGCCAGGATTCGCGACAGCGTGAAGCGCATCTGATGCCGCGGGACAATCGCGTCCAGCATCCCGTGCGCCAGCAGGAACTCCGCGCGCTGAAAGTCGTCGGGAAGCTGTTGATTGCTGGTCTGTTCGGTCACCCGTCGGCCCGCAAAACCGATCAGCGCTCCGGGCTCCGAGATATTCAAATCGCCGAGCATCGCAAACGATGCGGCGACGCCGCCCGTGCTTGGATCGCAGAGCACCGAAATATAGGGCAGCCGCGCGTCGCGAAACCGCGCGATCGCGGAGGAAACCTTCGCCATCTGCATCAATGACAGCGCACCTTCCTGCATTCGCGCGCCCCCCGACGCAACGAACACGATCACCGGAATCTTGCGCTCGCGTGCGATGTCGAACAGGCGCGCCAGCTTCTCGCCCACCACCACACCCATGCTCCCGCCCATGAATTCAAAATCCATCACGCCGATCGCCACCGGCCGATTCTCGATCTCGCCGATTCCAACCACCACCGCGTCGTTGCGTCCGCTGCTCGCCCGCGCCTGTTCCATCCGCGCCGGGTACGGCTTGGAATCGACGAAGCCGAGCGGATCGCCAATCGTCATATCGGCCATCAGCTCGCGCCACGTCCCGCGATCGACGCCGAGCGAAAGCCGCTGCGCGACGGTGACGCGGAAATGATATCCGCACTTGGGGCACACGTTCAGATTGCGTTCCACTTCTTTGCGGAACGCCATCTCCTTGCACGACGGGCACTTCGACCAGATGTCGTCGGAGGGCGCCGGCGCCGCGGCGATCGTCGGTTCGCGTTCAGCCATCTGAGTCCCCCAATCCGGGTGCGCGCTCGCCTCGGCGCGCCGACTTCATCGCATCTTTCATTGCGCCCACCAGTCCGCCCACCGCTTCGGGCACGTCGCCGGACTTGATGTGCGCTTCGATCAGCAGGGAAATCGCACTGCCTACCACCACCGCATCCGCCATCGTCGCGACCTCGGCGGCCTGCGCGGGCGTCGAGATGCCGAAGCCGACGCCGATTGGCAGATCGGTGACGCTGCGCAGCTCGCGCATATGCTCCGCGATGCCGGCGTCGAGATGCGCGCGCGCGCCGGTCACTCCCGTCACCGATACATAATAGAGAAAGCCACTGGCGGAGCGCACGATCGCGCGGCTTCGGTCCAGCGGCGTCGTCGGCGCGAGCAGGTAGATGATATCGAGACCGTTGGCGCGCGCCGGCCGCTTGAGTTCGCCGGCTTCCTCGGGCGGCAGATCGACCGTCAGCATCCCGTCGATACCCGCCCGCGCGGCGTCCGCGCACAACCGCTCGCATCCGTAGTGAAAGATCGGGTTGAAGTACCCGAACAGGATGATCGGAATCTGAGTCTGGGCGCGCAGCTCGCTCACCATCGAGAGAATCGCCGCCAACGACGCGCCCGCGCCGAGTCCGCGTGCCAGCGCGCGCTGGTTGGCCGGTCCGTCGGCCATCGGATCGGAAAACGGCACGCCCAGCTCGATCAAGTCGGCGCCGCGAGCCTCGAGTTCGAGCACCAGCCTGCGCGTGGTCTCCATATCGGGATCGCCGGCAACGATGAACGGGATTAATGCCGCCTCGCCGCGCGCGCGCAGCTCGCGAAATTTACGTTTGATTCGCCCCGTCGCTGCCATAACCCTACACCGTCACCCCGAGCGCTTTGGCGACCGTTTGCATGTCCTTGTCGCCGCGCCCCGACAGATTCACGATCATGATTTGCTCCTTTGGCAATTGCGGCGCCAGCTTGATTGCGTGCGCCACCGCATGCGCGCTCTCGAGCGCCGGAATGATTCCCTCGGTCTCCGACAGCGTCTTCAGAGCATCGAGCGCTTCGGCGTCGGTAACCGAGGTGTATTCGGCGCGGCCCACGTCCTTCAGCCACGAATGCTCGGGGCCGACGCCCGGATAGTCCAGCCCGGCGGCGATCGAATGCGTCTCGCGAATCTGTCCGAGCTCGTCCTGCAGCAGGTAGGTCTTGTTGCCGTGCAATACGCCGACGCTGCCGGTCGTGATCGTGGCCGCATGATGCGGTCCGCTGATGCCGAGGCCGGCAGCCTCGACGCCGATCATTCGCACCCCCGTGTCTTTGATGAACGGATAGAAAAGTCCAATCGCGTTCGAGCCGCCGTTGACGCACGCGACCAGCACGTCGGGCAGGCGCCCTTCGTGTTTGAGAATCTGGCGGCGCGCCTCACGCCCGATGACCGACTGGAAGTCACGCACGATCATCGGGTAAGGATGCGGTCCCGCGGTGGTGCCAATCAGATAGTAGGTGTTGCGCACCGTCGCGATCCAATCGCGCAGCGCCTCGTTCATCGCGTCCTTCAGGCTCTTGCTGCCGCCCTCGACGGGAGTGACCTTCGCGCCGAGCAGCTTCATCCGAAAGACGTTCAGCGATTGACGCTCGACGTCGATCGAACCCATGAAGACTTCGCACTCGCGGCGAAACAGCGCCGCCATCGTGGCCGTCGCGACGCCATGCTGTCCCGCGCCGGTCTCGGCCGTGATGCGCGACTTGTTCATCCGCACCGCCAGCAGAGCCTGTCCGAGCGTGTTGTTCACCTTGTGCGCGCCGGTATGGCAGAGATCCTCGCGCTTCAAATAAATCTTCGCGCCGCCCAGCTGTGCGGTGAGATTCTCGCACAGGTAGAGCGGCGTCGGGCGTCCCACGAACTCCCGCGAGCGCCGCTCGAGCTCGTCACAGAATTTTGGATCGCGACGCGCCTGCTTGTAGGCGCTCTCGAGCTCGAACAGCGCCGGCATCAGGGTTTCCGCAACGTACTTTCCGCCGAACTGGCCAAAATGGCCGCGGCTATTGGGAACGTTTTGCATTTTTTACGAAGCTCCTCAGTTTATCGTGGTCCTTTACGCCCGGCGACGATTCGACGCCGCTTGCGCAATCGACCGCGTATGGGCCGAGTGCGGCCACCTCGGCAACGTTGTCGGGATTCAATCCGCCGGCGACAAACGCCCGGCTCAAGTCGAGCCGGCGAAGCTGATCCAGCGGGATACGGTATCCAGTGCCTCCATGGAGTTTCGCATCGAAGGCGTCAAAGAGCACGTAGTCCGCGCGGCGCGGCGTCACGCTCGACACTTCGCCCGGCTTCAGCCGGCAGGTGACGATCGATGGAACCGGCCAACCCGCGAGCGCCGCGTCATCCTCATCGCCGGAGAACTGGATCATGTCGAGCGACGCGGCGCGCAATCGGTCATCTATGTAGCCGCGCTCGGCGTTAACGAACACTCCAATCACAGCGGCGCGGGAGCCGATCGCCGCACGAATCTCTCGGGCGCGACCGACCTCGACGTAACGCGGACTTTTCGCGCAGAAATTGAGGCCGATCATATCGGCGCCGGCGGCAATCGCCGCGCGCGCGTCTTCGACGCACGTTACACCACAGATTTTGACGCGAACTGTCATCTTACTTCCGCGGCGGCGCGTCCCCGAACGCGTTCATCAGCTCGACAAGCTTCGCACCCGGCGTAGCGCCCCTCAGCAGACTCTCGCCGATCAGAAACGCGCGCGCGCCGGCCGCGTCGAGCCGCCGAATATCGTCGGGCGAATCGATTCCACTTTCGGTTACGATCACCGCGGCGCCACTGTAGCCCGCGAGCAGGCGCTCGGTTACCGCGATATCCGTCACGAAAGTGTGCAAGTTGCGGTTGTTGATACCTACCAGCCCCGAGCCGATTTTCCCGGCGAGCGCGAACTCGCCTGGATCGTGCGCCTCGACCAGCGTCGCCATCCCAAGCTCACGCGCGAGCGCCGCCAGCGATCGCAACTCCCCCTCTTTCAGCATCGCGGCAATCAGCAGAATGCAATCGGCGCCGGCCGCGCGCGCTTCGTAAACCTGGTACGGCTCGAAGATGAAGTCTTTGCGCAACAGCGGGACATCCACGGCGGCGCGCACGGCGCGCAGATCGTCGAGCGAGCCCTTGAAATGGACGTCGGTCAGAACGGAGATGGCAGCCGCTCCGCTGGCAACATACTCGCGGGCGACATTGGCCGGATCGAGTCCGGGCATGATGTCGCCCTTGCTGGGCGATGCGCGTTTGATCTCGGCGATTATCGCGGGACGCCGGGCGCGCAGCGCTGCGATAAAGTCGCGCGGCTTGGGCGCTCGCCCCGCTTCAGCGACGATCGCCATCGGCGACACGATTGCACGCCGGGCGCGCACTTCGACGCGTTTGGCGGCGTAAATATTGTCGAGGATCGAGGTCATTGAACTTCTTTCGGGATTTCTCCGTTGCTGGCGCGCCGCAGCTTGTCGAGGACTTCCAGGGCGCGGCTCGAGGCGATAATTTCGCGCGCCACATCCACGCCTTCTTTCAGCGACGCGGCCATCCCGCCGACGTAAATTGCGGCGCCCCCGTTCAGCGCGAGCACATCTTGCGCCGGGCCCGCGCCGCCATCAAGCGCGCTGCGCAAAACTCGCACGGCGTCGTCGAGATTCCTGATCACCAGCGCGCGATGGTCGCCGCGCGACACGCC
>Ga0187883_10002652_pt1 | contig 10736 bp, 12 predicted proteins | sample June2016WEW_20_1_2_FD_132966 | JGI IMG/M metagenome (GOLD analysis project Ga0187883, IMG submission 132966) | Peatland microbial communities from SPRUCE experiment site at the Marcell Experimental Forest, Minnesota, USA - June2016WEW_20_10 | ecosystem: Environmental > Terrestrial > Soil >...
GCACAACAGTTTCTATCCCCACAGGCGGCCGCGTTCCGCGACGGTTTTTTAAGACGTCGCGCTCCATCCGCGTCTTGGCTAGTTCCGCCTTCAGGCGAGCAATCTCCATCCGCTCGGCGCTGACCACCTTGCCCGTAATCTCGCGCAATCCCCCGCCGCCTCCGCCTTCAGCCAGTTATGCAGCGTCTGTTCCGAAAGACGACCCAACGTCTTGGCCACCAAGGAGACCGTTTGCCCTCCCCGGACAAGCCGCACCGCCTTCTGCTTGAATTCCAGCGTGTACCGCGCCCGAACCAATCCTGTCATCTGAAACCCTCCAAAGCCGATCCTACACAATCAGCCTTGGGAGACGTTTTTCGGGGGCAAGATCAATCCGCTCGTTAGCCCAATATGATCCATTATCTTGGACCAAGGCCAACCGGCAAATCTCCATCGAGGTCCTCGTGATAGGCATAGAGAGTCAAGTCTGCTCCGTCCTCACCATGACTTCGTAGGAAAAATCGGTAACTAGAATTAAGACTATAGATAAGCTTCGGTAGTTCCCACAGATCCATGGGCTTGTGATAAAGAGAGATCGACAGGAATGGAGCCGAAGACTCGATCAATGAATGGGCTCCCATAATTGCGTCTCTTTCAGCGCCCTCAACATCGAGTTTTAGATAGACCCTGGGATCTATACGGTCGCGGAGCAAATCATCAACTGATATCGTCCGAACCGTTATGTTCCCGCTATCACAGAGAGCGGATTCCTGCAGCCTTCCGCCCGCGAATCTTTTCACCCCTGTCCCTGCGTCAAGTGCAGCGTTGACAGCGCTGATCTTTTTCTTGATCCTTCCTGGAGCACCTTCGAGCCTATTCTCAAGATGTCTGTAGTTCGCGTCGTCCGGCTCGATACCAATAGCGTGCGACAATTGCTCGTAAAAACGGTCGACGAAAGGTAAGAGCGTGTCGCCGTCGAATGCCCCGCCTTCGACATAGATTGCATTGTCCCAAGTGCGAATCGGCCCGACTAGCCTTGCTTCGGGCTTCGCTAGTTCCTCATAATCTAGCGCCAATCGAAAATTCACGTGTGATAGCAGTTCCCGTTGTGACCTTTCGTCCGCAAGGCGGCTCGCAAACCATTCGACTTGATAAAAGTTATCCATGAGAATATTCGGACGATCCAAAAAATAAAAGGGGAGGCAATTTTCCTCCAGGCACCAGAGTAACTCGAAGAGAGAGACGACTTCTATGGACAAGGCGTGTAGTCGCCGTTGAATAGGCAGAAAGCCATACCGGGCGGAGAACACAGAGCAAACGGCGGTTGTCTTCACATCCGGATGGGTCGAAGGCACCTGCTCGACGGGCAATCCGCAAATTACGGTATTGAGCTTAGCGGGCGTGTCGTCCATGAAGGCCGCAGGTTCCAGTCCGTTACACCGCAGAAGGGAGGCCACCATCTGGCCATTTTGACCCGCTCCGAAAATGACAAGTCGCTTAGCTTTGGCGAGGATCGCCTCAATGCTAGCTTGGCGACGCTCGAAGGCCGCGTAATGGGCCTGAAGTGGCACCTGCCTGAGATGAAACATAATTTCTGAATTGTGCATAGTCGCTCTTCAACTCATCATCGGCAACGAAAAGCAGGCGTTCGATTTCGTCAGTTGAAAGGTTTTTTCCGTCCCATCTGGTCCAAGCAGCTTCAACAGAATTGTGGTCTCAACTTTTATACAGCTCCAGGTCAATTTGAGTTTTTTTGCGAAACGAAAGCGAAATAAAAGATCATAATTACGTTTCTAGACTGTCCACCCTCCCGCCTCGTGGAAAATCACCTATGGTCTCAGCCCCGCTTGAGCCAGAACGTTGAGTAGCTCCAGAATTAAGACCTAGCGCAAGAACAGCAGAGTATTGTATAAGCATACTTATAGGCAAAATATATCTGTCTTCCATATGAATTAGTAGAAGTGGTGCTAAAACCCCGCCAATTGTTGCAAGCAAAAAAAAGGCAAGAATTTGTAAACTTTCTAAGGGTAAGACAAAGGCTATAGTAAGCACAATTAACAAAAACGCCACCAGCAGCAGAAGGTTTCCATTAAGTGAAAGCGCCATAACAAAGAACGGGAGTTTGAATCGGACCCAGGCTGCGGGGTGATAAAGAAATGATCTGAAGGTTAACAACCTGTATTCATTGTTGGTCAGCGGCGTTCCTGGGAGGGCGCGACGCTGATTAAGCGCGTCGCACAGATCGGGGTCTACGACGCAACCTGCAGTTAATCCACTTTGAACTACGAACGCGAGTTCTGGTGGGATTTCTTCAGGCCGGTCCCAGACGAGTTTCCAAACCCCGTTGTTGCTCGTATCGATCCAAGACCAATAATGGGTCAACCGATAAGGGAACGTGCAGGCATGATATGTTATTAGGACGACTAAGATTGACTGTAAAGCACGAAGTGGAGACCTGATTTTTCTTTGGAATGGACGACGAATCACGTTAATTATCGTAAATCTGACGGCCGCAATGAGTAGAAACAACATGGTTGCGACCACCATGATTATGTCAAACTGTGCCCGGAAATATGCGGCGATCGCAAGAATTGCTCCTGATACTATTGAGACTATAATATTAAGGCTATTTCCTTCTAATTGGATCGCGAGTAGGCCGATGCCCATCAAAAACAACGCCGTTGAGTAGGTTTCGGTGGAAAACACTCCTGTACCAACTAAGTAAGCTATATCGTATTTACCCAAATCGACAAGGCCTATAAATAAAAACGCTGGCACAATTGATAGAATAACTGACCCGGTATTCTTCAGAAAACATGTTACAATCAAAGTCAGCACGCCAGCCCAGAGCGCACAGGAGATGAATACCAGAACCACACCAACTGGAAAATTGATTGACACTGAATACATTGCTGATAGCAGAATAACGAGTCCGGGGGGCCAGAATGCGGCGACAGAGGCGCCTGATTTCGCCGCTCTGGCGAGGCTTGCCGGATCGTTCAGTTGGTAAACTCGGACGATGTCGTCAACGGTCGAGAGTGGCGTAAGAGGAGTGGTGGATTGGCAAGAGAACACAATCTGCGAAAACTGCTGTGTGCATGTTGGGTGGCCTGAGTAAAGCGAGAGTGGCGTATCGAGCCCATGGGGCAGCGCTACCGCTAGCAGCACAAACAGAAACATCAGATAGCAAGTTGCGACTTTCAACACGCCGGGGCAACAATGCTTTAAAGCGTCCACCTGATTCACCTTCCCGTTGTGGAAGATCGACCACGCAGGAAATTCGGACCCGATCTAAAGAGAATGTAAAAGAAGTTACCGCATCCCAAATGCAATCCACCTTCTCATTCAATTGTTGCGACTGAGGGCATATATGCTCCCGCCTTTCCTGAGCCACTCGGACTTCGATTGAAGCTAAGATTTCTTGGTATTTTTGGGCCTTCTCACATACCAGCGTGGCCAGAGATATCGCTTGCGTTGTGTATAGCGGATTCCCCTTGGGCGACCGTTACGCCGACGACAGCAATGCCAATTCCGATCAGCACAATTCCCATCCAACGCACCCCTGAGATCTGCTCGCCCAATATGAGAGCGGAGGCGATGCTAACCGCTATGAACTGCGCAGCAGCGAATGACTGCGCGACGTTAAGAGGCAAAATCCGGAGTAGCCAAATATACAATAAAGCGGCAAATCCAAATGCTGAGACGCCGGCAATCAACTTCCAATTAATGAATTCAAGTGCTGGAAGCCTCGATGACGATGTAGATGCACCCATTTTAAGGAGGAGATTTGCTGCGACTGTGCAGGTAATCATCAAAACGAACGCAATGGCAACCTTCATGGAACGATCTCTCCCTCAAATCCGACCACTTCCAGTCACGATGGGAACGGAGCTCGACGAGTGAACTCCACATTCCCATTCATTGGCCCTAGCTGAACACCTAGTTCGCCTGCCAATCTGCCAATCTCAGGCGGCTCCGAGCTGGGTCTTGCTGCGCAGACGGTCTGCCGAGATGACGTGCTGTACTGCAAGCGTGGTCCAAAGAGCAAGTCTGTGATCACCCGTCGCATTCCGATGTTCTCCCCACCATTGTGCAACGACGTCGTCTCTCAAGCCAGGAACAGAGTTGATCCGCTCGTCCGGCAAAGAACGCAGCCACTTGACCAGAGGAATCCCAAATCCTTTCTTTGGTCTTGCCAGGATGCTATTGGGCAAGTGGCGGGCAACGGCTCTCTTCAGGAGATACTTGCGCTGGCCCCCCCTAAGTTTGAACCTATGTGGTAGCCTCCTGCAGAAATCGACGAGTTCATTATCGAGAAAAATTGCGCGGGTTTCAAGGGAAACCATCATGGAAGCGCGGTCGACCTTGGCGAGAATATTGTCCTGCAAATAAAACTTCGTATAGAATTCCAAAGAGCGGTCTACTATGCTGTTCGTGTGAGATCCGTTCCATGCTGCGATAGCCTCGCTGTAGACATCCTCTGCGTATACCGGGCAAGAGAACAAGTCCGACATCTGTTGGGGATGGACTGGCGCCATCCAAACAGGATTCCACATCGAGGCTGGATAGGATAGACCACCTAGTGCGCGGCGGATCTTGAAATCTAAGCTCATGTTATTCGTTGATACTGGCAACAGATTTGCCAGCCGTCGTAGGCCTCGGTGAAGACCGCGAGGCACGAGACGGCTGAAGAAATGGGCGGGCCCAAGCGCCATAAACGGGTCGTAGCCTGCAAACAATTCGTCACCGCCATCGCCGGACAGAGCGACAGTCACATGCTGTCTTGCGAATGCGCTCAAGAAATACGTGGGCAAAATCGAAGCGTCACCAAGTGGTTCGTCCAACCGGCTCAGCACCTGCGGAATCATGTCGCGCATGGTTTCAAAATCGAGACGCCTATCCCTGTGTTCGGTGCCGAATATTTGCGCCACTTCCCTTGCATAGGAGGTCTCGTCGTAAGACGGCTCGGTGAACCCAATGGTAAAAGTCTTAATTTTGGTTGTAGGCAACCCCGCCGACGCAAACGCAAGCACAGTGCTAGAATCTAACCCACCGCTGAGAAAAATTCCGATTGGAACGTCACTCACTAGGCGGCGCTCGACCGATTGAGCGAGCAAATACGCAAGCTCCTCTGCTAGCCTCGGCTCTTTGCAATCATCGAGACTTTCGTCGGCTTCTATCTGAAAAGTCCAGTACGCCCTCACGGCAATTTCGCCGCTATCGATATCGAACGTGAGATGATGACCGCCGGGCAGCTTGTACGTTCCCTCATAGAACGCGTGCGGAGCCGGGATGTAACCATAGGCGAATAGCTTCTGAAGCGCCAGCAAGCTTGGTCGGCATCCAATCGATGGATGGCAGCTAAGTGCCGTGAGTTCGCTCGCAAACGCGAAAAACTTCGAACTATGGGCGTAGTAGAGTGGCTTCTCACCGAAGCGATCGCGAGCCAGAAAAAGGCGGCGGCGCTTACGATCGAATATCGCAAATGCAAACATGCCATTGAGGCGTTCCGGAAGCGACTCTCCCCACTGCTCGTAGCCGTGGATCAATACCTCGGTGTCAGAGTGGTCGGTTCGGAAACGATGGCCCGCCCACTCCAACTCGCGGCGCAACTCAGCATGATTATAAATTTCCCCGTTAAAGACAACACCGACGCAGCCGTCTTCGTTCCACATCGGTTGATGCCCGCCGGGTACATCGATCACGGCGAGTCGCCTATGCCCAAGAAAAACGCGCGTGACGTCGTCTACAAAATAGCCGTGGCCATCGGGCCCCCGATGTGCCAATGCCTCTGTCATAGAGATGAGATCCTCACGGCCGCCCGGCCCAGCAAATCCCGCTATCCCGCACATCAAGCGGGGCCATCGAAATTAATGGTACCTCGAACGGTGTAGACTGTGCGTTGTTGCGACTCGAAGTAGGTTCTCACCAGCATTTCTGCAATAAGCCCCATTAGGACACTCGTAAAGCCTATAAGAAAAGTCATGGCTGAAAGTAGAGGAAGCGGCGTAAGAATCATTGAGATTTGATTGAAAAATTTCAGATAGAGCATGAGGAAAAAAGACACAGCGGATATGAACAGAGAAAATAGCCCAAAGCCACCAAACACGTAAATTGGCTTAACCAAATGACGGTCTAGGAATTTCACCACCACCAAGTCGAGCAGCACTTTAAATATTCGCTCCAATCCGTATTTCGATTTTCCAAATTTTCTCGGGTGATGCCGCACAGGCATCTCGACGATCTTTGCACCCATCCAACTAGCGTAAATCGGAATGAAACGGTGCATCTCACCGTACAGCCGAACTCCCGCTAATATATCGCGGCGATATGCCTTTAGGGTGCAGCCGTAGTCGTTGAGGGCGACCCCCGAAATCCGAGAGATTAATCGGTTCGCCATGCTGCTCAGAAAGTTGCGGCGAATTGCGGCGTCCTTACGATCCGTACGCCAGCCAGAAACGACATCGTACCCTTCGTTCAGCTTAGCGATCATCAATGGAATGTCTCTGGGATCGTTTTGCAGATCGGCATCGATAGTTACGATCACATCGCCAGCAGCGTAGTCAATTCCCGCCATGATCGCAGCGGTTTGGCCGTAGTTGCGGCGCAAGTTGACAACCCGCAATTCTGAATATTGCTCAGTCGCAGCTCTGAGCTCCTCTGGCGTCCGATCCCGACTCCCATCATTTACTGCGACTATTTCAAATTTGAAGGATGCGTCCCTGAGGACCGCGATCAGGCGTTCGCAGAGCAGCTGCACGTTTCCCTCTTCATCAAAGACGGGTACTACAACCGAGATGAAATGACTGGAATACGGCTCAGGTACCTCAGTTGCCCGCGTAGACGACGATCTCGGTAAGTAGACGTTCATTCGTCTTTCTTTCTGGATGTGTCTGTGACTGACTTTATTGTTGCGATTGAGGATTATTATATCTCTGATGAAAAGGTTGATGTGCTCGCGGCATATCTCTATCTCGGGATCATTATGATTTTGCGTCCACCAGAGCCGTGATACGATCCCAGCAGATGCTGCATTGCAGAGGCGCAGCATTTGATTATGGTTTGAATGGCTAGCAGAGCGTATAAATATGTCAGAATTATCCCTGCCCGCAGAGAGTTTCCGATGTATCACCCAGGTGAGAGCATTCCGAATCTGCGAGCCGCTCTAAGGAGAATTTTCGCTTCTAGCCGTCGGGCCGCCCCGGACACACCGTACGGGACACACCGAAACCGTACGGGACACACCGAATATGTATAGTAGGTTTTATGCGATATTCTCAAGGTAACACAAGCTTAGCTGTTCTCGGCCGTCACATGCGGGAGCCAGACACAATCTTAGCTATAGCGAGACCTGCTTATGAGCGATTTCGACAAAAAGCAAGCCGATGACGCCTATCCCGAAGGGATCGAGCATGGGTTCTGGTCGATAGCGAGGCATCGGATCGTCGATCGAGCGCTTCGGAACGCCGCCCAGGCAGGTCTTCGCTCAGTTTCGGGCCACATCTTGGAGGTGGGGTGCGGTCCAGGCATCGTCGTAGCAGCATTACGCACCAGGGGCCACTGCGTCTGGGGAGTGGAGCTTGGGACGCCAACGATACGGGCCGCCGCAGCGCCATATGTGACTGCTGGAGCGAACGCGCAGGATCTCGCGCAACCATTCCGCCACCGCATCGAGACAATCATGCTTCTGGACGTCATCGAGCACATCGAGGACGATATCAGCTTCCTAGGTTCTCTTCTCTCCGCATATCCTAGCTGCCGATGTGTACTCGTTACGGTTCCAGCCCGCTATGAAGTATGGTCCAATTACGACGAGCACTTTAACCACTTTCGTCGATACACGCGAGCGATGCTAAACCGTTTGCTTGAGCAGGCGCATCTCAAACCCGTGACGACGCGGTACTTCTTTCATTCGCTGTATTTGGCCGCGTGGCTGCTCAACGCCGTTGGCCGCAAACGTGAGGTTGCGCTTCGACCTCCATCAATGCTTGTGGTGCAACGCCTCATCGCCTTAGGGCTTGGCTTAGAAGATCGCCTTATTGGCTCCCTCCCGATACCGGGCCTCTCCCTTCTCTCAGTGGCAAGCGTCCAGCCGTAGACGAGCGCGGGCGCGCCTGCTACAAATCATGCCCTTCCAATGGGTATCCGCAACATGCCTCACGCTTATGATGGCACATTTGTCCTTACACAGCAGGATCGCCCGAGTATGCCGCTCGGAGGATAGTACCGCGTTTGAAGTCAATCCTGTTGAGCCATGAGGCGGGACTATGATGTCCGGGCAGTCCGAGCGGCGGACGCACGCAATTGTTTGGGATGGGATTGATCGCGGTCGAGCGGTCATTGTGAAGACGGCAGGGTAGCCATGCAGAAAGAAACAATTAGCGGTTCACCAGACCGTTTCGGTTACGAATGGAACAAGTATTCCACGAACATGTCACAGTATGAGGAGCAGTTCCGCCGCTGGTTACCCTTTTTTGCGCCAAGGGATTGGGAAGCCAAGCGATTCATCGACGTTGGCTGCGGCATGGGTCGCAATAGTTTCTGGCCCATGACTTACGGAGCGGCTGGAGGCGTCGCCGCCGACATTGACAATCGCAGCCTAGCGGCGGCGCGCCGGACTCTTGCCCTATATCCGACTCTGGAAGTGAGGAAATGCAGCGCATACGACCTCCCTTGGTTCGACGAATTCGACATCTCGTTTTCGATCGGGGTGATCCATCACCTTGCGTCCCCGGACATTGCTCTTAAAGCCATGATCAAGGCCACGAAGCCCGGCGGCAATGTCGCCATCTGGGTATATGGCCGTGAGAACAATGGTTGGTTTCTCAGGGTCCTGGACCCTGCGCGCAAACTTCTTTTCAGCTGGTTGCCAATCTCATGGGTCCACGCCCTATCGCTGCCGCCGACAGCCTTGCTATGGCTGTTACTGCGCTGCGGCCTCAATCAGATTGAGTATTTCCGTCTTCTGCGTACGTTCTCGTTCCAGCACCTGCGCTCGATCGTATTTGACCAGATGCTGCCACGCATCGCCAATTACTGGACGAAGTCCGAAGTGGAAGCGCTGATGCGCGACGCTGGTCTCGATGAGGTGGAGCTTGCTTGGGTGAACCAGATGTCGTGGGCGGCACGCGGGCGCAAACCGCCCTGAAGGCCGGGGTCGCGCGCCCAGGGGCGTTCCCTTAATTAAATCCGCGCCGATCCTCCGGGACTGACGCCTTAACACTCCGACGATAGCGTCTCGCCGTGCGGGTGACGCGGTCAGATACGGCCGGTTGGCAGGATGTACGCCTTCAGCCGCGCAATTTCATGCTGCATCCTGTATGGTAACAGCCTAACAAAGGCTTTGCGGAGGCGGAAGGCAAAAGGGGACACGTCAGTGAGTGGCGCGCTTTCCGCCACCACCCTGGTCCGCAAGTCGACCGGCACCTCCGCCAGCGCCTCATGCCGTACAAACAGGAAGGTGTTGTACCGGTACCAGTAGGAAATCCGTGCGTCGCCGGCGATCGCCGGACGCACAGCGTCGACAGCTGCAAATCCGCGCCGCGCCAGTTTCTCCCGCCAGAACTCGTAAGGTTGCTCGTTGATGTGAAATTCGCCGCCCTGTCCGGGCGGAGCGGCCGAGAACAGCACATAGCGCAGCGCGTGCTTAGCCAAGCACTCCACGAATACCTCAGTTGCACGGGCCTCGATGTGCTCGCCCACCTCGAATGATTGTACGAGGTCAAATTGTCGCCCAAGATCGAACTTCGCGTTCAGATCAACAGCAGTGAACGCCGTAGTTGGGATCTCGAGCAGTCGGCGGTCGACATAGTCGCCGTCGATGCCGTGATATTCCGCGACGCCGCACTCGGCCCAGGCGTGTAGCCATGTGCCCATGGCACAACCGACGTCGAGCACGCTTTTGACGCCAAGCCGTGCGCCCAAAATCGAGGTGATTGCGCGGGCCGAATACGCCGACGATTGCGCGGCGTATTGCAGGAAAGCTTCGTCGTAGGTGTGTCTCGCCATAACCTGTATTCTCTTCTGCACAGTTAGTACATTTTCAGGGAACATGGAATCAAATTTTCTATCCGAAAATGCTCTAATGTATTATTGATACGGGGTGCTTTTATGGCGGCTGATCGGAAGCCATTCAGCCTAAAAGCGCTCTAGAGCATGTTCCGAAAAAGTTGACCGACTTCTTGATCAGAACATGCTCCAACTCCTTAAATCTGAGCGATTCCTTTACAATCAGGTGAATCTATCTGATCGGGAAGTGCTCTAGCTTGTCACAAACATTAGTCCCACGAAGATGAGCCCGATGTTAAACCACTTCTGGAAACTGATTGCTTTGTCGAAAATGAGCACCGTCGCCGAGAGCGGCAAAAAGTCTGGGGTGACAGGGGATAGGAAAATTAACCAAGACGGTTTCATGAGAATCGCCGACTTCAGGGAGGCGGCGATGGAATGGACGATGACGATCGAGGGATGTGACGGAATATGGCGAAGTCCAGCGGGCGCAATTGCGGATTGAGAAAGGGTTTAACAATCTTACGTCTGGCGAAATTGGTCTGTCGATCGACGACAGCAAGAGGATCATGTCCGCGCACCAGGAGTTCGTCGTGAAGCAAGAGCTCGCGACCTATGCTCCGGCGCGGCGGGTCTGCGTGTCCTGCGAAAGGTTGCGGCCAGTTAAAGACTATGCCGCGACGAGGCTTGCGACTGTCCGTCGTTTCCGTGTTGCAGGGATAACTGATTTGGGGTGAAGCACCCTTTCC
>Ga0187883_10002660_pt1 | contig 10714 bp, 10 predicted proteins | sample June2016WEW_20_1_2_FD_132966 | JGI IMG/M metagenome (GOLD analysis project Ga0187883, IMG submission 132966) | Peatland microbial communities from SPRUCE experiment site at the Marcell Experimental Forest, Minnesota, USA - June2016WEW_20_10 | ecosystem: Environmental > Terrestrial > Soil >...
CGGCCCGGCTGCAGTCCGAACGCGGTGCCGAGCGCCGCGCGCTGCGGGGCGGGCAGAGTACCGATCCGGTCCAGGTCGGGGCTGCACAGCTGGTGCAGGCCGGAGCACGCGAGCCCCAGCTCCCACTCGACACCCGCCGCGCTGCCAACCTGGCAGGCCCTGGCGCTGTCAGCCAGGGACTCGAGCATGGCGGTCTTGCCTATCCCGGCCTCGCGGGCCGGCCAGCGGGGGAACCCGGAAGACGTGCTCCCCACTGGTGCCCAACGGCTCCCTGCTCGTGACCAGCAGATACGCCCGCGGGCAGCATCGCATCATGGCGTCGGCCAGCTTGGCGACTGCGCCGAGCACGTGCTCGGCGTTGTCGAGGACCACGAGCAGATGCCGGTCGCCGACGGCGTCGACCAGGGTGTCGAGGATAAGCCGTCCCGGCTCCTCGCGGACCTGGAGTACGGCGGCGACGGTGCGGGCCACCAGTTCGGGTTCGGCCACCGGCGCCAACTCGACCAGCCACACCCCGTCACCGGCGCCATCCAGCGCCTCGGCCGCCACCTGCAAAGCTAGCCGGGACTTGCCGATCCCGCCCGGCCCCGCGATCGTGACCAGCCGCGACCCGCTCGACACCAGTGACCGCAGCTCGGCCAGCTCGGCGGCCCGGCCCACGAAACTGGTCGGCTGCATGGCAGGTTGTGGCGCAGCACTGGGTCATTCAGCGACCGCAACCGGCCGAACCGCTCGGCCAGGCCCGGTCACCTGGAAGACCCGCTCCGCACGACCCAGATCCATCAGGCGATGCTCGCCCAGATCCCGGAACCCGATCCCGTCGTGCAGCCGGCCGGCTACCAGCTCGTGCGTCGCCGCTGTCACCAGGACCTGACCACCATGGCCGACGGCGAGCAGACAGTCGACCCGGTTCACCACCGGACCGAAGTAGTCGCCGTCGCGCTCGACGCAGGCCCCCGAATGCAACGCCATGCGCACCCGGACGAGCAAGCCGGGCGGCCACGGCTCGGTACCGACAGTCCCCTGGACAGCCACCGCAGACGCCAGCGCGGCGTACGGGTCGGCGAATACCGCACGAAACGCTTCGCCCACCGACTTGAAGACGTGACCGCCTGTCACCTCGATCTGTTCGCGGACAATGCGGTCATGGCGGGCCGACGCCTCCGCCATGGCCCTGGGGTCGGCCTCCCACAGCCGGCTGCTGCCCTCGATGTCGGTGAACACCAACGTCACCATGCCGGAGGGGAGCCCTATTCACCCATTGTGCACTCCCGATCCTGTCGGGCTCGGCGCCGACCGGGAAGGGTTCCAGCAGCTGGTCGCCGAGGTGTCCCTCAGCCGGGCCGGGATCGTGCTCGGCCTGGAATGCTCCCGGCTGGCCCGCAACTCCGCCGACTGGCACCAGCTGCTGGAACTGTGCGGCATGACCGGCACGCTGATCTGCGACGAAGACGGCCTCTATGACCCCCGCAGCTTCAACGACCGGCTCCCCCGAGCCACAAGGCGATCACTGATGTGTCGATGCCCGCGTTCAGCAGCCGCATCGCTGCTGAGTGCCGCATAACGGCGCCATCCATCTACCAGCCTCTACGCTCGGGAAAGCTCGACAACCGGCATCGGCCCCGAAACAGTGCCGTTATCAATGCCGCTGAACCGGACGACAACCAGATCTTCATCACTCAGATCCGCCATCTGACTGGCCGACGCGACGAATCTCATCGGCTCATGGCCACTCAGCTTTGCGTAAGCAGGCTGCAAGCCGAAAGTTATCTTGCCGCTGATCTCCGGGCCGAGCCCGGTTATGCGACCAGCCTCGGCCAATATCTCGCTCATTGATCTCCCTATCCTTGGCGACCGGCCTGGTGGTAGTTGCCCAGCTCCAGGCCAGGCAGCTGGGCCTGCCAAGATCTCGGACCGGCTCAGCAATATTTTCGCTGGACTTAGATTCAACGTAGCCAGGATCGGCAAATTACGCAATTTCGTTATGATCCCATCTACCGCTTCGAGGCGCTTAAACCACAGAGAACACAATTTGTGCCCCAAAATTATAGGTAACTTTAAGTCAACGGAACTGGTCAGGTGCCTGAAATCGGTGTGGTGTAGATCAGCCAGCGGCAGGCATCCAGGGCTGGCCCGCCGAGCCTGGCGACCGCGAAGTCCTGGGTGAACCGAAGGTAGTCCCTGCCTGCACGCCGCCGGCGGTCAGTGGCCGGCCGCGGCCGCCTCGTCCGCCTGCTTCATGTCCGACGCGAGCTGGTCGCCTGCCATGTCGGTGGCCTTGGAGATGAGCTTGTTGGCCGCCTTGATGTTCGCCGTCACCTGCTCGGCCAGGTTGGCCTCGTAGACCACGATGAGCCCGGCCGTGCCCGCGTCGAGCGTCTCGCCGAGCTCCTTCAGGTCGGTCCGGTTCATCCCGCCGTGCGCGTGCCCGGTCACGGCCCCGATGGCCGCGCCGCCTCCGGCGCCGACCGCGAGTGCGCCCAGGATGCCGACCGGCGGGAACAGCGCCGCGGCCACGCCGGCGGCCAGGCCCCAGCCGAGCCCCACCGCGGCGCCGTGCCGGGTCGGCTGCTCGTGCTTCTTGAGGATGCTGACCTTGCCGGCGTCGTCCTTGGCGATGACGGCCGCGTCGAACTCGTGCGAGGTCTTCACCGCGTAGTACAGCGCCTTCACGGCCTCGTAGTCTTCGACGGCGTCGGCTGGCTCGTCATAGGCCGCCGCCAGCACGTACAGGGTGTCCGGATGCGCCATGAGTGCCCCTCCTCGGTTTCAGCCCGGACGGTATGCCGCGGGGGGCGGCGGGTGCGTCACCCGGCGGGAGTGAGATGGCGTGACCGGAGCACCATGGGCATTCTGCCGCGCCGCCCGTGCGGGCCCGCCCGCTGCCCGCCGCCGGGTTCCCCGCCGCTGCGCTTGCCGCCGGGGCGCCCGGGATGCCAGGATCACAGCCCTGTGCAATGGTTTGCAGACAGCGGCCTGGCGAGGCCCGATGCGGAGGGCTTGTGCGGACAGGCCGTTGGAGAAAGGCAGGCCGAGGATGACCTACGACGCCGACATCGTGGTGGCGGGAGCCGGTCACAACAGCCTGCTCACCGCCTGCTACCTGGCCAAGGCCGGCTACCGCTGCCTGGTCCTTGACGCGCGGCCGGCCCCCGGCGGCGGCGCGGCCACCGAGGAGCTGCTGCTGCCCGGGTTCGGCATCGACACCTGCGCCACCGGGCACACGATGATCCGGGTCAACCCGGCGCTGAGCCAGGATGAGCTCGGCCTGACCGCCGGTTACGGCTTGCGCTACGCCGAGCCCGACCCGGTGGAGCACGTCGCGTTCCCGGACGGCGAGCAGTTCACCATGTGGCTGGACCGGGACCGGACGGCCGAGGAGGTGGCCCGGTTCTCCAAGGCGGACGCGACCGCCTACCTCCGCCTGCTCGACGACTACGACCAGGTCAAGCACATCTTCAGCCAGTCCCAGTTCACCCCGGTGGGGTTCGGGCCGTCGCTGGAGCAGATGCTGGCCGGGCATCCGCGGGGGCTGATCTGGGCGCGGCGGCGGCAGCTGTCCGCGGTGCAGGTGGTACGGCATGAGTTCGAGAGCCGGCACATCCAGGCGTTCCTGCTCTGGATGGCCTTCCAGGTCTTCCAGCCGGCCGATGAGCCCGGCTCGGGGGTGCTGCCCTACGCGCAGACGTTCGGCCGGCAGCAGCGCAGCTGGTCCATCCCGATCGGCGGGTCGGGGCAGCTGACCGCCGCCCTCACCGGGTACCTGGCCGACCACGGCGGCACCGTGCTCTGCAGCCAGCGGGTGACCCGGCTGCTGCTGGAGGATGGCCGCTGCGCCGGGGTGGAGACCGAGGACGGCACGGAGTACCGGGCCGGCACCGCGGTGGTGTCCACCATCCACGTCAAGCACCTGCGCGACATGGCCCCCGCAGACGCGTGGCCCGCCGAATTCCACTATGGCGTGGACACCTACGACGTGGGCGTGCCGGGCTTCGCCACGTACTACGCCACGACGGCGCCGCCAGAATTCCAGACTCCGCAGGGACCGCGCACCGCCGTGTCTGCGGGCCTCGCGGGCTGGCCCGAGGACGTCATCCAGATGGGCGCCGACCTGCGCTCCGGGCGGTTCATGACGGAGCCGCCGTGGTTGCTGGTGGCCACCCCCACGCTGGTCGATCCGGGCCGTGCGCCGGCCGGCCAGCACACGGTGAAGCTGCTCAGCCCGCAGGTCTACGAGATCGCGGGCAACATGGGCGGCTGGGAGACGGTCAAGCACGAGCACAGCCGCCGGACGCTGGAACGGCTGCGCCAGGCCGCACCCGGTTTTACCGACGACGTGATCCTGGCCAGCCTGGTCAAGTCCCCCGCCGACATCGAGGAACTCAACCCGCACATGATCCACGGCGCGTTCCACGGCGGCAGCCGCGGGCCGGCCTTCAGCGGGGCGCTGCGGCCGGTCCCGGGATGGGCCTCCCACCGGATGCCGATCCCGGGGCTGTACCAGACCGGCGGGACCACGCACCCCGGCGGATCCATCACCGGGGCTCCCGGCCGTAACGCCGCGATCGTGCTGCTGCAGGACCTCGGCCACGACCCGGCCGCGATCATGAGTGCCCCGTCAGGAGACGGCCGGGTGGTGGCCGTTGCTGGAGACCCGCCGTGAGCGGCCGGTCCCGGGCCGCAGCCCGACCGCGGCCAGGTCAGCCGCGAGCTCGTCCCGCTCGGCCTGGGTGTGCGGGAGCAGCGGCGGCCGGACCGGCCCGCCGGACATCCCGACCAGGCTGGCCCATGCCTTGATGGAGGCGATGGTGTCGAAGCGGTGGGCCTTGCCGTGCAGCCACTTCGCGGCCAGCGCGCGCACCGGGTCGAGCGTGGCCGCCACCTGGGCCGCCCCGGCGAAGTCGCCGCGCAGCGCGAGCCTGGTGTACGCGCGCATCGGCTGCCAGTCCGGCGTCTGGTACAGGTAGGGCGCGGCGGAGGACATGAACACCCGCTGGCCGTGGTCGCGCATGTTCTCCAGCCAGGTGCCCTCGTTGGGCTCGCAGACCAGGATCTGGCCGCCCACCCGGTCCAGGACCTCCAGGTAGCGGCTGTGCTCCCGGCCGACCTTGATCCCGCAGACATTCTCGATGGCGGCCAGCCGCTCGATCAGCTCCAGTGACAGCGACACTCCCGAGTAGGCGGTGTCGAACAGCCAGACGCCGATGTCCACGCCCGCGCAGACCGTCTCGAACCACTGGTAGAGGCCCTCATCCGAGGCGGGCGGGTAATAGGGGTTGATCAGGGCCGCGAAATCGGCCCCGGCCTTCTGCGCGTGCCGGGTCAGCTCGATGGCCTGGGGCGCGGAACTGTGGCCGGTGTGAGCGATCACCGGGCACCGGCCCCGGGTGCTGTCCACCGTGATCTCGACCAGGCGCCGCCGCTCGCTGCCGGTCAGGGACCAGAACTCGCCCATGACCCCGGCGCAGAAGATGCCGTCGACCCCTAGGTCGCCGGTCAGCCGGCCGAGGTCGCGGCGCAGCGCGTCAGTGTCCAGCGCCCCGCTGCTGTCGAATGGCGTGGTGGTCGCGGCCCACAGCCCGGTGAAGCGCTCCCGGGCCGCATGCTTGGCCTCCGCCTTGGTGTAGTCCATGCCGTCCCTCCGGGTAGATAATCCCAGATTTAGCAGGCGCCTTGCGTTCCCGCCGAGGATGAGGTCTTCCCCGGGGCCGAGCCGGAGCGCCCGCACCTCGTCCACGGGGTGGCCGGTGCCCATGTCGAAGGGCCGGTCGGAGCCGAGCAGGACCTGCTCCGGGCCGGCGTACTGGATCAGGTCAGCCAGCAGGCCCTCGTCATGGGTCACCGTGTCGTAGTGGAACCGGCGCAGCGACAGATCGGGACCCTGGGCGAGGCGCTCGGCCGCCTCGGCGCGGATGGCGTGGGCGCGGCGCAGCCGGCCGCGCAGCACGGGCAGCGCGCCACCGCCGTGCGCGAGCAGGATCCGCAGGTCCGGGAATCGCTCCAGCACACCCGCCACGGCGATGTGGGCCGCGGTGACCGCGGTCTCCAGCGGGTTGCCGACCGAGTTCCACAGGTAGTAGCCGTCCAGGGCAGGGATTCCGAAGCCCCGGGTGGAAGGGTGAATGAACACCAGCGCGCCGGTCCCGGCGGCCGCCGCCCAGAACGGCAGGAAGAAGTCGTCACCGAGGTACCGGCCGCCCACGCTGGACGGGATCTCCACGCCGTGCAGGCCCGGCACGGTCATCAGGCCGGCCAGCTCCCTGGCGGCCAGGCCCGGGTCCTGCACCGGGACCGCCCCCAGCGCGCTGAGCCGCCCGGGGTGGCGAGCCACCAGCCGGGCCAGCGCCTCGTTCTGGATGCGGCAGATCAGCTGGGCCTCGTCCGGCCCGGCGTCCACGGGCACCAGGTTGATCCACGGGGACAGCAGCAGGTGGTCAACCCCGGTGGCGGCCGCGTCGCCGAGCATGACCGCGACGTCGCTGAACTCCCCGATCGCCGAGGTCAGCTCCCGGCCCCGGAACCCGACGATGCGGTGGCCGTCCTCGGTACGCAGCGCCGGCCGCCAGGCCTCGGGCACGCCGCGCGCCGTCATCTCCGGGACGATGACGTGGCAGTGCGAGTCGATAATCAACGGGCGGCGGTGCCGTCCGGCGAGGCGGACGCGGAGCCGTCCGGCGAGGCGGACGCGGTGCCGGACGCGGCGGGCGTTCCGGGATCGTCCGGGGGGGTGACCGCGCCGCCCAGGTACAGGGCGCCGATCTCCGGGTGGTGCAGGACCTCCTGTCCCGAGCCGGCCAGCCGGACCCGCCCGTTCTCCAGGACCACCCCATGCGTGGACAGCCGCAGCCCGGCCCGCGCGTTCTGCTCAACCAGCAGGATGGTCTTGCCCTGCTTGTGCATCAGCCGGATCGCGTCGAACACCGACTTCAGCACCTTGGGCGACAGGCCCATGGACGGCTCGTCCAGGATGACGAGGCTCGGGTCGAGCATCAGGCACCGGGCGAACTCCACCAGGCGCTGCTGGCCGCCGGACAGGCTGCCGGCCTTCTTGCTGAGCCAGTCGCTGACCTGGGGGAACATCTGCATTACGTTATCCAGCCTGCGGGCGGCGAGCCCGCGCTGGCGCAGGATGTAGCCGCCGAGCAGGATGTTCTCGCGGACCGTCATGTCCCGGAACAGGCTGTGGTTCTGGGGCACGAGCACCACGCCCATGTCCAGGACCTGGCGGGGAGACTTCCCGGACAGCCGCTCACCGCGCAGGCTGACCTGGCCGAGCCGCGGGTTCAGCAGCCCGCTGATGGTGCCGAGCAGGGTCGACTTGCCGGCCCCGTTGGGTCCCACGACGCAGGTGATGCCGCCCTCGTAGACCTGCATGGTGACGCCGTGCAGGACGTCGCCTCCGCCGTAGCCGGCCACCACGTCCTGGACCTCGAGGGCGGGAGCGCCGGTGGTCACGGGCTCAGCTGACCGCGATGTCATCGTCATCCTCCGCAGTGCCAAGGTAGGCGTCGAGGACCCGGGGATCGGTCCGGATCACGTCCGGCGGCCCGCTCACGACGGCCGTGCCGTAGTCCAGGACCGTGACCTGGTCGCACAGCCCCATCACGAAATCCATGTTGTGCTCCACGATGAGGAACGTGGTGCCCCGCTGGTTCAGCTCCCGGATCCGGTCCGCGATCGTCGTGATCAGGGTGAGGTTGACCCCGCCGGCCGGCTCGTCGAGCAGCACGATGGCCGGGTCCGCCATCAGCACGTAGGACAGCTCCAGCAGCTTGCGCTGGCCGTAGGACAGCGTCTCGGCGAGCGCGCCGGCGTGCCGGTCGATGCCGGTGAACTCCAGCAGCTCCCGGGCCCGTTGGCGGGTGGCCGGGCCACCGGCCCGGGCCAGCGGGTTGCGCAGCCGCCTCCCGCCCCTGTCTGCGTGCTGCGCCGCCACGATCATGTTCTCCATGACCGTGAGCCGGGAGAACACCCGGGTCAGCTGGAACGTCCGGCCGATGCCGGCCAGGAACACCTTGTCGGGCGGCGCGTTGGTGATCCTCTGGTCGCCCAGGTAGACGTCGCCGGCGTCAACCCTCTCGTAGCCGGTGATCACGTTGAACAGCGTGGTCTTGCCCGAGCCGTTCGGCCCGATCAGCCCGGCGATGGTGCCCTCTTCGACCTCGAGCGTGGCCCCGTTCAGGGCCTGGACGCCGCCGAAGGACTTCGTCACCGCGTCGGTGCGCAGCAGCGCGGTCATCGCACGCCTCCCGTGCTCGGTGTGCCCGTGCTCGGCGTACTGGCACCCGGCGTACTGGCACCCGGCGTGCCGGCACCCGGCGAGCCGGTCCGGCCCAGCGTGGGACTCCCCGGCGGGGCGGATCCGCCGGGCGCTGATCCCCCGGGCGCTGATCCCCCGGGGGCGGCCTCGCGCCGGCGGGCCTGCGCGACCCGCCACTTGGTGACGAACTCGGCCCCGGTCGGGACGAGCCCGCGCGGCATGAACAGGATGACGGCCAGGAAGAGCCCGCCGAGGACGATGTCGCTGGTGTAACCGTTGGTGAAGGTGATCCCGATCCACTGCTGGAGTGGCTCCAGGATCAGCGCGCCGAGCACCGGGCCAGCCAGCGTGCCGAACCCGCCCAGGAAGGCCATCAGCGCCACGGTCAGGTCGAACAGCGGGTCGAACGCGGTCTCGGGCAGCGCCTGGCCGATGAAGAACCACCACAGGCCGCCGATCATGCCGGTGATCCCGGCCGAGATGACGAACGCGGTGAGCTTCGTCCGCATGGTCCGCACGCCCAGTCCGCGGGCCCGGTCCTCGTCGTCGCGGATGGCCAGCAGCTGCAGGCCGAACCGGGAGTTCCGGATCAGCCAGGACAGCGAGATGGTGGCCACCGCGATGATCAGGCCGACGTAGTAGAAGGGGTTGTTGTAATCGGCCGCGGACCACAGGAAGAAGGGCGAGCTCACGCCCTGGTTCCCGCCGGTGAAGCTGAGGTTGAACGCCAGCAGCTGGAAGATGAAGAAGAACGCGATAGTGATCACGACGAACGTGTGCCGCCGGACCCGCAGCGCGACCAGCCCGAGCGGCACCGCGACCAGCGCGGCCACCAGGCCGCCCAGCGGCAGCAGCGCGAAGATGTCCCCGCCCGGGAGCTTCCACTGCTTGGTGAGCAGGCCTACGGTGTAAGCCCCGGTGCCGAAGAACACCGCGTTGCCCAGCGAGATGTAGCCGGTATAGCCGGAGAACAGGTTCCAGGCCGCCACGGCCCCCACGTAGATCATGGTGTCCACGGCGAACTGGGTGTACAGCGCGTTGGTGATGACCAGGGGGAAAATCGCCGCGATCACCAGCAAGACTGCGAGGCAGCCCAGCCGGAGCACGGTCGCCTGACGGTCCCGTCCGGCCGGCAGCTGGGCGCCGCCTGCCTGGGCCGGGCCCTCAATCACCGGGCCCTCAATCACCGGGCCCACATTCACCGGCTCTCCGTTCACTGGGCCCTCGCCGCCTTGCGGCCGAGCAGGCCCTGCGGGCGGAAGGCCAGCACGAGCACGAGGGCGCCGTAGAACACCACCACGGACCAGCTGGGTGACCACACCACGTCCACCACCCCCTCTAGCGTGATCATGAAGATGGCCGCGATCATGGCCCCGCCGATGCTGCCCAGGCCACCGAGGATGATGATCGCGAGCAGCCGGGAAATCAGGTCATATCCGGTGTTCGGGTTGAAGCCGCCGCTGGTGGCGCCGAACACCATCCCGCCCGCGGCGGTGACGGCCACCCCGATGCCGAACGTGAGCGCCTGCACCCGGTTCACGCTGATGCCCACGATCCGGGCTGCAGTCTGGTCCTGCATGGTGGCCCGGACGCTCCGGCCGAACGGGGTCCGGTACAGGGTGAAGTAGATGGCCAGGACGAGCAGCAGGGCCATCAGGAACCCGTAGATGTAGATGTAGTCCAGGTAGAACCCGAAGATCTTCGGACCCTCTGTAACGTACGAGGCGTTCAGGTTCACGTAGTTCGAGCCGAAGATGATGTACAGAATGCCCTCGATGATGATCGCCACCGCGTAGGTGGCGAGCAGGGACATCGAGGTCCGTTCCCGGCCGCGCAGCGGCCTGATGAAGGCCCACTGGATCGCGACCCCGATGATGAACATCGCCGGGACGGTCACCAGCAGGCCCGCGAACAGGTCGATGTGCAGGTGGACGGAGAGCACGTAGCTGAGGTAGGCGCCGAGCACGACCAGGATGCCCTGGGCGATGTTGATGATGTCCAGCACCCCGAAGATCAGCGTCAGCCCGACCGCCATGAGGGCATAGACACTGCCGCCCAGGATGCCGTCGACGATCGCCTCGCTGAGTTCGCGTCCCATCTCCGCTTCATGCCCTCCATCCTGCTAACTGGTTGTGGTGAAGGCGGGCCGCGTACTCGGCGGACCGTCAGCTCAGCCGCCCTGCCCCCATGGCGGCTTGGACGCCAGCACCTGGGTGTCACCGGTGGCTGAGCCAAGAACCGGGAGAAACTGGCCGTTCTGCCACTGGAAGATAAGACCGTGCTGTGCGGTGTTCTCGCCGCTCGCCGTGAACTTGACCGGTCCCTGCACGGTCTGCAGTTCGACGTTGCCGTGCAGGTACTTGATGATCTTCGAGTTATCCGTGCCGTGCGTCTCGCGGACCGCGTCGGCCAGGACTTCGCCGGCCGAGTACGCCTCGGCCACGTCGGCGTTGA
>Ga0187883_10002672_pt1 | contig 10689 bp, 7 predicted proteins | sample June2016WEW_20_1_2_FD_132966 | JGI IMG/M metagenome (GOLD analysis project Ga0187883, IMG submission 132966) | Peatland microbial communities from SPRUCE experiment site at the Marcell Experimental Forest, Minnesota, USA - June2016WEW_20_10 | ecosystem: Environmental > Terrestrial > Soil >...
ATGCGCGCGGCATGCAAGAAGTTGCGTCCCAGCGATGGCACTTGCTCGCGCCCAATCGATTCCTGGTGAGGCGCTCCATAGAGCGTGTCGCCCACTACGGGCAGTGACAGAGCGGAAAAATGCACGCGGATCTGGTGCGTGCGTCCTGTGTGCAAGTCCGCTTCGATGAGGGAAAACGCGCCGAGCCGTAAAAGCAGCCGCCAATCCGTGCGCGCTTCGCGGCCTTCGCTGCGCCGGGCGGTCATGCGCGAGCGGCGGCGCAGATCACGCGCCACGGGCAATTCGATGCGACCTTTTTCACCTTTTGCATTTCCGTGTAAAAGTGCGATGTACGTTTTCTGCACGCGGCGCACGCGAAATTCTTCCACCAGTTTCAAATGAGCGGCGTCGTTGCGCGCGATTATCATCGCTCCGGAGGTGCCTTTGTCCAGGCGATGCACGATTCCCGGCCGCAGCGGGCCGCCGACACTCGAAAGCCCGTGCTCCACGCCAAAGCGATGCAACAGCGCGGCTACCAGAGTGCCGGCATCATCGCCCGCGCCGGGATGGACGATCATTCCCGCCGGCTTATTGACGATGGCGATGTCGTCGTCTTCGTAAAGAATCGTGAGCGGAATATTTTCCGGTTCCACGCCGGGCAGGGGCGGTGCGGGAATTTCCACCGTGATTGTTTCACCCGCTTCCAGATGATACGAGGCCTTTTTCGTGATGCCGCTCACGCGCACACGGCCTTCGTCAATCAGCGTCTGCACGTGCGTGCGACTTACGTCCGGAAATTGCGCAGCGAGAAAGCGGTCCAGGCGCTGGCCGGCCTGCTCTTCCTGCACCACGAATTCGTGGTGGCGGAGCGAATCGCCTGGCGCGTCGAAATTGTCGTCGTTATCGGTGTCGGGATAATCGTGCATGAAGGAATTCGTTGAATCTGCCCGGAGCGCTACGGACCATCGCTGCATGCCCGGCCACACCTGGTTTTGTAGGGGCGGGCCTAAGACCCGCCCCTACCGCCGAGCAATAACCCAAACGTATCCGGTTCGCGCGGCGCGCGTTCTAATCTCCGGCTTCGGCTCGCGCAGGCGTCACTGGCTGAATCGGCGCCTTGCCCTGCAGCCCGCGCCACCACAGCAACACGCCACTCACAATCAATACGAGGCTCACGATCTGCATCAGCGAGACGCTGTCGTGAAACATCATGGTGCGTCCGGGATCGCCGCGGAAGAACTCAATGATGCCGCGCTCGGTGCCGTACAAAATCATATAGGCGCCGAAAATTTCGCCCACAAAGCGCTGCCGTTTCCCCAGCCAAATCAAAAAGAGAAAATTCAGAAATTCCAGAGCGGCTTCGTACAGCTGCGTGGGATGTAGATGCACTCCCAGGGGCGTGCCGGCCAATTGCTCGGCCAAGGGGTTCTTGAACGTGATGCTCCAAGGCACAGTGGTGGGCTTGCCGTAGCAGCAACCCGCCGCGAAACATCCCAGCCGTCCGATGGCGTGACCGATGGGCAGCGCGGCGGCGCATGTATCGAGCGTCGGCAGCAGCGGCATTTTCTGAAAATGGGTGTACAGAAGAATCGTCAGCACTCCGCCGACGACGCCGCCGTAAAAAGTGCCGCCCGATTGAAACGTGGCGACGCTGAAAATATCGCGCGGATTCGCCAGGTAATAATCCCACGCACTCAGGATCAGCCAGATTTTCGCTACCAGCAGCGCCACCAGGACAAAATAAATCCCCATGTTCCACAGCTTGTCGGGATCAATGCCCGCGCGCGGGGCTTGGCGGCGCCCGTACCACAGGCTGATCAGCACACCCGTGGCGACCAACACTCCGTAGGAGTAAATCGGGATGCCGAAGAAATTGAAAAGTATCGGATGCATGCCTATGCCGGCTCCTGATTAGGATGCGCCTGCTCGCGAAAGAGTTCCAGCACCACCAGCGCCGCTCCCAGCACGATCGCGGAATCCGCCAGATTGAATGTGTACCAGTGATGCGCGCCGATGTGAAAATCAATGAAATCGGTGACGCTGTGGCGCAGAAAGCGATCCAGCACGTTTCCCAGCGCCCCGCCCAGAATCAGAGCGAGCCCACATTCGCCCCAGCGGCCGCCCGCGCGGCCCGTCGCCAGCAGCCACACCAGCATCGCGATCACCGCGATGGAAAAAGTGATGAGCAGCGGGCCTCTCCAGGGATTTTCAGAATCGGCGAATAAGCCGAACGCGACGCCGGGATTGCTGGTGTGCACCAGATTCAACAATCCGGGAATCACCACGCGCAGCGAACCCACGGCTGTATGTCTTTCCACCGCGTGCTTGCTGAGCTGATCTGCCGCGAGCGCACCCAGCGAAATAATTGCGAGCGCAGGCCCACGAAAACGCGAAGCAGCAGCCATCAGGACTGCAAACTCCCGGCAGCCACGCCGCCATCGCGTTCAATTTCATTCAGCGTGGCAACGCAGCGTTCGCACAGTGTCGGGTAATCCGCGCTTTCTCCGACGTGCGTCGAATAATTCCAGCAGCGTTCGCATTTCTTGCCGAGCGCGCGCTCGACGCGAATCTGCAAGCCTTCGATTCCGCTCGGAGTTGCGCCCTCTACGCTGCCGTCCGCAATTTCCACTTGCGAGACGATGAACAGCCCCGGCAGATACGCGGCATATTTCCGCAGTAGCGCCGCCAGCTCGGCGTTCGCCCCAAGCGTTACACGAGCTTCGAGGCCAGATGAGATGGTCTTCGCCGCGCGCACCGGCTCGAGCGCTTTCAGCACTTCTTCGCGGACCAGCAGCAAACGATCCCAATTCTTGGCACGCGTTTCGTCCAGCACGCGTTCCAGTTCCGCAGCGGCCGGGAACGTCGCCATGTGCACGCTGGCCGGCTCGGATGCCGCGCGCGGCAAATGCTTCCACACTTCTTCCGCTGTGAACACGGTGATCGGCGCAATCAGCCGCAACAGCGTGGCGGCGATGCGGTACACGGCGGTCTGCGCCGAACGCCGACCGCGGCTTTTCGGGGCGAACGTGTACAAGCGGTCCTTCAACACGTCGAAGTAAAACGAGCTGAGGTCCACCGTGCAGAAATCGTGCAGCGCGTGATAAACACGATGAAATTCAAAGTTGTCGTACCACTCGCGGCACTCGCGCGCGAGCGCTCCGGTGCGCCGCAGCATCCACGCGTCCATTTCCCACAGTTCGCCGTCGGCCACGGCATCGCGCGCGGGATCGAAATCGTAAAGGTTGCTGAGCGCGAAGCGAAACGTGTTGCGGATTTTCCGGTACGCTTCCGCCAGCTGCGTCATCATCGCTTCGGAAATGCGCACATCCGCCGTGTAATCCTGTGAGACGACCCAGATCCGCAGCAGGTCCGCGCCCCTCTTCGCGCAGATTTCCGCTGGATAGATAGCGTTGCCGAGCGACTTGGACATCGGCGCGCCTTTTTCATCCAGCGTCCAGCCGTGCGTCACAATTTCTCTGTAGGGCGCTCCGCCGCGCGTACCGATACCCACCAGCAACGAACTCTGGAACCATCCGCGATACTGGTCCGGTCCTTCCAAATACACGTCTGCCGGCCAACGCTGGTTGTCACGCGTCAGCACCGCCAGATGCGTCGAGCCGGATTCAAACCACACATCCAGAATGTCCGTTTCCTTGCGCCACTTCGCGTGACCGCAAGAGCATTTCGTTCCCGCCGGCAGCAGCTCCTCCGCGGTTCGCGTAAACCAAACATCTGCGCCTTCGCGTTCAAAGAACGGCAGCACGTGGCGCAGCGCCGCATGATCCTTCAACTGCAATCCACAAGCGTCGCAATAAAAAACAATCAGCGGCACTCCCCAGAAACGCTGGCGCGAAATGCACCAGTCCGGGCGCCCCGCGATCATCTCGCGCATACGTTCGCGGCCCCAAGCTGGGAGCCACTTCACTTTTTCAATTTCCTCCAGCGCGCGCGGGCGCAGCGCCGGCGCTTTGGGCGCAGCAATCGCGGCCGTCCCGGCATCCATCTGAATGAACCACTGCTCGGTAGCGCGGAAGATCACCGGATTGTGGCAGCGCCAGCAATGCGGGTAGCTATGCGTGATTTTCTTTTCCCCGACAAGCATGTCGCGCTTCTTCAGCAGGTCGATGACGATCGGATTCGCCTCGAACACGGTCTTGCCCTTGTACTCCGGCAAGCCCTCGATGAAACGTCCGTCGTCGTCCTGCGGAGCGTAGGATTCCAACCCATATTTCTGCCCAGTCCGGAAATCGTCCGCGCCGTGGCCGGGGGCGGTATGCACGATCCCGCTGCCCTGATCGAGCGTCACGTAATCGGCCAGAACGCCGGGAACCTGCATCTCGAGAAACGGATGCTGAAATAAAACTCCCTCGAATTTCGCGCCTTTCCACGTCGCGTGCACAGCATGAACTTCGATGTGCAGTTCGGTCTCCAGCGCATTCACACGTTCCTTCGCCAGCAACAATTTTCCCGCGGAGGTATCCGCCACCACGTACTCAAATTCCGGATGAAACGCCAAAGCGCGGTTCGCAGGTAGCGTCCAAGGAGTGGTCGTCCAGATCAGAGCGCTCACATCGCCATCAAGCCCCAGCTCTTTGGCTTTGTCGCCGACAACAACCGGAAACCTAACCCAGATCGAAGGGCTGCTGTGATCCTCGTATTCCACCTCAGCTTCAGCCAGCGCGGTGCGATCAAAGATGCACCAATACACGGGCTTCAGCCCGCGATACACGTAACCCTTCTCGTAGAAATCAAGGAACGCGCCAGCGATCGAAGCCTCATCGCGCGCATCCATCGTCAAATACGGCCGATCCCACTGCCCCAGAACCCCCAAGCGCTTGAATTCCACCTTATGCTTCTCGACAAATCCCGCGGCAAACTGCCGGCACATGCGGCGAAACTCGGCGGCCGGCACTTTGCTGGTCTTGCCGCCCAGTTCCTTCTCAACTTTGGTTTCGATCGGCAGTCCGTGGCAATCCCATCCCGGAATATAAGGCGCGCGAAACCCAGACATGGTCTTGGACTTCACGATCATGTCTTTCACAACCTTATTCAAGCCGGTGCCCAGATGGATTTCGCCCGTCGGATAAGGCGGCCCATCGTGCAGCACAAAGAGCGGCGCGTCCGCGCGTGATTCCAGAATGCGGTAATACAAACCTTGGGCTTCCCACGCAGCCAGCTGTTCCGGTTCGCGCTCAGGCAACTTCGCTTTCATCGGAAAATCGGTCTTGGGAAGATTTAGGGTGCTTTTCAGGTCCACAGGTTTAGCCATCTCTAGGGGTTCGGAAGCCTTTCTATCTTGCGAGATAGAGTTGCGCGCGGGGCAGCTAAAGCACCTGGCTCCATGACCCTTTTACCGAAGCACAGTTGTGAGTTGCTGCACAACGAAACTTGCAGCTCGTATGTTACAATGGTTTTTGAATGGTGTCAGCCGCGCCCGGCCAGACATCCTTTTTCTTGCGGGTGCGTCTAAGCTTACAGAGGACTGCGGCACCAAGCAGCAGGCAGCTCAAATGGCAGAATTCACAACGCCAATCAGCGACCCAGGCGGCACCAAGGGAGAACCGACCCTCGAGATCGGCCGCTACAAGTCTCCCGTCGCGGATTCCGAGCTGCGAAACTTCTTTTCCAACGTAAGGGATTTCCTGTTTGAACGCCCTGTGAATATGAAGGGCGTGAAGCCCACCGTATTTAACACCCCCGGATTCGGAGAGAGCCTGCGGGACAATCTGAGCGAGTTTTTCCGTTCCGCCCCGCGTGGGCCGGTGAATTCCGAACTACTGGTAAACTGGAATGCGGGTTTCGGCGGCTTCTGGCAGAACCTGCGCGACCTGATTTCGCCGCCGAAACTGGCGCCGCTGAAAACTACCAGTCAGGCCGTCGCTGTGCCGGAGATCTGGTCCAAGAATACGCAGTTCACGCGTGTGCAGGCGTTATCTCTCGCCGTGCACGTAACGATTCTGGTGCTGATTATTGGGCCGTTGCTGCTGGTGCTGCCTTCGCCTTCGACAACCAAAGCCAATTCGCAAGTGGACGTGATGGTCATCTCGCCGTATTCGCCCAAGCTGCCACCAGGCGCGAAGAAAGCCGGCGGTGGTGGCGGTGGCGGCGCGCATGACCCGCTGCCCGCGAGCCGCGGCAAGCTTCCAAAATTCTCTATGACGCAGTTCACTCCGCCGAAGGTCGTCACGAATCCGAACGCGCGCCTGGCGATGACTCCGACGGTTTTGGGTCCACCGGAATTGAAGCTGCCCAGTCCGAACATGAATAACTGGGGCGACCCGCTTTCGAAAGTCATCAACGATTCGAATGGGCCCGGCAGCGGCAACGGTATCGGCTCCGGCAATGGCACGGGCGTCGGCAGCGGCAGCGGCGGCGGCGTAGGACCGGGTGAAGGCGGCGGCACTGGCGGAGGCGTCTTCAACGCCGGCACCGGCGGCTACGGCTATCCCGCGTGCATTTACTGCCCACAAGCGCAATATTCCGACGAAGCTGTAAAGGCAAAATACCAGGGCACGGTAACGCTGGTCGCGATCATTACCGCGGACGGCAAAGCCACCGACATTCAGGTGCTGAAGGGTCTCGGTCTGGGCCTCGACGAAAAAGCGATCGAAGCGGTACGAACCTGGCGCTTCCGGCCGGCCGCAGGACCAAATGGCAGGCCCGCGCCGGTACGCCAGACCATCGAAGTAACTTTCCACCTCTACTGAGTTCTATTCGGCTGGAATATCTGCCGCGCACAGGCGTTTACCTTAAGGACCATCCCGCACATGAGCCTCCTCGCATCTGCTACGATGAGCGCTATGAAAATCTCCTCGAGGATTTCAATTTCCACGGTTGCCGTGCTTCTGCTCGTCGCGGGCGTGCTCGGCAAAGCTCCCCGCGCTGCCGCACAGACCGGCACGGTGCAGTTTGTCGCGCGCGTCACCCCCTCAGCGGGCGAAGACGAACCGGTGCGCACTCTACCCTTCTATCTGCTCAGCAAAAGCTACGCGGATATTCAGAAGGAAGCCGAAGCCACCTCTCCCGTCCCAAGCCAGGATAAATTCATAGACTCGCTGGACGTTTCCAAGGAACTGAAAGCCTGGATGAAGTCGAACCATCGCGTAAACCTCTCTGGTGAAGACTTCGTCAAAATGGTCAAAGCGGACGACATTATGAACGTGCCGGAGTTCTTCACCGCGTATACTGAGCGAAACGTCGGCGACCGCACCGCAGGTTTCCCCACTCCTAAATACAAGCTCGAAGACCGAGCCAAGGATCCGGCGAAGTACGACCGCCTTGTGACCCAATATCACGACGCCATCCGCACTTTCATCATCGCCGATCCCGACAGCAAGGACGGCTTGGACTTGGGCCTGGAAGAGGTAAATCCCGGCCACAAGTGGGACATGCTGAAGGCCAAAAACCTGTCCGATTTGAGCCGCGAAACGGCGGACCTGGCGCGCGGAAAATATCTGGTGGCTCGAGTTGAAACGGACATGCAAGGCCAGGGCGCGCTGCGCGGAATTCCTCCCGGCAATTACTGGCTCGGCACGCTGAATATCGAAGCTGTCGCAGGAGACGCGCGCGAGCGCTGGGACGTGCCCGTGACGGTCCGCGCGGGCCAGCCCAGTTACCTCACGCTGACCAACATCAATTCTGTGAAGTCCCCTCGCACTTCGGCGCCATAGCGCCATGCGTTCATGACAGAGGCTGTTGGCATCGCGCGATGGATTCGCGACCTGGCTGGCTCGGACGAGCGCTTGAAGATCGAGTCCGCCATGAGGCTTTATCTCGCTGGCGTCAGTCTGTGCACGCCACTACTCAGCCGCTGGGTGTCCGATCCGGAATTCCGCGAACTGACTTTGCCCGGCAAGCTGGCCGGTGAGATTCACGCTCGCTCCCAGCCTTCGGCCATCGTGGTGGGAATTGCCGTGCAGCCGGATACTTTCGAGCAGATTCGCACGTCGAATAATTCTCCGCGGCTGGCAGACGTGCCCGCTGATCAGGACGCACAGGAATTCGAGCTGCACCTCGACGCCTCCATCGAATTCGATATTCTCACAACGCGCGAGCCTGGCGGCCCCGGCGCCATTTCGCGCTATCTGCAAAAGTTCGGCGAAGGCATTCAGCAGATCGAAATTTACGTCCGCGACGTGGATCGTGCGACGGAAATTCTGCGCGCGCGATTCGCGCTGCCGCCTCTTTATCCCGCCACGCGCGCGGGAGCCGACGGAACGCGTGTGAATTTCTTCCTGGCCACTGCTCCCGATGCAAAGAAAGTCCTTATCGAACTCGTGGAAGCCGCGCGCTAGCGCCGGTGCGATTGCCGCCGCGAGCGTAAGCCGCCGAATGAACCCCTCGTATCTATTCACGCGATGGCTTCGTGTAACCTCGCGTTCATTCGAGCGTGCTACAATGCGTCGATGCTCTGAACGAAAATTTATTCCACGTACAGTTCATCTGAGGAGCAGCTCCATGCCATTTGTAAATGAGATCGAAGAGACTCAGGCAGACCCGCGCCTGCGCGAGATTTACGGTAAAATCGAAAAGAATTTGGGGTTTCTGCCGCACTACTTCAAGACCCTGGGCGCTAAACCCGCCGTAATCGAAGCGCAATTACAAATGAGCGAAGCGGTCATGGCCGACGGCGCTCTTCCCATGATCGTGAAAGAACAGATCGGGTTGGTGGTGAGCGGGATTAACTCCTCCACCTACTGCGTGATGTTTCATATGGAGCTGCTGCGTCGCTTCGGAGTGGACAAGGCCCTGGCACGAAAACTGACCGCGGATTACGAAAATGCGGCCGTGGATTCCAACGTGAAAGCGCTCTTGCGCTTCGCGGATAAATTGACGCGCCATCCCGATGACATCGAAGAGTCCGATACCGACACTCTGAAGAAAGCCGGGTGGGACGATGCCGCGGTGCGTGAAACAGTTCTAACCGTAGCTTATTTTAATTACATCAACCGCGTTTCGCTGGGATTGGGTCTCGTCACTGATTTCTGAGCGCCACGAACCACGGTAACCGGCCGTGGCTATTCCCCGCTCTGCTCGATTAACTTGGCGACCAGCGCCGTCCACCCCGTCTGGTGGCTCGCGCCTAACCCCGCGCCATTATCGCCATTGAAGTACTCGTAAAACAAAATCAGGTCGCGCCAGTAGGGATCATCCTGAAAAAGCGCAATGTCTCCGTACACTGCGCGGTGCCCATCCTTCCGCAAAAAGATATGCGAGAGCCGCCGCGAAACTTCGCGCCCCACATCCCAGAGCGTCATTTGCCGGCCCGAGCCCATGGGACATTCCACTTTGAAGCCATCGCCGAAGTAGTAGTGCACACGCTGCAACGATTCGATCAACAGGAAATTCAACGGAAACCACACCGGCCCGCGCCAATTGGAATTGCCTCCAAACAGATCCCCGGTGGATTCCGCAGGCTCGTAATCCACCGCCTGCGAAAGGCCGTTCACATGCAGCACGAACGGATGATCTTTATGGTATTTCGAAAGCGCTCGCACGCCGTGCGGCGACAAAAATTCATTTTCATCCAGCACATATTTGTAAATCCGTTCCAGCTTTTTGCGATTGGCGATACTGAGCATCAGGCGCGCGCCTTTGTCGGTGCGCTCGGTCATATCCACGTGCTCCGCAACGTCCGGGTTGTGCGCCAAGAACCAATCCATGCGCTTGCGAAAACTCGGTAGCCGCGCCAGATCCTCCGGCTCGAAAACCTCCACCGCAAAAAGCGGAATCAGTCCTACCATCGAGCGAACTTTCATCGGCAAATGGGCGGTGTTTCCCAGATGCAGCACGTCGTAATAAAAGCCGTCATCCTCGTCCCATAGGCCGATTCCCGTGCCGCCGATATCGTTCATGGCCTGCGCGATGTACACAAAGTGCTCAAAGAATTTGCTGGCTACGTCCTCGTACGCGGGATCATCGTGCGCCAGTTCCATGGACATCGCCAGCATGTCCAGGCAAAACATGGCCATCCAACTCGTCCCGTCGGACTGCTCGATAAAATTTCCCGGTCCCAGTGGCGAGGAACGATCGAACACGCCGATGTTATCCAATCCCAAAAAGCCGCCCTCAAATACGTTCTTCCCTTCGGGGTCCTTGCGATTCACCCACCAGGTGAAATTCAGCAGCAGTTTGTGAAACATCCGCACCAGAAAGTTGCGATCCTGTTTCCCTTCCACGCGCCCTGCGATTTTATAAACGCGCCAAGTAGCCCAGGCCAACACCGGCGGATTCACGTCGGAAAAATTCCATTCGTAAGCGGGCACTTGCCCGCTGGGATTCATATACCACTCGCGATGGAACAGAATCAGCTGCTCCTTTGCGAATTCCGGATCAATCAGCGCCATCGAGACGCAGTGAAACGCTAGATCCCACGACGCGTACCACGGGTATTCCCACGTGTCCGGCATGGAAATCACGTCGGAATTGTAGAGGTGCGTCCAGTCGTGATTCCGGCCGTTCATCCGGTTGCCGTCGGGTTTCGGCTGCGTCGAATCGCCTTCCAGCCAGCGGCGCACGTCGTAGTGATAGCTTTGCTTGCACCACAGCAGGCCGGCAAAAGCCTGTCGTTGCACGCGTCGCGCATCTTCGCTTAGTTTTGCGTCAATGCGCTTCTCGTAGAATTCATCCGCCTCTTTTTTGCGCTGGTCGAAGGTTGCATCGAACGCGGGGCCAAAGAGCTCGCTCGCCGGCTTACGATTCTCCGCGACG
>Ga0187883_10002677_pt1 | contig 10681 bp, 10 predicted proteins | sample June2016WEW_20_1_2_FD_132966 | JGI IMG/M metagenome (GOLD analysis project Ga0187883, IMG submission 132966) | Peatland microbial communities from SPRUCE experiment site at the Marcell Experimental Forest, Minnesota, USA - June2016WEW_20_10 | ecosystem: Environmental > Terrestrial > Soil >...
GGCATCGGCCTCGCCGTTCTCTTGACGTTCTCGCGGACTATACCCAGGATCAACGCGCAACTGGGCCCCAGTCCGGAGATGATCGTCATCGATGCCAAGGCGGCCGGGCATCCCTTTCCCCATTCTTGGGAGCAGATGTTTGGTTCGGGGCGCGCGATACTGACCCTGCGTGACAGCTATCGGAGTGACTTACGTGCGGTTGAGCAAATCACCGGCTTCAAGTACGTGCGCTTCCACGGCATTTTCGACGATGAAGTTGGTGTCTATGACGAAGATGGCCAAGGACACTCCGTCTATAACTTCTCCTACATTGACCAGATCTACGATGGTTTGCTCGCGAACGGCGTGCGCCCTTTTGTCGAGATCAGCTTTATGCCCAACCACCTGGCAGCCAGAAACATCCTTCACAGCTTCTGGTACAAACCTAATATTTCCCCGCCAAAAGATTGGAGCCACTGGGACGGCCTGATCTCGGCCTTCACTCAGCATCTGGTCGATCGCTACGGCATCGATGAGGTTGCGCAATGGTATTTCGAAGTATGGAATGAGCCCAACCTCGACTTTTGGGCTGGGGAGCCAAAGCAGGCCAGCTACTGGCAGCTGTACGACCACACCGCGCTCGCCATCAAATCGACCAGTCCGCGATTGCGAGTCGGTGGTCCCGCGACCGCGCAAGCCGCGTGGGTCGACGCCTTCATCCGCCATTGTGCGGAGAGAAAAATCCCGGCGGACTTCGCCTCAACCCATGTCTATGGCAATGATCTCGCACAAGACATTTTCGGCTCGCCAGCAGACATTTCTCGCGATCAGATGGTCTGCCGCGCGGTGAAGAAAGTTCACAACCAGATCACAACTTCGAGCATGCCGAATCTACCGCTGATCTGGAGCGAGTTCAACGCCAGCTACAAGACGGAACCTGAAGTTACAGATTCCATCTACATGGGTCCCTGGCTAGCCGACACGATACGCCAGTGCGATGGCTTGGTGGATATCATGTCTTACTGGACGTTTTCGGATGTGTTCGAAGAGCAGGGTGTGGTGAAAACGCCGTTCTATGGCGGCTATGGACTGATTGCCGAGGATGGCATTCCAAAGCCGGCCTTCAACGCCTTCAAACTGCTGCACCGGCTCGGAGATGAGCGGATCAAGCTCGATTCTGATTTCGCGCTGCTCACGCGCAGGCAGGACGGTACCTTAGTGCTGGCGCTGTGGAACTACGCTTCGCCAGGGCAGATCGGTTCTCCGAGAACGGTCACGGTGCAACTGAAAGGCACGAATGCGAGGCAAGCCTTGATCGCCCGCGTGGACCGCGATCATGGAGATTTTCACTCCGCCTACGAAAAGATGGGCGCTCCGCATTATCCCACCCAGACACAGATCCAGGAACTGCGTAAGGCTGCAGACCTTCCAGCGCCGGAAGCCCGCCCAATACAGAATGGCGAACTGACCTTGACTCTGCCTGGGCAGGGCCTGGCAGTCGTTGAGTTGCAGTAGCAGAACGTCGTTGTCAAACTGTCAAACGGTCAAAGTCAAACGGTCAAACTTGATCACGCCGGAACTACTGTGTCAGTGGGCCTCTCTCGAAATTGGCGGCTGGTATTTCTTGAAGCCAGCGCGAGCCATGCCGCGCTGCGCCTCTGGGTTTTTCATGAAGGTATCCCAAACGAAACCAGTGCGGGCATTTTCTGCCATGAGCATGGTGATTCCCACGTCAATCCCAACCACGTCCCGGTCATACCAATTCTTGAGCGGATTGAATGCATTTACAAATCCATACTGGCTCCATGCCCCTCCATAATGATCCTTGATGTTCCGGAGGACACGCATTACGGGCTGTGGAAGAAATGGCAGGGAACCTGACGACGCACTGGGGACAACCGTTCCATCAACCGGCCCCATCGCGGGCGGACCTCCCCAAATCACGTAGCCCTTGTCCGAATCGGAAGCGGTAATACCCCAGAGATCATCGCTGTAATCGGGAAACTGCTTGGCAAGATCTGTGCAGAATAGGCGGTGGGCGTCTGTAGCCAATCTCGAGTTCTGGAAATAGTCGGCGTATTTGTCGCGTTTATCGCGGAAATCAAACCAAGCCTGGGAGTACTGATGCACAAACAAAGGGGCGAACGAACCGATATAACGAACGCCATCATATTCAAAGATGGTCCGTTTCCAGGCGTCCCAGGCTGCTACCGGCAAGGGATGGGAAAGTGAACCCAATCCCAGGAGATACATCATCATCATCTCGCTGTAGTAATCCCAACGATAGGGGAGAAAGCCGATTTCGGGCGTCCACCCATGCGGCAATAGCGAGGTGTCCTCCGACAACCAAGTCCAATCGACCCGGTTGAATATCTCGTAGGCCAAAAAACTGATTTCGGAATGCTCCTGGAAGTGTTGCTGACAGGTGAGGACTCCGCAAAGCAGAATAGCCGTGTCGACGGAAGAGACTTCGGAATCCCACGTTCGTTCGCCGGTGTTGAGGTCGGCAAAGTGGTAGAAGAATCCTCGATGAGTGGGCATCTTCTTCGCGAGGAAGCGCAGAGTGACAAAAACTCGCTCCCGCGCATCGGCAAACGAAACGAATCCGCGTTTTTCTCCGATACAAAGAGCGGTCAGCCCAAACCCCGTTGCCGCAATACTGGCGACTGCGGTGGTGTCATTCGTCCGCACATTGCATCGATCCTTTATCAACCCAGTTTGCGGGCTAGCTTGTTCCCAAAAGTACTGAAAATTTACCTTCTCTAGTTCCTCGAGGAACTGATCATCGCCTTGCGAAAGAGAGCTTGGGGCCGGGGCAGGTTGTGGACGATTGCGCTGTTTTTCGGCTACCGCCAGCGGGGGAAACAACTTTGATATATCGCACAATCCCCACATGCTCACGCCCGCGATCCGTAACAGCAGGTCTCGTCGCGTAAGGCGGTTCGTGCCAAGGCCGATCTTTTCGTTCTCGCCCATCCGTTTAATTCTAGATGTTCCGCATTCGGGTGTGAAATGCGGGTCTGAGGGGGAATTTCCGAGGGAGAATTGAGGACGTTGCCGGCTGACCCAGCAACCCTGCATATAGAAGAGCGCGTCGTTAGAATGAGAATGTTAGCCGAGGGTCACGCCATGAGTTCCAGAGGCATGAGGACCAGAAACATGAGTACCAGAAAGAAGATTGCGATTTGGGCAATTCCAGCTCTCGCGATTTTGGCAACGGTCTTGACCATTGTCCTCCTACACTGGCGGCAGCCGATCATTCTGAGGGGCGCGGTCTTGAAACAGGACAGCGACCCAAAGAAACAGTTGCCCATTGCCGATGTTGAGATCACCGCGATCAATGATTTAGGGAGCGGGAACTCCAGGTCTGATGCCTCAGGTTTCTTCAGGATCACTCTGCCCAAGGGACTCCGACGGCGGCAACCAGTCACTCTCCGATTCCGTCACAACGATTACCAACCGCTGGAATCGGACGACTTTGTTGGCGACAAGATTTACATCGCTCGTATGCTGCCAATCCGGCAGCAAACGAACGCGGGACCTCATCATCCCGAGGTAGCGGTCTCAAATGCTCGGGTAAGGTATTCGGTGAAGGCTACAACCGAGGCGGATGTGGGAAGCGCAGTGAAGACGTTCGAGGTCGCCAACACGGGGAACCAACCCTGCGACAATCGGACTCCGTGTTCGTCCGACGGCAAGTGGAAGGCAGCGATCGGCTCCATATCCCTCGACGCTGGGGAGAGGAATCAGTTCCGAAACGCAAGAGTCTCTTGCATCGCAGGCCCCTGCCCTTTCGCAAAGATCGAGCTTGCAGATCTTTCGGGGGACGGACGCTACTTTAACGTGTCAGTTCGCAATTGGTCGGACACGGCCACTTTCTTGTTGGAGGCCGAGGTTGTTCACCCCATGGTCAGCGACATAGTGCGGGATTCTTATCCGGTGATTTTTGGGCGAGCCTTGAATTTCAGCCTGCCGCCTGCGGCGGAGGGTCCGAGCATCGAAGCGGAGCTCGATGGAGTAGCCATTGTCTTTCCCCTTGGACCAAATCTTTTCTTGCGATGGGCGGATTGTCACGTCGGAGTGGACAAGGACCAATCCACAACCTATCGCTGCGAACTAAAGCCCGGGTACCAGTTCCGGTAAGGCGGGCGTTGGCAAGGTGCGCGCAGAAAGACATAAATTATGAGCGGTTCGTCGTATCCCTGAACTGCGCACAGAAAAATCTCCGATCACTCGCCAACAACCAGCGGTGTCTATTGATAGTTGATGAGGACATCCGAAGTTTAATAGGAGGCTACCGTATCCAGGTAGCGTTCTCGGCCACCGACCTCGTTCCTTACATGGTTTCATGCACTGCCTTGGGATTTGTGGTCGTCGTGATGCCTCCCCCCGTTGCGCAACCCGTTGGAAGCGCCGTAGCGAACGGTTCGGAGGATGGCTTTTGAGTTGCTCGTAACCCGTTGACTGATTCCGGCTGACTTCCCTGAAGAGGACTTCTGGCCCGGAACCAATTCCCGGTTTGCGTGGCATCCAATTCTCAATGAGCGCTGGTCCGGGGAGAGGAGATCGACGCTCGGAGCGATCTGTTTTCTTTGGGTGTCGTGCTTTACGAAGGGGCGACCGGCCAACGGCCGTTCGTTGGCAAGAATCATGTGCTGCTGATGAATGCCATCCTAAATGCCGAGCCGATTGCGCCCAACCGCGTGAATCCGGAGCTACCCCCCGCCTTGGACACAATCATCGCAAAGGCACTGGAAAAAGACCGTGAGCAGCGCTACCAGCATGCCTCGGATGTTCGCACGGACTTGCAACGGCTGAAACAATAGTTGGCGAAAAATTCGGTTACACTCAACATCCCCCACCCAAATCGCGGCGGGGGCGAACAGACGGCGCAAGCTTGTGCTAACGCCTGTGTCTGTTGAAAAACCCTGGCTCGGCAGCGTGCTTTTCTCTTATTGTCTGTCTGGTTATTCGCTTATTCGTTTCTTGACGCCACGTTCATGCAGTTGCGAAGTCCGGATTCGGCCTACCGCTGAGGAACCGCACCAGCCGTTTGAGGTTTTGTACCGTGGCCGCCAAGTAGAACTGTTCCCGTACAAACCGCATCCGGCGCAGCCTCAGTCGGCGTAGTCCGATGTAATTCTTCAGTTCTGCGAAGAGTGCTTCCACTTTCCGCCGAGCCCGTTGCGAGATCGCGAACCCTGGTGTCTTGGCCAGAGCGTGGGCACGCTGCCGCGCTGGCTCGCAGGTGTGGATGGCAAGAGTCCGATACTTACCTCGCGTGCAGCGGCTTTTTTGCGAGCAGTCGCGACAGCGCTTCGCCGTCGAATAATAAAGATGAGTGCGGTTGAGCGGATTGATTCCGACGTATTTCAGGGGCTTGCCTTCCGGGCAGATATAGCAGTTCTCCTCAGGCACGTAGGTGAACTGGTCGATGCTGTAAAGGTCGCTCGGCCCATTGGGATTTTCTTTGACCCGGATGTAAGCCGCAATGCCGCGCTCATCGAGCCATTGCAGCATCTCGCCGTTGCCGTAGGTGGTATCTGCCGCCAGCGTCTGTGGCAGGGAGCCGTAACGCTCACGATATCGTTCGATCATGTCTCGGGCCGCCACACTCTCCTGACTCAATCGCGCCGGCGTAGCTTGTACCCCCACGATGACGCAGCTGGCATTGTCGACCAGATAGTTGTCGTAATACCGAGCCGCGCCGGACCGCCTTTGGTCGCATAGGTGGAATCCGGATCCGTGGTCGAGACCTTGTCTTGCGGTGGAACCGGAGGTTCGACCGGATTCTCCCGCTCCAACTCGGCTACATACTCGCGCACCGTGTGGTTCACCTTAGCTACCTCCGCCAGTTGCTCGAGGGGAACGCGGCGGTGATGATCGGCATTGGCCTGGATGAAACTGCCGTCCACCTACATATGCTCGCCCTTCACCAGTCCAGCCTCGACGCAACGGGCCACGACCTCCTCAAACAGCTCCTGAAACAGCTTCGACTCCTGAAACCGGCCGTGCCGGTTCTTGGAAAACGTCGAGTGATGCGGAATCTCCTGGTCGAAGCCGGGTCCGGTGAACCAACGCCATGCCAGATGCATGCGCAGCACTTCCACTAGTTTCCTTTCACTCGTGACGCCGTAGAGATAGCCGACCAGCAACATGCGCAACAGCAGTTCTGGGTCGATGGATGGCCTTCCTGTGTCGCTATAGGAAGCCTTCAACTTCGCTCGAACAAAGTCGAAGCTAACGTGGCGATCGATCAGGCGAGCAGGTGATTTTCAGGAATCTGATCTTCCAGGCGGAAGTAGTAGAACAGCGACTCCGAGCGGGAGTGATGTCCCATCATGAGCAGCAGGCCTCCGAGCATGGCGATGATTAACAGCATCACGAACTCTGGCCTGCTTATAACCTGAACCTCGCCCCGCGACAAGCATCAACTGAGGGACTTTTTCAACAGACACGCCTGATAGCGTCAGTTGACAATTTTGTGCAAGCAGGTCAGGCATGGAAGATCGCCACGCTGCTACTGCAGCTTCGCATACTCCGCCTTGGCTTCTTTCAGGATGGGGATATCGGGGTCGGCGTCTTTCCAGAGGGCGAGGAAGTCCTTGTAGGCGGTACGGGCCTTGTCCTTTTCATCCGCTAGTACGTAGGCGCGTCCAAGTTGCAGACGCGCCAGTGCGCCTACGGGATTGACCATGATCCCGCGATGGTCGAGAATTTTCTGGAACTCGGCGGCGGCTTCGTTGCCCTGATGCGCTGCTAGATAGGCTTCGCCGCGCACGTAGACGGGACACAGCTCGCCCGGGGAACCCAACTCATACGGCGCCACGGGTTGAAGGGCCTCGATGGCCTTTGAGGAATCGTTGCGGCTCAGCGCGAGTTGGGCGCGAATCGTTGGCAGGTAGTTAAATTGGACGAGAGTATGCTCCGGGTCTCGCTTGCCCAAATCATCGGCCAGCATCTGCGCCCGTACCGCGTCGCCTGCGAAGGCCAGTGCTAGAGTCGCCCTAAACTGCACGTTCCGGTTGTTCGAAAGACCGAGCGCCGCCGCGGCCCACTGCCGGGCTTCGACCGCATTACCGAAGAGGGCTTCCCGCAGGGCCGCGGCGGCTTCGTCGTTCGCTGCCACCTCCTTTTCTTCCGCCCGCTCGGCCGAAGCCGCTGCCCGGCGCGAAAACTCCCGGGCCTTTTCCATCTGGCCGGAGTAGGCGACCGTATTGGCTTCAGAAGCCAGAAAGAGGTCTTCCACTCCCGGCTTTCCCGCAGCCCAAGCCAGTTGCTGCGCCATCCCGACCGCATCATTCCGCAAGAAGGCAAGCTGGTACATAGAGAGGTGTAGGTAAGGAGAATCAAACTTTTTTGCCTGCGCCTCTTCGGCTGCGGACCGGGCCTCCTCCAGACGATTCAGAGCGAGATAGCAAAAGACGAGTGCGCTATAACCAAGAGCGTTCGGAGCGAGGCGGAGGCTCTCACGGGCTTCCGCAAGGGCTTTGTCATGTTGCCCGAAAAAAAAGTAGATGGTGAACAAATGGATTCGCGGTATCCAATCTCGCGGATAGGTCTGCGCCCAGACTTCATAGACCCGGCGTGCCTTTTCCATATTCCCGGTAACAATCTCATCGTAAAGAGCCTCGATGTCCAACTTCTCCAGTTCACTCACCCGTTCGCGCAACTCGTACGCCTTCCGCATGCTCTCGGTCCCCAAAGTAAGCTCGGCGAGATTCCTATAGCTCGTCCCGAGCCGGGCATAGGCCATGGCGAAATTCGGGTCGAGGCGGATGGCTCGCTGGAAGAAGGGCACGGCGGCGGACCAGTCGCTTCCCGCCGTTGCCTTCCGTCCCAGGGTGTAAGCCTGAAGAGCTTCAAGCGAAGGCGTAGTGGCCTGCTCAAGCGGCGTGTCGAACTTCTGGACCGTGTTGAGCGTCTCACCCAGCTTGGCGCGCAGCTTCGCGGCCGCATCACTCAGCGCTTTCAGGACGCGTTCTTTGCCGTCTGCCGTTGCCTGCTCCTCAGCCAGGGCATCGCCGGTGCGGCAGTTCACGGCCTTGAGGCCCAGAACATATTGGCTTCCCAGGCTTGCAATCGAGCCGTCAAGGACCGCAGCGCTCTGGGTCCGCTGGCAAAGCTCCCGGGCAATCTCAGGTGTGAGCCGCGCATCTGCTGGCTGCCCCATCAGGCGCAACGTCTGCTGCAGCCGCTGATCCGAGATCAGACTTAGAAAGGGTGATTGTTCTAATTGCACCGCCAACCCCTGACGCAGCGTGCCGTCAAACACCGTGTCGCCAGTCGTGTTCGTGAAGTCACCGAGGACGATGGTGTCCTTGTTGGTGATTTTTGGCGTGCGGTGAAAATAGAAGGAAATAGCGACTGCCAACGCTAACACGACGGCGGGAAAAATCAGCTTCCAACGTAATCTGATAGCAGTTGCGGCTGCGGCCTTCGCGCTTACCGTTACCTGCGCGGAATCCGTGTCCCGCTGCGGGCCGGTCCCCATCTCGGGAGCGTCCAACTGACCCTCGACCGGCGCAATGAAGCGGTAACCATGGCGATGAAGCGTTTCGATGAACCGGGGATTTTCCGCTTGATCTCCGAGCGCCTCGCGCAGCCGGTTGATGGCTGTGTTGACTCCAGCGTCGAAATCTACAAAAGTGTCGGATGACCACAGCCTTTTGGCGGAGCTCTTCGCGCGGCACTGCTTCCCCCGGGCGCTCCAGCAACATGGCCAGTACTGCAAATGGCTGGCCGTGGAGTTTGATTCGCACCCCGCTCTTGCGGAGTTCGCGAGTGCCGAGGTTTGCCTCGAAGGTTCCAAATCGCACAATCCGGGACCGCTCCGGGGATTCTGTTGCCATAGCCACAGCTTTCGTGCCGCAAAGTGTATCACCGGACCGTGGCAAGGGGAGATTCAGCCTTGCCAGAGATTTAGCCAACCATTTTGTCCTCAATTGGTTACAAATCAAGAAACGTTTGAGTTTGCGTCTATTGAGGTACGTGCTGCAATCCGGGATTCTCCCGGTCGTTCGCTGGCCAGACCGCCAAAAAAGGCCAACGACAAAAGGAGAATGCGATGAAAAAAGTTCAAGGATTGGCAGTCAGCAAGATTTTGTTTGCAGCCCTAAGCATCAGCGTCATCGTCGTGGGGATCGCACAGGCCCAGCAGGGCATTCCAATCTTCACTGGAAAGTTCACGCTAACCAATCAAATCCAGTGGGGCAAGACCGTCCTTCAGCCTGGCAACTACACCATCGCCATCGTGTCTGGCGTCGACGCGACGTTCGCAACGGTCAGAGACGGCAAAGGCCGCGCTGTCGCCTGCTTCATGAGCGGGTTCGACAGCGGGGAGACAAGTGCCTGGAACGCGTTGCTCCTCAAAGAAAAGGGTGGACAACTCCGCGTGTATTCTCTGGCACTCGCCAGTCTGGGAAGGGTGCTGGTCTATGACCCGATCTTGGCGCGGGAAGCGGTTCTGGAGGCGCGCGTGCCCCAGACGGTGCCGCTGATGTTGGCTAAGAGATAGGCGTGGCGACGGAAAAACAGATGGGGAGGCTGCCCCGCGAACGACCGAAGAGAGCGACAAAACGGTGGAGACGAATGTCCTCAGCCTTGTAGACCACGCCCATCCCACCGCCACCGAGCTTCTCGACAATGCGGTAGTGCGAGATGGTTTGGGCCGCTCATTGGCGCGACGCCATGTTATGCGGGACACTAGGGCAAGTCAACGAGAACTAACGAGTTGAAGAGGGTTCAGATCGGTAGTTGGCGAAAAATCGCGATAACGCTCATTGACGGGTCAATGAGCGCTAACGCCTGATAGCGACAATTGCCGCGCTCCCACCTTCCGCGTGACGCAAAAGAAAGCCGCCCAAACATCGGGCGGCCGTTGTGTTTGTTCCGGATTACTAGGTCACAGCTCGCCCCGCTGTTAGAACGTGTCCCAAAACGTGGTGCACTGGTGACCACTGGCAAAGTTGGACTCGACCACCGGCGTCGGTGGTATGAACGATTGAAACTCGTCGGTTGACGTGCTGTAAGGAGACCAGACCGGCTCACCAGAGGAGTTCGGGTCTCCCGTCTTCGCGAACTGCGTCCAATAGCTGACCATCGCATTGGAGAGCCGCACTTGTTTGGGCAAAAGTGGCGCCGCCGGGATTCCGAAAAAATTGACGCCCTTGAATAGGTATTGAAGCTCTGAAGTATGATAGGCGCCCAACGGAAACGTTAACAACCCGCCAAACGCGGATTGCGGCGGGGGCGCGTTCTCATCATTGAACTCATACGCATAGGTCGTCACAAATTTCGACAGTAACTGATCCGCATTACGCGCCGGACAGCTGAAGATTCCGTCGGTACCTGAGGCGCCCAATGCCTCACCGCCAAACGAGTAACTGGCAAATGGGTACAAGGCGAGGACGTCCGGCTCCAGGCCTCCCCACAGAGCATTGACAGCAGCATCGTACTCCGCCGAAGTCAGTATCGGATGCCCAACGAAGTCGTACTCGTCAGCCACAAACAACCTATATTCATCGTGATTGGTGCCCGAAATCACCGGCACTTGATTGAATTCGCCGGTGGCAAATGCCGCGCTGATCGGCTGTGTAAGTAGGGTTCCATCCACGAACGGATACACGGGGCTCGCCTCTCCTGCGATCATTGTCGAGGCGGGCACGGCACGCAGGCACGAAGCCTTCTGGCTGGCGCAGCC
>Ga0187883_10002684_pt1 | contig 10666 bp, 8 predicted proteins | sample June2016WEW_20_1_2_FD_132966 | JGI IMG/M metagenome (GOLD analysis project Ga0187883, IMG submission 132966) | Peatland microbial communities from SPRUCE experiment site at the Marcell Experimental Forest, Minnesota, USA - June2016WEW_20_10 | ecosystem: Environmental > Terrestrial > Soil >...
CGCCCATACCGCACCTCTACTTCCCATGTGCCATTCGCACATGCGATCTTTGCATTCAGCTATGGAGAAGTATCGGTCCTGAAATTAAACCGCGAAAGATGGGTTCACCGGACGCGTACAAAGCACTGCGGGCTCCGGGCGACAGACGGCTCCGCCTTCGGACTCCGGGATCAAGCGACTTTCAACGGTTTTCGATATTCCTTGGTGAGCATTTTGTTGGCTTCCGCGTCGCCAACAAACTGTTCCTTGTCTCGATCCCAATGCAACTTCCGTCCCAGTCTGTAAGAGATGTTTGCGAGAATGCAGGCGCTGGTTCCCCGGTGGGTGGTCTCGATATCCGAGTTGGGTTTCTGATGTGACCGAATGCACTCGAGGAAGTTCTCCACGTGCGGCTGATGTTGAGGTGTGCCGTCGCCCGTAGTCAGTGTAGTGGGACCAAACGTTTCCCAGCCGTCGTGCACCAGATCCATCGGTCAAATCGTGTAGCCCTCGCGATTCACAAACAGCGTTCCTTCCGTACCGTAGAACTCCATGCCATACTGGTGATTATCTGGACCGCGTCCGGCACGATTGTAAAACTTAACCAGGAAGCCATTCTCATTTACGCGGGTGCCGGGATATTCGTAAGCCGCCTCAATCGTATCGGGAATCTCAAAAACTCCGGAAGAAATAAGCTGCCGCCGGAAGCGACCACCGTCCGCGGGGCGTCGACGTCGAGTCCCCAATGAACGATATCGATCAAGTGAGGCGCCCAGTTCGTTAGCTCGCCGCCTCCTGTCTCCCAGAAGCCGCCCCATCCCATATGGTGATTGCGGTTGTAATGGTGATAGGGCGCCGGACCCAGCCACGTGTCCCAGTCGAGACCCTCCGGCGGGTCGGTATCGGGATAAGGCGTTTGCATCCGAGGTTCCACGCAAAGTCCAGGTATCGGCCTCGGTCACTCGGCCAATCCTCCCGCTGCGAAGGAGTTCTGTGACTTTCTTGAAATGCTCACCTGGGCGCTGCTGAGTGCCGCACTGAACCACCCGGTTGTTTTTGTTGGCCGCCTCCGCCATTCTTCGACTGCATTGACTTGGTAGTGGGTCACTTTCTTCGCAAGGTGTGAATCCTTACGAGAGCGGCAGGAGCAAATGGAGGAAGACGTCAGGAGGGCTTGGAAGGCCGACCCGATCTTGAACCGTACAATTTCCGTACATTCCGAAATCGCTTCTCGTAGGCAATTGAAAGCCCACGAGTAATCTGGTGGAGGCGGGGGGAGTCGAACCCCCGTCCGAAGAGCCGAACGGTCAGGAGACTACATGCTTGTCTCGTTCGCTTACCGCATTCGCCGACGGCCCTAAGGAACGGGCAACAACGAACCACCGGCTAGCCTCAATTCCGCCGTAGCGGATCTTGCCCGAAGCCCCGAGGCGGTGGACCCCGAACCAGCCCGCCAATCGACGCCTCTTTCCCTTATGCGGGCCTGAGGGAGGAGACGGCTACCTAATTAATTAGGCAGCATAGGCATACTGCGTGTTGGCAGTTGTCTTTGTCCCACGCCGATCACGGGTGGTGTGGACCCCCGGCATGCCTCCTAAGCGCAAGGACTCCCGTCGAAACCGTGACGCCCCCGCTCTTTTGATTAGAGTATATCTCTGGGTCCTGGGTTGTCAAATTGCTTAAAGGGCGGCGTAGGGGTAGCATTTGCCCTACCCTCGTCGCGGCCAGCAAAAATGCGGGGACGGCAAGCCGTTCCCCTACGGCGAGGCAGCTATCGACGGAGTGTGGAGTCGGGTGCCGACAAAGGCGTTGCGTCGACAAGACACGTTGCACGATAATACGAGGGCGATTGATTTTGACGAGGTTTGATCCTGGCAGCCGGCGACACTAACTCGCTCGTATTGCAGATTCGTGAGATGCGCGAGCTTCTTGGCGAGAAGCTTCGCGCCCAAGCTATGGAATTACAAAGGCTTGAAGAGCGGTTGGAGGAGTTACGCGCCGAGCACAACCAGCTGAAGGCGGAGGCCCGGGACCAATTCGAGGCCCTCGGGAATCTTGAGCCCTCCTCCCCGTCAACGCCACTCGATGAAGTTCTGGCTGCCGCGCGAAGCCTCCTGGCTGCGGCTTCTCCCAGGCAGTTGTTCAACCTCATGGCCGAAGAGAGTCACCGCCTGGGAGTCCGCGCGATGGTGTTTGAGGTTCGAGGCGAAGCGGCCTGGGCCGCGGCGGGGCACGGCTTCGGGACTGACGTGAATGAGCAAGCCTTGCGCTCCCTGGTCGTCCCGCTCAGTGTGGAAACTCCTTTTCGTGAGGTTTTTAGCCTCGGCGTCGATGTCAGCGGGACACCTGAGGTTTTAAGCAAGAACCCAAACGTTTTAAGCCGCCTCAGGCCGGATTCGCTTGACTCCATCCTGCTTCTGCCGATTCGTGCAGGAGGAGCTGTGGCGGCGATTTTCTACGCGGATTCGGGCGGGTGTGGGGCGCTGCCCGAAGACGCTCTTAAGCTGCTTGCAGAATTCGCGGGCACACAACTTGATCGATTGATGGCGCTCGGGGGCAGGGCGAGGGCGGCAACGGATTGCACTGGTCCTTCCGTGTGAAGATCCTATCCACATTCTTGGCTGTAATCTGCTGGGCGCTCGTCCCAGCTCACAGTTCCGCAGCAGACCGCGCGCCGGCGGAGCCTGTCCCGGCATCGCTTCGCGAGTTGGCGGCCCGGGCGGCGAAGCCCGCAGCGTGGCCTGAGTTGCGTGCCTACGCGGAATCGCGGAAGGCGCCTGAACAAAGGGATTTGGCATACTTCGCGTTGGGCTATCGCGAATACGAAGCGGGTTATTATCTCGATGCTTCCGAGGACCTGCGCAAGGCCGCGACTGCTGAGTTCACACTCGCTGACTACGCATCGTATTACTTTGCCTCGGCCGCGTTCAAAGCCGGCAAGCCAGCCCAGGCGGCAGAGGGCCTGCGAGGGTTCGCATCCGGTTACTCGGCTAGCCCCTTGCGCGCACAAGCGCTCCAGTTGTTTGCCCAGACCCTGATGGCTTCCGAAAAGGCGCAGGAGGCAGTTCAAATTCTGACGGCAGATCCGGGAGTTCGCCAGCATCCCGAGTCAGCTCTCCTGCTGGCCCAGGCTTACGATCAAGCCGGCGATCCGGCCCAGGCTGCCCGAGCCTACCAGGACGTTTACGACGCTTTTCCGGCGTACCCCCAAGCTAAGGCCGCCGGCGAGGCTCTGGGGCGACTCCGATCGGTGTTGGGGGCCGGCTTCCCACAGCCCACGGAGGAAATAGAAACTGCCCGGGTGGAGTTGCTTTCGAGAGCCTCGCTGTTCAAAGAGGCACTGAAGGAGTACCAAAGTCTGCTCTCATCGAGGCCTGGCAGCGCCCATGCGGGTGAATGGCAATTGGGCCGTGCGCGCTGCCTGATCCACTTGCGGCGAGACGCTGAGGCCCTGGATGCGCTCTCCGGCAGCCTTGCCACTCCGGCGCTGAACGCGGAGCGACTGGCGCTGAGGATCGAGGCGTACACGCGAGCGGATAACTCAAGCGCCACCCTCGACGCGCTCGCCCAGATTCAGGCCATTGATGCGCATTCAACTTCCTACGAGTCGGCGCTCTATTCCGCCGGGGGACTCTTCTACAGGCTGGGCGATTGGCAAAACGCCGGCCGCCAGTACCAGACCCTGGTGGAGTCCTTCCCGCAGGGCAGCCACGCCCAAGACGTGGGGTGGCGGCTCATCTGGTGTCATTACATGGCCGGGCAGCATGGCCAGGCGCTCGAAGATTTTCAGGGCTATTTGACGCACTACCCGCGCTCGAATCGCACCCCGGCGGCACTTTTCTGGTTGGGCAGGTTGGAAGAGGAGAGAGGCGACGCAGGCAGCGCCCGAGCGTTCTATTCGTTGCTTCAAAATCGGTTCGCGCATAGTTTCTACGCAGACCAGGCGAGTTTCCGGGAACGAAACCTTCCTGCCGGCGAGCCCGCCGGAATGCCGGCGCCAAATTCCGTTGCCTGGGAAGTGGCGCAAGGGATTCCTCCGCGGGAGGCGGCGCCGATATCCGCCTGCTCTGACTACGAGCCCGCCGAGCTATTGCAGCCGGCGCTGGAGTTTCAAGCCCTGAGCTTGGATGGCTTGGCCGAGGAGTATCTCAGGGCTTCGCTCGCCGCGCGGCCACAGCAGCCGCAATTGCGCTTGTTTCTTAGCAGGCTCGAAGCAGGGCAGGGAAATGTGAGCGCGGGAATTCTCGACGCAGGCAGGGTTGTGCCTGACTACCCCTATTACCAGTTCTCCGAACTGCCGAAGGAGATCTGGGGTCTGTTGTTCCCGAAGAACTACTGGAGTCTCGTCGAACGTCAGGCGCGCGTCAACCGCATTGACCCCTACCTGGTGATGGGCTTGATTCGCCAGGAGTCGGCGTTTAATGCCCGCGCCACCTCCTCCGCCGACGCCCGCGGATTGATGCAGGTCATGCCCACAACGGCGACGAGCAGCAAGCGTGCTTCAAGGATCCGGTATGCTGGCATGCGGCTTTACAACGCTACCTATAACATCCGTTTTGGCTGTGCTTATCTGCAAACGCTATTAAACGAATTCAACAGCAAGCCGGAGCAGGCCCTGGCGGCATACAACGCGGGTGACTTCCGCGTCAGAGACTGGATGAAAGACACTTCCTTCCGCGATTCCTCGGAGTTTCTGGAAGCCATCCCCATTCACGCCACGCGCGCATATGTGGAGTCGGTGTTGCGCGACGCCGCGATTTATCGGCAGTTGTTGACGGGACAAGCGAAGTTCGCCACGTGCGGTAAGTGAAGGCAGAAGCATGCAATTCACCATTCACCATTCACCATTCTGCCGCCTTCTGCTGAGGGTCACCTTGGCGTTATTACTTTCGGCCGCGCGTTGCACCTGCGCCCCGGTCGATCTGGATGGCACGATTCCGGGTAGCATAGGTGTCAACGTTCACTTCGTCGACCCCAGGCCCGGAGAGATGGAAATGCTGGCATCTGCCGGCGTGCGCTGGGTGCGCATGGATTTTTCCTGGGACAGCACCGAGGGGGCCGCGGGGCAGTATGACTTCAGCGCCTACGATCGCCTGGTAACTACCCTGGAATCCTACAAAATCTCACCTTATTTTATTCTTGATTATACGAACAAGCTCTATGACAACGGCTTGTCACCCTACACGGAGGAGGGCCGTCAGGCATTTGCGAAATGGGCGTCTGCTGCGGTCGAGCATTTCGAGGGGCGGGGCATCATCTGGGAAATGTATAACGAGCCGAATTTTCGTTTCTGGCGCCCGAAGCCGAACGTTCACGATTACATCCTGCTGGCTCTCGAAGTGGGTGAGGCGATTCGCGCCGTGGCTCCTCACGAGGCCTATGTGGGGCCGGCGACCTCCCTCGTCGACTTCAGCTTCCTTGCTGCCTGCTTCAAAGCGGGACTGCTGAACTACTGGTCGGGGGTTTCCGTGCACCCGTACCGGCAGCGTGATCCGGAGAGTGTGGCGGAAGAATTCCACACCCTTCAGCACGTCATCGCAGCGTTTTTTCCATCTGGGAAACCGGTTCCCGTCATCGCCGGCGAATGGGGTTACTCATCCACCTGGAACTGGAAGGGCATGGACGAAGCAAAGCAAGGCAAGCTTCTGCCGCGAGAGTACCTGAGCAACCTCGCCCTCGGCGTGCCTCTTACCATCTGGTACGACTGGCACGATGATAGCGCCAATCTGCAAGATCCCGAATCGCACTTTGGCATAGTTCATTTCCCCTACGCTGCGGATGCACATCTCGTGTATTCGCCCAAGCCTGCCTACCTTGCCCTTAAGACACTTACTGGCGTTCTCAACGGATATCGGTTCACCCGGCGTTTGCCGGTCGGCGGAGCCGATGACTTCGTCCTGCTATTCAGCAAAGGCGTTAACTATCGAATAGCCGCGTGGACGACCTCCGCCTCGGCACGAACGGCCACCATACCTGACCTCCAAGGGCAGTTTTCAATCACGGATCACCTGGGGCAGAGTTTCAAACCTGTCAGCGCGCAAAAGGGCAAGCTTGAGATTACCCTGACTGACGCTCCGCAATACCTCGTTGGAGTGCGGTAGCGACAGCTACCGCCGTTCGTCCGCATTCCAGGACGGCAGCTTTGCTGCCGCACTCCATGACGTGGCGACCCTACATAGAAAACTGGAGTTTGGGTTTCGAGCCTGAAACGAGATAACCCACCAGAGCGTCGAGCAGGTCTGTAGCGTAGGGATCGGTTCCGTAAGTGGTGTCGAGAGACATGGTGCAGACGAGGAGCGTCCCTTTCCCGTATTTGGCCTGGACGAGCACACCGACACTCGAGTGGATCCAGCCGTAGAACATCCCCGCCAGCACATCGCGAAAGTCCTTCGCGGCGATTCCTCGAACGATCGCGGGTATGTTTATGGCTTGGGCCTCGAATCCGACCATGGGATCAAATCCCAGCGCTTGGAAAGGAGGCTGGTTGCTTCGGAGCCAGAGGAAGTTCGAAATCCAGTTTCCCTCGTAATCACCGCCCGCGCGAGGAACGACCTCAATGCCTGGCGCGAGCGTCTGGCGTTCGCTCGAAAGCAAAAGAACGCGGGCGCCCGACTCGAGCTTCTTCTTGACCTCCGCGTCGAACGTCGAGGCAATCACCACCGGCAGAGCCTCGGAGCCCGATGACGCGAGGTAGTTGCGCACCCGCATGGCATTGACCAGGTGCCGCAGCTTGCCTGCCGGGTCATAGTACGAAACCGGCGGAGCCAGATCGGGTTGGCGACCGGGGTAAACGAACAACGTCAAGGAATTCTTGGCCAGAGTTTTTCCTTCCCAAACCATTTCCACCTCGAGTTGTTTTTTGCTCGACGCAGCGGCAGGTGGGGCCGCGAACTGGATCTTGAAGGAGGTACTCGCCGAGGCGGCAGGGAGGGTGGGGAGCAAAAAAGTTCCCGCCAGCGGCGTCCCCTCGACTTTCCAAGTTAATCGGCCCTGTTCGAGGGCTTGTGGACTGTAGTGAGAAACGGAAGCCGTGACGGTGACCGGCTGGCCCGGCGTGTAGCTCCGCTTTTCGGCGCGCAACACCACCATGTCATCGCCTTGAATTTCGCCCAGCGGGCCGGCGAACACTTTGGGATTCCGCCACATGTCCAGCAAGCCATTCGATTCCCAGTTAAGGTCGGTGAACTCCGTGATGATGTACCCTTGGATTTCCGGATGCGAGCGAATAGATTCGATTTCGTACTTGAGAGAAGCGAACTCGTGCCATTCCGTCGCATCGGTCAGCGCGTCGAGAGTCGGGAAGAGAGCCGCGTACTGATGATCGGCATAGCGTCCGTCGATTCCTGCCGGTTCCGTGATCTCGTTGTCAAAGCCACGCCTGGAAAACCACCAGGGCTTGTCGTGGGGAATGCGAGGCAAGCCCCAGTTGCCGAATTCGGAGAGCACCAGGGGTTCGTTGCCTTTGGGGGAGGCGTCGCCGTAAGGACTGAAGAGCCAGCTTGGGCGCTGGGCAAGGTCCGCGACGAAACGGTCAAAATCCTCGGCGCGGTCTGGGATGGTCGAGTAAGTGTGATAGTCGGCGATGTCTGTGGAAACATGAAAATTGTCATAACACGCGCTGTTATCATCCACAAGCCAACCAGGGACAATCTTCTTCGCTTCTTGATAAGCCTCCATCAACCATTGTCGGTCCGCGGCCTCTTTGAGGTTAATTCCCCAACTCTCATTGATGAGGCTGAGGATGACCAGGCAAGGATGATTCCAGTCGCGCTCGACCATGCCTCGCAAGGTCTCGAGGCCGCGCCGCTTCGAGTCGTCCGTGAGCTTGTCCCAGTTGGGGATTTCGTACCAGACGAGAATGCCGACTTCATCGGCGGCTACGAGGTAGCGGGGGTCGGGCGCCTTGATGTGGCAGCGCAGCAGATTCAGCCCCAAGGCGCGAGCCTTCCGCATCTCGTCCTTGATGTAATCCAGCGAAGGCGGAGCGTAGATCGTCTCCGGATAAAAATCCTGGTCGAGCGCCCCGCGCAGATAAATCGGCTGGCCGTTCAAGTAGAACTTCCCGTCCCGCGTTTCGAAAGTGCGGAACCCGAAAGGGAAGTCCCCGGAGTCGCCGGAAATGAGACTCGCGTGCAGGGTGTAAAGCACCGGATTGGCAGGGCTCCATACGCTTGGGTTGGCGAGACTTCCCGTTAACTCGACAGTCGCCGTGAGGTCGTTGATCTCTCGAGCGGTCTGCCAGACAACCTTCCCGGCGCGGTCGCGGATTTCCAAACTAAGGTTAGTTGAGCCGCCCGCCGGCACCTGGGAAGGAGATGTCACGGCGAGCACCGTGATCTTGAAGTCGCCGTTCGCTGTCGCCAGGATGTGAGCGGAACCCAGGTGAACGCGCGGCCGAATCTGGATTTCGACGCTTTGCCAAAGGCCGCTTGTCTGTACGTACCAATTCTGTTTTCCGTGGGGAATCTCTGCGTAATTGATTCCCTCCACGACACCGGGCTTGGCCCCCGGGTCGACAACCCGCACCGCAATCTGGTTCGTTCCCGGCCGAAGCAGGGAAGTGAGATCGAACTCAAACGGCGTATAGCCCCCTTCGTGCGTCCCAATCTTCTGGCCGTTGAGGTAAACGTTGGCAAGGTAATCGACGGCTCCGAAGCGCAGAATCGCCGCCTGGTCCGGCGGGAGAGATTGTATGCTCACCTCGCGCCAGTACCAGGCTACTCCGGCGTAATCGCGCAGGTCGGCGAACTGGGACTGCCACGACGAGGGCACGCGAGTCGGGCGCACATTCGCCGCCGAGGCCAGTTGCTGAATCTCGAGCGCGCCACTGGGATCGGCAAGGAAGTGCCAATCCCCGTCGAGCGAAATCGTGCCCGCCGCGGCCGGCGCGCAAAAAGCCGTGAGACAGAAGAGAGACCAGATACAGAGGTATCGAAGCATAGTGTTTAACCAAAGCCGGGAAGACTTTAGTCTAAGCTGGCGGCGAGTGGGAAAGCAACCGGCTTGAAAGTCGAGAGTCGAAAGTCGAGAGTCAAAAGTCTAAGGTCTAAAAGCTGAAACCTGGGCGGCGAGTGACGATGTGAGAAACTGTGAGATTGAATCACCCGCTTTCGATTGTTGACTCTGGACTTTTGACTCTCGACTTTTGACTCTCGACTTTCGACTCTTGACTCTCCCATTCCCCCACGGCTGCTGCCTGTGCTACGATGGCGAGGTTGGCGGGTTTCAATCCTGATCTCAGCGGAAGACAGACAATGAGTGCGAACATCTCGACGCAAACCATGGTTAACTACCTAGTTGCTCCTGAAACGCTCGTGGAGACGAACGGCGAAGGTCCTGCCTACGAACTGGGCCCCCGGGAAGGAAAGCCTGTAATCATCGTGCTCGGCGTTACGGAGATCATCGAGCAGGAATCCCTGCACGTCTCGATATGGGGCTCGGCGGACGGAGAAGATTGGGGAAAGCAGGCTCTCTTCTGGTTCCCGCAGAAGTTTTATGCGGGGAGTTCGCCGGCAGCTCTCGATCTGAAGCAACTGCAGGGCGTCAAGTTTCTCCGGGCCAGATGGGAAGTTAACCGCTGGGGGCGAGGCGACCCGCGGCCCTGCTTCAAGTTTGGCGTTGAGATTCAGGAACTTGTTCCATAGCGCGTGACTGTGCCGGCGACTTGATTTTTGTAGACGAGTCGAGCAGGAGCCTGCCATCTTTCTTCGAGGAAGCTGCCTCTAAAGTAGTATGCGACCAATAAAGCAATTTCTGAGCTGTCCTCTCCTGATTGCGGTGTGGGTCTGTTCGGCGCCGGCGCAGCAGCCTGCAAAAAACCAGCCCGCACAGAGCGGCCAGGCGGGAGCGTCACTTGAGACAGTAACCATTCCATCTCCCCAATCCGCCCCGGTCAACCCGCCCGTTAAAGCTCAGGGATACATGGATCTTGCCCAGGTTGAGCTTCTGGCGCGAAAAATAGGTGCAGCGGAGTCTCGCATTCAAGACCTGCTCAAGGCTATGCACCCGGAAAAATGGAGAGTCTCGAACATAATCCGAAATTCGCTCACCCAGACGCTGGACAATCTTCACAAGTCTCTGGACGGACTCGAGGGATGGCGATCGGAGTTTGAAAAGCGGCCGGATAGCATCTACTACGGATTCCAGACCTACGCGGCGATCAATGCGACACTGCCCCGCCTGGATGGCGTTGCGCACGCCGTTAGCCAGTATGAGAATTCGAGCCTGGGCGCTCAATACAGCCAAGCCGGCGACCAACTCTTCGACCTGCAACAGACCCTCGAGCCGTACATCGCGTATCTCTTGCGGAGCCCGGACCAAGTCCTCTTTGTGGCCCAAGGCAACTTAGCTGCCTGCCAGAAGGAACTGGGAGGTGCTTTAAACGGGGAGGCTGGCCCGGCCAAACCCATGAAGAACACGTTCGTCGAATTTCACGCGCGGCGATCCGCCAACGGGCGGGCTGGGGGCCGGAAGTCGGCGCGGGAGTCGAAGGATTCTGCGAACCAGGCCAATAAGAAGAATGAGTCCCCGGTGCAGCCTCAACCCTTACCCTCGCATTGAGCCACACTATCGGCTGCTGTAGTTGCGGTAATCTCGATGACTAGGCTCAACCGGCGGGTGTCGCGAGAGTCAAGCGAGGGACGACAGATGGCCCAGCGAGGCTCGCGCGGTGGCAGGCGTCGGCGCG
>Ga0187883_10002686_pt1 | contig 10664 bp, 7 predicted proteins | sample June2016WEW_20_1_2_FD_132966 | JGI IMG/M metagenome (GOLD analysis project Ga0187883, IMG submission 132966) | Peatland microbial communities from SPRUCE experiment site at the Marcell Experimental Forest, Minnesota, USA - June2016WEW_20_10 | ecosystem: Environmental > Terrestrial > Soil >...
CATCTATTACTTCTCCCACCAATACGACCAGGCACTTTCGCTGATCCTGAGAGTCCGCGCACTGGACATCAATCCGCCCGATTGGAGTTTTCTGTTGGGCGATGTCTACGCTGAAAAAGGCAGGTACGCCGAAGCCATCGGTGAATTCCTGAAGTCAGGGAACGGAGCGGATTCCCTGGGTCATTTGGGCAACGCTTATGCCCGCGCAGGTCAAGTGGTCGCGGCTCGGCGGACCATTGCGCAATTGCAAGTGCACGTGCAGAACAATGGCGTTGGGAGGTACGAGATAGCTCTTGTCTATACCGGATTGGGCAAGAAACAGGAAGCATTCAAATGGCTTGAAGAAGCTTATGATGCGCATGATGTGGGGCTTTTATATCTGAAGATAGATCCTTGTCTTGACCCATTGCGCTCCGACCCGCGCTTTGTCAATCTCATGCGGCGCGTTGGCCTCTCCAAATAGCATGCCGATCCGGAAAAGGCGGGGAAGAATGCACCCCGCTCTGATCAATGCCCGGCAGACCGTAGTCGAGGAAATCAACACAAAACGCGCAGTTGGTGGCGCCGGCCCTTGGAATACCTACTACAAAATCATCATCCATATTGAATCGGGAGCGACCCGATGACCAATCGCCCCCGCGAAACTCAGATTAGAACACCACCGGTAATCACCTCTCCTGGGCCATTTCGGGTGTTCCTCAAGCAATCGAAGACTGGCTATGCGAGGCTGGTTTGGAGCCCCTTCCCCTTTTTCGAAGATGGAGCATGGTTCCCCTGGGAAATCCTGTGGTTTTGCGAACCACCAGCTGGGTCTCGATGGGATAGTCGCGCTTCGGCGCCGGTGTCTGCTCTACGTGCGCCCTCAGCGCCACAACCGCCTCCCGAGCCAAATCGAAGCACGACATCTGAATGGTGGTTAAAGGCGGAATCGTCATCTGCGTTATATGAATGTTGTCAAACCCAATGATTGAGAGGTCGTCAGGTACTCGCAGCCCGGCTGTCATCCACACACTCATTGACAGAGGTCGGAGAGGTTTGTCCCCACTTGGCAGTAACGCTTCAGCAAACCGCTGAGCGCGCGGGAGGTCAAGGTCAATCTAGGCGCAAACTCAACCGATCATTTCGACGAGAGCCTCGCCGTCAACTGGCATCCTAAAGAAGCATAAAGCGCCACCCTCTATGTTCTTGCAACCGCGAACCTTTCCCTCTGCGCATCGTGGCGCGTCGTTCGCGAGGCATGGGTGCCTGGGGCTGGAAACCTGCTCCCGGTGGAGCTTGGATGCAGCGATTCAGCGCGACAACTATTCTGGGCTTTTCTGTAGGTATTTCGTCAGAGAGACGGGCAATGCATAAAGGGATGTAGTTCAAAAAAGATATCTGGTATCATATTTAAGATCATAGAGTTGTAAACAAGTTCGAATCCCCCTCTCTCCGCCAGCTACTTATTCTATTGATTTTAAGAGCTTTAAGTTCTGTGTTACTAGAAATCTGTTACTAATTTCGCCTCAATCGCTGATTTCTCGGTTTCCCTACACCGGAGACGAGAAAGATGGCGAACCGCACTGCCGCACTCTACATTCGCACAAAGACCGGCTACAAAAAGCATGGCAAGCGTCTCAGCGACCTACCTGAAGGCGAAGCCTACCAACTGTTCTGGTACGTGGGCTCCCGCAAGAAGGCTAAGGCTGTGGGTCGATTTGCGGATGGTGCTCAAGCTGCCTCATCGACAAAGAGGCTGAACTTCGTCGTGCGGCCATCATGGGCACAGCACCTGAAGCGGTCTCAGCCAAGAGCCGCAGTTTTGAATTCTCCGTCCAGCAGTACCTGAATGAAGTCGAAGCCGGAAAGTCCCGCAAGACCCACGATCCGTACAGCGTTATGGCCCATTTGTACTACCTGAGAATGGCCCTCTCAGCAAACAATCGGCCACCCATCAAGGCTGCGAATCTTCCCCCAAACTATGCCTTGCGCGGCGCAGACCATCGCATGTAGAATTCGGCTGTTTCGCAAGTGAGATGCCCGTTGGAACCGCAGTTCTGTGCAGGTCATTGGGGCATCGAGAATCAACTGAGCTCGGTCGCCGTTACGACGATGCATTCGCACATTCTATGTGGGGCTAACGAAAGGAATCGGCGAACGGGGAAAAGCATCTTTGTCCAATTCCGGACACAGAAGAACAATATCAATCGCGGTTAGTCGATGCCGCGGCAAAGCCATGCCTACCCGTACGAATCTCAGAAAATCAGATGGTGCCTCGAAAAAGTCGAATGCGGGTCGGGAAATTGTTCTAGATGCGACGGCCAGTTTTCAACGATGAGACGGGAATCAACAGTCATTCAGACAGTCAATAACCCACAACAATTCTGGAGGATACAGTGAAGTCCAAACGCATCAAACTGCCAATGGTGTTACGTCGCTGCGCAGCCGTCTTCTGCTGTGCAGCATTATTGCTGTTCTCATTACGCACCCATTCACAGGAAGCCGGGAAGGGCAGCATTCAGGGTATTGTCTCGGATTCGACTGGCGCGGTCGTGGCCAACGCATCCGTCACCCTCGCCGAAAGCGCCACCGGCCTGACGCTCAACACCAAATCCGACGGAAGCGGCATCTATAGCTTCCCCAACATTAACATCGGGACCTATACCCTCACCGTTACCGCCCCCAACTTCGAGACCTTCGTCAAGACCAACAACGTTCTCGAGGTCGGAAGCAACATCTCTCTTAATGTCACCATGACGGTCGGCCGGCAGGCTCAGACGATTATGGTGACGACCGAGAATCTTGCGCTTCAGACCGAAGACGCCTCGTTCAAGCAGACAATCGACTCGAATGAAGTCACCGAGATGCCGCTGAACGGGCGTCTGTTGACAAATCTGATACAGTTCGCCGGCGCCGAATTTGCCAATAACCCGGGTGACTCGACGGGGAGCAAATTCACCTGGCAATCCACGGGCCTCTCTATTGCCGGAGCCCCGGGAAATTCAGTCAGTTGGACGCTGGATGGCGGCGTCCATGTGGACTTCATGGGAGGCACCAACCTGCCTTTGCCGTTCCCCGACGCTGTCAGCCAGTTCAGCGTGGAAACGTCGGTTCTCGGCTCGCAGAATGGCATGCACTCCGGGGCCGCGGTAGATATCGTTACGCGCTCAGGCGCGAACGCCTTCCATGGCTCGGGATTCGAATTCCTGCGCAACAACTTCATCGACGCCACGAACTTCTTCGCCGCAGGGAAAGATACGTTACATCAAAATCAATACGGAGGGACGTTCGGAGGCCCCGTTCGCATACCAAGACTCTTTAACGGCACGGACAAACTCTTCTTCTTTTTCGCATACCAGTGGGAAAAATCCGACTCGGCTTCCGCCAATTCCACCGCGTATGTTCCGACCGCGGCCAACCTGCAGGGTGATTTTTCCAATACCGATCCGCCTCCGGGCGCTGCGGCAAACAACTGCGGAAAACCTCAGCAGCTCTTCGACCCCATCACCGGTCTGCTTCTGCCTGGAAACAAATACGCCTCGCCTCCGACTTGGAACGCTTCAGCGCTAAAGCTTGAGCCCTACTTACCGGCCATCAACCCGGCACGCGACCCCTACAACTGCGGGCTGGTTTACTACGCCCTCCCAAGTGAGTTTTTCGATAAAGAGCTAGACACTCGCGTCGATTACACCATCAACTCCACCAATAGCTTGTACGTCGCGTACTACCTCGACGGCTACCAGGCTCCCGCCTTCTATTCCCCGACAGACATTCTGCTTACCGCGAACTCGGGAAACATTGAGCAGACGCAATCGCTGACCATCGGCTGGAATCACGTTTTCACGTCAAATCTTGTAGATTCGGTCCATCTCACGGGAATTCGGCGAAGGAACCTTAGAGGGTATAACTCAGCAGACATCAATGCCGCTACTCTTGGGATTACTATCTTCCAGTATCAGCCAATCGGTCTGCAACTCTCCGACAGTACATCGGGCAAGAACCACGGCTTCAGTATCGGCGGTGGATCGAACTCCAAGGCCGTCATCAATGACAACACTCCCTTCGCGATCGCCGACGACCTCACCTGGGTCAAAGGCAAGCATCAGTTTATATTCGGTGGAGGGTATATTCGAAACGAGCTCAATCTCAACAATACCTACAACGGTAACGGGACATTCAGCTTCAGCGGCATCTACAGCGGAAACGGTCCAACCGGCTCCGGGGCGGGCGTAGGAAGCTCCACCAACGCGTCTCCTGGCGACGCCAATCTGGACTTTCTCGATGGATCGATGAACCCCACCGGCTTCAATCAAAGCCGGCCTCAGCAAAACGCGCTTCGCGGGCCAATCACCACGCTCTACGCGCAGGATACGTTTCATGCGTCAAAGCGACTGACGGTGGTCGCCGGCATTCGCTGGCAGCCATACTTCGTCCCCCCGGACGTTTTTCATCGCGGAATGCAGTTCAATGATGCCGCGTTTCTGGCAAACCAGGTCAGTACCGTTTACCCCACGGCTCCCGCAGGATCGTTTTATTACGGGGATAAAGGGGTACCTGCCGGTTTGACCAAGGGCACCCCGCTCCACTTCAATCCGAACTTCGGCGTGACCTACGATGTGTTCGGGAATGGCAAGACGGTGGTCCGCGCAGGCTCCGAGCTCGCCTATGACGATCCAAACTTCTTCATCACCCAACGTGTGCAGCAGAGCCCGCCATTTGCCACGAATACGACCCCGAACACATCCAACCAGTTGTGCTTCAGTGAGCCCTGGCTGATCGGCGGCACGGGGTATGGTTGCGCTCAGGTGGGCGGCGTAAACAGCAGCCCATTCCCGATGCCTCCTGTCCCGACGGCCGCCGCTGCAATCTTCCCTGCGCAGAGCCAATACATTGTGGCGCAGCCGCAGTGGGAACCGCCCAACACTCTCCAGTGGACCGCCAGCATTCAGCAGCAGCTTGCACGCGGCTGGATGGTCGAAGCCCAGTACGTCGGAAGCAGAACCCAACATATGCCGCAGGGCATCCCGCTAAGTCCCGCGGTGTTCATCCCCGGAGTATGGGGCGCCGGTGGCACTGGCTGCGCCGGAATCGTTACCACGGGTCCTGCTGCCGTAAAGCCAGGGGCTGCTGGAACAAATTGTTCCACGACAGGAAACGAAAACTCGCGTTTCGCTCTCACGATTGCGAATCCGACGCAAGGCAACCAGTACTTGGGCGGCGGCGGCGGCTCGCTAATTGAATCGGACTCGGCCTACTCCAACTACAACGGTTTGATACTCACTGTTCAGCATCGCCTTTCGTCCACCTTTAGTCTGGATGCGAACTACACATGGTCCAAGTGCATGAATGACGTCGACCCCCAGGGCGATATCAGCGCCACGCAGGTAGAAAACCCTTCCAACCCCCGAATGGACTATGGTTTGTGCGGATCCGAAAACAAAAACATCTTCAATGCGTCCCTTATCGCCAAGAGTGCCTTTCCGCTCCACGGCGTGCTCGGGTATGTCGTTAATAATTGGGAGTTGGCCCCGCTGGTCCATATCACCAGTGGGCAGCCGTTTACAGTGAGTGCCGGAACGGATGGATCTTTGACCGATGTCGGCAACGATAGACCGAATCGGATACCCGGCGTCAACCCGTACAACTATGTAAAGATCTACGCGGGAGCCGCGACTCTGGCGACTCGGTCGTATCTGAATCAGGCTGCTTTTTGCACTTACGGGCAAGCGTCTTGTGCCGCAAACGCTCCAGCCCTGGGAACCTACGGAAACATAGGTAGAAACTCTTTCTACGGTCCCATGCTCTGGAACTCCGATGCCCAGCTGTCACGCCTCTTTCCGATTAAGGAGAAGCTTACCGTGGATTTGCGCATTGAAGCTTTCAACGTGTTAAACCATCCAAGTTTCAGCAATCCGAACTCCAGCAATCCTAGTTCGGGATCCTTTGGCGAAATAACAGGAACCAGCAACAGCGCTCGAGTCTTTCAGTTAGGCGGTAAGGTGAGCTTCTAGACCCATAAGCAGGCATGGGCAAGAATGCCATTGAAGCAGGTGCCCCGTTTCACTCAGGCGAGCGGGGCACTTTCTTCAAATCTGACCAGAAGCTCTCCTATTTCAGGTGGCCAAATCGTCGAAGGCAAGCTTAAGGGCAAAAATGTCGCCCTTCATCGTTAGAAGTTCATAACTGATTTCTTGATTTGCCTTCATTTCCTAACTCGAAGCTCGGTGGGGCTAGCTTTGGTCACCATCTCACTGTGACGCTATCTTTCCCTCCATCGGGCTCCCTTGTATTTAGCAAAGCAAGTAAGATAACCGGAGGAACATTGTGTCCCGAACGAAGACTTTATCGATTCTTGTGCTCTCCATATGTCTCTTGCAACTAACGCTCAGCCAGGTCATGGCACAGGCGCCGGCGGCAAATCAGACATTGACCCAGGCCGCACAGCATTTTCAATTTGCTTCCGATGGCCCTCTTTCCCAGGTATGGGGACGGGGACCCGAATTGCCCCGCGTATTCTTCCCTGAGCGTTTACCAGCATTCTTTTCAAGAACCATCGTGCTCGATAGCGATTTTCCACGGGAAGCGAAGTTGAGCTGGATCTTCACTGGAAGAGAGGGAGGATTCACGATTGAGGTTAGCCACACTACGATGCGGGTCTATCAAAGGTACAACGACTCCTATGGCTTGCTTGATAGTCACACCACCAACCCCGAGAGAATAGTTCAGGAAATGGTGGTTCAGGAGCCAAGCGCGATTCATTCGATCACGGTGGCGCTCGACGCACATTTATCGCTCAGTGTCCTTATAAATGGCGTTTTGGTGGTACAGCAGAACTGCATGCTCGACGTGAGCCGTCATCAGCTCCTATTTCAAGGGCCGAGGAACCGGCATATCGAGCTTGCCGGCGCCCTGCTTCCCCTGCAAGCTTCGGAAACAAACATATTGGTAGATGCAACCGTTCGGCATCAGACGATCTACGGATTCGGCGGAAGTCCAAGCATCCCTGCATATGATTCCCTGAGCGAAAAAGGCAAGAAAGAATATTGGCGCATCCTCTCTCAATATAACCTTCTCATCGATCGCGAATACCCGATGGGTACCAAGCTAAAACCGGATATGTCCAACCTGGATAACCTTGCCGATGCCAAGCCGCATTACTACGGGGATGACTTCCCCAACGGGGAGGTTTCCGACTTTGCGTACAACGCTCAGACCCTGAAGCTGGGCGGCAAGGTTATCTATGAAATGTGGGCATTGCCCTCCTGGGCCACCGAGGACTACACCGACCCGGACAGCAAGGAGCATAGGGAGGTCGCCAATCCCAGCGTGTGGGCGCGGGCGATGGTTACCTATGCGCGCATTGAGAAAGAAAGAACTGGCCGCGCACCGGACGTGATAGGGATTCAAAACGAGGTTCAGGAACCGAAGGAAATCAGTATTGAGATGGTGAAGACGTTGCGCCGTGAGCTTGACGCCGCTGGTTTTGAGGACGTGAAGATTCAAATGCCCGATGCCTCCAATGTGGCGACCGGAACGGAGGTCGGAAACACTTTAAGGTCCGACCCTGAAGTGTGGAGCAAGATTGATATAGCAGCGTCGCATGAATACGATTACCAGGATCACTTTGCCGACCCGGATTCCTTCGACGATCAGTTCAAAGCATTGCGTCAGGCCAACGGCGACAAGCCGTTTCTGGCCACCGAAATCGCACTTAACAATATTCGGCTGCAGAATGCCTCTTATCGCGTGGCCTTCAACGTGGGACAGCTTTACCACAAGAATATGACGTTGCTTGACTCAATCGGACTGGCTTACTGCTGGCTAATTCTTGATGTGGAGCAGCCCAACTTTGGCGCGACGCGCTCACTGCTTGTACCTGATCGCTATCATGACGACATTCCGGTCGCCAGTAGTTACCAACTCCGAGTGCTGGGAGCCTACAGCCGGCATCTTCCTGAAGGCATGGTCCGCGTGGATGCCAGCAGTTCCAACCCTGACTTACTGGTGAGCGCATATGAAGGCAAAGAAAATGCACGCACGTTGATCGCAACTAATCGCGGGACCGCTCCGCAGACGCTGAATGTCAACTGGCCGGGGACAAGATGGAACGAGATGGAGCGCGTGAGCCAGTATTCCGAAAACAACCGGGAGCCAATACCCGCGAAGATTGTGATTCAACCTGGGGAGATCGCCACCCTCAGCACGCTGGTTTTGCCGTCTACGGACAAGTGAAGAGCGGGGGACCAGGAAATGAGTGAACCTCCCAAGGATCGCTCGGAGAAGGGGAGACAATCCTAAGGAAGGAGTGCTCTCAATGCAGAACCATCGAAGCGGATCCGGAGAATGCAGCGCTTCTAATCGATTTTCACCAAGGTTCGCTTTCGAAGCCCCGCCGCGGCTGGACCGTTTTGCTATGGCCAACGAGTTGGCAACAGACGAACAACTGCGCGAGGCAGATCGCAACCGGCTTTCACGCTTAATGCGGTATCTCTACGGCTTCGTCTTCGTGATTTGTGTTGGTCTTTCGGCATGCGCGTCCCTCGCGGCTCCGATCACGATGGAGCGGCAGCCCGACGGCATGATTCTACGTCTGCCCTCAGGCGAGCTGCGTCTCCAGGTGATCTCCGCCGGCATAGTGCGGGTCGAGATTTCCAATTCCCCGGAGTTTTTTGGCCGAACTTCGATCGATCGGGTCGCGCTTCCACCCGGCACGACACCCTTCACAATCAGCGAATCGCCCGCGAGGTTTACCCTGGCCACAACAGAACTGCGCGTGACCGTCGATCGTGGAACCGGTGCCGTGTCGTTTGCCGATAGCGCTGGGCGTCCGCTCCTCTCTGAAGTTCCAGGCAGCAGAACGCTCGATCCGGCTCAAGTGCAGGGAGAAAATACCTTTCACATCCAGCAAAAGTGGAAGTCGCAGGAAGCCGAATCTCTCTATGGTCTGGGCCAGATGCAATTGGGCGTCGTCGACATCAAGGGCTACGACCTGGATCTGTGGCAGCACAACACCAACGTTGTGGTTCCCTTTCTCGTCTCTTCGAAGGGCTACGGGATTCTCTGGGACAACACTTCGTTTACCCGCTTTGGCGATCTCCGCCCATTCACCGCGATTCCGGCAGCTGACTTATATGACGCGAGCGGCACAGCGGGAGGACTGACTGTGGCGCCGACTGATGGCTCGGAGCCGCCCCGGCAAACCGCGGATCTCTCCATTCATCTGCGCCCTAGCCAGGCTGAGCTCGAGCATCCTGAGACCACCGGCGGCCACCGGATGAGAAAGAAGCTATCCTGGACCGGTTCGATTCTTCCGCCTACGACAGGCGACTATCAGTTTCGGGCCTACTCGAACGGCGGCATCCGTGTGTGGCTCGATGGAAAGCTGGTCATGGATCATTGGAGGCAAAACTGGCTCACTTCCAACGATCAGATTCGCGTGCATCTTGAGGCGGGGCGCAAATATTCGATCCGGATCGAAAACGATCCCGAGCAACAGGACACCCTCGAATTATTGTGGAAGACGCCGGCGCCGGACGACGACACTTCGTTGTGGTCCGAGGTGGGCGATGGCATCGATTACTCCTTCGTCTACGGCCCATCAATCGACCATGTGATTGCCGGCTACCGCCTGCTCACCGGAAAAGCGACCATGTTGCCCAACTGGGCCTTTGGTCTTTGGCAGTCGCGCCAGCGCTACGAGACCTCGCAGCAGTCGCTGGATGTGGTGAAGGAATTCCGTCAGCGACAGATTCCTTTCGACAATATTGTGCAGGACTGGCAATACTGGCATGTCGATGCATGGGGTTCGCACGAGTTCGATCCCGCGCGCTTTCCCGATCCCAACGGCTGGATCCAGGCGCTTCACGCTGAGCATGCACACCTGATGATCTCGGTTTGGGGCAAGTTCAATCCCAATACAGAGAACGCCAAGGCGATGGCCGCGAAAGGCTATCTGTATTTGCCCAACCTTGAAGAGCACGTCAAGGATTGGATCGACCAGCCCTATACCTTTTATGACGCTTTCAATCCAGGCGCGCGTAAGCTGTTCTGGTCGCAGATCGATACAGGTCTGTTCTCGAAGGGTGTCGATGCGTGGTGGATGGATGCGACCGAACCTGATCTGCTGCCTTCGCCGCCTAAGCTCGACGGCCAACGCACACACATGAATCCCACTTTTCTGGGAACGGGATCGCGCATGTTGAATGGCTACGCACTGGAGAACAGTCTCGGCGTTTATATTGGGCAACGGCTGGCCGCTCCCAACCAGCGTGTCTTCATCCTCACGCGCTCAGGTTTTGCCGGTGAGCAGCGTTATTCCACCGTCACCTGGTCGGGCGATATCACTTCTACCTGGACCGCACTGGCCAAACAGATCCCAGCGGGGCTGGGCGCCAGCATCTCCGGCCTTCCTTTTTGGACGATGGACACGGGCGGCTACACCATGCAAAACAAGTTTGCCAATGAGCCGATGACCGCTGCCGACGAAGATGAATGGCGGGAGTTGAATGCGCGCTGGTTTGAGCTTTCCACGTTCACACCGATTCTGCGCGTGCACGGCGAACTGCGGCCGCGCGAAATGTGGACGCTTGGGGTTGGCTCGCCAGCCTATAACGCAGAGTTGAAATTCGATCAATTGCGCTACGCATTGTTTCCCTACATCTACTCACAGGCCGGTTGGACCACGC
>Ga0187883_10002693_pt1 | contig 10650 bp, 11 predicted proteins | sample June2016WEW_20_1_2_FD_132966 | JGI IMG/M metagenome (GOLD analysis project Ga0187883, IMG submission 132966) | Peatland microbial communities from SPRUCE experiment site at the Marcell Experimental Forest, Minnesota, USA - June2016WEW_20_10 | ecosystem: Environmental > Terrestrial > Soil >...
CGCGCTGATCCATGTCGCGCCCCGCCGCGCAAGCGGCCAAATAGCCGTTTAGCGGCGTGGTCCGGACCATCTCCAAGACGCGCTCCACTTTTTCCGGATTGGTGTCGCGAAAAGCCTTTGTGAACCAACGCTCGGCGGCTGCTGCAGCGACGCCATCCATGCCGGTTTGACGGGCCGATTGAATGCGGCTGTTCCATAGATCGGGACCCGGTATTTGTGCCGCCGTATTGGCCAGCACCGCCCGGCCGATGTGCTCGCGCGCATGGATGAGGAGCCATAGTCCGACAATGCTGCCCATCGAAAGTCCCAGCCAATGAACTTTTTCGATGGAGAGCGCATCCATGATCGCGAGCGCGTCGCGCCCGAGGCCTCCGACGGAATAGGGTCCCTGATTGGCCACGCTTGCGCCATGTCCGCGCGAATCATAGCGCACGACCCTGAAATGCTTGAGCAAGACGGGGAGTTGAGGGTCCCAAAAGTGGAGATTGGTGCCAAGCGGATTCGAAAGCATCAAGACCGCTTTGTTCTCGTCACCCTCAAGGAGAACGTTGAAGATCTCGCCAGCGATGGAAATTTCGGTCATGCGCAGACCCTCGTGCGCTTCGGAGCATGCGGCAAATCAAACAATCATGATGACGCGGTCATGGTCTAAGACATGCGAGCCAGGCAACTCGCCATCACGCGCCTTTGCCCAGATTAACAAGCTCTTTGCAAAGCGCACAGAGCTTTCTGAAAGCTGCCGGAACGACTCCAGGGGTGCCCGCCTTTACGCACCGCCCCACCTGCCCGGTGTCCAATCAAATTGAGACTAGGACGCAACACTGGCAAAATTTTTATTCCGGCACATGGATTGCGTAAGCCGAAAGCGCAACTCTGTATTAATATGACACGTATTGAATGGAGTTAGGCACCGTCTATCGTCTTCCTGGCGCTTGAACGGTACGAGGAAGTCCGCCTGCGGGCGTTACCGCGGAGGTTAAAGCTATGACCGCAAACACAAGGATCGAGACGAACAAGCCATCGCCGGATTTTATCAAGCAGCTCGCCGGATATGGACTTGCAACGGCGGAGATTCTTTATCATTTGCCAGATCATCCCCGCCTTTTACAGGCCTATATCTGGCAAGACTATGATATCGCGCCGGATTTTCCGATTTTGATCAAATTCCTGACGTTCTGGCAGGAAAAGCTTGAAGGGCCACTGTATCGCGTTGTGGTCGGCCATTCGAAGCTCATCAAGCCGGCCGAGATCAAGACACTGGGCGCGGAATTCCGCTTTCATTGAAGCAGGCTTGAAGCGGTTTCTGCTTTCGAAGATCATAGCCTGTGCGAATAATGGCCTAGATAATCCGCAATCCCTTCAAGCTTACATGGCCCTGCTTGCCGATGATCAGATGGTCATGGACCGCGACTTTTAGGGGCTTGCCGACCGCAATGATCTGATGGGTGAGGTGGATATCATCGGTCGAGGGCTGTGGATCGCCCGATGGATGATTGTGCACGAGGATGATCGCCGACGCGCTGAGTTCAAGCGCGCGGCGCATAATTTCCCGGGGATAGACAGGCGCATGGTCGACCGTGCCGACGCCTTGAACCTCGTCTGCGATCAAACAATTCTTCTTGTCGAGAAACAGCACGCGAAACTCCTCGTGGTCGAGGAAAGCCATGGCCGTGCGGCAATAATCGACGACTGTGGTGAAGCTCGACAGGGGCAACCGCTTCTCTATCGGGGATTTCACGAGACGCTTGGCAGCCGCCTCGATGATTTTCAATTCGACGATCGCGACTTCGCCAAGCCCCTCGATTTCGCGCAAGCGCTCGGGCCGCGCCGACACGGCTTCGGCGAAGGAGCCGAATCGCGCGATCAAGGATTTGGCAAGCGGCTTCACGTCGCGCCGGGGCATGGCGCGAAATTAATCCACAGTGCTCCATGGCTGTTTCGTAAGCCATTGATTCTAAATAACTAATGTTTACACAACTCTATCCTTGCTTATGGCGCTACACGCCAATATATTAGACAAAAGTTGGACAGAGGCTATCGGCATGACAAGAACCGTTCGCGAAAGACCGCTGGATAATAGGACCGCGCGGGACAAGCTCAGGACTTCCGGGAAGCCATACTGGCGTGCGATCGATATTGGGCTGCATATTGGCTACAGGAAGGGCGCCCGTGGCGGTCGGTGGGTAATGCGGCGCTATTTGGGTGACCAAGATTATGTCGTCGAGACTATAGGAACTGCCGATGACAACCAGGACGCCGACGATCGCGAGATCCTGACATTTCATCAGGCTCAGAAAAAGATCCGCGAACTTGCCAAAACGTACCGCACGCCAGAGCCGGGCGGAGCAGCCCTGACCGTCAAAGATGCCATCGAGGCCTATTTGCAGGGCAAGCGCGGGCGCGACCAGCACCTTCGGCTGACCCGGCATGTTCTCGGGGATGAGGCGAAAAAAATTGCGGCGGATGAAATCGCATCCAAACCGCTAGCGAGCCTGACAGAAGCGGCGCTCTGTGCATGGCGTAACAGGTTGCCCAAAGACTTAGCCCAGGCAACGGTGCGACGGATATCAACCGATCTGCGAGCGGCGCTGAATGCCGCTGCAAAGGCACACCGCAAGGATTTACCGGCGGATTTGCCGATCATTATTAGGCACGGCCTAGCCAGTGAAGAGCCGACAGTCGATTCCGCACGAGATACACAAGTTTTACCCGATTCGGACATCCGGCGACTGATTGACGCCGCGCGGGAGGTTGATGCCAAAGACGGATGGAACGGCGACCTTACTCGGCTTATCCTCGTGCTGGCGGCAACGGGTGCGCGGTTTTCTCAAGCCGTCCGCATGACAGTGGCTGACGTCCAGGACAATCGGCTCATTGTGCCTGTTTCGCGTAAAGGGCAGGGCACCAAGGCGGCGGCGCGCATAGCCGTGCGGGTTGGGGGTGACGTCATTGCTACCCTTCAGCCCGCAATCGCCGGGCGGAAGGGATCGGACGTTCTGTTATTGCGGCCGCATTGGGAAGCGGGAATCGGACGGAAGCTGATCGAGGGAGGCCGCGCGCCATGGCAGTGGTCGTCTGAACTGACGGGGCCTTGGGCCAGGATGAGAGAACTGTCCGGGCTAGACTCCAGCATTATTCCATATGCTCTACGCCACTCATCTATTGTTCGCGGGCTGCGCGCAGGACTCCCGATTCGCCTCGTTGCCGCGCTACACGACACTTCGGTCGAAATGATTGAAAAGCATTATTCGGCTTTCATCGTGGATGCCATGGATGAGCTCGCCGCAAAAGCGATCGTACCGCTGACATCGCCGCCGATCAGTCATATTCGGCCGCTCGTTCCGATAAAGCACGGAGCATGACCGTGGCTGGGTTTTTTATGCTCGACCTCACCAAGATCGATACTGTGCCGCTTAGAACCTTTCTTGATCAGCTAGGCGTCAGATGCCACGATCGAATACTTAACGACGTTATGAACGCTCTTGGCAGGTACGGGTATTCACAAGAGCAGACGCGGTTAAAATCTCAGCTAAAATCCGTCCGTGCCGCGGCCCAAAGACTGCAGAGGGTGATGCCAAAACTGATTTTCCGACGCGATATTTCAGGTCATTCCACCCGACGCCACTACCGGGCGTTCGCCCTTGTTCGACCTGCCGACAGCCCTTCGCATGATCGACGCAGGTGCGGATGGCGCGCTCAAGAACCTTCATGGAGCGCGGGAGGGAACCACTGCTAAGAATAATTTCGTTATTCAGCTCGCTCGTGCCTGGGTTCAGGGAACAGGCGAACCGCCCGGCGTTGCTGGTAACGCAACCTATCAAGAACCCGTTTCCGCGTTCGGAAAATTCGTAAAGCTTGCGACAGACATGTTGCCAGACGCTACCGAATTCGAGACTGGGTTTGCTGATCTCATCCGGCATGCGGCTGGGGTGGTTAAAGTCGCTCAAAAATCTGAAGTTTAGCCACGTCACACGAGGATAATTACCTGGCATGCTTCGTGTAGTTCAATCGAACCACGGAGTTCACATGTCTACCGAACAAGTTGCCAAAGGCCCCCCTGATGATGGGGCTGTCTGGGCAATAAACGAATGGTGCGTCGCTGCTCGGGTTAGCCCGGCATTCTTTTTCAAACGGGCAAAGGCCGGCTGCGGGCCTCGGACGGCGAGCTGCGGCCGGCGCACAATCGTTATCGAATCCCCTAGGGAATATTACGAACGCCTCGCTCGGGAAGCCGAATCGGCACGGCCGCAAGTTGTGGAGGCCGTGTAGATTCGCCATGACCCACATAAGCGAAAGGCCGCCAGCGGGGGGCGCTGACGGCCTCGATGATGCGTTTCCTGGCGGGAATTGCGTCCATACTTATGCCCCAAAGCTTGAAGTTTCGCAAGAGGAATCCAACTTAGCGCCGATCACATATGAGCGGCAAGAGTTGCCGAGTTTCTTTGAACTCGTCACCGAAAATGCCGCGGCGCCGATGCGGCTGGCGGCTGCCTATTTGGACGTTTGCGAGAAGCTAGCCGCAGTCCATGACTATGAGGGATTTTGCTCGGCCGGCGAAAAGTTCCTTAATGCGGGCCGAGAGTTTGCCGAGCTTTTGAGGCTGTTAAAAAAGCCGTCGATTATTTCCGACGAGGCTGCGGACAGATTGGATAGGAAGGCTCGCCAAATCCATGAGCGGGCGCAACTCTTTGAACTGGAAGCGTCGCACATGAGAACGGCGGCCGCGGAATGAGCGAGCCCCGCGTAATCGGAATCGATATAGGTGTGCAAGGCGCAATCGCGATCTTGAATGTCACCGGCGATCTCATTGACGTTCATGACATGCCGGTCCTATCGGACGGTCCGAAAGGGCGGCGCAGCGTCAACGCTCCGCTTCTGGCCGCGATCATTTTCAAAAGTCACGCGAGTCTCGCCTTCGTCGAATTCGTCGGAGCGCGTCCTGGTGAGGGCGCCGTAGGGGCTTTTGCTTTCGGCCGCAGCCGTGGCGTCATTGAGGGTGTTTTGGGCGCCGCTGGCATCCCTTGCGCCTTCATCGCGCCTGCCAGTTGGAAGCGGGCCGTTGGCCTTTCCTTGGCCAGCAAAGATGCGGCGCGCGCGGAGGCAATACGGCGATGGCCGAACCATGCGGAGCGATTCGCTAGGGTTAAGGACGACGGACGCGCCGAATCGGCGTTGATTGCGGTGGCGGGGATGCTGCGGAAAGGCAGTTCGCCATGAAAGAGGCGCCGATTGACTCCTTTTACGATCCACCCGGTCAGCCCGTGGTCCAGATGGACCACGTCCCGGCGCCGGGACGTTTCGAGCTTATCCCCTTCGATAAGATCAGGCTCGACACGACGCCGGCATATCTCGTCAAAGGGATACTTCCGCGCGTCGGCCTTTGCGTGTTTTGGGGCCCGCCCAAGTGCGGGAAATCGTTTCTCGTTTTCGACTTGGTGATGCACGTCGCCCTCGGCTGGGAATATCGCGGCCGCAAGGTTCGCCAAGGCACCGTTGTCTATTGCGCCCTTGAGGGCTGCGCGGCCTTCAAGAACCGCGTCGAAGCCTTCCGATTGGCGAGGCTAGCTGATAACGCCAGCGAGGTTCCGTTTCACCTCATGGCCTCGCCGCTGTCACTTGTAGCTGACCATCCGGCCTTGATTGCCGCGATCGGCGCTACGATCGGCACGGCACTGCCGGCCGCAATCGTTATCGACACCCTTAATCGCTCACTTGCCGGTTCCGAGAGCGATGACCGGGACATGGCAGCCTATGTGAAGGCCGCGGATGCTATCCGGGATGCCTTCAATTGCGCCGTCATCATAGTCCATCATTGCGGCCATGAAGGAACACGGCCGCGGGGCCATAGCTCGCTCATCGGCGCCGTAGACGCACAAATCGCCGTCAAGCGGGATACCGCAGACAATATCATCGCAACGATTGAGCTTATGAAAGACGGCTCGCAAGGTGACGAGTTCACCAGCCGTCTTGAAGTGGTCGACGTCGGAATAGACGATGATGGCGACCCGATCACATCATGCGTAATCGAGCCACTCGAAGGATTGGCACCAAGCCGGAAAGATAAGACCGCAAAGCTCACAAAGGGCGCCAAGATCGCGCTCGCTGCACTGCACGAAGCCATCGGCGAATGCGGCAGTGTGCCGCCAGCGTCAAACCATATCCCAGCGGGCGTTAAAACCGTCACAGTCGCCCAATGGAGGGATTATTCGTTTCGAAGTGGAATTTGTTCATCAGACGAGGCGGATTCAAAACGCAGGGCTTTCCTACGCGCATCGGAGGCGCTGGTCGCAGGAAAGTCCGTCGTCATATGGGAACCTGACGCGTGGCCGATATAATCAATCGCCGGGTCAGCAATGGTGAACAGGTTCATATGATTTGAGGCTTAGCAATGAAGCGCGGGCCGTGGATTTCTGCGGATATTGGCAGCGCTATGCTCAGTCATAAAGCCACTGGCGCGTTGCTAAAAAATCGGTTAGATTAGATTAATAACTTCATAATTGTTGAAACGTAGAATCGGCACCATGACTATTTTTGCAGTATTGATGCCTATTCCACAGCCGAATCTCGTAGAAGAGATTAAGAAGTCATTTCCAGATAACTATTTGTCGCTTAATGAAACTCAGTATCTAATCTCATAGAGAGGAACTGTAGTAGAATTAGCAACAAAATTAGGAATATACGACGAGCAACAGCCTGAAAAGCAATCTACTGGCATCGCAGTTATCCTTGCCACATCATCATATTTTGGACGAGCACCTGCAACAGTTTGGGATTGGATGAAGGCTAAATTGGAGTCTCCACCAAGTGGCTGATGCCATACAGGATTCAGAACCGCCGAAAGCTATGCCAAATGTCGTACCCCTAGATATAGCTGGGGCGGGACAGACTCGACTAATTGTTGAGGCGGTCAAAGAAAGCGTAGCAGAATTAAAATCTGATGTTAAAGACATCAGGAGCCATCGGGTTTCTGATCTTGTATGGCACGTTAGTACGCTTGCGGCGGGTTTTGTTTTATTGGCCGGGATGATGATTGCGGCATATTTTAAGATAGATGACAAAATATCAGATATTTCAAAGGCTTCTACTAGGATAGAGACAAAGCTTGATGATTTGGTGCAGCGTATTCCGCCAGTTCAAGCACCGGCGCCACTCAAGCATTAACGATGAAATTCCCTGGAAGTCGCCAAACCCTTGCGCCCAAATGCTTCTCCGTCCCGTCAATAAGCCAGCGTCGGCATTGCTGGCGAAAGCACAGCAACCTCGGCGTACGCCGGCGGGAAGTTTCGTAGGCGCGAGCGCCCATTGAGCGTTTGCGGCTGGTCCCGCCTCTCACGACGTCGCCAAAGCCAGCTCAAACAGCACACCTCAACACCGGAAAGGCCGGAGGCATTCAAACATGAATCCACGGGACAAGACAGGTGACCGGACAAAAGACGGGTTCTTAAGAACCCTGTCTTGTCTGTCCGCTCAATAACACCCCGGACATACCAAGACTCTGTCCAGTTTGTCTTGTCTGTCTTGCCTAAACCTTTGCAGTTAGAGCGGAGCCGAAGCCAACGCTTCATCGACAAGCCCAAGAACCGAGCGGCTGAAACGTGCGTGGGAAGTCGAGATTAGAACCCATAACTAAACAGCCAAGCTTACCCAGATTTTTCTCCACCCCCACAATAGTGGCTCAGTTGACGCTACCGACGGCTTGGCTTACCCAGCAGTCTCTTGCCTTACTAAGGCGCAAATAATAGCTGCGTGAAGCTATATATACGTTGATACATAAAGACTTTCTGGAACGACTGTGCTATTCTGTCCGATAGTTGTCCAATATGAGGACGAAAACGGACGGTTTTGGGAATGGAAGTCGCCGCAGATACCGCCCCGATAGCTAGCAGCCAGCGTGCGCATAGATCGTCCGTGTCGAACGGTTCGAGGCTGTTTGCTGTCAAGGGGCTTGATGGCAGGACCGGAACGGCTCGCAGGTTCCGGGATCTAGTCGAGGGCATCACGAATGACCTTGGCGGCGTCGAGATCCTGTCGGAGATAACGCGTCAGCAAATCCGGCGCTTTTCCATGCTTTCGGTGATGTGCGAGGCCGTCGAGGCTGATGCTGTCCGCGACCTGCCCACCGACCTAACGAATTATAGCACGCTTTGCAACGCCCAACGGCGCCTCGCTGAGACGCTCGGCCTGGAGCGGAGGGCGCGTGACGTGACTGACGACATCGACGAGGTATTGGCCCGCGTGGCTAAGCGCAGGGGGAACGCCAGTGGTTAAGGCGACCCGTGCCATATCCCCACGCCTTCGCGGCGTAACGATCCTCGAGGCCTTGAACGAGCCGACCTTGCTTGGTTCCAGCCTGATAGGCGACCCTGCCAGCTGGGACGCATGGAAAGGCTTCCTGGCCGCATTCTTTGGTTTGCCGCTATCGGACAGCCAGCTTGCCTTATATCGGCAGTGTACGGCCCGCCAGACGCCGCCTAGTGATGCTTTCCAGACCGTCTATCTAATCTGTGGTCGCGGGGCGGGGAAAAGCTTCGTTCTGGCGCTGATTGCGGTCTATCTCGCGTGTTTCCGGGACTGGTCCACCAAGCTGGCGCCTGGCGGCAGGCCTGTGGTGATGCTGATCGCGCCGACCAGGGAACAAGCCAAAATCGACCTTTCTTACATCGTCGGGATCCTCGAGGCGTCGCCTGTCCTGCGCCGTTTAGTGACGAATGTGACGGCTCACAGCGTCGAGCTGAGCACGGGTGTTGTTGTTGAGTGTGGCGTTCCCAACTATCGCAGCATCCGCGGCAGGTCGATATGCGTCGCCTTGTTCGACGAGGTTGCCTTCCTTCGAAGTGACGAGTCCGCGAACCCAGACTTTGAGATTGTGAACGCTGTCTCCCCGTCGCTTGGCCGGTTTGGTTTGGACGGCGTGCTGCTGTTTGGCTCGACCCCGTATGCCAAGCGTGGCGTGCTTTATGATGGCTGGTCCGAATACCACGGCAATGACACTGGCGAAGCGCTGTGCTGGGTATCGCCGACCCGCACGATGAACCCGACATTCTCGCAGGAGCTGATTGACCGCGAGCTTCTAAAGGACCGTGCGGCTGCGGGTGCGGAATACCTTGCCGAGTGGCGCGATGACCTCGAGGGCTTCATATCGCGTGAGGCCATTGAGGCGTGTGTTGCGCCGGGGATACGCGAGCGTGGTCCTGTGGCTGGCACTAACTATTTTGGGTTTATCGATCCGAGCGGCGGTGGCAAGGACGCTTTCACGGTCGCGATCGCGCATCGTGACGACGATGTGATGATCCTTGATGCTGTCCGCGACCGGCATGGTTCGCCTGAGAGCGTCGTGGTCGAGTATTCGACGCTGCTGGCGAGCTATGGGATAAAGACGGTTCTGGGTGATCATTACGCGAAGTTATGGCCGGTTGAGGCGTTTGCCCGGCATGGGATTGTCTATCGGCAGTCGGCGCCGGTTCGGAGCGAGATTTATCTGGCGATGTTGCCGTTGGTTAATTCGCGCCGGGTTGAGTTGCTCGACAATCCTGCGATGGTTTTGCAGTTCACGAATTTGGTCCGCAAGACCATGCCGAACGGCAAGGATTCTGTAGAGCACCCGCCGAACGCGCACGATGATATCTGCAACGCGGTATCTGGTGTTTTGGTGATGGCTGCTACGGAGCCGGTTCCGTTGAATTTCCACTCACCTGCTGGTGGCGCTGGGCGCAGCACTGCTGTCACGATTGACCCGCAAACATCGCTGCCGGCCAATGTCGCGCAGGAAGTCTATGGCGTCGGCGCTGGTGTTCAACCAGGAACGAGCTGCCCAGAGGCTGGCGGCGTCCTTGGCGGGCAATTCGCATGGACCCATACGCAACGGTGGGCGCCTGAGAAGCCTTCGCCGGTTGTAGCGCAGCCGGTATTGGCTGCTGGCGATGTAGCGATACCGCCCATTGTACCGATACATAGCGCGCTTGGTCTACAAGGTATTCGCCAGGGTGACAGTGTGACGATGCGCCGTGATGATGAGACAGAGCAACAATTCAAGATAAGGGTTGGGCTGGCAGCATGACGATGTGCTGTGGATTAGTGGAGATTGCGTGAGATGCGGCACGTCATGGGCTTGAATTTGCGGTACAATTTACAGGTTTAAATAGGGTACGAAAATGAACATAGAGTATCACGAAAAACATCTGGCGAATTTGGGCATTGAGCTAGAGAAGGCTCGCGCCCGCCGTCTGGACACACTTACCGAGATTCGGCGTGTGTCTACTGTGGCCGAGATGACGAGATGTAATAAGTCGATTGGCTCGCTTGGGGCGTTGAATAAATCCGAAGAGGCCGATGCGCGGTTGATTCGCAGTCTCGAAGGACAAATCAGTGACGTGAAGCGGCAGCTTGATTTGGCTCGCGGGCAGGCTGCTGTCATTGCATCGCGTAAGTCCGTTGCGGAATCGTCGGCGGTCGAACATACGCGCTTTTTCGAGGTGCAAACGCCATCCGGCAAGATCGTGCGGCACAAACATGCATCGCTCGAAAGCATTCGTGCGGCGATCGAGCCTGGCTACAAAGTCACGGCTGAGATTTTCGGAACCGATGACGAGGGTAATGGCGGGTTCCCCGTGGCTTGCGGGCAGCGGAAAGCTTTGCTCGCGGCATTGAACG
>Ga0187883_10002695_pt1 | contig 10645 bp, 7 predicted proteins | sample June2016WEW_20_1_2_FD_132966 | JGI IMG/M metagenome (GOLD analysis project Ga0187883, IMG submission 132966) | Peatland microbial communities from SPRUCE experiment site at the Marcell Experimental Forest, Minnesota, USA - June2016WEW_20_10 | ecosystem: Environmental > Terrestrial > Soil >...
AAGCGGTCCCCACAGCGTGGCCAAGATTGGATGATCGCTCAAAAAAAGCGTCTTCCAGAAATCCTGCGGGACCCAGGCGGCAATTGCACCGGCGATCACGAGACCGCCGACGATATCCATCCAGACTGCAGCCCAGTCCATGACGAAGTATTGGCTGATCGCGGTGAGACCCTTGTCCGAGATGATACGCTGCCATAGCAGACCTTCAGCAGGAACTGACATGTCCATCTCGGCGTGCCCCTCCATGCGTCCCGCAACGCCTTTCTCCGCCTGGTCTTTTGCCGCGTGAACGAGTTGCGGTCGCAAAAACATGCGGAAAAGAAGAACGAGAATCGCGACCATGATCGGCGCAGCGATCGCCTCGGCGACCATGAAATGACATCCCATGAGCACGATCAAAATGATACTTAGTTCAAGCACCAGGTTGGTGGACGCCATCTCGAAGGCCATGGCAGCCGAGAAATTCGCGCCCTTGCGAAAGATCGATCGCGCAATCGCAACTGCCGCGTAGGAGCAGGACGAGGAAGCGGCCCCGAGCGCCAGCGCGATGCCGATCGAGCGCGGGCTGTCGTCCGGCAATAGTCGGCTCATTTCCCGGTGCGAGACAATTGCCTGAATCACGGCGGAGAGCGCAAAGCCGAGCACGAGCGGCCAAAGGATTTCCCATCCCATGGCAAATGCCATGTCGAGTGCGTCCAACAGCTCTTTAAACATGTCAATTTCCGTGAGATTGCCTCTCAGTCTTAAACCGACATTCGCCAGATGGCTGATGGGTTTGAATCATTTTCGTCCTTTCTGTCTGGATCTACTGCTCGTCATCGCCGGAGACAAAAGAGCTTTTCAAAAGTGTCGGAGCGATGGAGACCTCGATCTCTGGCCCCGACGAAGCCCCGGATGAAGGTCACGTCCCTTTCGGGCGGGCTGCTATCATCGCTGCAGCTTATCCAGAGTAATGGGCAGATCGCGGACGCGCTTGCCCGTTGCATGATAGACCGCGTTGGCGATCGCGGCCGCCACGCCGACGATGCCAATCTCGCCCAGACCCTTTATGCCCAGCCGATTGATGGTCGCGTCCGGCTCGTCCACGAAGATCACCTTGATGTCGTGCACATCGGCATTCACCGGTACGTGGTACTCGGCAATGTTGGCGTTCATCACGCGGCCGAAAGTGTGGTCTAGAAGCGTTTCCTCATGAAGCGCCATACCGATGCCCCACACCACGCCGCCCACGATCTGACTGCGCGCGGTCTTGGTGTTCAGGATGCGGCCCGCCGCGACTGCACTGACGACGCGCGTCACGCGGATCACGCCGAGCTGCTCGTCTACCTTGACCTCGCTGAAGACCGCCGAATGTGTGTTGTGCGCCTTTGAGCCGTCATCGGCGAAGGTGGTGGATTTCTCCTGCTCGATGCGATCCACGGCCCCATGCCGCATCGCGTCCACGATCGACACCGCACGCGAAGCATCCAGCTTGCTTACGAGCTTGCCGTCCGCAAGCGCGACCTCGTCAGGCGCGGCATGTGCAAGCGGCGAATTCGGCATCTGTTTGGCCAGATGCAACAATTCCGCACGGATCGCATCGGCTGTCGTCGCGATCCCGTTCGATATCGAAGCCGCAATCCACGATCCGCCTTCGACAGGGGAATTCGGCAGCGTCGAGTCGCCGAGCTTGATGGTGATGTTTTCTATCGGCAGCCCCAGCATGTCGGCCGCCACTTGCGCCATGATCGTGTAGGTGCCAGTGCCGATGTCCGACGTCGCGCAGGAAACTTCGACATGGCCGTTGGCGGAAAGTATGATGCGCACCGCGATCGGCATCTGCAGCGCTTCCCAGATGCCGGTTGCCATGCCCCAGCCTATCAGCTCGTTGCCATCGCGCATCGAGCGCGGCTCCGGACTGCGCTTGTCCCAGCCGAACGCTTCCGCACCCTGATGGTAACAAGCGCGCAGACTCTTGCTGCTGTACGGCCGATCCGTGTTTTGGTCGCGATCCGAATAACAGCGCAGGCGCATTTCAAGGGGATCGAGTTTGAAGGCGACGGCGAGTTCATCCATCGCGCATTCGAGCGCATACACGCCAGTCGCGGCACTTGGGCAGCGCATGTCGCACGGCGTAGGTAGATCGAGCCGAGCGAGCTTGTGTGCGTATTTGGCGTTGGCGCAAGCGTAGAGTAGGCCGGACCAGGCGGTCTCCTGGCGGTAGAAGTCCTCGTATTGCGACGTTACCGTGATAGCTTCATGCGTAATCGCCTCGAGCGTTCCGCCGGGTCTTGCGCCAAGCTCAATCCGCTGGATCATGGCAGGGCGGTAGCCGAGCGCATACATCTGCTGGCGGGTGAGCACGACACGCACCGAACGTGTCAGCGCCCGCGCCGCGAGCACGGCCAGTACGACTTCATATTGCGGCCGCAGGCCCGAACCGAACCCGCCGCCCATATAGGCGGACATGACGCGCACATCGTCCGGCTTCATGTCGAACACGCCGCAGACGTAACGGTGGACGTTCTGCACGCCCTGAGTCTTGTCGTAGATCGTGAGCTTGCCTTCACCTTCCCAGACGACGGTGCAGGCGTAAAGCTCCATTGGGTTGTGATGTTCGATGGGAACGTAATATTCGCCGGCGTGACGCACCTCGGCTGCAGCGAAGGCCTTCTCAGCAGAGCCGCGCCGCTTTGGAGGGCCGAAAATGCTCTCAGGCGGCTTGGTGGGGGGCTCCAATGCGACGGCCTCATCGCGCCGGTGGAAGACGTCCGTATCGTGTGCTTCTTCGTCGTATTCCGCGTGGACCAATGATGCCGCGAAGCGCGCGATCTCGGGCTCTTCCGCGACGACCAACGCGATCGGCTGGCCGCTGAACATGATCCTGTTATCGTAAAGCGGGCGGAACGGCGAACCTTTCGGAGCCGTCTCGTCCTCATAGGCGCTATCGGTGCTCGCCATCGGCGGCCGGTTTTCGTGGGAGAGCACGTCGATGACGCCTGCGACACGCAGCGCGTCGCTCGCGTCAATGCGCACAATGCGGCCTTTGGCGAAGCTCGATGTGACGACGCTGCCATGAACTAGGCCGGGAGCGTTGAACTCGGCGGCGTATTTGGCCTCGCCCGTGACCTTGGCGCGGCCGTCGATGCGCGAGACGGACGTGCCAATGTATTTTTGCATGGCAATCACTGGATTCTTTTGTCGGATTGCGATTGCGGGGTTCCGCGCGCCGCCTGTGTCAGCGCGCGGACGATTGCCCGTCGTGCCAGGTCAATCTTGAAGGCATTGTGGGCAAAGCCCTTTGCGTCGTGCAGCAGCACGTCGGCTGCCCTTCTGAAGGTCGCCGGGTTCGCTTCCTGCCCGCGCAGCGCACCTTCCGCCAACGCGTCCCGCCACGGCTTGTGCGCTACGCCGCCGAGCGCCAGGCGGGCCTCTCTGATCCTATCGCCCTCAAGTTCCATTGCCGCGGCAACCGACACCAGCGCGAACGCATAGGAAAGGCGATCACGGATTTTTAGGTAAGTGTAGTTCGTCCGGAATCCCTCTGCTGGAAGCTCCACCGCCGCAAGGAGCTCGTTAGGCTCGAGGTTCGTGTCGCGTTGGGGCGTGTCCAAAGGGAGTCGATGGAAGTCCGCAAATGAAATCGTGCGTTCGCCCGCGGGCCCTACCACCTGGACTTTGGCGTCCAGGGCGGCGAGCGCAACGCACATGTCGGAGGGATGCGTCGCGATGCAAGCCTCGCTCGTCCCGAGGATTGCGTGCATTCGGTTGAGGCCAGTTATGGCCGAGCAACCGCTGCCAGGCTCGCGCTTGTTGCAAGGGGTCGCGATGTCGTAGAAATAGTAGCAGCGCGTCCGTTGCAGGAGATTACCGCCGGTAGAAGCCATATTCCGCAGTTGCTGCGAGGCGCCGGCGAGGATGGCGCTGCCGAGCATGGGATAGCGCTGCTCGATGAGCGGATGATAGGCGAGATCGGAATTCGGCACGAGCGCGCCGATCCGCACACCGCCGTCCGTGGTTTCCTCGACCCTGTTCAGCGGCAGCCGCGAGATGTCGATCAGCCGCGAGGGCCGTTCGACATCTTCCTTCATCAAGTCGATCAGGTTGGTGCCGCCGGCGATGAATTTCGCGCCCGGGTCGCCCGCGATCTGTCGCACCGCGTCGGCCACGTCGCTTGCCCTAGCGTACTCGAAATTGATCATGACTGGCCCATCGCATGCTCAATCGCCGCCACGATGTTCGGGTAGGCGCCGCAGCGGCAGATATTGCCACTCATAAGCTCACCGATCTCGTCTGTCGTTTTCGCCTTGCCCTCCGCGATGAGGCCGACGGCCGAGCAGATCTGTCCTGGCGTGCAGTAGCCGCATTGGAAGGCGTCGTGGTCGATGAACGCCTGCTGAAGCGGGTGAAGCGTGCCGTCCTTTGCCAGCCCCTCGATGGTGGTGACATGAGTGCCATCCTTCATCACAGCCAGGGCGAGGCAGGAATTGATCCGCCGCCCGTCGACCAGGACCGTGCAGGCGCCGCACTGGCCGTGGTCGCAGCCACTCTTGGTGCCGGTCAGGTCGAGATGGTCGCGCAACGCGTCAAGCAAGGTCGTCCAGGGGGCCACCTTGAGGGGCCTCTCCGCGCCGTTGACGACCAACACGATAGAAATCTTCGCCGGAACGGGGATCGTCGGCCGCTCCACAGTGCGTGTTCGCGCCATTTGAGCTCTCCGCATCGGCCTGAGGAAACACCCGGTCCGGGGAAATCCCCTTCGAGAATCAGCGCTTGGCAGAATTGCTTGTTAAGAGCTGATGCAGCCACAGCCAACGCAGGAGTTGTCCCGATAGTTCCCGCGTTGCAACAAAAGCTTTCTGGACGGCTCAAATTCCGGACGGGTTAATGTCCGATGCTGGCGCTGAACGTAAGTGCTGGCAAGGCTTGCCTCCGGCAGCTATTGTAGGCAATGTGGAAAACATATGCTCGCCATGAGTTCTTCTCACCGTGACCCCAACCGGTCATTAGGATTAGCCCGCCTCAATTCTGTAAAGGGTAGGAAGTGATCATTCGGCCAAGCCGCCTGAATGACGCCTGCGAGCTCTGTGGTCTTTTGCCAGCTGCGCGCTCGGTCGGTCAGCGCATGGACTTTTTCGAGGAAGCAAGCTGAAACCGACGGCTATCTGGGGAATGTCGGCTCAGACAGCTTGCGATCGGCGGTTTACGGGCCAAATAATTGCCCCGAAGTGTAATAATAGCCACGCTCATCTCCATCGAGCGTATTGGTTTGAAACTCGTGTAATTCTTCCTTACTATTCTTGTCGGTTGTTGATCCTTTACCATAAATTATCGGCGGAGGCGGTGGTGGTGGCGGCGGAGGTGGCGATGGCGATGGAGAATGAGTGGTTACCCGCCTTACGGGCGTTGTCGCCTTTTGTGTCGCTTGGATGATAATATCGGTGGTGACATTTTCGACGTTGGTGGTCTGCTGTTGGATCGGTTGGCTATTTGGTCCAAAGGCTCCGTTAAATTGTCCGATCCCGAACTGGCCCACGAGGACATCCGTGGGGAGAGAGGGCGCTCCCCCATTCTGACCTGTCTTACTCGTCAAAAGCTCGAGATAATGATTGGTCTCGGACTGGGTGACGCGCTGCGGTTCCGTGGGACAACTGTTCCAATCCGCCACCGAGACGGCGAAGCCCGTGCGCCTAACAAAGGTGGTTCCGCAGCCGTTGGTGATACTGAGCCAGCCAAAATCGTTGATGATCCGTGTTCCCTCCGGTCCATGCGAGATGGTCGCGATCCCCCCGCGAATTCCAATCGTGGCGACAGGTGTGCTGACGGTGGCTGCGCCCTGGTGGCTGAGTTGTCCGCCGACAAAACGAAGCGCGCCTTTGGTGAGCGAAGTCACAATTTTGCCCGTACCGGCGGAAGGGTCATACACGAAATTATCAATCACAAGGTTGCTGTTCGGACCGATGTCGAGGGTGGTTTTGTCAATGAACAGAAGTTGAACCGTCCCCTCGGCAGTCGTCTGAACGCGTTCCTTATGCACGACCCGCGCGCCAATTCGCAAAACACGGGTTTCTCCGCCGGGTGGCGTGCTTTGCGAGAGCGGATTAACCGCCGCGGCGGTGCCGACGTCTTGGGCCATAGCGGGCACAGCCGAAAGCGCGGTGCTGGCGAGCAGCAAGGCCAAGCTCCCTGTGATACGAGGATTCGTCCGCGACGGCATCACACACCTCAAAAACGAACCGTTGGGCCCATTGTGACGGTGAAATCCTTGACCGTGTTCCCAATAATATTCGAATTTTAGGCACTACTCTATTGCAGATGAGCGCCAAGTCCAAATCTATCGGGAACAAAAATATCTAAACCGATCTCCAACCGCGGAATGCACGATATCGTACTTTCGATCATGAGGCCGGTTTCGAAAGGGGTCAATTTGCCGGGCCGGGGAGACGATGACTCAAGCTTGGTTGAACCCTCCGCGCCGATACACCTGAAGGGCTATCAAATCGAAGGGAGATTGCCGCGCACGGGCGCCGCGAACTTTTCCTCGTCCCGCCTCAAGTTCCAGGACAATAATTGAATTGTGATCGAGAGTGCCGAGGCGGCGGCAGCATTCATGCGTGCCTTGGAAGCCAGATATGTACGCGGCGATGCTTTTGACTTGAGGCAGTAATCGTCTCCATGACGAGCAGCACGGTCCGGGAACACATCACCCAATGGCCGGGTATTATCAAAATCGGACCGCCGCTCTATGTTGCGCCAATGTCACACCATCCATTAATTTTGTGTCGGCCGCGATGTTGTCGAAGTTTTAACGAAATGACGGACTCAATATCTTTGGCGCGGCGAGGTCCGCTTGTTGTCGCGGGCGATGAAGCAAATTTGACTGCGACGGGTTCGGCAAAAGTCCGACAAGTGGCTTCTTAATCAACCCCGTCGCCAGCTTGCATTGAAAGCACAATCCAATCGGGAGATTTCCTTATGTCCACTGTGCTGCCGTCAATAATCGTTCTCATGATAACGGCTCTGATTGTTTTTCGCCGTGAGCTCACAGCTCCCCGGGCTGCATCAGCGTCGAAGGCTTCACCCGCCCCTGCGCGACCTCTCGAGCATTCATCCAGGCAGTCGCAGCGTCCGCCAGCTCGTCGACCATCACGATCTTGATGCTTAGCTAACTGGAACGGCCGGCGCAGAACTCTAGAGGCCCGCGCCTAATGACCTTCTGTACCTGTGGTCAGTTTCGAAAGAAGTCAATGTGCGTGGCCGGGGAGACGATGACGCAAGCTTGATCGAGCCCGTTGAGGCAATTTCCGCGGGCAGCCTAACCCGATCGATTCATCCTCCAAAGGAACACCAAGAGGATGATCGCTATAATGATCCCTATGCCAATCATGACACGCCTCCTTTTGTTTATGGCATTCTCCCTCAAGCGCCGGCTCCCTCAAGCGCCTGGATTTTACCAAACCTGTTCGTGCGGCGTCTGGACATGATAATTGAGAATTCGTACGGTCCCATTGCGGCAGCGGACCACAGCCCCTGACGCTTCGGCATCGTGACATCCTCACCCATGCTAAGCGATGAAGCTTTAATTCTCTGGCCCTGCCTAAGATCCGTAATCTTGCGCGGCCGCAAATTGCGCGGACAGTTGTGGCATTGCGTTCCATACCGGTTCACGCTTCTTTCTGCGGCAGAAGGCTTGTTTGCCCATGCCGGAGCGCCTCGCGTTGTTTCTCGATCGCATGCTGGGCGTGCGTGATGGCGATGGTAAACGCGGCCGAATCGGCGGTCCCGCTGGCTTGTCCCTTGACGAACCATGCAATAATTCCGTTGAGCTCCTCCTCCAAGGCCTTGAGTTCGGAAGCTTGCGCGATAAGAGCCTTGTCGGCGAGATCGATCAGACGGTCGATCTGCCGCAGATCGCTTTCGGATTTCTTGCGTCTGAGGCGTCCGACGAGGAGTGCCACACCGGAACCGGCCATGCTCAGGACCATGCCGCCCAGATAGAAATATTGCTGGAACTCATCGAAGAAGCTCTGCTCGCCACTGTTGAGATAGGCTGAGACGCCCGGATGCACCGGCAGAACAGGGTTCTTGTCGTCGGGATCGGGCGCTTCGATCTGACTGGCGAGCGGCGTTTTGGCCACCAGCAAGGCTTTGGTCTTGAAGAGGGATCGCGCAATCGCTCCCGCCACGGCGTCGAGCATCGTATTTGGTGCGACGAAGCGGTAAGTGAGGGCAAGCGTCGTCACAGTATCGTCGGGGACCGGCGGCCGTCCCCGGAAGGCTCCAGCGGGCACATCGATCGATTCCAATCCGGGAAACCGCTTATTGATCGCCTCTGCCTCGTCGATGGCGAGAATGCTCGGAGCGCCCTTGGTCGCGAGCTTGACGGCACTAATAACGTCGACGGCCTCGCCTGGCCCGATCGGTCCAACGGCGAGAACCGCTACCACCTGCTTGTCATGAACCGCCGCCCCGATTTCGGCGAGCGGCAGGAAGACCCGTTTCACCGAGTTCGCCGGAATATTGTAATAACTCAAGATCGAATCGAGAGTCTGCTCATTGTATTTTTGCAGGGGCCCTTGCGGGAGGCCGATGGTCTTGCCGGCGAGGCTTGGGATTTTGTCGATCGGGGATTTGGCCGGCACGATGAAAGCGACGACATCCCGGCGCAAAATGGCGATGGTCGCGCCGTTGCTGGGAATCACGCCGTCGCTACGCACGATGCCAAGATCCGTTGCGTGATCCTCGATCGCTTTGGCACTCGCCGCCAAATCAGCGACTTCCACGAGTTTAATGCGGACGCGCGGATGCGTTGCCTCGGTGACCGCAGCGAAAGCCGTGATGAAGCGATAGGCGGTGCTGCCAGGCGGGCCAGTGGTCACGCGCAGATTTGCATGCGGCGACCAAATATAGACAGCCGCGACGAGCGCCGCCGCGATGGTTAAAACGCCTGCGATCAGAAGTGGGGTGGTGCGCAATGGACGATTCCCACCAGTCTGTTTCCTCGTACCGGCGCTAAAGCATTTCTCACGTCAGCCTGCAAAAATCATTCAGGATTAGGTTGCGGGTAACAATTGACACGATTCCCCCTTGCGATAGGCATAACTGTGGCTTAGGAGGACGGAATGACATTTCAGCTTGCAAAACTTGAAAGATGGGCTCAGGCGAGGCTCTTGCTGGCATGTGCCTCGCTAAGTTTCCCGGCTTGTGCCGTTGCCGGAGAGGCCGGTCTCGATCTTGTCTGCACCGGGAACAGTTACAAAGCGGACGGACCGTTTCCGACCGTCGAGACATTCTCCCTCAAGATTGATGGTAAGAAACCGGTTATAATCGGGGGGCCTGGCTCGGAAAAGCCCGTTAAGGCGCGGACCATCGCAAGCAACGCGATCCAATTGAAATTCACGACCGGCAAATTCACAGGCGAGTATTTCAATTTCACCGGCGACTTGTTTCTGATTCATACGGATGGGCGCCTCACTAGGCTCACTTGCAAGCCTTCGTGATTGCATCGTCGCGTAGCGCCACAACCGCAAACACCATGAGGCCGTTAAGCCGCGTTAGTGCGCATGCCGACCAAATGATGGGATCCTTTGATCGATAAAGACGCCGCTCAAACTCAAAACCTGGAGTATGTCCTGATCGAAAAAGGCGAACACCTTTTTCGGGACATGCTCTAATGCGACGTCTTGCGGGCATGCTGTTCCAACTTTGTATAAAGCTTATCCAACAGCTCCTGGAGATCGACAAGCGTCTCACAAGTATCCGCTGTTGCCGCACCCGTCGTTTCGAGTTCTTCAAGCTCCGCAAGCCGCTCGCGAAGAGTTTCGATAAATCCTTTAGGACGGATCTTAACATCGAGTTCCATCATCTCTCGGCCTTTCTTGCGTCTTAGGCGCCAACCCTGAGAGCCGCGATATCGGCGCCTGAACGATGATGAATAATTAATTATAATTGATGCAAATTCATAAAGATGTCAATATTCAATATCTTACCAAGGACCCCTGCTTTTCCACAGTGTTTTTCCGCACATATTTGCAGCGCACCAACTTCAGCGCATCGGACAAATGGGTGATATCGATTGATAGAATGCTCATAACGCCCGCATTTCGTCAAAATCTCGTCAATCGTTTTGCAAGTATCGGTGCACTTCACCGTTCCAGTAAACGCCGAATAAATGGAATTCGGACATTTAAAAGCGGGATGAGGAAAAGTGGAAACCGGTTTTCCGCCTGCATCCCGCTCTAAACCCTTGGAATCGATCAATTTTATGATTTCGGATGGATTCAATCCAAAATCATCGTGATTTAGAGCATGATCCCAAAAGTTGCAGACTTTATTGAGATCATGCGACAAAACAAAGAGTTAGAGACTATGAGTGAGAAGCGCTCGTAGTCCAGGGGAGCGGCGGCCGATAGTCGCGGACCTATGCCCCCCGCACCAAGCCAAGGAACTCCTCGCGCGTTCGGGGATCATCGCGGATGACGCCGAGCAGGCGGCTGGTGGTCAGCGTGGCACCGAGAGTGTTGACGCCGCGCAACGTCATGCAACTATGCTCGGCCTCGATCACCACGCCCACGCCTTGCGGCTCGAGAATGTCCTGAACAGCTTCGGCGATCTCAGCGGTGAGTTTCTCCTGAATCTGCAGCCGGCGGGCAAAACCGTGCACCAC
>Ga0187883_10002701_pt1 | contig 10635 bp, 8 predicted proteins | sample June2016WEW_20_1_2_FD_132966 | JGI IMG/M metagenome (GOLD analysis project Ga0187883, IMG submission 132966) | Peatland microbial communities from SPRUCE experiment site at the Marcell Experimental Forest, Minnesota, USA - June2016WEW_20_10 | ecosystem: Environmental > Terrestrial > Soil >...
ACGTCCATCTGCGTGCCTCCCAACAGAAGGACGCCACTTTTAAGCTGGGAGAGCGCTATCCCATCCTCAACGCCAGCTTTGCGCCGATTTATAACAGTGCCGCTATCGCGTCGGTCGTCGGGAATCAGTCATACGCCGCGCCCTTTCCTTCAGTCAGTTATGAGGACATCGGACTCACGCTCAAGGCGAAGCCGCTGGTTCACAACAATTCAGACATCGCGCTCGAGCTGGAGATACAATTCCGCACTCTGGGTGCTACCAACTCAAATGGCATTCCGATAATTTCCAATCGTGAGTACAAGGGCGGGATCCTGCTCAAGGAAGGCGAGCCGGCCGTCGTAGCAGGAATGGTCACCGCGTCCGAGGAGAGGAGCCTGAGCGGTCTGCCCGCGCTTTCCAAAATCCCGGTCTTCGGCCTCCTGACGTCACAGAGTACCAAACAGGAAGAGAACGATGAGCTACTGATCCTGATCACGCCCTACGTCGTCCGTAGCCCGGAACGCACCGAACCACCGGAAATCTGGATGGGCAAATAAATCGGGTCATCGGGTGATCGGGCCATCGGGTCATCTAAAGTCAAAAGCTCCTGGGTTTCGGGTTTTCGATCACCCGATGGCCCGATCACCAGATCACCCGATCTATTTCTGACTCGCCTGGAAGTCCACAATCTTCTTCAAGAGATCGACGGGGGCACCGCCGGGTACGCTCCGTCCATTGATGAACAGAGTCGGCGTGCCCGTCACGCCCACCGACCTGCCCAGCGCAAGGGAGGCCTCGATTCTGACTTTCGTGTCCGACTTGGTTGCGCAGGCGGCGACCTCGTCGGCATTCGCGCCCGATGCGGTCGCGATGGCCTTCAGCTTTTCGTCGGCGTTGGCCTGGGTGATATTGGCCTGCTCGTCAAACGTCTTCTGGATAAATTTCCACACTGCATCATTCGAAGCGCGCCCTACGCAATCGACATAACCGGCGGCTTTCTCCGCCCAGTCGTGAGCGGGCAGCGGATAATTCTGGAAAACAAAGTGGGCCTCGGGCTCCTGCGCGAGCAGCTCATCAATCGCGGGCGCGGCCTTCGCACAATGCGGGCACTGCATATCGCTAAATTCGACAATAGTCACTGGAGCCTTCGCCGATCCCTTGGCGGGGCCGTTCACGCCTTTTTCCAGCTTGGCGCGGGCCTCGTCAAAGGGCCTCGCACCGAAGGGCAAAATGTCGCCTGTAATTGCATGCTTGCCATCAGCGCTGACCAACAACCGATTCTGGTTCGAGCCCTGCGTGCTGGTGATAACAACCGTGACCTCGGCCAGTCCCGGCACTTCGGAGGGGCGAATATCACTCACCTTCCACGTCACCGTGGGTTCGTAGCCAAACATTTGGGACAGGAACGAGTTGACCGTCTCTTCGGCGGGCAGAACCATCGAGCTTCCCGCAGCGGGTGAAGTGGCCGCTGGTTTGTCCGCCGACTTTGCCGGGGGAGCCGATTGGGTTTGAGCGATAACCATGCCGGACAGGAGAAGAGCTGCGAGAAGTGTGCGCTGCATGGTTGTCATATTTTGAAATTCGATTGTTACAAAAAGCGGCGCAGTTGTCATTTGCCGACGCCTTGCTAATGCAGAGCCCGGGCGTCCTCGCCCGTCCCTCCATCAAATGTCTCATCACGCGATCACCGCGTTAGAGCTCCGATTTGGCCGCGATTGGAAATCTCCGCCCGTAGCCGAATGCTTTGGCGGAAATCTTGATTCCGGGCGCCGCTTGTTGCCGTTTGTATTCGCTGCGCTCCACCATGCGGATCACCCGCCGCACCAGATCAGGATCGAAATTGTGAACGCGCGCAATCTGTTCGGCCGAGCACGACTCCTCCACGTAGTCTTCGAGAATCGGGTCGAGCACGTCGTAGGGCGGGAGTGAGTCCGAATCCTTCTGATCGGGACGCAATTCCGCAGACGGCGGCTTCTCAATTGTCGCTTCCGGAATTACCTTGCGGCGCGAGTTCACGTAAGCGCTCAGGCGGTACACCAACGTCTTCGGGACATCCGAAATCACCGCCAGCCCGCCCACCATATCGCCGTAGAGAGTGCAATAGCCGACGGCCAATTCGCTCTTGTTGCCGGTCGAAAGCACCAGCGCGCCGAACTTGTTCGACATCGACATCAACAGCAATCCGCGGGCGCGGGATTGAATGTTTTCCTCCGTGACGTCTTGCGGCAGCTCGTCGAAAAGCGGCGCAAGCGTCTGGCGCGCGGCTTCGTAGATTTCCTGGATGGAGAGCAGTTCGAAGCGAATCTTCAGGTTGCTGGCCAGTTCGCGCGCGTCGGCAATCGAACCTTGCGAGGAGTACGGTCCGGGCATGCCGACTCCGATTACGTTGTCGGAGCCGAGCGCATCGGCCGCAATCGACGCGGTGAGCGCGGAATCGATGCCGCCGCTGAGTCCGACGATCGCCTGCCCGAAGCCGCATTTGTGAACGTAGTCTCGCGTGCCCAGAACCAACGCTTCGTACGCGCTTCCTTCTTCACCCACGACCTGTGAGTGTATGTCTCCGGTGAGCTGCTGAGAGTCGAAATAGATCAGGTCCTCCTCGAACGACTTCGCTTGTGCGATTACCCGTCCATCGGGCGCAATCACCAGACTCGATCCGTCGAAAACCAGGCTGTCGTTGCCTCCAACCTGGTTCACCATCGCGACCGGAACTTTCTGATTCTTCGCGATGGCCGCCAGCATGTCGTGGCGCAGTTCGCGCTTGCCCAGCCAAAACGGCGAGGCGGAAATGTTGAGCACGAAGTTGCCTCCGGCTCGGACCAGTTCTTCGACCGGGTCGACGCCATACAGACGCTGGTTCCAGAAGCGTTTGTCGTTCCAGGCATCCTCACAGATGGTCAAAGCCATCTGCTTGCCGCAAAAGCTGAACAGTTGCTGGCTCTTGGCGGGAGCGAAGTTGCGCATCTCGTCGAAGACGTCATAGGTGGGCAACAGCATTTTCGATTGGATGAAGTCGATGCGCCCTTCGCGCAGCAGAGCGGCAGAGTTCATCGCTTTCTTGCCGGAATCCGCTTCGGCCGGAGTCACCGTCCCGCAGATCACGGCAATTCCCTGCGTTTCGGCGGCGATCCTCTCGACGGTGGCGCGGTTACGTGCCACGAACGATGGTCTCTCCACCAGATCGCGCGGCGGATAACCGCAAACGGAGAGTTCCGGAAACAGAATCAGGCCGGCGCCGGCGCTCCGCGCCTGCAGCGCAAACTGGATGATCTTGGCAGCGTTGCCGCAAAAATCCCCCACAGTGGGGTTGATCTGGCCCAGGGCAATCTTCACAGTTCTAGTGTAGAAGGTCGCGGTGTGGAAGGTCGAGGGTTTGGAGCCGAGGCCCGACTGGGCGGGCGAGGCGCCCGTCCCTCCAACGAGGAACTCGTCACGCGGTCACGGTACTAGTTGGGGCCCGTTCCGGGTGGCTGCGGCGTGGCCATCGGTGGCATGCCGGAGGGGTTGGCAGGAGTGGACTCCGGCATCTCTTCTCCTGGACGCCTCAACGTGGGCGCGGTGGCTGGACGGCCTTCCTGTTTCCTGGCAACGGTTGCGTTTAAGTCGACTTCCTTCTCGACGCGCACGATTTTCTGGCCACCCACTTTCATAGTTTCGACGCGCACCACTTCGTCGCCCACGAAGCGCACAAAATCCACGTCCTCTGGTGGCGTGCCGTAGATCCATTCTTCATACTCAACCTCGCCGTCATGCTCGCGCACTTTCCTGGGCGGACGTCCCTTGGCATAGATCACCATGTCGTGGTTCATTCCCACCAGCACGTGGTGATTCTTGATGGCCTCCTTAACCTGGGGAGGGACAGTTTCCAGATAGGCCTCGAGGGCGGACTTGGCGTCGAAATCAAACACCGGACGCAGCAATTGCTTCACCTCTGGCCCGGTTAGTTCCGGAACATACTTGTCGAAGTAGAGTTCCACGAAAGAGCCGCGGGCATTGGCGGAGGAATCCGAGGGCGCAATGGTCCCACCTGCGTTCCCACCTCCGAACTCGATGTGCTGGTACCACTTCCGCTTCTTGATGGGACCGCCGTTGATCTCGAAGCGGATGTGATCTCCCTTGATAACGACATCGCTGATGCGGGCGCGGTCGCCGGGCTTCGCAGCTGGTCCCCAGAGTGCCATCAAACTTTGCAGTTCCGGGCCGCTGGGGGTCACAGCGCCGTTCTTGAGGGTCAGTCCCGTCTTCCCCATGGGAAAACTTGTACGGATAAAGACCAGTTCTGCATTGAAGGCGTGCATAATTTCTTCGCGGGTCTCTTTGGAAATCCTTGGGGGCGGAGTGTTTTCGGCGAACGTTATCGCGGAGAAAACTAAAAGCATTGCCAACGAACGATACCAAACGCAGTCAACGTGGAAGTACCGCATGGAGCACCCCGGGCCCACCGGCTTAATTATAGACCGGCAGAATCAGTTCTCAGTTTTCAGTTCCCAGTTCTCAGTTCCCAGTGAGAAAGGCGGGGTTACTGGGAACTGAGAACTACCAAGCGGTCACCGGCTCCATGAGTACTTCCGTAACGGTGAGTTGTACTTTAAGCACCTGAGGTCACCAGTCGAAACCAACCTAGAATGGATGCAGCACCGACCAGCTCATCCCCGGGCTGGGGCCGACAGGATTGCCTTTTGCCGTTGAAGCTGCCCATTCCCGCGCGTATTCCACTCCTATACGTCATCCTGGGAGTGCTGTTGGCGCTCAGCGTCCTTCCGATGTATTTCTACTCAGCGCAGATCGAGAGCATGAATCGGGAGCGCCTGAAAACCAACGAAATGCTGCTGCAAAACACGGTCACGCGTTCGCTGGCCGACGACATTTCCCAGCACCAGGAATCGCTGCGCATGATGCTGGCCAATTTGTCGTCGTCGATTCAGGTAATGATGCTGGCCAGTCCGGGCGGGAGCGACCTTAGCGCGCAGAACTTTCTGACGCCGGAACTGCGGGCCATGGTGGAGAATTTTGTTTCTTCGTCGCACGACATTGCCTATACCACGGTGCTGAATGCCGATGCCAGAGGAGTTTCCGCCGGACGTATGGAGCCCGACGCTTTTCTGCAACGGGAGCTGGAGCGTGCCTATCAAGCCGCCCGCGAAGGCCGCGTCTACAGCGGGCAGCCGTTGATGGTGGGCAGCGGGAAATCAGGGCGCACTGTCATGCTGGTGAGCTCGCCGATCATGTACGACGGCCGCTTTCTGGGGATGATCGGGTCGGTAGTGGACATGGACTACCTGATCCGCCGGCTGCAGCAAGTCAGTATGAGCGGATTGGTGCCGTATGTCGTGGACAGCCAAGGAAGGCTGGTGGCGGCGGCCACTGGCCAATATGCTACCGGGCAAGACATGAGCCATTTCGAGATCGTCCGCAGTTTCGTGGGCGAGGGCGCCAAAGCCCAGTTGGCGGCGACCCGCGAGTTCACGATTCGCGATGGCAAACAGACGACCGAGATGCTGGGGACGTACAGTCCAGTGACCTCGCTGGAATGGGCGGTAGTGGTCCAGAAGCCGCGCGAAGAAGCGTATCGCGGAATCTACGAGATGCAGCGCACCGGGCGCTTGCTGGCGTGGCTGGCAGTGTTTGTGAGTGTGGGTCTGAGTATTCTGTCGGCGCGGCGGATCACCAGTCCGTTGCAAGTGCTGGCGCAGTCCAGTCGGGCGATTGCGCGCGGTGATTTCTCCCAGCGCGTGCACCTGAAAACGCGCACCGAGATCGGCGAACTGGCGACGACGTTCAACACCATGTCGGAAGAACTGGAACAGTTCGTCGAGGATCTGAAGCGCGCCGCCGATGAAAACAAGGCGCTCTTCATGGGGTCGATCCAGATGCTGGCGGGCGCGGTCGACGAAAAAGACCCTTACACGCGCGGCCATTCCGACCGGGTAACGAAATACTCGCTGATGATCGCGCAAGAGATGGGGCTGGATCCGGGATTCCTGGAGATCCTGCGCGTTTCGGCGCAGTTGCACGATGTCGGCAAAATCGGCATTGAAGACCGCATCCTGAAAAAACCGGGCGCGTTGACTCCCGAAGAATTCGAGATCATGAAGACGCACACCACCAAGGGCGCCAACATCCTGCGCCCGGTGCCGCAATTACGCGAGATGCTGCCCGGCATCGAACTGCATCATGAAGCTCTCAACGGGCGCGGATATCCTTACGGTTTGAAAGGCGACGAAATCCCTCTGCTGGCGCGCGTGATTGCGGTCGCAGACACGTTTGACGCTCTGACCACGAACCGTCCTTATCAGCAGGCACACGATCCGGAGGAAGCTCTGCGCATCATTCAGAGCGTGTCGGGAAAGCGCCTTGACCCCAAGGCCGTGGCCGCGCTGCTGACGGTGTTTGAGCGCGGAGAAATTCGCATTCAGAAACGACTGACGCAGACGATGGTGCTCGAATCAGCCGCCGCCGTTCCGGCGCCGATCGAGGCCGGCGATCCTCTGACGGTCGAAACCACGCGGACCTAGAAACAATTTGGTAATTTGGTAATCGGGTAATATTGTAATTTGAAACCTAATTCACTTTGGGGTCTTAAATTACCAAATTACACAATTACACAATTACAAATTTCTCCTCCCGGATTCTCCTATAATCGTTACACCTCATGATTCAAACCCTTTTTGGCAGTCTGGACGAAGAGAAGAAACCAAGTTTTATAGAGCGCATGAAAGAGGCCGTCTCGCGCACGCGCGAGAACCTGGCCGAACGCATCGAAGATGTCGTCTCCATCGGCAAGGAGATCGACCGCTCTACGCTGGACGATCTGGAAGCCACGCTGATTGGCGCCGACCTCGGCACAACTACCACCCATGAGGTTCTGGAGAAGCTGCGCGACAGAGCCGATCGGAAGCAGATCAAAGATGTGAATGAACTCAAACGTCTGCTGAAAGAAGAATTGCTGGCGATTCTGACCTCGACCGGTGCACGGCCGGTAACCAAGGTGGACGGCACACCGGAAGTGATCATCGTGGTGGGCGTGAACGGCACGGGCAAGACGACCACGATTGGAAAATTAGCGCAGGTCTTTCGTGCGCAAGGAAAGACGGTGCTGCTGTGCGCGGCGGATACGTTCCGCGCAGCGGCGATCGAGCAACTCGAGATTTGGGGACAGCGCACGGGAACGGAAGTGATCAAGACGAAAGCCGGGGGCGATCCATCCGCGGTGTTGTTCGATGCGCTGCAGTCGGCAACCGCGCGCAAGACCGACTACGTAATCGTCGATACTGCCGGGCGGTTGCACACCAAGCAAAACCTTATGCTTGAACTGGAAAAGATGAGGCGTACGGCGCAACGCATCGTGCCGGGCGCTCCGCACGAGACTTTGCTGGTGATGGATGCCACCACCGGTCAAAATGGATTGCAACAGGCGCGGCAGTTCACGCAATCGTCCGGTGTCACAGGGATTGTGTTGACCAAGCTTGATGGCACGGCCAAAGGCGGGGTCGTGGTCGCGATCTCGCGCGAGTTGGGACTGCCGGTTCGGTATGTGGGCGTCGGGGAAAAGGCTGGGGATCTGCTGCCGTTTGACGCGAAGGAGTTTGTGGAGTCGCTGTTTTCTTAGAATCGGTGGAGGGACGGGCCTCTCGCTCGGCTCTCCACCGGCAAGGTCATAGGAGGGCGGATGGTGCAACCGAAAAGGTCCAAATCGTTTTCTTACTGGCGGAGGCTGTTGGAGCGACTGAAACTGCTGCTCCGCCGGAAGCCTGAACCGGAAGACCCCTATGCCTATCGCACCGCTCCCTTGCGTCGTCCTCCGCACGGGCGGAGCGGCGCTGCGGTGGCAGAACTGGATGAAGAGGAATGAAAGAAGCGCCGTCGTCCGACGAACAACACTTGCGGAGGGCGCTGGAACTAGCGCGAGCGGGCATCGGGCTGGTGTCGCCCAATCCGACGGTGGGCGCGGTGGTGGTGGACGCGTCGGGCCGCGAAGTTGGGGCGGGCACGCACACCTATGACGGCGTGAAGCACGCCGAGGTTCTGGCACTGGAGCAAGCGGGCGTTGCGGCCCGCGGCGGAACTCTCTACCTGAATCTGGAGCCTTGCTCGCATCAGGGACGCACCGGGCCGTGTGCCGATGCCGTAATCGCGGCTGGAATCGGCCGCGTGATCTGCTCCATGGAAGATCCGAATCCACGCGTGGCGGGCCAGGGATTTGCGAAGCTCCGCGCGTCAGGCGTCAGTGTACAGGTCGGCTTATTCGAGGCGGAAGCCAGGAAGCTGAATGAAAGTTTTGCCAAGTACATCCGGCTGGGCAAGCCGCTGGTCACGCTGAAATCGGCGATGACTCTCGATGGGAAAATCGCTGACGCCACGAAACCGGGCACGGAGCACAGTTCGGACTCTGGCTCGGCTACGCCTATGTCGGAGGGCGCGCGCAGCGGGTACCACTGGATCACGGGCGAGGTGGCGCGCGCGCATGTGCAGCAGTTGCGCCATCAGAATGACGCGATCCTGGTCGGGGTGGGGACGGTGATGGCGGATGATCCGCTGCTCACCGACCGGAGTGGCTTGCCGCGGCGGCGCAAGTTGCTGCGCGTGATCCTGGATTCTTACTTGCGCATTCCACCGGCGGCGCGAGTGATCCAGCCGGCCGAGAGCGATGTTCTGGTGCTGTGTTCGACGGCGGAGGACGAGACCAGGCGGGCGCTCGAAGCGAAGGGGATTCGCGTAATGCAAATATCCGGGGCCAATGCGGAGGGACGGCCCGACTTCCGAGCGATTGTCCAGGCGCTCGGAGAAATGGAGATCACCAGCGTGCTTCTCGAAGGTGGAGCGCTGATAAACGGGGCGGCCCTGGCGTCGGGCGAGGTGGACAAGGTGTTCCTCTACTACGCGCCGAAGATTCTTGGCGGGGGCGCGGTTCCCTTCATTGCCGGGGAAGACCTGCGTGGGAAACCGCAGTGCGTGCAACATTTCGAATTGCGGCGCTTCGGCGAGGATTTCGCGCTGGAAGGTTATTTGCGCGACCCGTACTCGTGACGACGGCCCATGGTGAAAATCGGGGTGGAGCAGTGAACGGACGATACCTTCGATGAATCGTCATCCCAAGCGAAGCGAGGGATCTGCATCTTGCGGCGAACAGCAGGTCCTTCGCTTCGCTCAGGATGACAATGTTATTTATCGAACAAACTTGTGGGACAACGTTTAGGAGATAGATCTCTCATGTTTACTGGGATTGTCGAGGAAGTGGGCAAGGTCGTAAAGATCGCGCAGCGCGGTGAGAACCGCCGGATCACCATCGAGGCTGCGAGTACACCGAAACAATTGGGAACCGGCCACAGCATCTCGGTAAGCGGCGTTTGTCTGACGGCGCTTAATATCAAAGCAAAGTCATTCTGCGCGGACCTGGCGCCGGAAACGTGGGTACGAACTTCTTTCTCACGGATGCACGAGGGCGCACTGGTGAACCTGGAGTTGCCGATGAAGGCCGACGGGCGCTTCGACGGCCACATCGTCCAGGGGCACGTGGATGGCGTGGGCAAGTTGATCGAGTTCGAGCGCATCGTAGACTCGGACGGCCGGGATTCCGAGAACTGGTGGCTGCACATTGAACTGCCGCCGGAGATCGAGAAGTACACGGTGTACAAGGGATCGATCTCGATCGAGGGCATCAGCCTTACGGTGGCTAAGCTTGAAGGGAGCCGCTGCACGATCGCGATCATTCCGCATACGGTCGAACTGACCAATCTTGGCTCGCTGAAACCGGGAGACCCGGTGAACCTGGAAGCCGACGTGATCGCAAAGTACGTCGAGAAGATGATGAAAGGCGAGTCGGCGCAAAGTTCGATCACTGTGGAGGAGTTGGTACGGCAAGGGTTTTAAGGGCAGTGGTCAGTTGTCAGTGGTCAGTGGTCAGCGAATGCCAGAGGCCAATAGTGTTGTCGCCGTTCGCTGACCACTGACCACTGGCCACTGACCACTTGCTTCTACGCTTCCAGCTTCAATTCATCCAGTTCCAGGAACTCACGAATGATGGGCTCGGTGGATTTCTCCATGTCCTTGTAGGGACCAAAGAAAATTGCGCGGCCTTCGTAGAGGAAAACGATGCGATCGGCCAGCTTCTTGGCCAGGCGCATGTCGTGCGTGACCACGACTGAGGTCAGGTGCAATTGCAATTTGAGCCGGGCGATGAGATCGCCGAGCAGATTGCCCATCAGCGGATCGACCATGGTGGTGGGCTCGTCGTAGAGGACGCACTCGGGTTGGGCGGCGAGCGCTCGGGCGATGGCGACGGAACGTTTCATGCCAGTAGAAAGGTCGGAAGGCAGCTGGTCGCGCATCTCCTTGACGCCAACCATTTCGAGGAGGCCATCGACGACCTGGTAAATCTGGTCTTCTGAAAGCTCTCTTTTTTCGCGCAGGGGGAAGGCGACGTTTTCGCCGACCGATAAGGAATCGAACAGAGCGCCGTTCTGGAATACCATGGTGACTTTTTTGTGGATTTCTTCGAGTTGTTCCTGGTTGTAGTCGGTGATGTCCTGGCCAGCGACAATGACGCGACCCGAATCCGGCTTCAGGAAGCCCATGATGTTGTGGAGCGCCACCGATTTTCCTACGCCGCTGCGGCCTAGAATGCAGACCATCTCCCCCGGCAACACGTCGAAGCTG
>Ga0187883_10002712_pt1 | contig 10616 bp, 15 predicted proteins | sample June2016WEW_20_1_2_FD_132966 | JGI IMG/M metagenome (GOLD analysis project Ga0187883, IMG submission 132966) | Peatland microbial communities from SPRUCE experiment site at the Marcell Experimental Forest, Minnesota, USA - June2016WEW_20_10 | ecosystem: Environmental > Terrestrial > Soil >...
CAGCGGTAGTAGCGGTAGACCACTTGGGCGACGCACGCCGGCTTGGGTGCGTCCTTGATCTCCATCACCAGGTCGTAGGTGACCTGCACGCCGCCGTTGGTGTCCTCGACGCCCGCCACCGTCACGCCCATGCGCAGGTCGGCGCCGACGGGAACCGGAGAGGGGAAGCGGACCTTGTTGCAGCCGTAGTTGACGCCGAACTTCGTGTTCTCGACGCGGATGACCTTGTTCAACAGGACCGGGGCGAGCGAGAGGGTGAGGTACCCGTGGGCGATGGCGACGCCGAAGGGTCCCTCCTTGGCGCGCTCCGGGTCGACATGGATCCACTGGTGGTCGTCGGTCGCGTCGGCGAAGAGGTTCACTCGGTCCTGGGTGATCGTCTGCCACTCGGAGTATCCGAGCTCCTTGCCGACGAGCTCGTGAAAGGCGTCGACACCGTCGACGATGGTGGTCATACTGCGCTCCTCGCTGGTCAGGGTTTGATTCCGCTGAGGGACGCTACCCGCCCCGGAGCACCTCACTACGCTGACTCCCGTGAGCCACGCGCACGAGCACGATGCCATGCCGGTCCACCAGCACCGGGATGTCCGCGGCGGCGGCGCCCGGGCGGCCGTCTTCGGCATCAGCGACGGCCTGGTGACCAACGTCTCCCTGGTCCTGGGCATAGCCGGGGCAAACCCGGGGGGGTCGATCGTGCGCCTGGTCGGGGTGGCCGGGCTCGTCGCCGGTTCCTTCTCCATGGCGGCCGGCGAGTACCTCTCCATGACCGCCCAGCGCGAGCTCATGGAGCGCGAGCTCGAGGTGGAGCGCCGGTCGCTGAGCCACAGCCCCGAGGGGGAGGCGGCGGAGCTCCGGGGCATGTACGTGCGGCGGGGCATCGACCCCAACGTGGCGACCGACATGGTCAACGAGGTGATGCAGGACCCCGAGCTCGCCCTCGAGACCCATGCCCGCGAGGAGCTGGGCATCACGACCCAGAGCCTCGGGTCGCCCTGGCAGGCCGCTGCCGCTTCCTTCGTCGCCTTCGCCATCGGCGCCTTCATCCCGTTGGCGCCCTGGCTGTTCACGTCGGGGACGCCGGCCATCGTGCTCTCCGTGGTGCTGGGCGCCGTGGCCGCGCTCGTCGTCGGTGCCGTACTGGCGAAATTCACCGAGCGGCCGGCCATCGTGTCTGCGCTGCGCCAGCTGGGCGTGACCGCGGTCGCCGCCGCGGTCACCTACGGGGTCGGCCGCGCCATCGGGACCGGCACGAGCTGACGCCGGTGTCCGGGCGGCGTCAGGCCGGTCCCGTCCCAGGCGGGTCGCGCCGGTACGACCGGTCGACGTGGTCGACGGTGAAGCCGAGCGACCCGTACAGGGCGACGGCGACCTCGTTGGTGGCGTCGGTGTAGAGCATCCCGACCGGGACGCCGCGCCGCCACAGCGACTCGAGCCCCGCCACAGTGAGGGACCGTCCCCAGCCGTGTCCGTGATGCCGCGGGTCGACGGCGATGACATAGATCTCCCCGAGCACCGGGGTGCGGTCACGGTGGACCTTGGTCCAGCACGAACCGATGAGGCCCGCGCCGTCGGGGTCGTCGGCCACGAGGAACCCGTCGAGCCCGACCCAGTCCGCGGCCATGCGCTCGCGGAGCTGCTCGACCGTCCACCCACCCTGCTCGGGGTGGCCGTCGAACGCCCGGTTGTTGGTGTCGACCCAGGTCTCGTCGTCGCGTCCGGGCACGAAGGGGCGGATGAGCAGGGGCCGGGTCGCCGCCACGACGTCCGGCGGGAGAGGCAGCGGGACACGCATCTGGAGGAGGTCGCGCTCGGCAACGAATCCGTGCGCCTGGGCGCGGTCGTCCTCGGCGGGCCCGGCCTGCATTGCCCAGAGATGGATCGGGGCGTCGGTCGGCGCCTCCGCCACGGCGCGCCCGAGCAGCGCGGACACGACGACGTCCTCGGTGCCGCGTGCCCGGGCGGCGGGATCCGCGACCACGTGGAGCACGGTGGAGCCGTCCTTGGCGGGTGAGAGCAGGGCGAGCCCGACGAGCTCGCCCTCGTCGTGGGCGAGCACGGCGCGACCCTCCGCCCGGGCCGTGTCGGGGTGCGTCAGGGCGAACAGTTGCGGCTCCGGGAGTGCGGGGTGGTTGCCGGCCGCGCCCGCCCGGGCCACGAGCGCATTGAGCGCGTCCCGGCCGGTAGCGCCGAGGTCGTCCAGGTCGACTACCACCATGTCCACCACGTCCACGCCGGCCAACGTAACCCGGTACCGTGAGCCGGTGGCGAAGCCGAGGACACCGAAGGGGCGGGCGCGGCTCGTCGTCGAGCGCCTGGCCGAGTGCTACCCGGGCACCGCGACGGAGTTGTGCGCGCTCGAGCATAAGGACCCGTTTCAACTGCTGGCCGCCACCATCCTGTCGGCGCAGTGCACCGACGCGCGCGTCAACATGGTCACGCCCGTGCTCTTCGCCGCCTATCCGGACCCGGCATCGCTGGCCGCCGCGAACCCCGAGGACGTCGAGGAGATCATCCGGTCCACCGGGTTCTTCCGCTCGAAGACCAAGAGCCTCATCGGCATGGCCGGTGCCGTGGCCGATCGCTACGGCGGCGAGGTCCCGCGCGAGCTCGAGGAACTGGTGACGATCCCGGGTGTGGGACGCAAGACGGGCAACGTCGTGCGCAGTGTCGCCTTCGGGCTGCCCGGCCTCCCCGTCGACACCCACGTGTTGCGGGTGAGTCAGCGCTTGGGTCTGCTCGAGGGGGTGGCGCCGGCCGAGCAGCGGGACGCGGTCAAGGTCGAGCACCAGCTCAACGCCCTGATCCCCGCGGCCGAGCGGGGGGCCTTCAGCCTGCGGGTCATACTCCACGGGCGGGAGACCTGCGTTGCCCGAAAGCCGCGTTGCGCCGCATGTCCCTGCGCCGATTTTTGCCCCTCGGTACGTTAATCGGCGCGCGATGGGCCTTTCGGCCCCTTTTTAGGCAATTCGTATTTCTCGTGGTGAAATCCGAAAACACAGGCGCTACCATTGGCGCTGGAACCGGTTCCCGCCACCTGGTTCCAAAAGAGTCGTGACTGGGATCCGCCTCCTGGCCGACTCGCCCAATGCCGGCCTTCGGGCCGGCATTGGTGTTTCCGCCCCAGCTCAGGGGTGGTGGAGCGCGCTGGTAGTACTTGAGGTGCTACCATCAGGGTATGGTCACCAAGCGCTCGGTCTCACTCGACGACGAGGTGGCATCGTCCGTCGAGGAGGCGGCCAAACAGGACGGGGTGTCCTTCAGCGCGTGGCTCTCGTCGGCGGCCGAGAAGCAGCTGCGCGTGCGCCAGGGGCTGCGCGGGGTCGCCGCGTGGGAGGGCGAGACGGGCTCGCTGAGCGCCGAGGAGGTCGCGGCGGGTGAGGCACTCCTGGCCCGCCTGCGCTCGGGTGTGTCCGGCGTGGCGTCACGAGTCCGGCGGCGGTGAGCGCGAACCGCCGGGAAGGGCTTGTCTACGGGCTCGGCGCCCTGCATGCCGCGGCCAGAGGTGACCGCATGATGTGGGCGCTGCACCGCGCTGCACTCTCGAACGGCATCGTGCCGGTGATCCCCGCCGTGGCCGTGGCCGAGGGGTACCGGACCGAGGCGCGCAGTGACCGGATCGGTGAGCTGCTGGCCGGGACCGAGGTCGAGCCCTTCAGCGGGGAGGCGGCCCGCCGAGCGGGTGAGCTGGCCGCCCGCTGCGACACGTCGGACCTCAGCGTCGTGGCGGTCGTGGAGATGGCCGAGCGGCGTAACTGCGCGGTGGTGACACAGCGCCAGACCGTGCTGCGCACGGCGGCGTCGCTGCTCGGCCACGAGCTCGTCCTCTACGCGGTGTGAGCGTCGGGTCGTGGGTCGCGTGCTGAGGCGGTCCTCGAGGAGAGCCCGGCGAAGGGCGGATGGACCTATGTCGTGATGCCCGGCTCGGCGGCCTTTTTCGGGACGCGGGGCCTCGTCAAAGTCCGCGGCACGGTCGACGAGGCCCCGTTCGAGAGCTCGTTCATGGCCCTCGGGGACGGCACGCACAAGCTCCCCGTCAAGGTGGACATCCGCCGCGCCATCGGGAAGCAGGCCGGCGAGACGGTCCGGGTCCGCCTCACCGAGCGTATCGACGGCTGAAGCCCGGGCTCACCGGCCCGAGCCCTGGGAGAAGCGGCGGAGGCGTCGCAGGGCCCCCCCGAGGGCGCGTTCGACCGCGATGAGCTCGTGCGCCATGTCCTCGTCACCGCTCGACAGCGCGCCTTCCGCCATGGCGGTGACCCGCTCGTGCAGCTCGGCGAGGGTGGAGGACAGGGAGGAGATCTCGGCGGGGGAAGACATCCCGCGATGATGACCGATCGTGGGAGGCCCGTCGCCACCGGGGCGCTGCGCCCGCTCTCCTCGCGCGCCGGACATGGAAAGAGCCCGCTGGGGCCCGCCGGTAGCCTTGAGACCTCATGTCCCTCCGTGTCCTGGACCTGCGCGGCACGAAGCCGCCGTTCGACACCGCCCTGCCGCGGCCTTCGGCGCCGGGTGCCGACGTCCACGACGTGGTGGCGCGGATCCTCCTGGAGGTGCGCACCGAGGGCGACCGCGCCGTCGTCCGCCACACGGCGGACCTGGACAAGGTCGACGTGTCCGATGGCCTGCGGGTCCCCGCCGACGAGATCGAGGAAGCCCGCGCCACCGTCCACCCCGACCTGTCCAGGGCCTTGGAGGTGGCGTTCGATCGCATCCTGGCCTACCACGCGCACGAGGGTGTGCCGCCCGGAGACCTGGTCGACGGCGGCATCACCGTGGGGCACCTCACGCGGGCCGTCGGGCGCGCCGGCATCTACGCGCCGGGCGGCCGGGCGCGCTACCCCTCGACCGTCCTCATGTGCGCCGCGCCGGCTCGGGTGGCCGGCGTGGGGAGCCTCGCGCTGTGCGTGCCCCCGGCGTCCGACGGCAGGGTGGATGCCGCGACGCTGTGCGCGGCCTCCATCGCCGGGGTCGACGAGGTGTACCGGATCGGGGGAGCGCAGGCAATCGCCGCCATGGCCTACGGGACACGCAGCGTGTCCGCAGTCGACGTCATCGCAGGGCCGGGCAACGCCTACGTCGCCGAGGCCAAGCGCCAGGTGTCGGGTGTCGTCGGCGTGGCGTCGGCCTTCGCCGGGCCCTCCGAGATCGTCGTCGTGGCCGGCCCGGACGCGCCCGCGGCGTTCGCCGCCGTCGACCTCGTGGTGCAGGCCGAGCACGGGCCGGACGGCCTGGCCTGGCTGGTCTGCTGGGATGCGTCCCTCGCCGAGGCGGTCTCGGCCGAAGTGGACCGCATCGTGGCCGGGTCGAGCCGGCGCGCCGACCTGGAGGCGACCCTGGCGACGTCGGGGATCACGTGCCTCGTGGACGGGCCGCAGCACGCGCTGGCGGTGGCGAACACGATCGCCCCCGAGCACCTGCAGCTGATGGTTCCCGAGGCGGAGGGCCTGGCGATGCTGCCGCTCGTGCAGAACGCGGGCGCCGTGTTCATCGGCGACTGGTCACCAGCCAGCATGGGGGACTACATCGCAGGGCCCAACCACGTGCTCCCCACGAACCGGACGGCCCGCTTCGCGTCGGCGCTGCGAGCCGATGACTTCCGCAAGCACCTCCACGCAGTCCGGGTGACACCTGAGGCGCTGCGGACGCTCGGGCCGCTCGTGATCACGCTGGCCGAGACCGAAGGGCTGCCCGCCCACGCCGATTCCGTGCGGCGGCGCCTGGCCGCGCTCGGCGAGCTCGACGAAGGGGTCACGACGTGAGCGCCGTGCCGCCCGTGCGCCCGGACCTGGACCTGGCGGAGGGCTACCACTCGCCCCAGGTCGAGGCCGAGGTGCGCCTCAACACCAACGAGTCACCCTTCGCGCCCCCCGACGCGTGGCGCGAGGAGCTGCTGGCGGCCTTGGAGGAGGTGTCGTTCAACCGTTACCCCGACCGGCCGGCCACGGAGTTGCGGCAGGCCGTGGCGGAGCTGCACGGGTTCTCGCTCGCCGAGGTCTTCTGTGCCAACGGGTCGAACGAAGTCCTCCAGTGCCTGATGCTGGCCTTCGGCGGGCCCGGGCGCCGTGCCCTGGTGTTCGAGCCCACCTATGCCCTGCACTCGCACATCTCGCGCATCACCGGGACCGAGGTGGTCGAGGGGTCGCGCGACGACGACTTCCAGATCGATCCAAGTGACGCGGAGGCCGTTCTGGCCGCGGAGAAGCCGGACGTGACCTTCCTCTGCTCGCCCAACAACCCGACCGGGCGCGCCGAGCCGCCCGAGACCGTTGCCGTCGTGTGCGCGGCGGCACCGGGCCTCGTCATCGTCGACGAGGCCTACGGGCAATTCTCCCCGTGGTCGGCGCTCGAGCTGCGCGGCCCGGCGCAGCCCGGGCTGGTGGTGACCCGCACGTTCTCCAAGACCTGGGCCATGGCCGGCGCACGACTGGGCTACCTGGTGGCCGACCCGGCCGTGGTGACGGCCTGCGAGGCGGTCGTGCTGCCCTACCACCTGTCGGCGCAGACCCAGCTGGCGGGCCTCCTCGCGCTCCGGCACACGGCCGAGATGGAGGCGCGGGTGGCCCGCATCTCGGAGGAGCGGGGACGGGTCGCCGCCGCCCTGGGCGACCTGCCGGTGGACAGTTGGCCCTCCGACGCGAACTTCATCCTGTTCCGCCCCCGCGACCGGGACGCCGACGACGTCTGGCGCTCGCTCCTCGCCCAGTCCATCCTGATCCGCAACTGTGCGAGCTGGGACGGCCTGCGGGGCTGCCTGCGCGTCACCATAGGGACCCCCGACGAGAACGACCGCTTCCTCCGCGCCTTGAAGGAGAGCCTGTGACCACCGCCCCGCGACGCGCCACCAACCAGCGAGCCACCAAGGAGACGACCATTGACGCGACGCTCGTGGTCGACGGCACGGGCCAGACGGAGGTGTCGACCGGCCTACCCTTCTTCGACCACATGCTGGACCAGCTGGGCCGCCACGCCTCGTTCGACCTGTCCGTCGACGCCACCGGCGACCTCCACGTCGACGCGCACCACACGGTCGAGGACGTGGGCATCGTCCTGGGCGGCTGCCTGGCCGAGGCGCTCGGCGACAAGGTGGGCATCAGGCGCTTCGCGTCCATGCTGGTGCCGCTGGACGAGGCGCTGATTCAGGTCGCGGTCGATATCTCGGGCCGCCCGTACCTGGCCTACGGGCTCGAGTTCGCCCCCGACACGCCGGGACTGGGCACGCCGCCATTCGACCCCCAGCTGGCCGAGGAGTTCTGGCGCGCCTTCGTCACGGCGGCGAACCTGACGCTCCACATCCACCGGTTTGCGGGGAAGAACACGCACCACATGTTGGAGGCAAGCTTCAAGGGGGTGGCCCGATGCCTGCGCGACGCGGTGCGGATAGAGGGGGGTGGCATTCCCTCGACGAAGGGCAGCCTGTGACGGGAGGTCCGCGCATCGCCGTCCTGGACTACGGCATCGGCAACCTCCGCTCGGCCGAGAAGGCGCTGCAGCACGTCGGCGCGGCGGCGCGCCTGGTGACCGATGCGGTGTCGGTGGAGGCGGCCGATGCCGTCGTCCTGCCGGGGGTCGGCGCGTTCGGGTCGTGTGCGCGCGCGCTGCGGGACAGCGGGCTCGAGGGCCCGGCTCGGGCGGCCGTTGAGGCGGGCGTACCGTTCTTCGGGGTGTGCGTGGGCTTCCAGCTCCTCTACGAGGGCTCGGTGGAGAGCCCGGGCGCGCAGGGTCTCGGCATCTTCCCCGGCACGGTCTCGCCGCTGCCGCCCGGGGTGAAGCACCCGCAGATGCAATGGAACACGCTCGAGGCGCGCGGCGGGGGAGAGCCGGCGCCCATGCGCGGGCTGGGCCGGCACCCATGGGTGTACTTCGTGCACTCCTTTGCCCCGCCGATCGGCGCGGAAACGGTCGCCGTCTGCCACTACGGGGGACCCGTCGCCGCGCTGGTCTCACGAGGGCCGCTGTGGGGCGCGCAGTTCCACCCCGAGAAGTCCGGCGCCACCGGGCTGGCGCTCCTGGCGAACTTCGTCGCGCTCGCGGCGGCGGCGGGGGCGTGATGGAGCTGCTCCCCGCCATCGACCTGCGCGCCGGGACCGCCGTCCGGCTCACCCAGGGTGACTTCGACCGTGAGGCCCGCTACGGGGACCCCGCCGAGCTGGCGGCGCGTTACATCGCAGGGGGCGCGCACTGGATCCACGTCGTCGACCTCGACGCCGCGCGCACCGGGGTGCCGCACGAGCGCGCTGCGCTGGGAGAGATCGTCCGCCTGGCCGCGGACGCGTCCGTGCGCGTGCAGGCGGGCGGAGGCATCCGCTCGGAGGACGCCGCCGAGGAGCTCCTTGGGGCGGGTGTCGCCCGCGTGGTGCTGGGCACCGCGACACTCGAGGAGCCCGCGCTGGCCGGGCGCTGTGCCCGCCGATGGCCCGGGCGTGTCGCGGTCGGCCTGGACTACCGGGTCGGGGAGGACGGGGTGGCCGAGGCCCAGGCGCAAGGCTGGCTGGCTGGCTCGGGCCGCGTTCTGAGCGAGCTGCTGGCCCTCTGGGAGGGAGAGCCCATCGGCGCGGTGGTGGCGACGGCGGTGGCCCGCGACGGGATGCTCTCCGGGCCCGACCTGAGCGGACTCGAGGCGTTGCTGGCGGCCACCGCGCTGCCCGTGGTGGCGTCGGGGGGCGTGTCGGCCACGGGCGACCTCGCCGACCTGGCCCGGCTGCGGGTTGCCGGCCGCGCGCTCGCGGGCGCCATCGTCGGAAAGGCGCTGGTCGAGGGACGCTTCGACGTGGAGGAGGGGTTGGCCGCGTGCGCAGCGTCCGTCTGATCCCCTGCCTCGACGTGACCGACGGCCGTGTCGTCAAGGGTGTGCGCTTCGTCGACCTCACCGACGAGGGCGACCCTGTCGAGCTGGCGCAGCGCTACGACGCCGAGGGGGCCGACGAGATCACGTTCCTCGACATCACCGCGTCCTCCGACGGACGCGACACCATGGTTTCGGTCGTCGCGCGCACCGCGGAACAGGTCTTCATCCCCCTAACGGTTGGGGGTGGTGTCCGGGTGGCGGAGGATGCACGCCGCCTCCTCCGGGCCGGGGCGGACAAGGTCGCGGTGAACACGGCCGCAGTGGAGCGACCCGAGCTGGTGCGGGACATCGCGGACGAGTTCGGCGGCCAGTGCGCCGTCGTCGCCATCGACGCCCGTGCCCGGGTGGAACGTGACGGCTGGGAGGTGTACACGCACGGCGGCCGGACGCCGACGGGGCGCGACGTCGTGGCGTGGGCGGTGGAGTGCGCCGCCAACGGGGCGGGCGAGATCCTGCTCACGTCCATGGACCGCGACGGGACGAGGGACGGCTTCGACTTGGCACTGACGAGGGCCGTGGTGGACGCGGTGGAGATCCCGGTGGTGGCGTCGGGTGGCGTCGGCCGGCTGCAGGACCTGGTGGACGGTGCCCTCGAGGGCGGCGCCGACGCCGTGCTCGCGGCCTCCATCTTCCACCGCCGTGAGTTCACCATCGGCGAGGCCAAGGCCTACATGGCCGAGCGGGGGGTCGTCGTCCGCCCCCTCTGACCCCCCTGACCTGGAAGGGCGCCCTCGTGCGGTACCGTGCCAGGGTGCCCACGTCGACGACGAAGAACGGGACAGACCAGGCCAAGGCCACCGCAACGGAGGACAAGCAGCCGATCTCGGTGCTCTTCGACCGCGTCATGGTCCAGATCTCGCCGACCGACGGCGAGCGGCGCTCGCGTGCCGGCATCCTGATCCCGGCCACGGCCCAGATCACCCGGCGCCTGACCTGGGCCGAGGCGGTTGCCGTCGGACCCCACGTCCGGACGATCAAGGTCGGCGACACCGTCCTGTTCAACCCCGAGGACCGCTTCGAGGTCGAGGTGCACGGCGAGGAGTACGTGATTCTGCGCGAGCGCGACATCCACGCCATCGCCTCCCCCCGCAACGACAGCGGCACGGGGCTCTACCTTTGAGCGGGCCCGGGGCCGGGGCCACCGAGGCCTCCGCCGTTCCCGAGGGCGTGGCGCTCACGGTCGACGAGGACCTGGTGCGCGCCGTCGACTTCTCCAAGGTCGACGGCCTGGTGCCGGCGATCGTGCAGGACGCCACCGACGGGACGGTGCTGACCGTGGCCTACATGGACGCCGAGGCGCTGCGACGCACTCTTGCGTCGGGGCGTTCGTGGTTCTACAGCCGCAGCCGCAAGGAGTACTGGCAGAAGGGCGAGACCTCCGGGGACCGACAGTACGTGCGCGAGGTGCGCATCGACTGCGATGGCGACGCGCTCGTGGTGCTGGTGGACCAGCACGGCCGCGGGGCGTGCCACACCGGGGAGCGGTCGTGCTTCCACCGGACCATCGGGACGGGCCCGGGGGTGCCCGCGCCGTGACGCCCGAGGGCGGCCCGAGCCCGGGGTCGGGCCCGAGCGGGCTCGTCTTCCGGCCCGACCCGGCCGAGTTCGCCGCGCTGGCCAAGGAGCACGCCATCGTCCCCGTCTGGTGCGAGGTGGTGGCCGACACCCTGACCCCCGTCGCCTGTTTCGCCAACGTGGTGGGGGAAGGGGAGGGCTTCCTCTTCGAGTCCGTCGAGGGCGGTGAGCGCTGGGGCCGGTACTCGTTCGTGGG
>Ga0187883_10002714_pt1 | contig 10612 bp, 8 predicted proteins | sample June2016WEW_20_1_2_FD_132966 | JGI IMG/M metagenome (GOLD analysis project Ga0187883, IMG submission 132966) | Peatland microbial communities from SPRUCE experiment site at the Marcell Experimental Forest, Minnesota, USA - June2016WEW_20_10 | ecosystem: Environmental > Terrestrial > Soil >...
TCATCGGCCCCCCAGACGCCGGCTCTCAGTAGGCTAGCGCGGGTGCCCTGGATTGCCCGGGAGGCCGGGCGTGTCCCCCCAGGATTGCCGGTCATATCCCGTATGGGGGCCCTATCCGGCCGGCGGCTCGGGGTCGCGCGGCAGGCCGAGGATCCGCTCGCCGATGATGTTCAGCTGGATGTCGGTCGTCCCCCCGCCGATGGTCAGCGCCCTGGTCAGCAAGACCTGCCGGGCCCAATGTGAGCCGGCAGAGTGTGAGCCGGCAGAGTGCGAGCCGGCAGAGTGCGAGCCGGCGGATGCCTGGGCGTTCGCAGATCCCAGGGCGTTCCCGGATCCCAGGGCCCCGGCGGGTCCCTGCATGGACCAGCACAACTCCGCGACCTGCTGGGCGTGCCGCATGCCGAGCAGCTTGCGGACGCTGCCCGTGGCCCCCGGCTCGGTCCCGGACAGCTGCTTCAGCGTGACCCGCATGCCGAGGACGTCGAGGGCGTGCCCCTCGGCCACCAGCCGGCCGGCCGGATCGAGCTGGGCCTGCCGGGCCTGCTCGTCCAGCCCGCGCAGCACATCCAGCAGTTCCGGCGTGCCGCAGCCGAACGTCCAGGTGCGCGATAGCGACACGCGCTCGTTGGCCAGCGTGGTCCTGGCCACCCGCCAGCCGTCGCCGACCTCTCCTACCACCAGCTCGTCCGGCACCAGCACGCCGTCCAGGTAGACCTCGTTGAACAGGGCGTCGCCCGTCATCTCGCGCAGCGCGCGTACCGTCACCCCCGGTGATTTCATGTCCACCAGGAAGTAGGTGATGCCCGCGTGGCGCCGGGTGGACGGATCGGTGCGGGCCACGCAGATGGCCCAGTCCGCTTCCCTGGCCAGGGACGTCCAGATCTTCTGGCCGGTCAGCCGCCACCCGCCACCTGCCTGCCCGTTGTGCCCTTCACCGTCAGCCCGCTCCGCCCGGGTAGTCAGCCCGGCCAGGTCCGAGCCCGCCCCGGGTTCGCTGAACAGCTGGCACCAGGTGATCTCGCCGCGCAGCGTGGCAGGCAGGAAACGTTCCTGCTGCGCCGGGCTGCCGTAGCCGGCCAAGGCCGGGACCACCCAGGCGCCGATCAGCAGGGCCGGGGCGCGCAGCCCGGCCTGCTTCATTTCCTCCGCGATGACCAGCTGCTCCAGCGGCCCTGCCGCCCGGCCCCAGGGGGCGGGCAGATGCGGCACCACCCAGCCGCCGGCCGCGAGCTGCGGGGTGCGCGCCGGGGGCTTGAGCGCCGCGATGGCGGCCAGCTCCGCCCGGATCTGGGCGCGTAGCGGCTCGGCGTCCGCGGGCAGGTCGACGCGGACGGGCCGGCGGGCGCCGTCGAGGGCCAGCTCCGCGACCCGTCGGGTCCAGCCCGCGGCCGGGCCGAGCAACGCACGCAGCGACAGCGCGCGCCGGTAGTACCAGTGAGCCGGATGCTCCCAGGTGTAGCCGATCCCGCCGAGGACCTGGATGCACTCGTGGGTGCAGCTGACCGCGGCGTCGAGCGCCACGACCGCGGCCACCGCGGCGGCGAACTGGCGCCCGGCTGAGGTCCCGGCCGCGCCATCTCCGGTGACATCCCCCGGGGCTTCCTGCGCGGCGACGGCGTCCTGCGCGGCGACGGCGTCCTGCGCGGCCGCGGCGGCCTGCTCGGCCGCGGTGAGCATCCGGGCACATCGGTGCTTGACCGCCTGGAACTGGCCGATCGGCCGGCCGAACTGGTGCCGGATCCTGGCGTAGTCCGCCGCCGTCCGCACCGCCCAGCCGGCGATGCCGCACGCTTCCGCGGCGAACAGCGCGGCCGCCAGGCTGGTGACGTCGGTGCGGGTGAGACCGGGCAGGATCCGCCCGGCGGGCACCGGGACCCGGTCGGCGCGGAGCCTGGCCAGCGGGCGGGTCCGGTCCAGGCTACCCAGCCCGGTGACGGTCAGGTCCGCGGTGTCGACCACGGCCCACCGCTCGTGGGTCCCGGTCAGCACCGGCAGCACCACCAGGTCAGCCAGGGCGCCCCCGAGCACCGGGGCCGATTCGCCGTCGAGGATCAGGCTGCTGTCGGCAGCCGTGCCGGGCACCCCGGCCGCCAGCGCGACGGCCCCGGACCGCGACCCGTCCGCGAGCCCGGCCAGCAGTTTGCCCATCTCGCCGCCCGGGCGGCCGTCGGCAGGTTGCGCCAGGGCCAGCAGCGCGCTCGCCAGTACCGTAGGCAGGAACCCGCCCGGCACCAGGGCGTGCCCCAGCTCCTCCAGGGCCACCGCCAGCTCGCTGAGACCGTAGCCCTGGCCGCCGGACTCCTCCGCCAGGTGCAGGCCGAGCAGGCCCTGCGCGGCCAGGGCGGGCCGCAGCACCCCGGGGTAACTCCCCTCCCCGTCAGATTCCGCCCCGCCCGATTCCGCGGCCGCCCGGACCACATCGGGTCCGCAATGCCGCTCGGCCCATCGGCGTACCGACGCGGCCAGCTCCAGATGGTCTTCGCTGACGCCGAGCGCCATGGTTCACCTCGCTGTGGGAGCAGGGCCCGTGCGGAATGCAAGGGTAACGACACCAAAGCACGGCCGGACCAGGTCAACAATGGGTAGATGCAGCCAGAGCCGCCTCCGGGGACCAACACCCCGGACGGGCCTGCCCCCGGCCCCGTCCGGAACGGCCCCGTCCCGAACGGCCCCGTCCCGGATGGCCCCGTCCCGGATCGCCCCGGTGCCCGGCCCGGGCCCACCGGCCCCACCACCGCGCCCGCCGCCGCCCAGGGTTCGCGCCGCGCCCGCGCCTACCGGATGCCCCGCTCTCCGCGCCCGGGCCGGGGCCGCAACCCCGTCTGGTACGCGCTGGTCACCCGGGCCGAGCGCGTCGAGCACGAGGCCGCGCACAACCTGCCCGCCTGGCGGCGGAGCACCCGGGGTGAGCCGCGCTGGCCGGTCACCATCAGCGTCATCGTCGCGATCGTCCTGCAGCGGCTGCTGCCCGGCCAGCTGGCCCTCCGGCCGGTGCCGGGCTACCTGGTGCCCATCCTGGAGGGCGGGGTGCTCCTCGCGCTGGCCATCGCCAACCCGGTGCGCATCGAGCGGCGCGGCCCGCTCGTCCGCTGGGTCAGCATCGTGCTGATCCTCGTGATCAGCACGGCCAACGCGGCTTCCGCGGTACTGCTCATCCAGCACATCCTGACCGGCCGTGCGGGCGGCAAGGCAGGCCCGCTGCTGGCCTCCGGCGCGGCCATCTGGGCCACCAACGTGATCGCGTTCGCCCTCTGGTACTGGGAGTTCGACCGGGGCGGGCCGGTGCACCGGGCCCACGCCACGTTCCAGTACCTGGACTTCCTGTTCCCGCAGATGACTATCGACAAGATGACCGCGCCGGACTGGGAGCCCCGGTTCGTGGACTACCTGTACCTGTCGTTCACTAACGCCACCGCGTTCAGCCCGACGGACGTCATGCCGCTGGCCCGCTGGGCCAAGCTGACCATGCTGGTCCAGTCGGCGGTGTCCCTGTCGCTGGGCGCGCTGGTCATCGCCCGTGCGGTGAATATCCTCCCGGGCTGACCCGTCCGGCCCCCCATGGCCATCCCGGTTACTAGCGGGTATCATAGCCCTTGTTACTCGCCGGTAGCAGTCGGGACCCGGTACCTGAACCCAGTGCTCATAGCCGGGTGCCACCAGGGGTTGTCAGAACTGCTCTTCAGAATGGGAGCGGCCATGGGTCACTACAAGAGCAACCTTCGCGACATCGAGTTCAACCTGTTCGAGGTGCTTCGCCGCCAGGACCTGCTCGGCCGTGAGCCCTACCCGGACGTCGACGAGGAGACCGCCCGCGGCATCCTCGGCGAGGTGAACCGGCTGGCCACCGGCCCGATCGCCGAGTCCTTCGTGGACGCCGACCGGAACCCGCCGGTGTTCGACGCCGGCACCGCGTCGGTGCGGATGCCGGAGAGCTTCAAGAAGTCCTTCGCCGCATTCATGGACGCCGAGTGGTTCCGCCTCGACCTGCCCACCGAGCTGGGCGGGATAGCCGCGCCGCGCACCCTGGCCTGGTCGGTGGCTGAGCTCATCCTGGGCGCCAACCCCGCGGTCTGGATGTACTCCGGCGGCCCGAACTTCGCCCAGGTGCTGTGGGCCATCGGCACCCCGGACCAGCAGCGGTTCGCGCAGCAGGCCATCGATCGCAAGTGGGGCAGCACCATGGTCCTGACCGAGCCGGAAGCCGGCTCGGACGTGGGGGCCGGCCGGACCAGGGCGATCGAGCAGCCCGACGGCACCTGGCACATCGAGGGCGTCAAGCGGTTCATCACCAGCGCCGAGCACGACATGGCCGAGAACATCTTCCACCTGGTGCTGGCCCGCCCCGAGGGGGCCGGGCCCGGCACCAAGGGCCTGTCCATGTTCCTGGTGCCCAAGTACCTGGTCGGCCCGGACGGTGAGCTCGGCGAGCGCAACGGCGCCCGGGTCACCGGGGTCGAGCACAAGATGGGCCTCAAGGCCTCGACCACCTGCGAGCTCACCTTCGGCGGGGACCGCCCAGCGGTCGGCACCCTGGTCGGCGGCGTGCACGACGGCATCCGGCAGATGTTCCTGATCATCGAGCACGCCCGGATGATGGTCGGCACCAAGGCCATCGCCACCCTGTCCACCGGCTACCTGAACGCGCTGGAGTACGCCCGGCAGCGGGTCCAGGGCGCGGACATGACCCAGATGACGGACAAGTCCGCGCCGCGGGTCACGATCATCCACCACCCCGACGTCCGCCGGATCCTGATGATGCAGAAGGCGTACGCCGAGGGCATGCGGGCGCTGGTGCTGTACACCGCCTCCTGGCAGGACGCGGTGCAGCTCGCCAAGGCAGGGGGCCGGACCGGGTCGGCTAGCACGGGGCCGGGCACCGCCGGCGACCTCGCGGTGCGGGTCAACGACCTGCTGCTGCCGGTGGTCAAGGGCGTGGGCTCGGAGCGGGCTTATGAGCTGCTCACGCTGTCCCTGCAAACCTACGGCGGGTCGGGCTTCATCCAGGACTTCCCGATCGAGCAGTACATCCGGGACGCCAAGATCGACAGCCTGTACGAGGGCACCACCGCGATCCAGGGCATGGACCTGTTCTTCCGTAAGACCCTGCGCGACCAGGGCGTAGCCCTGGGCGCCGTGCTCGGCGAGATCAAGGAGTTCGCGGCCAGCGAGGCCGGCAACGGACGGCTCAAGACCGAGCGCGCCGCGCTGACCGCCGCGATCGCCGACGTCGAGGCTATGGTCGTGGCCCTGTCCGGGTACGCGCTCGCCTCGCTGGAGCAGCCTGCGGAGGTCTACAAGGCCGGGCTGAACAGCACCCGGCTGCTGATGGCCCTGGGCGACCTGCTCATCGGCTGGCTGCTGGCCCGGCAGGCCGAGGTCGCGATCCGCGCCCTGGACGAGGGGGCCGGCCGCGACGAGGCCTTCTACCAGGGCAAGGTGGCCACCGCGCGGTTCTTCGCCGAGACGGTGCTGCCGCGGCTGGCCGTGGAGCGCCAGATCGCCGAGACCACCACGCTGGATCTCATGGAGCTTCCCGAAGACGCGTTCTAGTAGGGGTTCCCCTAGAACGCGTACTGCACGGCGGCCCGGTCAGCGACGATCGGCCTCACGTACGTGCTGATGATGTCCCGGTGCACCGGGTGGTCCCGGTACACCAGGTAGTCATCCACGTTGTCGAAGTCCGCGACCACCGCGAACTGGTAGCTATCCGGGTTCAGCCCGGCATCCAGGCCCACGTGGTAGTCCTTTATTTCCGGGATGGCCCCGGGCAGCGTGCGCAGCTGCCGCGCCAGTTCCTCCTGCCGCTCCCGGGTGGTCTCCGGAGTGAACTTGAATACCACAACGTGCCGGAACATCGGCGGCGTCCTTTCTGGAGAGTGGGGCCAGCTGTCTGCTTGCTGATCCAGGGCTCGTTAACCCCAGGCCAGCATGACCGTCGGGTCGTGGAGCATGGCCCCGATGTCGCGGAGCACGGCGGAGCCCAGGTCGCCGTCCACGATGCGGTGGTCGAACGACAGCGACAGGGTCGTCACCTTGCGCACGGCGAGCTGGCCGTCCACCACCCACGGCGCGTCCTTGATCTGCCCGAAGGCCAGGATGGCCGCTTCCGGCGGGGTGATGATAGGCGTCCCCGCGTCCACCCCGAACACCCCGACGTTGGTGATGGTGATCGTGCCGCCGGACAGGTCGGCCGGTGACGCCTTGCCCGCCCGCGCCGTCTCGGCCAGGCTGGCCAGCGCCTGGGCGAGCTCGGGCAGGCCCAGCCCGTGCGCGCCCTTGATGGTCGGCACGATCAGCCCCCGGTCGGTGGCGGCGGCGATGCCCAGGTTCACGTAGTGCCTGACCACGATCTCCTGCGCGTCCTCGTCCCAGGTGGAGTTGATCATCGGGTGCCGGGCCACCGCGATCAGCAGTGCCCGGGCCACCAGCACTAGCGGCGAGACCCGCACCCCGGCGAACTCCGGCAACTCCCGCAGCCGCCGGACCGCCTCGACCGTGGCGTCGACGTCGACCTGCAGGAACTCGGTGACGTGCGGGGCACGGGCGCTCTCCGTCACCGCCGCCGCGGTGTGCTTGCGGATCCCCCGGATCGGGATCCGTTCCTCGCGGAGACCGGCCGGTGCCGCGGCCACCTGGAGGATCAACCCCTCCGCCGCCTGCTGCACGTCGTCCCGGGTGATGGACCCGCCCGGCCCGGTGCCCGCGAGTCCGCCCAGGTCCACGCCCAGCTCCCGGGCGAGCTTGCGCACCGGCGGCTTCGCCAGCACGCTCGCGTGGACGCCCGCCACACCGTTGGCTCTGCCTGGGGAAATTCCAGGATCCGCAACGGAGCCGGCCCCGGCCGGTGCCTTGCGCTGGCGCCGGGTGGTCGCGGCGGCCTTGACGCCGTAGCCGACCAGCACCGCCTGCCGTTCCTCGGTGGGGGGAACCTGCGGGATCAGATCCTCCGACGAGGGACGGGGCCCGGCGGCCGCGATCGCCGCCGGATCAGTACGGTCAGGGTCGGCCGGGGCAGGCGCCGGACTGCCGGCCCGGGGCGGCGCCGTCGCCGGCCCGCTTCCCGCCGGGGCGGGCACGTCCACCGCGATGATGGGCGTGCCCACGTCCACGGTCTGGCCCTCGGCCACCAGCAGGTCGGCCACCACGCCCGCGTACGGGCTGGGCAGCTCGACGATGGCCTTGGCCGTCTCGATGTCCACGATGATCTGGTTCACGGTCACCGTGTCACCCGGCTTCACCCGCCAGCTGACGATGTCCGCCTCGGTGAGACCCTCGCCCACGTCGGGGAGCCGGAACTCCCGGCGCTGCGTAGTCACAGACTCGGTCATGCCAGCCCCCTCTCAGACGGTGAAGGTGCGGTCGACGGCGTCCAGCACCCGGTCCAGGTCGGGCAGGTAGTGGTCCTCCAGCCGCGACGGCGGGTACGGGGTGGAGAAGCCGCCCACCCGCAGCACCGGCGATTCCAGCTGATAGAAGCACTCCTGCGTGATCCGCGCCGCGATCTCCGCGCCCAGCCCGCCGGTGACCGGGGCCTCGTGGGCCACCACGCACCGGCCGGTGTGCCGTACCGACCCGCAGATGGTTTCCAGGTCCAAAGGGGACAGCGAGCGCAGGTCGATGACCTCGATCGAGCGTCCTTCGGCCCGGGCGGCCACGGCCGACTCCACGCAGGTCCGCACCATCGGCCCGTAGCACAGCAGGGTCACGTCGGTGCCGTCCAGCACGATCCTGGCCCGGTCCATCGGCAGCGCGGCGCCCAGGCCGGCGGCCGGGTCGACCTCGGCCTTGTCCCAGTAGCGGCGCTTCGGCTCGAAGAATATGACCGGGTCGTCGCAGCGGATCGACTGCTGGATCATGGCGTAGGCGTCCGTGGAGTTGGCGCAGGCCACCACCCGCAGCCCCGCGGTGTGCGCGAACAGCGCCTCGGGGGACTCGCTGTGGTGCTCGACCGCGCCGATGCCGCCGCCGCAGGGGATCCGGATCGTGACCGGCATGGTCACGTGGCCCAGCGAGCGCAGGCGCATCTTGGCCAGCTGGCTGACGATCTGGTCGAAGGCCGGGAACACGAACCCGTCGAACTGGATCTCGCAGACCGGCCGGTAGCCGCGCAGGGCCAGGCCGATCGCGGTGCCGATGATGGCGGACTCGGCCAGCGGGGTGTCGACGACCCGGGTCTCGCCGAAATCCTTCTGCAGCCCGTCGGTAACCCGGAACACGCCGCCCAGCTTGCCGACGTCCTCGCCCATCACGAGCACCCTGGGGTCGTCCTCGAGCGCTTTGCGCAGGCCGGCGTTGAGCGCCTTGGACAGCGTCATGACCGTCATCGGACCTCCTCCCCGGTGAACGAGTCGAGGTAGGCCGCGTACTGCTCGCGTTCGGTGTCCAGCAGCGTGTGCGGCTCGGCGTAGACGTTCTCGAAGATGGCCAGCGGCTGCGGGTCCGGCATCTCCAGGCAGGCCTGGCGGACCCGGCTGCCCAGCTCGTCCGCCTCGGCGTCCACCTCCTCCAGGAACGAGGCGCCGGCGGCGCCGGTGCGCACCAGGTACGCCTTGACCCGCTCGATCGGGTCCTTCAGCTTCCATGCCTCCAGCTCGCTGGCCAGCCGGTACCGGGTCGGGTCGTCGGTGGTGGTGTGGGCGCCCATCCGGTAGGTGAACGCCTCGATGAGCGTGGGCCCCTGGCCCTCCCGGGCCGCCTGCATGGCCTTCCTGGTCACCGCCAGGCAGGCGAGCACGTCGTTGCCGTCCACCCGCACGCCGGGGAAGCCGAACCCACTGGCCCGCTGGTAGAGCGGGATGCGGCTCTGCCGCTCCAGCGGCTCGGAGATGGCCCACTGGTTGTTCTGGCAGAAGAACACGACCGGCGCGTTGAACACCGACGCCCAGATGAACGCCTCGTTGACGTCACCCTGGCTGGTGGCGCCGTCACCGAAGTAGACGATGACCGCCTCGCCGTCCTCGCCGACCGCGCCGTCCCGCTGGATGCCCATCGCGTAGCCGGTAGCGTGCAGCGTCTGCGCGCCGATCACGATCGTGTACAGGTGGAACCGGTACGCGGCGGGGTCCCAGCCACCGTGGCTGACCCCGCGGAACAGCTCCAGCAGCCGGATCGGGTCCAGCCCGCGGCACCAGGCCACGCCGTGCTCACGGTAGGTGGGGAAGGCCATGTCGCGCGGCCCGAGCGCGCGGCCCGAGCCGACCTGCGCCGCTTCCTGCCCGAGCAGCGAGGCCCAGATCCCGAGCTCCCCCTGCCGCTGCAGCGCGATGGCCTCGGTGTCGATCCGCCGCACCAGGACCAGGTCCCGGTAGAGGTCTTTCACCTCGCCGTCGGTGAGCTCCAGCGGGTAGTCCGGATGCTCGACCCGCTCGCCCTCCGGGGTGAGCAGCTGGATGGTTTCGGTGCGCGGTCCCGGCGGCCGGTCCAGGCCTCCGGAGCCTCGCGGTGCGGCGACCGCACCGTCAGCGTCGACGGTCACGTGGCACTCCCTCTGGTGGTGGGGTTCACGAGCCCCCATGGTGGTGGGGTTCACTAGGGCCATCGTGGCAGACCGGGCTGCGGCCGGGGAAACCCTGGTATTGATCAGCGGTACAGATCGGCAACGACAGTTCACCAAAGCACAGTTCACCAGGAACAGTTCACCAGGAACAGGGAGGCGGGAACCAGTGGCCCGAATCGTCGTCGACGTGATGCTCCGCAAGGAGATCCATGATCCGCAGGGGGAGGCGATCGCCAGCGCGGCGCACCGGCTCGGCTTCGGCCAGGTGCTCGGGGTCCGGCAGGGCAAACGGTTCGAGGTCGAGCTGACCGGGCCCGCGGATGAGTCCGCGCTGGCCCGGATGGCCGAGCTGGCCGGGGAACTGCTGGCCAACCCGGTGATCGAGGAGTTCACGTTGCACGAGAGCTGACCCCAACGGGCCGCTCAGCCGGCCGGGTCGTTGAGCACAACTACATAACCCTAAGAGTTCACGATTATCCGCGCCAGGGCCGGGAAAGGACTCAAGTGGCCAGCGCCAACACGGGATGAGGGACCTGAGGGGCGGATGCGGGCTCACAAGAGACGCGCCGAGGAGTCGATTGTGGACGTTGAGTTCTGCCTGGTGTTTCCGCATGAGGCACTCAGCGTGCCGGTCATGCGCAGGGTCCTGGGCGACACCCTACGCCGGCTCGGGGCCGATGAGGAAGGGGTCAGTGACCTCCTCCTCGCGGTGACCGAAGCCTGCACCAACGTGCTCAAGCACGGTGCACCCGGGCCGAGGTACGAGATCGTCGCCCGGATCGGCGAGCGTGGCTGCCTGATCCAGGTGCTGAATGACGAGCGCGGCCTCGATTCGCTCCTGGTGCCGGCCCCGCGCCGGCCCATGCGGGACGCCGTGCACGGGCCAGGGCGTTTCCGCCGCCGGACGGTCGGCGCCGGGGCCCGGCGCGGACCGCGCCCAGGCGGCCGGTGGCGCCCCGCGGGGCAGCCGCTGACCGAGGACCAGATGATCGCCCTGCTGCCGGAGTCCGGCCGCGGCCTGGCCATCATGCGGGCCTGTGTCGATGACGTGACGCTGAGCAGCGGGCCCGGCCTGGGCACCGTCGTCTCCCTGCAGAAGCGGATGGCGTGGCGGGA
>Ga0187883_10002716_pt1 | contig 10607 bp, 11 predicted proteins | sample June2016WEW_20_1_2_FD_132966 | JGI IMG/M metagenome (GOLD analysis project Ga0187883, IMG submission 132966) | Peatland microbial communities from SPRUCE experiment site at the Marcell Experimental Forest, Minnesota, USA - June2016WEW_20_10 | ecosystem: Environmental > Terrestrial > Soil >...
CATTGCCCACAGATCATGATAATTTCGGGTTGAATCCAACCAAAATCATGAACGTGATAGATCACAAAAAATTTTGAGGGGATGCGGGTGGAAAACCGGTTCCCACTTCTCCTCATCCCGTTCTCGTGAACGCTTCACCGGAGCGGAGTCCGCCATGTCATGGTAATACCTTCGAGCAAATTGTAAAGGCTACTTAACCTTTGCCTTTCACCACATGGCGGATTCAGATCTAATGAAACGTCGAGGTTAGAGGGGTCCGAACGTTCCAAATCTTCTGCGGATCCGGCTTAATCCGTGTTAGCCACCGGCAAGAGCACCAACATTGCCTAGCTATAATCAAAAAGGAGGCATCCTTGGGCGTGATCAATGAGTCAGATGTTAAGACCATCTACTTGAACAAGGCCGTACGAAACAGAATACTAATATTCGGAGCGGTTATACTCACTCTGTTCAATGTGTCCGCCTATTTCATTCTTATCGCCCCCCAGCAACAGCGAACACTCTCAATTGTTCTCAGACCATGCGGAAACGACACCGGCGGGGCGTGACCCTGACCGAAGCTTCTTCTAGCGTTTTTGATCATTTCGGTGCGGAAGGCCAGCTGGATCAAAAGGCGGCCTGCTCGGGACGCGCGCCGCCGCCCTAGGCGTAATATCGGCGTCCGAACGCTTGCTTCCCCTCACTCGAGGCGAATAGTGGTGTACGGTAACACCTCATATTATCGCAAACATGCAGAAACGATTTCCGCACAAGATTCCAGCGGGGCAAGAACGCCGGGATCGTCTACCATATAATTCACTGCCGACACGCGGCCTGCCTCGAATTCGATGCTCACGGTGCAATTCGGTGTGCCGAGGACGACTCCGCTCGCCTGGTAACGGGCTGCCACGGAATAGAAGGTAATCTCTTTGTCACCAGCTTCTTCGACCGCGTCGGGAACCCCGGCGCAAGCCATAATTTCGGCGCGCCTCCTTCCGGTAAGCTCTAGTTCTGCGTAAATTGCCTTTTGATTCTGATTCAGCGCGCACCCTTGAAGCAGCAAACAAATCACCAATGCCACGTTAGATTTTCGCATAGGAAAAGCCCGTAAGAATTTGCCTTGTACAATGACAAGCTACGTCACCGTACACGTGGGACAAAGCGGTGCACGAGGTGATCTTATCAATCAAATCTCGTGATGCTGCGTGAATGTGAAAGGCCGTCTGCACGACATTGCTGCCGCCTTTTTGGCTTTTGTGCGAACCCCAATGCTGACCTTGCGTGAAATAGCCCGGTCTTGAAACAATTGAAATATTGATTTTATTGGCGTCCCGGAAGGGATTCGAACCCCTGACCTACGGTTTAGGAAACCGTTGCTCTATCCTGCTGAGCTACCGGGACCAAACCCAATTGCCATGCGCCCCGGCACAGCGGTTCGCCTGCCCCGCGAGCAACGTCACCGCCCTCTCGACCGATCGCCTGGAATTTATAAATTTCCGGCGAAGCGCCGGCAAGTGGCAAAGCGCCGCTCAGCGCTTCGTTTCCAGATAGAGGCAGATAGCCTGCGTCCGGTTCCGCACATCGAGTTTGCCGAACAGATTGCGCAAATGAAATTTGACCGTATTGATCGACACGCCGAATTCCCGCGCCAATTGCGCATTGCTGCGGCCGGTCTCCAATGCGGCAAGAAGATCGCGTTCCCGGTGGGTCAGGCTCTTAAGGGGATTTGGCCGGACCTTCTGAATATCCACAAAGGGGAACACCATATCGCCGGAGGCGACTGCCGCGAACACTTCAAGCAAGCGTTCAGGGGGGGAAAGCTTGGTCACGAAGCCGGCCCCGCCGAGCCGCAATGTTTCGGCCGGCGCCGCCACATCCCTGGTGCCGCTATAAACCACGATCTTCGGCGAGCCCGGGCGCTTTGCTAGCGCCTGTAAAATTTCTGGCGCACGAATGGGCGGCAATTCCCATCCGATTACCGCCAGACTGACCGGCAGATGGGCCAAGGAATTCAGAAAATGAACGCCATCGCTCGCCATCAGCAAAAGATTGAAGCGCCTATCCCGGGTAAGAAGCGCCTCCAATGCACTCAAGACCATCGGGTTCTTATCGGCGATGGCAATATTGACGGGAAAGATCGTCTGTAACCGCAAGGAAGACTCCGCCCCGGCTCCCAAGTGCGGGTCCGAGCGACCCAAATTGCCCTGGCCGGCATCGCCGCCGGGCATGTCATTAGCGTTCAACGTAAGGCCAATGACTTGCGACGCGCGTTCACGGTGGGGATGTGATTGAGACAGAGTCGGCAAGCCACCAAACATCTGAATTTGTTTAGCTCCGATCCTGGTCGACGACTCCTGGGCCAAAGGTTTACTCCCGTGGATCTTTTTATTCGCGCCTTATGTTAAGCTAACATGTCATCATACACTCATGCGGAAAAATAACTGCAATTCCTTGCCACCGGCACGTTGGGGCCGTGTGGCAAACATCCGCTGGCGCAAGAACAAACGCTTCGCGCCCGCGCCCCTCTTGGCTCAGCCCAATGCCGCTGGAGAAATTTGCAATCGAGAAGAGAAGCATTGATCCGCATCGCCTGCTGTTTCAGACTCTGCCGCATCAGATCAGATCGTTGTAGCTTCCTGCCCTTGAAGCTTAATTGTGACTGAATGCCCTTGTGCACCTTATTAAGAGGAAAACCCTTAATAAGGCCCTTGCACTCGCTAAGACATCAGCACATTTTAAGATACAAGCACGCCTTGACCCGCTTCTCCCACTCTTCCGGCGCTGGATGGCACCGGAGGGTGGAGGTGGTCAACGCAATCGCACGGACGCAACACGCGAGCGCTCATTCCGGCAAAGGGCTTGTCATGCCTTAATCGGCGAGAACCCACCGGCCGAAAAAATAAAGCGCGGCAATGCCAGCAATCCCCAAAATAGCGCCGAGTGGCGTTGCGAGGAAGCTCGCAATTTCAAGAATCTCACCCATTACATTCCTCCAACTGCTGTGTTGTTTACAAGATACAAGTTGTTAATTGTTGTTTTCCTGCCTTGCAGGACCATGCACCGGTTTGATCACCGATGTCACGGCAGCAGGACATCTCTCGCGCCGAAGCCTTCCTCGCCACAAACACTGAGCTTACTCAGCTTCTGTGCTGCGGCTACTTATGATCCTCTTCTCGCGGGGGGTCCACTTTGCAACGCCCGAGGTCAGGGCTTGGCTAAGCCTAGATCACATCCGGCTTTTCCTGCCAGATCTTATAAAATCAATTGTTAGTCCCGGTCAAGCGGCACTTCACGAAACGCCGAAAAACGGCCTCCGATTGACGGCACTGCCCAGTCAAACGGGGTTCGGGGGCGCATGACCGTCGGCGTTTCCGGCCGAGACCATCGCCTTATGCGCTCTCGATCCATTTCGTCTCTCAATGGCTCTCCGTCACTGCCTGAAGCCCTATGCGCGCCGCTGGTCTCCGCCAGCGGCGCGTCAAGAATGATTCCAAAAAGCCGCAGACTTTTTGAAGCGATCAGAGCGCTTGCCCTCTTGATGGGCTCATCTAATCGACAAGGACTCGCTCAAAATCTAAGGGTTGGCTCATGTCAAACCCGAAAAAGCCGATCAACTTTGTCGGGGCACGTCTAGCGTCCTTGCCGGTCGCGCCGCTCGTTCATGAAGCGCTCGAATTCCTCGCGGTCCCTGGCGTGGCGAAGATTTTCCATATAGTCCGCGAATTCACGCTCGGCGGCGGCGAGCCGTTTGCGTTCTTCCTCAAGCCGCGCGAGTTCCGTGGCGCGCCACTCGTCAAAAGCGCGATTCCCCGTCGGGCTGGCGCCAAAGCCGTAGCCTGGCCAAGGATTCGCCGCAAAACCCCAACGGCCGGGGCCCCAGTTCGCGCTCCATTTTTCCCGCCCGAAAGTGACAATGTCGCCAGGATAGCCGGATTTCCTTTGCCAGAATTTCCAGCCGAGGACAGCAAGACCGATCGGCCAAAACACGATGAAGCCCAAAACCATCGCGAGAATTTCGACGAGCTTCCAAGGCTCTCCCCTCGCGCAGCCATGCCGGTATGCGCCGCCCGAAGGGCGGTCCGAGGATGTTTGATAGGTCATTCCGCTATCGGAATTCATCTCATTGCTCCTTTTGGACCTCTGGCCGAGCGTCTCGCCGCCGCGCGAGTGGTGCGAGGCGGCGTTGCGTGGCGCCCCAGATATATGTTCGGATTTTCCTTTGTCGACGTTTGGGAAACGAAATTCCGGCGATCAAAAAACCGCACAAAGTTGGCGCGGCATTTGCCCTGCCCTTTGGCCCCAGGCATTGCGCCGGTTGCGGGCTTGACCCTGTCTCCCATATAAAGATTTCGTGAAAGGTCAGCTGATGCCGCAAATCACCATTTATACGACCGTGACCTGCCCCTATTGCCGCCGGGCCAAGGAGCTGTTGCGCTCTAAGAATCTCCCTTTCACCGAAATCGCAGTGGATGGCGACGCCGAGGCGCGCAGCGAAATGACGGCAAGGGCGCATGGCGCCATGACGGTACCGCAAATCTTTTTTGACGATAATCATATTGGCGATTGTGACGAACTGCACGAACTTGCCCGCACTGGCAAACTCGATTTGCTTCTGGCCGGCGCGACCCAATGATCAAATTCTCCCTGCTTTGCGGGCGCGGCCATGAATTCGAGAGCTGGTTCCAAAGCGGCGAGGCTTTTGAAACGCAATCCAAGTCCGGTCGCGTCTCTTGCCCGCTCTGCCAAGCGACAGATGTGACAAAAGCCATCATGGCGCCTGCGATCGCAAGCAAGAGCGAGGGGATGCTAGCCAAACCTCCGGCGCCAGCGGAGGTGCATGACCAAACGGACACGCATACGCAAGTGGCGCTCCTCGATCCCCGAGATCTGGAATCGCGGGCCATGCTTACGGCTTTTCGCAAACGTATCTACGAAGAAGCCGAGGATGTTGGGATGCGGTTTGCGGAGGAAGCGCGCAAGATTCACGATGGCCGCGGCAAAGAGCGCCCGATTCATGGCCAGACGGATTTCGATGAAGCGCGCGCCTTGATCGAGGATGGAATTGAGATTTTTCCGGTTCCGTCTCTGCCCGACGAGTTCAATTAAGCGCCTGCCAGCTCGAAGTGCACGCTGCGCAGATTCAATCGAGCGAGGGATCGGCGCCGCTATAGGTAAAAGTTACATGCACCGGTGAACTCCGCCATTGGAGCTCGCCGACTGGCCCTCAACCAGCGGCGAGGCGTCGCCTACCGCAGCCGCATCCCCAGGACGTCCACTGGCCGCCGGTGCGTCCATTTCCAGCGGGCACACGCGGCTAATTCTCGTTATATTTGCTTACGTCAAACTGAACCGGGTTCAGCCCCGGCTCCCGCGCCAGCTGGCGCGGCATCATGCCCGCGTCGATCAATTTGGCTGCCAGCGACAGGCGATAGGCGGCGTCTTCATCTATTTCCGGCGAGCTGCTTTGCGCCAGATGAATCGCGGCGAGGAATTTGTCGCCGCCTTGCCAATGTTTTGATACGCGGCGAAACATTCCCAACGCCGCGCCGGGAACATCGCCCCGATAGGCAATGGCGAGCAAGGTCAGGATGCGCTATTCCTCGCCGCCGACGCAAAGACCGCCATCGCCCGTTTTCGCAAGCAAGATCCCGGCCCCGAGAACCAGTTCCTGCTCCGTCACGGTCATTTGCCGGTAATTGCGGCAACGAGGCACGCCGTCAGCGGCGCCCAGCAAACTTTGGTCATTCTGCTTTGAAATCGGCCTCGAAATGAGATCAAGCAGAGTTTAATGTATATCTTTGCTAATACAAAGCATCTATACTATATAATGATTGTACTTCCCCACACATAGCAAGACGTGCAATCGCTCTGGCCGCATTCTTGCTTTCGAACTGGCGCCGCGCGTCCGGAAAAAAGCTGCCCGCACTTTTTGGAAATTTTCGTGCTTATTTCCGTTATAAGGAGCCCGCACGGACCTCCGGCGGGTCCATGCCGGTCGAAGGTTGAAGGTTGAATCATGGCGAATGAGACTCAGCGCGCGGCGATTATCGGGGTCGTCACGGCGTCCGACCGCGCCAGCGCCGGACTTTACGAGGATCTAAGCGGGCCGGCCATCGTCGCCTATTTGACGAAAATCCTAAAAACCCCTTTTCATATCGTGCGGAAAATCATTCCGGACGGGTTTGAGTCCGTGCGTGATACACTGATCGAACTCGCCGACAAGGAGCATTGCGACTTGATCCTGACTACGGGGGGGACCGGGCCATCGCCGCGGGATCTCACGCCGGAAGCAACGCTTGTCGCGGCGCCGCGCGAATTGCCTGGCTTTGGCGAACTCATGCGCCAAGAGAGTCTCAAGCAAGTTCCGACCGCGATCCTGTCGCGTCAGACTGCCGCGCATCGCGGAGCTTGTCTCGTGATCAATCTGCCCGGTAAACCGGCCTCGATCGAAACCTGCCTCAACGCGATCTTTCCGGCTGTGCCTTATTGTCTCGATCTCATTGGTGCCGCCACACTTGAGACGGACGCCACGATCCTGAAATCCTTCCGGCCCAAACAACAATAGACAAGCAAGAAGAGATGAGCCGCAGCGCATCGAACCGGGCGAAAGAAGACAGTGACGCGGCCGCACGCGTGGCTAAGCTTGCCGCTGGCTACATGCCGCTGCCCGGCATCCCAGACGAATTCATCGGTGCCGACGGGCGCCCGCGCGCGCATTGGCTGCGGTTTCTCGACAAGCTCATGGAGTTTCCCGCCGACGATATGAGCCGCCGCTTCGCCAGGGCGGATCGGCATATTCGCGACACGGGCGTCTCCTATCGCGCCTATGGGGATACCAGCGAGCGGGCCTGGCCGCTCTCGCATGTGCCGCTGCTCATCGAAGCCGGCGAATGGCGTGAGATCGCGCAAGGCATCGAGCAGCGCGCGCGGCTCTTGGAACTGGTTCTGGCCGATATTTATGGCGAGGGAAGGTTGATCGCCGCCGGCGATTTGCCCGCCGCCGCCGTCACCGGCAGTCCCGAGTTTCTGCACCCGCTGCATGACGTGAAGCCGCCGGGCGGCAAATTCCTGCATATTTACGCCGCCGATATCGGGCGCGGTCCGGATGGGCGCTGGTGGGTCCTCGGCGACCGTTCGCAAGCCCCTTCGGGCGCTGGCTACGCGCTTGCCAACCGGCTTGTCCTGGCGCGGGCTTTCCCGGCCCTTTACCGCGATATGAATGTCGAGCGTCTGGCGCCTTTCTTCGAGGCGTTCCGCTTCGGCCTTACCTCGATGGCGCAACGCTCGAACCCGCGCATCTGCCTGCTGACGCCCGGCCCTTTTAACGAAACCTATTTCGAGCAAGCCTATCTCGCCCGCTATCTCGGCCTGCTTCTGGTCGAAGGCGGCGATTTGACGATGCGCGACGGCAAAGTGCATGTCCGCACCATTGCCGGGCTGAAGCGCGCCGATGTGATCTGGCGGCGCATCGACAGCGATTTCGCCGATCCGCTCGAACTCAACGCCAAGTCTCGGCTCGGCGTGCCGGGCCTTGTCGATGCGCTGCGCGAGGGCGGCGTCGTCATCGCCAATGCGCTTGGCTCGGGCGTTCTCGAAGCGCCCGCCATGATGAGCTTCATGCCGAAACTCTGCCGCACATTGCTTGGCGAGGATCTCCGTCTGCCGAATATCGCGACTTGGTGGTGTGGCCAGGGCAAAGCGCGCGACTCAGTCATCGCCGACATGGATGAGCTTGCGATCGCCGGTGCCTTTGGCAACGCGGTCCCCGGCTTTGCCTCGAGCCAGCCGCTCATCGGCGCCACCCTCTCGGAAGAAGAGAAAAGCCGGCTCGCCGCGGCGATGGCAGAACGCGGCATCGACTATGCCGGCCAGGAGGTCGTCAATCTTTCCACGACGCCTGTGTTGCACGAGGGCCGACTCGAGCCGCGGCCCTTCGTTCTGCGTGTCTATGCGGCGCATACGCCGGCGGGATGGAAAATCATGCCGGGCGGGTTCTGCCGCATCTCCGGCCGCGCCGACGCGCGCGCCGTGTCAATGGGTGAGGGGGTTCAATCGGCCAATGTTTGGGTGCTCGCCGACAAGCCGGTCGAGATGGTCAGCCTGCTGCCCACCGACGAGACCGTCCGCATCCGCCGCATCATGGGCACTTTGCCGAGCCGGGCCGCCGATAATCTTTTCTGGCTCGGGCGTTATCTCGACCGCTCGGAAGCGACCTTGCGGCTGATCCGCTGCCTCGCCAGCCGGATGATCGAATCCGGCGCGGGGGCCGCCAATCCGGGGTCGGCCGTATCCAAGCTCGCGAGCTTGCTCGTTGCCTGGCACGCGGCGCCGCTTACCGCCGTCGCCAACCCCATGGCGCTTGTTGCGAGCGTTCTGCATGGCGATGAGGATTATGGCTCCGCCCTATCGCTCGTGCGCGACGCGCAACGCGCCGCCTCTTTCATTCGCGAGCGGCTGTCCACGGACACGTGGCGGCTGATCGGCGATCTCAATCGCACCCTCGCCATCGAAATGCACGGGCCACTCGCCGAGGCCGAGGCTTTCGAGCGTGCCGATGCGGCTTTGCGGACAATCGCGGCGATCTCGGGCCTTGCCCAGGAAAACATGATTCGCGGCGCCGGCTGGCGTATCTTCGACGCTGGCCGGCGTATCGAGCGGGGCATCAATACCTGCCGCTTTGCTCGTCATTTCGCGAGCGGCGACGCGCCGGCTGACGATCTCGACGTCTTGCTCGATCTCGTCGACTCGCAAATCACCTACCGCTCACGTTATCTCATGGGTGTGGCTCTCAACCCCGTGCGCGACATGGTCGTGCTCGATCCCTTTAATCCGCGCTCGGTTGCCTTCCAGGTCGAGCGCCTCGATGAACATCTTGAAACCCTGCCCTTGCTGAGCGATGATGGCATGCTGGAGCCGCCGCGCCGCCTGATCCTGCAACTCGCGGCCGAAGTGGCGACGGCATCCGCGCCATGTCTCGATAATAAAACGATCCTCGTTTTCGAGCAGTGCCTTCTTGGTCTCGCCGACGCGATCGCCGCGCGCTATTTCCTGCAAGGGTCGCATATTGCCCGGGCCGACAAATCGACTGGCCTCGCATGATCTATGATATTCGCCACTTGACCCTTTATGAATACGGCTCGACCGTAACCTTCTCGCATTGCGCGGTGCGGCTCCAACCGACGGACGGGCCGGGACAGCAGGTGCTTTCGAGCGAACTCTCTGTGACCCCCGCGCCGGCGCAGACGATCGAGCGCATATGTTTTTTCGGCAACCGCCTCACTTTTCTGACGATTGAAACGGCGCATCGTAAACTCATCGTCAAGGTCAATACAAGCATCGAGATCGACCGGCCCGCGCCCATCGACGCAAGGGAAACGCCGCCCTTCGAAGCGGTACGGGAGGAAGCCTTCGCGAGTGCCTCGCTCGATAAGGATTCGCCCGCGCATTTCCTGCACCCGAGCCGCTTGGTGCCGCGGTTCGAGCCCGCCACCGCCTACGCGCGGGAAAGCTTTCCGGCCGGGCGCCCGGTGCTTGAAGGCGCCAAGGATTTGAAGCGGCGGATCAAGGCCGATTTCAAATATGACACCAAGGCAACCGTCGTCTCGACGCCGATTTCGGAAGCCTTCGAGAAGCGGCATGGCGTCTGCCAGGATTTCGCCCATATCATGATCGCCGGCCTGCGCGGCATCGGCCTGCCCGCCGCCTATATCTCGGGCTATCTCCGCACCATCCCGCCGCCCGGAAAAAAGCGCCTCGAAGGCGCCGACGCAATGCATGCCTGGGTGTCCGTCTGGTGCGGCGAAACGCATGGCTGGGTCGGCCTCGATCCAACCAATGCGATGATGATGGGCAATGATCATATCGTGCTCGCGAAAGGCCGCGACTACGCCGATATTTCTCCCGTCGCCGGCATTATCCTCGGCTCGCGCGAGCAGGATGTCGATGTCGAGGTCGATGTCGTGCCGAGGGCGTGATCGGCGCCGCAAAGGCACTACTCAAGAAAAATATCGGCGGGCTTATCCGTAAATATGAGCAAGCCGATCCCGATGAGCAGGAAAGGCAGAACCCATTTCCCTGTCTTTTCGACCAAAGATCGCGTTGCAGGATGACGGGCGAGATAATTGGCGAGCGAAGCCATCAAGATCGCTGTTGTCACTGCGGCGGCGAAGCAGGTAAGAACGAACATCGGCTTCAAGTCGGCAAAGAGCGGCGTCATGATGCCGACGCTGTCGCTGCTGTTGGCGAGTAAGACCAATGCGAATCCGGAATAGGCGGCAAAACTAATCGGCCCCTTGCTCTTGTCCGGCCCGTCGCTTTTGTCCGCGCCCCAGCCCATCAGCAGCTGCGCGAGTTGCCAGGCGCCTAGAGTAAGAGGAAGCAGGCCGAGGTAACGGAGGTCTACGGTTGGAAGGGTATCGGCGGCGCGCGCCAATGCGAGACTGATGAGGAGCACCGTCACGCAGACGAAAACGAAAATTAGTTTGACGAAGAAGGGCCGAGTGCCGGGTTTTGCGCCATAGGCCGAGAGGACAACAAGATTGTCCAAATTGGTGGAGACATAAGAGACCGCCGCCAGGCTCGCGATGCTCAGCGCCTCGATCAGCACATGCGTGGAAACCGGATCGCTC
>Ga0187883_10002725_pt1 | contig 10594 bp, 8 predicted proteins | sample June2016WEW_20_1_2_FD_132966 | JGI IMG/M metagenome (GOLD analysis project Ga0187883, IMG submission 132966) | Peatland microbial communities from SPRUCE experiment site at the Marcell Experimental Forest, Minnesota, USA - June2016WEW_20_10 | ecosystem: Environmental > Terrestrial > Soil >...
CGGGCGACGAGATCTGGCAGAACGGGGTCAACCTGGACCAGGAGGACACCTACCTGTACATGACCACCACCAGCTGACCCCCTGATCCTCTGGCCCCCGGCCGGTACCTGCCGGGGGCCAGAGGGAATCGAGCGAGTCCGCGCCGAGCCTTGCGGACCTTCACTTCACCCAGCACCGGCCCGATGGTGCGGGGGATATGGCCCTGATGCGTCTCTTTGGTCGATAGCTCCAGGTCGGTGACTTCCAGGTACTTACCGAGGGCCTGGCCGAGCGTCGCGGCCCGGTTAGGGAATCGGCCGCCGTCGGCCTCGTTCAGCAATCGCCCGAGCTCCCGGCGGCGGTCGCCTCGTCCGGGCAGGTCTCTTTGCGGCGGCGCAGCCGGCCAGTGACGGGGTCGGTTCCGGCGTGGACGTGCACGCGGAAAGACCCACCGCGGTCCTGGACCAGGCCCAGCCCGAATCCCCTGACGGCTCCGCAGCCACCGTCGCAAGCTGCATCGGCGTCGCCTTGGGCCTGCTCGACCAATGGCTGGCCGGGCACGACAGCGACGCCCCAACTGGCCTGGCCGCGCTGACCCGCCTTCCCGCCGGGCACTGGACCGGCGAACGCGCGGCACGCGACATCCTTACCCTGACCCGCAAGGGCCGCGCCTTCGCCTCCCCCGACTCGCTCATCGCCCGGCAAGGCGGCCGGCACGTCCTCTACGGCAGCGCCCTCACCCTCGCCGCCGCACTCCAAGCCTGGTCCAGACACGCCGGAACGCCGCTCATCGACCTGGCCCGCACCGCTATCCGTTAACCGATAACATCCAGCGAGCTCATTACACGCCGTGTTTCGAAGGTGGCTGGAATCCGCCGCCGTCGCCAAAGGGTCAAAATTCGACCGTCGTTGACAACTAAAGGGGCGGGTGCCTCACGACAGCTTGGCAGAGAGGGCTGTTACCCGAGATACAGAGATCACACACGGGTGCTGAGCACCCTATAGCCACTAGGCTGACGAGTGTGTCCGTGCTCAGTCAAGTCCATGACACACCGGTTATGTAGAAGAGGTGGGGAACGGCGTGACCGGGCTGGCGGCATTGATCTTGATGGCCTTGGCATTGCCCCCGCTGCTAGCGCGGCTGGCAGGTGGGCATCCGCCGAGTCCTGTCCCGCAACTGGCAGCCCTTGCACCGGTGGCAGTAGCGCCTGGAACCGCCGCCGTGATCATCGCCGCGACCACGGCTCCGCGGCTGGCGGTTCTCCTCGCGATCCCCGCGGTGACGCTGTTGATCTGGCAGCTACCTCCGCTCAAGCGGATTAGCTACCAAGCCGCAACACGACCCTCGCGCGAATCAGGATCTCCTCCGACAAGGGTCGAGCTGCGCCTGCTCACCGTCAATGCCCAGGGTGGAGCAGCCGACCCGGCGGCGCTCCTTCGCACTGTGCGGCAGCATGACGTGGATGTGCTAGCAGTTCAGGAACTGACCCCGCAAATGGGAAGTCGGCTGGCAGCGGCCGGGCTCGCGCAATTGCTGCCGTTTTCTCATCTCGATCCTCGTCCTGGTGGGTATGGCACCGGGCTGTGGGCGCGCTGGCCGCTGACTCCGCTGCCGCCAGTGCCGGGTCTAACCACGGCTGCACCACGGGCGCGCATCGATCCGCTGGCCGGGCGGCCGGTGACCTTGACGGCTGTTCATCCGCTCCCTCCAGTGAGTGGGCAGGCAGATATTTGGCAGCGTGAGCTCGCGTTGATCCGGCAGACGCTGGCGACAGTCGATGAGCCACAGGTGGTGGCCGGGGACTTCAACGCCAGCCGAGATCACCGGCCGTTCCGAGATCTCCTGGCGGCGGGCTTCCTGGATTGCGCCGACTCCGGCCAGCGCCGATGGTGGCCAGGATTCACCTGGCCGGCCGCTGGGGGGATGCTGCCTGTCATGCGCCTAGATCATGTGCTGGTCTCACGGCCAGCCACGGTGCGCATGGCTCGTGCCATACGAGTGCCCCTCACCGATCACCACGGCGTGCTGGCCGCAATCGAGTTCACCTTCGGGTCCGAGACTTACAGAAGCTGATCGACTCTCCGCGGTCGGCCTGGTCGGGGTCTTGCTGACGTGCACGTTGTAATTGCCGCCGGTGATCACCCTGCGCCGCCACCGGCGAAGAACCCGTTCGGTGCCCAGGTCAAGGTCAATTTGGCCGAGTCCGTACGCAGAGTGATTCGGAGTTGTGACGAGGGCTGCGCCGCGGTCGCGAAGCGCAGTTGACCGACATTGTTGTCGGCCTTGTCCACGAACCACCGGCAATAGGCCAGGGAGCCCAGGGAGCCGCCAACCTCCAGACTTGACCCGGTGCAAATTTCGGATCGCATGGTTGTCGTCACCTGACCTGTGACGTTGAAGGAGACCGTTTTCGAGCTGTCTTGAGTCGGCGTCACGAGCACGTAGGCTTCGCCTAGCGGGCCCCACTGCCCCGGGAGGGCGGGCTGGACCTGACTTGAGGCGGCATGCCAGGAGCAGCTCGAGAGACACAGTGCCGCAGCTGCGGCCAGCAAGCTCCCCGACATCGCCCTACGCAGGTTGCCTCGGCCTGACCTGGAAGACCGGCGGCTAGACACGCGGTCGCGCCTCTGCGAGGCCGTCCATCCGGCCCTGCTCTGGGCTGTCGGCGGCGGGGCGCTGCCATTGCGACCGGCATCGTCCGGTGCGGAACGGGGACGCTGAGCCCGCGTCGAGCGCTGCCTCGATGAGGGATGCGAACCTGGGGCTCATCGCTTCCACCGTTCGCCCCTCCGCGTACGTCCGGCAACCGCTGACCAAGCTTGCATAGGCCAGGTCGTCGGTCAGGCATCGCGAAATCAGACGCGACAGTTGCGAGATGTCCCCGAAGTCGTAGCGCAGCCCATTTACGCCGTCCTCTACCGCAGCGACGGGCACGCCGCTGCTGGCAATTACCGGGACGTTGACCTCGTTGGCCTCGATGGTGACGATGCCATAGCCCTCGAGGAGGGACGGCAGCACCATGAGGTCGGTCGATGTCAGGAGGCGACGTTTCTCCTCTTCGCTGAGATCGGTGACGAAGGAAACCTGACGCTCGACACCGAGCGTTACGGCTAGGGCGCGCATTTCCTGCTCGTACCCGTCGTCCGATCGCCGGCCGGCAATGGTAAGGCGCGCGTTCGGCGCCTCCTGCAACACCGCCGGGAGGGCCCGGATCGCGTGCTCAAACGCCTTATACCGACGGAACAAGCCGAGAGCCAGAATGTGTTTACGCTCGCTGGTCCCGGAAGAAGTGGCGTCGGGAGCCTCACCCAACTCCCGTGTCGGGTGCAGAACGTGTACGTGGGACTCCTTGAAGCCTAGCTCGGAGACAACGGCGTGCGCTGTCTCCTCAGACGGGGCCCACAGGAAACAGCGCCGGTAGAGGATCGCAATTATCCGCTCGACGCGGCCGAGAATGGCGGCGATTGGACGGGGATACAATTCATGCAGCAGTTGCCGAGATACTTGGTGCCAGACCGCGACCACCGGCTTACCCGACCAAACGGGCGAGAAGAACGGTGGCCGGCCCGCGCCGATCGGATCCTCGTAGACGAAGTCGAACGTATCGCGATCCCCTCGGTAGTAGCGCCACGCCCGCAACGGCATAGCCAAACCTCCGCGCAGTCTCGCTATCTGCACACCGTTCGAGCACTCGCGTTCCTTCAGCGAAGGATGGGCCTGGCAGAGGAAGTGCACTTCGTGACCGCGGCTAGCTAGCCAGCGTGCCCATTCCCATGCTTGAAGGTCCCCCCCGGCCGCTCCCGGGTGCGCTGCATCCCTTCCAGCGAGAACGAGAATCCGCAGCTGAGCGGGTTCCGCTTCCGCGCTACGGGATGGCACAGAAGCCGAGGCGCGCGCTGCTTGGGCACTCGTGGCCATCATGCTCCCTCCGTCGCATGCTCTCTCAGAGCCTGCCAGTCACCGATCTCAGATTCGGTTGCCTCGCCAGCAGATGCGGCGGGTCGGGTCGGCTTGAAGGCAAACCACACCAGAACCAAGAAGATGAGGATATTGACCAGGCACAGCGCAGTTACGACGAGGTCGTTGGCCGGCAGGTCGGCCATGAACCGGGTCAGTGGGCTGGCGGGGTTGTAGATCCCGACGTCCCAAGTGAGACTTCCGGACAACCAGTAGGCCCCCATCCCGTACATCGCAAGGAAGGTCGTTGCCGTGATACCTCCGAAGCATGCCCAGTAGACACGAGTAGGCAACGCCGAGCGAGTAAGGGCGATGAGCACGAGGGCGAGGATCAGGTGATAGCTGGCTGTACCTGTGTTCAACACGAAGGTGCCGAGCGACGTTGCCGCGAGAACGATCGGGACACGGCCAGCCGCGACCAGTCGACGGCCTCTGAGCAGCGCCATGCCCGCGCAGCTGGCGAGGAAGGCACCGAGCAGAAGCGAGCCCACCTTGTAGTAGGTCAGCCGCCCGATGAGCGGGTAGGTCGCCGGGTACAGGACTCGGTCCACGCCGTGGACGTGTCCAATGAACTGGCTTATGACCGGCCAGATCGACATCCCGCCCCAGGAAACCGGCATCGTCCACGCATCGTTAGCGTTACCGACGTGCAAAAACAACGCGTTAGAGAGGACATCGGCAGGCAATGTCGGGGAAATCATCAATGCCAACGGCAGCAAATAGATGAAGGTTATTATCACGGCTGATGCGACAGCATCGATCGTTCGGCGCAGCGGGAAGACCCGAATCAGTATTGCAGCCAGGATCACCGCGACGAAAATACTCTGGGGGCGCGTCAGAACCGAGGCAATAAGAAACACCCATGCGGGGATCGGACGGACCCGATCGAAGAAGTAGATCGCCAGGAGAAGGAAGAGCAGACTGATGGTCTGCGTTGTGCCCCAGACAGAGCCGGCGAACCAGATCGCCGGATTGAACACTAGAGCGATGAACATCAGCCTGCTCTTGGCCGAGCCAAGACCGCGGACGCGCAAGATCAGATACGCGACCACTGAATCTGCCAGGGCGAAGAGCGCCACGGTCGCCTTGACCAAGCCGTCGATCTGACTGAGGTCGCTCGGCCCGGCCACCGGCTGGTGCAGGGCGAAGTGGTACACGACGCCAAGAGCACCGAAGATGTACGCCATCACTGGGCCGTAGGGGAATCCGGCCTCTTGCAGCGGCAAACCCTGCCATTGCGCCGCCTCGGCACTAGAAATGTTCGGCAGCGTGTACAGCGCTGCGGGCCCGTGATGTGCCGCCGTATAGACGAAGATGCGCGTGCCGATTATGTCGGCGTTCAAGCTGCCGATGCGCGACAACAAGGCGTTACCGACCACATATACAAGCAGCAATGTGATGGCGACGGCGATCGATCTTGGGGAGACGGCCAGGATGCGATTGGTCATCAACGCGGACAGCCGGGTGCGAGCCGCATGTGCGAGTAGCCTCACCCGGCTCCAGCCCAGCGCCAGGCCAGCGAGGACCAAGAGGATCGACGCGAGCCGGGGGCGCCAGTCGTTAATCTGGACCGCGAGCCACCGTTGGTGAAGGAGGTCGAGCCGATACTGGGTGACGTCGACGGAGCTGAGCCCATAGGTGGACTCGGCACTGACTGAGACCGACATCCGGAGGGATGCGAACAACGCCGGCCACTGGCGGGCGGTGATGCTTGCCTTGAACGAGTGCCTGGTGAAGGCCCAGACATTGAGCGGTTCTGTCCCCGATGCCCGCCGCCACCCCGCCGCCTCGTTGGCGAAGTCGCCGTTAGGCAAGAGGTTGTTGACATCACCCGTCTTGCTCAGCCGCACCTGGTCGAATAGAGCCTGGGCGCCGTTGGCGGTAGCGACGTCAACGCGCGCATATCGTGCGTGTGCCGGGGCGCGCGCCTCAAGGTTGAGCCCCGTCCATTCCGGCTGTCCCGACGTACCAGTGGTCGAGTTTGCCCAGTCTGCGGCGAGGTTGATCCGCCGTCTTGCGGAGTCGAGCCACTCAACGGTAATGCCCTCGTCGCCAGGCAGGATCGGCTTGACCGCGGCCGACAGAGAGTACATGGTCCCGCCGACGACTGGAACGACGTCCTTGGTGATGACCTGGGAGTCGGACGGTTGGCTCGTGGTCGTCAGCGCCAGCGCGCTGCCTTGTTGCACCTCCGACGATGGTGTGCTCATAGTGACCGTTGCAGTTTGTGTCAGGCGGTTGAGGATGACGCGCATGTCATACCGTTGGTCGAGTGCATAAAGGCCGAGAAACTGCTGGCTTAGGACGACACCTGCGTGCGTGCGCTGCAACAGCACCTGCTGGGCAGGCGTCGAGGTGAACACCACCTGGTAGTGGTAGTCGGTGTAGGGTGCGGCGATGTCGACGATGAGCGGTTGCGAACCGGGTGCGGCGGCGGACACGGTGACGGAAAAACTCATGTCATAACTCAAGGGGCCGGTCGTCAGATCGACGACGGGCGCCGAGCCGGGGGTGGCGTTGATCGCCAGCTCGGCGGGAGTGAGGTCGATGCTGCCGGAGACTTGGCCGGTGCCCGTGGGGTCGCTGTACATCGTGTTTGGGTCGAAACCGCTTACACGCGCGTCAAAGCGGGGAGCGGACCAGAAGCCGGCGGGGATAAGAACAAGGAGCAGCATCCCGAGGGCTGTCGCAGCGAACAGAATCAGCCTGAGGGTCGGTATCCGCGTGCTGGTCGAAAACCGGTGCCGGCTCATGCTGGGTCTACCCCCTTCGACACAATCGCGCTCAGTACGACCAGTGAGGCGGCCAAGGCCGACATGCCGAGCGTCAAGGTGTGCAAGCTGGTGCTGAGGATCATCGGTAGGGCGCAGATCAGGAGCAGGTACGGTACAAGGACACCGATTGTGTACCGACGATTTGCACGGGCAAGTTGGTAGTAGGCGAAGTTCGAGGCGAGCGCGAAACCCAGCGACGAGAAGAGATAGATCCTTAGGATCCCGGCTGCCGACCCATACCCATGGCCGACCACCATGTTCATTGTCAGGCTGGGGTCCGCTGCGAGCACGCCGGCAGCGAGGATGCACAGAAGGCTGGTGATCATCAGACCCTGATTTCTAAGGTGAAGCCGCGCTTGGCCGGAGTCCATGGTTATGTAGCGCGGGTAAAGCACGGCGTTAATACCGACCGGTAGAAACAGCACACACCTGCCGACGAGAGCGACTGCAGCGTACAAACCGGCATTGTGAGCTGAATAGACGTGACGGACGACGATGACGTCTCCGACGGTCGGAAACGCCGTCGCGATAACGGTGAGAAGTGTCCACCCGAAAACGCCGCGACCAGCTGTTAGCGGACGATGAGATCCGACATCGGTCCTTCCGCGCTTGTGTTCGACGCCTTCCGTACGCACCCTGCCGAGTGGTGTGCGAAGACCTGGTCGGGCTTCGCCGAGCAGAAACCAGCCCACGGTGAGAGGCAGAATCACCGAGACCGCGACAGCGGAGAGCAAAAAGGTAAGGTCCTTCGTCCACAGCATCACGAGCGCAGAGGCCAAACGGGTGACCGCTTGCAGGAGCGTCAGGCACCCAAGGATCCTGAACCGCTGCATTCCCTGGAACGCACCCAGCAGCACGCTCCACGGGATGAGGGTCGCCGCCACTGCGCTTGCGGCGAGCACTGGGCCGTAGCTGTTCTCATGAATCACATGCGCCACCACCGGGCTGATCGCACCTAGGAAAAGCGCAACGCACGCGGTCAACCGTGCCGTCGCTGACGCGATGTCGGACAAGCGCGCTGCCCGCTGGGTCGGCTCTATGGTCGCGACCCGGCCGGCGACCGAAGTCTGCAGCGCCCCCGCGACGATTCCAAAGAATACAACGAAGGCGAACAAAGAGGAGAACAGCCCGAACTCCGCCGGCACCAGCGCACGGGCAGCGACGGCGAGGAACAGATAGAGCACCACATTGGCTAGTCCCGTGGCGGCAACAACGAAGATCATGTCCTTCACGTTGCTCACGCCGACGGACGCTCGGTGAGCGCCGGCAGCTCGCCTGTTCCCGGTAACGTCCCGCGACTTGCTCGCACCGCCCGGCGCTCGGTGAGCGCCCACATCTCGTCTGCCCCCGGCGACGTCCCGGGCGATGCTGGTCGTCATCGACGCTGCCCGTTCCGTTTCGCGGTGGCGCGGCGCCGGCTTCCATGCGAAGGTGGCATTATCCAGCGAGTTTCTGTCAACGTCACAGCCTTCGTCACTGCCCATGCGCCGAATCTGTTACGGCTGCTGATGGCGAAGCGGGAGCGGTCAGGGAAAAGGTCCACCCCTGCGCCTGGCTCAGGTCACCGCGTTCGGTTCCGGCGCCATCCCTAGCTGGCGGCACCGGCAAGCGAAGGCTTGCCGCACGCGTGCTTCGACGCCACGTGCGCGCCCGTAGTGACAATATGAGCCGGCTCATCTGCAGTCCCAGCCAAACCGCCTTACGGATGTCGCCAGTCACTGAGGACACGCCGACCCTGGGCAGATAGTTGACCGGGACCTCGACGAATCGAAATCCCGAGGTAATTGTGCGGAGCATGAGTTCCGGACCGAGTTGGCTGCCACCGATCTCCAACTGCGGAAGGACGGTATCAACAGCCGCGCGCGTGAAGAGCCGATAGGTACAGCCGACGTCGCTAAGATGCGCCGAGTTGAATAGCACCCGCACCATCTTCGCGACCGCCCAGTTTCCCCACTTCAGTAAGGGTCCCATGTTCGCGCCATGCCAGATGAGTGCCTGGTTGGTGCGAGTGCCGAACACCGCGTCGCACTCTTCGCTGTAGGCGAGAAGCTTGACGATGTCTGAGGCCAGGAACGTTCCGTCAGGCTCAGCGAGCACGATCAGGTCGCCAGACGCCTCAGCCAGTCCGCGTCGGGTTGCAAAGCCGTAGCCCTGCTGCTTCTCTCGGATACAGAGTGCGTCCGTCATCGCTACCTGTTCGCGAGTCCCGGCCTGCGCGTTGTTGTCGATGACGATGACCTCATCGACAATTTTCGTGGCAAAGAAAGCATCAATTACGGACCGAATCGAATCTCGCTCCGCGTACGTCATCAGTACCACCGAGACAGAACGCCCGCTCCACATGATAATCCTCCCCCTCACGCCGAACGCTTTACACTAGGACACTTTGGTGCGTCTTCTCTAGGGTCGCTGCGGCATAGCTAGCTAAGCTCCTCTGGTTTACTAGCTGCACTCGTTCAGCCACTTCTTGCCCAGCAATTTCAGGCGAGTGGCAATACCACGAGGCTTTATAGAAAGCCGAGGGTGACGGATCGGCCAAAGCCAGCCTTGCGCGTACGCTGGGACGCGCCAGCCGAGGCCTGCTCCGTATTCAATCGGCCCACTAAAAACGAACGGAAATAAAATATCCCGTTAAATTTACGGGACTCTTCGAACGAGCGGCAGACCCGCGTCGCCGACATGCCTGGCCGAGGCCGACGTGCAGCAATGCCCGCAGGAAACAACTTGCGAGAACGGACTCCGCGGCCTGCCCACTGGCCTAGTTGGTGATGATTTCACAGTCCCCCAAGGACGTATGCCCAGCTCAAAAGCCGGAGATGCCGGGGCCGACATAGATGCCGGGCAGCGTTGAGCCGCCTACTAAGTGCTGCAAGCTCCTACGTCTTTACAACCACTCTCATGATACACGTTGATAGCCAGTTATTCGGAAAAACCACCATAGCGACGCAAAGGACGGAAGAAGATGGTTCGCGACGGGTGATGGTCATCGTGGAACCGGGGAGTTTCTGCGGGTCGACTGCCAACTATCAGGAAACGAGCGTCATGTCACCTGTAGTCGCTTGATACCCCCTCGGACAACCTGAGACAAGGACATTCCAAATCGAAAATGTGTATATTAGGGACATACTGGACTCGGCTCAACCGGGTCCGAACCCCGAACCAGCCCGACGACGCCAAGGGCGCCCTCCGACAAGAGAGTGCCCGTTACCAGGCAACGCCTGGAACTGAGCTGGGATCAGAAGTGTAGGTCCCAGCGTACTTTCCAGTTGATATTGGCTGGTGTGTAGTTTCCCTGGGAGTCCACCGGGCCGGGCTGGTGCACCTGGTTCGACTTCCACTGTGGCGGCTCCGGCGAGTAGCGGCTTGGCCATGTCTCCTTTGACGAAAGGCCCGCGGTAGATGACCTTGTGCTGCTGCAGGCTGGGGTACCACTGCCGGACCTTGTGCATCCGCACCACCCAGTGGTGATGCCACTGGTGCGGGTCGGTCTGGGCGGCGGGCCGGCCGGAAGACCCGGCGCGGCGCAGCGCGACAACCCGCACGTCTGGGTTCAGTCCAGCCCGGGTACCGGTCACCTGGGCGCTGTGGCGGGCCGGGGCGGCCTGGACGGCGCCGATTTGCTGCTCGCACAACCGCCAGAACGCGTACAGGAACCGGGAGCCGAGCGTGCCATCCGGGTCCTCGTCCACGATGGCGCCCGAGGCGTGCTCGCCAGCCGCCTGGCCCAGGTCCCCAGCTTCCCTGTTGCGCGCCTCGTCCTGCCAGTACGCGGTGTTCAACTGCCGCAGCGCGGCGGCGAGATGGTCGTAATCGTCGTGTGCCTGGCCGGGGGTGCCCGGGTGCAGCGGCAGGGACCAGATGACATCCAGCAGCATGGGCGGCA
>Ga0187883_10002727_pt1 | contig 10592 bp, 8 predicted proteins | sample June2016WEW_20_1_2_FD_132966 | JGI IMG/M metagenome (GOLD analysis project Ga0187883, IMG submission 132966) | Peatland microbial communities from SPRUCE experiment site at the Marcell Experimental Forest, Minnesota, USA - June2016WEW_20_10 | ecosystem: Environmental > Terrestrial > Soil >...
CCGAGGACAGCGAAGCGGCTATTCCCGGCACCCCGGTCGCTGCCGCCGGTCCCGCCGTGGCCGCGGCGCGGGCAGCCGGCCATGCGGGCGGACCGGCGCGGCGCCCGGCCCGGCCGCGGCCCGCCAGTACCCGGGCCAGCCGGGCCGGTCGCAGGCCCGGCGGTCAGGCCGTCAGCGGCGGCGCGGGCGCTGCTGATGTCCCGGGCCCCAGCCTGGCGGGCGCCGTCAGCACGCCCATCGCCGCACAGCAAGGCACGGCCGCGATACCGGGGCTGCCGCGTGTGGCGCACGCGACCACCACCAGGCCGGCCGGACGTGCGCCGGCCGCTCCCGGCGACAGTCCCCGGGCTGCGGTCGCGCCAGCCCCGGCCCAGGAGATGACCGCCCAGCAGGCCTTCATCAGCGAAGTCGCTCCCGGAGCGATGGCCGCGCAGCGCCGGTACGGCGTTCCCGCCCCCGTGACCATCGCCCAGGCCATCGATGAATCCGGCTGGGGCGAGAGCACCCTGGCCAGCCGGGATAACAACCTGTTCGGCATTAAGGGAACCGGACCCGCTGGCAGCGATGCGCAGCCGACGCAGGAGTACGAGAACTCCCAGTGGGTCACGCAGACGGCTCCGTTCCGCGTCTACCACAACGTCGCCGAGAGCATCGAAGATCACGGCCGTCTGCTCGCTACCAGCGGCTACTACACGCAGGCGATGACTGTCCGGCACGATCCGGACGCCTTCGCCAGCGCCCTGACGGGGGTGTACGCCACGGACCCTGATTACGGATCGACGCTGATCAGCCTCATGCGCCAGTATGACCTGTACCGCTACGACGTGACGCCGCGTCCCTCCCATGCCCGGCAGGCGGCGTCTGGCAAGGCCGCTATTCCGGGCCTGCAGCCTGCTCCGGTGGCCACGGCGATCAGCACGGCACCGCCCCCGCCCGCGGCCAGCCGCACGCCTGTGAGCGCCCCGGCGGCACCGCCCCCGTCGCCCGCAGCAAAGTCCCAGCCCGCGCAGAAGTCCCAGCCCGCGCAGCCAACGCAGCCCGCGCAAGCAGGTCAGCCCACGCCGACGCCACAGCCCACACCGACGCCACAATCCGCCCCGGCGTCATCGCCCGCCCCGGCGTCATCGCCCGCCCCGCCAGCGACATCCGCGCCTGTGACGTCATCTCCTGGCCCGATCGCGCCGTCAGCCGCCATTCCTGGCGTGCCCTCGCCCGTTGCCTCGGCTCCGGGCACGCCGGTGCCAGCACCCGCGCCGTCCGCGGCTGCCGGGGCCGGCCCGGCGCGCGCAGCCTCCGGCCGTGCAGTCGCCGGCGCCGCGCGGCGCACGCGGGTTCATGCCTACCGGCCCGCGACGCAGGCGACACCGTCGATCCCGACGGCATCGGCCGTGCAGGTGCCAGTCCCCGGCGCGGGTCCGCCGGGTCGGACCGCTGCGCGCCCGGCGCGGCCGGCGGCCAGCCGGTACCGGGACAGCATTCCGCCGTCCGTCCGGAACGCCATCCTCACGTCGGCCATGGTGCCGCTCACTCGTGCGGAGCCGCTCTACCGCGATGTCGCCAGCCACGCCCCCATCCGCTGGGAATTCCTGGCCACCTGCGACTGGATGCAATGCGAGGCCCGGCCCCGGTATTCGCCTGTGCAGGGCGAGAAGCTCGGCACCCTGAATCCGGACGGGACAATCTACCGAACCAGGTCAGCAGCGCTGGAGCAGTGCGCTGATGACCTCGTGGAGCTCGCGTGGGCGGTCTACCAGATCGACCTGACTGCCCGGGCAGACCTATCCGTCTGCGACCTGGCCAACGTCTTCGCGGCATTCCGCTGGGGCGGGCTGCTCAAGCTGCACCGCACATCCGCGATGGAGTTCCCTTACTCGGTCGCTGGCCTGACCGCCCAGCACACCAGCATGCGGTGGCCCAGGATTGATGACCCTCATGCGCCAGATAAGCCGGGAGCACGTTTCAGGCTGCCCTTCGGCGCAGTGCCCGTCATGCTGGGGCTGAACTACCCAGCCACCGTCTGATCGTCCGAGTAACCGCAAGAAGGTGGTGGACTGCGTGGTTCGTTTCCTGCTCTTCCTGCTCGGCACTATCTCCGCCGGCAGCTCACGGCGCCCGGCCACGGCGCCGTACGCGGCTGGTGACCCGCCCGGCTGGACAGACCCGGCCAGCTGGAGAGACCCGGCGGCACTGCCCGCCGTCCCCGGCGGGCTCCCTGGCGCTGAGGCGTGGCCCGGTCAGGCCGGCTGGCCAGGTCCGCGGGACTCGCGCGCGGCCGGGGGCCGGGCTACGGACCCTCCCCCCAGCACGGGTGATGGTCCAGGGCGCCGCCGCCGCCTCCGGCCCTGGGTCATGCGGACAGCCGTGGTGGTAGCCCTCGGCCTGATATTCCGCCGGGCTATCGCTTCCCTGGTGCTCGCCGCGCTATCCGCGGCCCTGCACGTCGTGGGCATCAACGTGCATCTGCCCTCAGTGAGGTTCGGCTGGCCATGGCAGGCGGCCAGCGCTGGCAGCAGCACCAGCACGGACCTGGGCCCGTGGGTGCTGCAGAAAATCGAGGGCATCTCCAGGCCAGCGCTCGGCGAGGCCAACTTCACCTTCACCTTCAGCCACAAGGTGTCGAAGAGCATCGGCCCATGGCCGTGCTGGTATGCCAGCACCTTCTACGCCGTGGCGCGCGCATCCGCGACGGTCGACCTCAATCCGGGCCCCTCCTGGTGGACGCCGGCTTCCGGGCACTACCGGCTGCAGGTCCTGAGCCGTCCGCGCGACGGCAAGCCGGGGCAGGTCAGCGTCACGATGATCCTGCCGCGGCCGCAGCTCCCGCAGACAGCTCACGACGTGACGATCGACAACATCCCATCGAGGCCCATCGACGTTCAGCACAGCTGGACCTACCCCGGATTCGGCTGCGGCCTGGTCCTCAGGCCGCAGTTCGCAGAGTCAGTGCTTTATGCCGAGGCCCAGCAGAAGGCTTTCCGTAACGCCACCCGCGACCCGAGCATTACTCGCCCGCTGGTGGCAAGCGCGGAAGCTGAGGCGGCACAGACCATCCGGGACAACTTCATCCAGCCGACGGTGAACGCCTTCGGATACACGCTCGATCAGCTAACCGTCCGCTGGGCCGGGGCATCGTGAAGCACGGCCGGCCGGGCCGGCCCAGTGGCGGCCGCGGCGCTGCGGCTCGCCCGCCGCACCCGTGCGGGCGCCGCGGTACGGCGCTCAGGCGGGCCGGGCGATGGTGATGATCTCCGGGCTGGCGGCGGTCAGCGGCTGGCGGTCCCAGTCCCCGAACTGCTCCTCGATGATCAGTCCGGCACGCGACAGGAACAGCGAAAGCGGTCCCGCGTCCAGGAATCGCAGGGTGCTCTGGCTGACTTCCGGACTATCCCATCCGGGACTGGTGAACGTGCTGGTAAAGGTCACGGTTCTGCCGTCGAACGGCGCCCGGACCTCGTGCGTCATCCGCACCAGGCTTCCGGCGGGACCGATGACCTGGACTGCGCTGGCCGGCGTCCAGTTCTCCCAGGCCCGTGCCAGCGGATGGCGGGTCTCGAAGGCGAAGCGCCCGACTGGTGTGAGCGCCGCCCGGATGGCCGCGAGCGCGTTCGCGATGTCGTCATCCTCGACAAGCGCCTGGAAGGCATGGCCGGTCATGATGGCCAGGTCGAACTCACGATCCCAGCTGGCGGACGCTGCATCACCGGCCACCCACTCGATGTCGGGCCGCTGACGCGCCTGCTGCAGCATCCCCGGGGCCGGGTCGAGCCCGCACAGCCGCCCGGTATGCCCGGCCTGCCGGGCGAGGCCCAGCAGCTCGCCGGTCCCGCAGCCCACATCCAGCACAGCCCGGGCAGACATCACCAGGGGCAGGTAGAAGCGGAAGTCAGCTCTCTGCTGCCAGGGATCCCACCGGTCATACAGCTCGGCGAGGACGGGGTCGGCGAACAGGCGATCAGCCACCGGGCCAGCCTGCCGCCGGACCGCCGGTCGCCACAACCGGTTAACCGCGTAACGGGGACCGGCCCTTGCCCTTCGCCCGGGGCCGCCTCGTTACGGCCTGTGCCTGGTGTGGCGGCGGTCGCGCCCAGCCGGGCGCTGGCCCTCAGCAAGGTGAGCCGCCGGCGTCTTCCCGGCGGCGGCCGGCCGTGACGCGTCGCAGCGTCAGTACCCGTTCGGCGTGACGTTCCTCGGTCAGCAGCTTGTGCCGGGCCGCAAGAAGATCAAACTGGCTGATCAGGAGCTGCGCTGCGAACTGAGGGTGCAGGGCGTCATGGCTGCCTCCGCGCCCGGCGCAGGAGTTCGGAAGGCCGGCTGCGCGCCGCGGGTCACCTCTTGTGCGGGACGATCACGACCGGGCATGCCGAGTGCTGGACGACCTCGCTACTCACCGAGCCCATCAGCAGCCGGGCAAAGCCGCTGCCGCCGCGTGCGCCGACGACTACCATGTCGGCGTCTTGCGAGGCATCGACCAGTTCCTTGACCACGAAGCCGTCCACAGCGCGAATGCTGACCGATGCTGGCTGCGCGTTGCCCATCCGGCTCGCTACCTTCTGGGTCATCTCCTCGGCGGCCTGGTGCAGATTGTCGAGCAGGGGCCGGTCAGCCGGACCGATCACCGGGATGTGACCCCAGTAGCTCTTCGCGACCTCATGCACCGTTATGACGGTAACCGGGACATGCAGGGCCGCACCCTGCCTCATCGCCCAGTCCAGTGCGCGTTCTGAGTTAGGTGAGCCATCGATGCCCACGACGATTCCCGGCATTGCCTGCTCCTTCTCTCCCGGGCCACCGCCCCGGCGGCGGCCGTGAGTTTCCTGTGCTCATGATCGGGGCAGCATGGCTGGTCACAATAGGCCGTTATCCATCGTGCTCATCGGATACCTCACGATCTGGCTAGCACGGATCCGAGTGACCCAGCCGCGCAGGCATCACGCAGGCACGCCTCTTAACGGCGTGATGGCCGCGATTCTCGCTGCCTTCGGACCTGCCTGTCGACAAACACGCCGAGCGTACATGATCCGCGAGCCGTAGGCAGGAGTCATGACTGCGTGTCGATCGCGGTGGACGGCACGGCCATGATCGCGGGCCTGCGCGGCACGATGCGGAAGGCTAGTGCCGCTGCACCGAGCGTAACGAGGCTAGCGACTGCGGCTATGCCGGAAAGATGCACGGCCTGGGCCAGAAAGGGACCGACGACGGCGCCGGTCAGGGCAGCCGCTGCCTCCCCGGTTACGAATACGGCGCTGACCCGGCCGAGTACTCCATTAGGGATGACCCGCTGGATGGCGGTCTGCGGGGCCACCTCGGACACCGTGCCGAACATCCCGACCGCTACCGCTGCGGGCAGCGCGGTGGCGAGCGACGACGAGGTAAAGAGCAGGAAGTACGCGGCGGCGGTGACCGTCAGGCTCGCGGCCAGCAGGTTCCGGATCCGGGCCCGGTCCAGGAGCACGCGCAGGACCGGGGCGCTGAGCAGCACGCCCGCGCCCAGGCAGGACAGCAGGAATCCGGTGTGCCCGGTGCCGCCCAGCCGCTGGACGCCGAAGGGAATGAGCACGGCGCTGAGCGATGCGTTAGCCGCCAGGAAGATGACCGTGACGGGGAGCAGTGCGCGGGCGACGGGCTGGCCGCGCAGGATGCGCGTCCCCTCGACGAGGTCGCTAGCCACGCCGCTGATCGAGGCCGCGCGGCCGACGTGCGGACCGCCAGTCCGGGATGTCAGGACATTGGCGGCGGCCGAGATCAGGTAGCTGAGGGCGTCAGCGCAGATCAGCCATCTGACGCCGTAGAGGGTCAGGAGGATCCCGCCGACCGGGCCGCCGATGAGCTGCATGATGCCGCCGGCGAAGGCGTTAAGTGAACTGGCGCTGCTCAGCAGGCTCCCGGTGCCCACGATGGCCGGAGTGCGGGCCCGCGCGGCCGGGACGTACAGCACGCCGCCGGCGTTTTCCGCGATCAGGGCGGCATCAAGGACCCAGTAGCGGCCGGGAGAGGTGCCGAGCAGCATCGCTGTCACCGCGGCCGCGCGGAACAAGCTGGTTGCGATCATCAGCATGCGCCTGTCCCAGCGATCGGTGAACACGCCAGCGACCGGGCCGAGTACCAGGAGCGGCAGGTACTGCGCGGCGAGCGTGAGCCCGGTGTCGCGCAGCGAGCCAGTGACCTGGAAGACGTGGGCCGGGACGGCGAGGATCAGCAGCCACGAGCCAAGGGAACTGATGAGGCTGCCGCCCCACATCAGCCGGAAGTCCCGTATCCGCAAGGCCTGAAGCACGCCTGCCACCCGTCCTTGACTATTCTGTCAGAATAGTTTCAAGCATTAGTGCTCTGTCAAGACTGGAGAAGACGTGGAGCAGCCAGCGATCGGCCGCCAGCTGCGGGCACGGCGGACCGCGGCGGGCCGGACTGTCGCGTCGGTCGCGGCGGACGCGGGGCTGTCGGTGCCCTACATCGCCAACCTGGAGAACGGCAGGGGTAACCCCACGACCGCGGCGCTGACGCGGCTCGCCGAAGCCCTGGGCATGCACCTGGTCGTCACGCTGGCCGTCGGCGAGGAGGCTCAGCAGCCGCAAGCGTCCGCGTCACCTGAGGTGCCGGCCTCACTGGTCCGGCTCGGGCGCACGGCCAGATTCCGGCAGGCCGTCGGGGTCATGGCCACGACGCTCGACCTGGATGCCGATGAGTTCACGCTCCAGCTCGTGGCCGCGCTGGCGACGCTCGCGCACACGATGGGCAGGGATCTCGCCGAGGCGGACTGGGGACGCCTGCTCGACGCGCTCATGCTCATCGCCGCCCACCCGGCCGGAACAGAGCCGGCAGCTCGGTGAGGGAATCGACGCGCCAGTCGGCAAGCTCGCGCACCTCTGGATCGTCAGCCCGCAGATAGCACCGTCGGCCCTCCTTCGCTGTCGCCACTCCGACGATAACGGTCGTACTGTGGGCGTGGTGGAGGTGAACGTCTTCGGCGAGCTCGAGATAGCGGCCGCGGGCGTGCCGGTGCCCGTGAGCGAATGTGGGAGCTGCTCATGCTCGCCCTCTCCGGGCCGGGCGCCAGGCCGAAGCGCTTCGGGCCTACGGTGAAGTCCGTGATCGCTTGGTCGAAGAGCTCGGAATCGATCCCGGCTCTTTCCTGCGAGAGCTCGAGGGACGCATCCTGGTCCAGGACGCGTCGCTCATCCCTGCGCAGGTAAGGACGCAGACAGTGGACACGCAGACGGCTCGAGGCAACCTGAGGGAGCAAGGTCGCGATCGCGATCCCCTGCTCGAGACGAAGCTGCACGTCCCAAGGGGGGCACGCGGATTGGTGCCGCGTCAAAGACTGCGTGCGCGCCTGAGCGCGGGGGCTGGGTCGGCCCTGACGCTCATCTCGGCTCCGGCCGGCTTCGGGAAGACAACGCTGCTCACTGAATGGCTGGCCGCCGTTCCTCACGATGGACCCTCCGCGGGGTGGCTCTCGCTCGACAAGGCCGACAACGACCCATCGCTGTTCTGGAAATACGTCGTGGCAGCGCTGAGGTCGGTCGCGGGCAGGGAGGTTGGCGCCAGCGCCCTCTCGCTCCTGGAGTCGTCACAGGCTCCGACCGACGCGGTGCTCACCACGCTGATCAACGACCTGTTCACTGTTTCGGGCGACGTGATCCTGGTGCTCGACGACTATCACGTCATCGAGGCGCGCGACGTGCATGACGGGGTGGTCTTCCTGCTGGAGCATCTACCCCCGCAGATGCACCTGATCATCGCCAGCCGTGCCGACCCGCCATTTTCCCTGGCGCGGTGGCGGGGAGACGGTCGACTCACCGAGATCCGGGCGGCCGACCTCCGCTTCACGCCCGAGGAGTCGGCGACGTACCTCGACGGGCACCATCGGAGGTGTTCTGACGACGCAGGATGTCGCGACGCTGAATCAGCGCACGGAGGGATGGATCGCTGCGCTCCAGCTGGCAGCGCTGTCGATGCAGGGACGCGACGACCTGGCCTCGTTCATTGCCGGTTTCGCCGGAGACGACCGGTACATCGTGGACTACCTCGCTGAGGAGGTCCTGCAGCGCCAGTCCGAGGATGTCCGGCAGTTTCTCCTGCAGAGCTCCATTCTCGACCGCCTGAGCGGGCCGTTGTGCGATGCGGTCACCGGTCAAGGGAACGGCAGGGCCACTCTCGGGACGCTGGAGCGAGCGAATCTGTTCCTGGTCCCGCTTGATGACCGCCGTCGGTGGTATCGCTACCACCATCTCTTCGCCGATGTGCTGCGGGCGCACCTGCTGGGCGAACAGCCCGACAATGTCCCCGCCTTGCACAGCCGGGCGAGCGGCTGGTTCGAGCGGAACGGTGAACCGACTGAAGCGATCCGCCATGCGCTCGCCGCTGGCGATTTCGACAGGGCGGCCAACTTGGCCGAGTTGGCGATTCCAGCGATGCGTCAGGACCGGCATGAGGCGACGATCCGTGGCTGGCTCAAGGTGCTTCCCGATGAGGTGGTTCGCGTTCGGCCCGTGCTGACCGTCGGCCTTGCCGGCGCGCTAGTGGTAGCCGGCGAATTCGAGGGCGTTGAGGGCCGACTGCGAGACGCCGAGCGGTGGTTGGACGTGACCGGAAGCGGTGCACCATCGGCGGAGATGATCGTCGCCGACGAGGCGGGGTTTCGCAGCCTGCCCGGCGCGACCGAGGCGTACCGGGCGGCGCTGGCTCTGGCTCACGGCGACGTGCCCGGCACCGTGACGCACGCCCGCCGGGCGCTCGAAGTTTCGCCCGGGGAGGATCACCTCGTCCGCGCCGCCGCGGCGGGAATGCTGGGCCTCGCGTCCTGGACGAGCGGCGACCTCGAGGCGGGGTACCAGGGGTATGCCGAATGCGTGGATGGGCTGCGGCGGGTCGGGCACATCGCCGACATCTTCGGTTGCTCGATCGCTTTGGCCGACATCCGGCGTACCCAAGGTCGTCTCCGCGACGCGATGCGCACCTATGAGCACGCATTGCAGCTCGCTGACGACCAGGGTGGTCCCGTTGTCCGGGGCACTTCGGACATGTATGTCGGGATGAGCGAGGTCTACCGCGAGCGCGACGACCTGCAGACTGCGACTGAGCTGCTAGTGCGGAGCCAGGAGCTCGGCGAGCACATCGGCATGCCACAGAACCGCTATCGCTGGCTGGTCGCGATGGCCCGAATACGAGAGGCCGGAGGCGACGTGGGTGCCGCAGTGGATCTTCTCGACGAAGCCGAACGCCTCTACGTCGGTGACTTCTTTCCGAATGTCCGGCCGGTCGCCGCAGTGAGGGCGCGCTCACACGTCCTGCGGGGCGAGGTGGGCGAAGCACTCGCCTGGGTACGGGAGCGAGGTCTCTCTGTGCAAGACGACCTCAGTTACTTGCGCGAGTTCGAGCACGTGACTCTGGCGAGGGTCCTCTTGGCGCTTCACCGGACCGAGCGCTCCGAGCCGTCGTTGCAGGAGGCGGTCCGACTCTTGGACCGGCTCCTGGCGGAGGCGGAGACCGGGGAGCGGACCGGAACGGTCATCGAGATCTTGGTCCTGCAGGCGCTCGCGCACCAGGCACTCGGAGACATGCCGGCAGCGCTTGCGTCCCTGCAGCGTGCGCTCAGCCTTGCCGAGCCAGAAGGCTACGTCCGGATCTTCGTTGATGAGGGCGCCCCGATGGGTTCGCTGCTGCGAGCGCTCGCAAGTCAAGGATCCGCAGGCAGATATGCCCGCCGAATTCTGGCGATCTCGAGCACGACCGACCACGACCGCCCCGTTAAGCAGTCCTTGGTCGAACCACTGAGCGAGCGTGAGTTGGACGTGCTCCGCCTTCTTGGCACTGACCTGAACGGCCCCGAGATCGCCCGTGAGCTCATGGTGTCCCTGAACACCATGCGCACCCACCAGAAGAACATCTACGCCAAGCTCGGCGTGAACAACCGTCGGGCCGCCGTCCGCCAGGGCGATGAGCTGAAGCTGCTCTCGCGGCGCCCCTGACGCTGCCGGGTCTAGCGGCCCGCCGGTTCCTGGCGAACAGGATGGTGTCAGCTGCATCCGCGCGTTTCCGGCTGCGGCGGCCGTCAGGTCAGCCGTTCAGGATGCGGGTTTTCTGCTGCTCGAACTCGGCCTGGGTGAGCACGCCAGCCTGAAGCAGCTCGCCGAGCTGCTTGAGCTAGGCGAGCCGGTCGCTCATGCCGGCTGGCTGCGCCGGGGCGGCTGGTGCCTGCGGCGGCGGGGCAGGCTCGGCGTAGGCCTGCTGCGGCTGCGGCGGGGCCGCGTACTGGGCGGGCGGCGGGGCGGGCGCACCCGCCGCGGCCTGGCCCTGGGCGGCCCACCGGTTCTGCTGCCGGCGCTGGACCCGGCCGTGCACGGAGCTGGCGACCGCGACGGTAGCGGCGGTTTTCAGGATGCCCACGGTGGTCTCCTCGTCGTTGGCTTCGTCGCTGGATCAAGTCGGTCGCTGGAGTCAGTCAGGAGTGCCGGTGGTCAGGGGACTCGGTGGCATCAAGGGCGGCGACGATGTCGTCCGCGGACAGTCCGCCATCGGCGATCAGCCGCGCGCCGTCGCGCCGCCAGGCATCCACCAGGCCCAGAACCCACCGGTTCTCGTAGATCACGACA
>Ga0187883_10002739_pt1 | contig 10559 bp, 11 predicted proteins | sample June2016WEW_20_1_2_FD_132966 | JGI IMG/M metagenome (GOLD analysis project Ga0187883, IMG submission 132966) | Peatland microbial communities from SPRUCE experiment site at the Marcell Experimental Forest, Minnesota, USA - June2016WEW_20_10 | ecosystem: Environmental > Terrestrial > Soil >...
CGACGTGAACGCCGCGGCCGAGGCCGTTTTCGACCAGAACATCAATATTAAGGATAGACGGCTTTTCGTTCGCAATCCCGACGCCCGGACGCTCCTCAAAAACGCGGTCGATCAATTGAAGGAGCTGCCCCGCCTTGATTCCCTGGCTTTGGAGCCAGTCATCGTTCCTCGCATGGACAAATTACCGGTCATCGTGCGCATTTGGCCCTTCGAGGGAGTACCGGGGCAGGACGTGCGTGCACTTTTGACGCTCAATGCCTTGGGGCCAAGGCCAGGACCGTCCGCGGCGATCCTCGCCAAGACATTCCGGCTGACACCATCGGAAGCAAAGGTCGCCTGCATCATCGCGCGTGGAGCTCCTCCCGATATCGCCGCCCGCGAATTGCATATTTCCCGGGAGACGGCGCGAAATCAGTTGAAAGCCGTCTTTGCCAAGACGGACACGCATCGCCAAAGCGAACTGGTCGCGTTGCTTTTGCAAGTCGAGTAACGGATTCACGATAAACCCAAATCTCGCTGCGGAAACGGCGGGCCAACTCGTTGAGCGTCTTCAAGCCAAGGACGTGGGTTGGTCGAGAACACATTGTGCGTGTTTCCCGCGGGTTAACCGCCATTCCCACTGTGACCGCCATGGTGGCGATACTTCAGCGGCAGAGTCGGTTTGCCGTGTCCCAACGTAGGTAGGTGGATCACAGCAAAATTCGCAACGTCACCGGCTTGGGCGCGAGGACTGATGACGGCTGGCTGCCACGCCTTTTGCCGACTTTTCGGCTGATATCGCGCTAGTTGTTACTTCCAGGGTTACTTTTTCAAGATCTTAGAGAACCGCTGGCGTCCGTAAGTCTTTGATTGCATTGGTGAGCGCGATGGGATTCGAACCCATGACCTCCTGATTAAAAGTCAGATGCTCTACCAACTGAGCTACGCGCTCCCCAAGGGGCCACGCAAGGAGCGAGGCAAGGGGCGAGGTTGGAGTAGCCTCATCGTTGAGGAGGGTCAATAGAGAGAGGGATTAACCGGTGTAAGCGGCGTACGCGGCAAGCGCGGCGAAAACAACAGCCGAGATCACAGTCGTCCAAATAGCCTTGGCAAGAAGCCGTGGCTCGACAGGTGCGCCGGGGTCCGTCCCGGCCACGAAGTCGCCGGTTTCGTGCTGGGAACGGACGCCGAAAGGAAGCACCGCGAACAGGACGGTGAACCAGATGGTTAAAAAAATCGCTATCGCTATGGGGATCGAGAAAGGCATTATGGACCTCGACTTCCGCGCCGCGAGGAACGCCCGGAATGAACTCGGTTCCAGGACAAGCCGCCGTGGCCTGTTGCCAATTGGCCGCTCCTCCAGCAAAACCAGGTCAATCCTGGCCGCGTTCGAATAATGAAAAAAGCAGCATCACTCCACTGATTCGTTTAACGCAAGTATTTTCGCTTCCCGGAAAACAGAATGCGCCTTAGACCATGATCGCTTTTAGTGAAATCGCTCATGGTCTCTATCTCTTTGTTTGGTTGTTGTATGATTTTTTCCAAAAAGTCTGCAACTTTTTGGGATCATGCTCCGCCCGCTCCAATGCATTGTATTAGCGTCGCTTTCTCGCTTCCGGTATTAGTCGAGACGCGTATTTAGGGCCTATTGGCATGAACGCAAGGGCGGCCTATCGTGTGATCGGGTCGAACCCGCCAGCCATGCAGGCGTCCGAAAGCGCGCGCAACCCGTATCCGGGCCAGACCCAAATTCCCTAGCAGTAGAGCCATCAAAGCTCCGCCAAGTGGAAACAATATATAATAGTAACTCCATAGGGGACGCTCGCCATGCTTTCGCAAGACGCGTCCCATCCCAGCCCCATACAGCCGGGCGCGCGTCACGGCGGCGCTGGAATATTGGGGCGGCAGGGGATGATAAATAACGAGAGAAGGTAAATACTGGATCTGGAACCCTCCCTTGATTGCGCGCAAAAGCAAGTCGGTTTCCTCACCGGATTGAAACGGGGTTCCCGCTCCCACGCCGAGTTCTTCATCAAAACGGCTTACTTGCTTTAGAACGTTCGACCGCAGGAACATTGTCGCAGAGACACCGCTGCGCCAGACATTGTGACGATTGAGCAAGCCTGGCTGCCTCGATTCACCGCCGGCAGAGAGGCGTCCGTGTTCGTCGGTGCAGCGACCTGTAAAGCCTGCAATAAGCGGATTTTCCTGCATGCGCCGATCCACCTCGATCAAGAGATTAGGAGGATACCAGCAATCATCGTCTGGAAAGCAAATGATCTCTCCTTGAGCGAAGGCTAGAGCTTCATTCCGGGAGCGCGATAGTCCTTTTGGCGATCGCAAATGCAATATAGAAAAGAGCAAACGATACTGAGCCAAAATGGGATTCAGCCGGTCATCATTATTTTGATCAGCAAAAATAACTTCGATGTCATTGTATTGTTGTGCTGCTATGCTCTTGAGCAAGCGAAAATTTTCTTCTGTGCGATTGATTGTCGCGATTATGATACTGAAGCGCATGTCCGCCCCCTACTTGGATCAGTCCATAATTCTAAGTAGAAATAAAATTTAACAGTATCCATACAGTATGACTATATCGATTGACGAAATAATTCACACGTCATACCAATCGATCTCGCGGAAACTTTCTCTCTAAGCTATCCTTACATAAATAGTTTCATTCAAGCTTATATATTTTTACGCGCTGGTGAGAGAAGCTTTTTTACGAGCCAAGATTTTTACGAGCCAAGACTCGTCATTTATGGGAATCGTCGATGGTCCAAGACTCCGTTTACGGCGCTATCATGCGATCGCTCGGTGTTTTGAGCAGGTTTCACCGCCACCGGAATGGTCTGGTGCTCTGCCTGCACTCGGTCGGCGAGAGCGAGTGCGAGGTGGCGAATTTTGGTGCTATGGCGATCCGCTGTGAATTTTTGGAGCGCATGATTGTCGACCTTCGCCGCCGAGGCATCGCGCTCGTATCACTGAGCGAAGCTCTCAAGCTTGCAAAAGGTTCCCCCCAGCCGTTTATCGCGCTCACGTTTGATGATGGCTACCGGGACAATTACGATTGCCTATCCCATTTTGAAAAAATTTGACGTGCCCTTTGCGATATTCCTCATCACTGGGCTCATCGATCGCACGCTCCCGATGTGGTGGCATGTCCTCGAACATGTGATCGATCGCAATGTGAGCATTGAATATGAAGGCGTTGAGCTTGCATCTAGGACCAAACGAGCTAAAGCGATTGCCTATCGGTTGATCTCGGAATATTTCCGTCACCTAGATGAGTGTGATGTTATATCCGCAACCGATGCCCTTATCGCGAAGAATGACTCGCGATTGACGCATGCCGACGCTTTTAATCAGGCGCTGGATTGGAATATGATCCGCGAAATGGCCGGATCGGGGTTGGCGACCTTTGGGGGCCACACCGTTTCGCACCCCTTGCTGCGACAACTGGACAGGACCTCGCTAGTCGCGGAAATCGGCGGCTGCCGGCATCGGCTTTTAGAAGCGGGCGGCATCGAACCGGCCTATTTTGCCTATCCCTTCGGGCAAGACAGCGAGGTCGGTGCGCTGGCCCCGGTTGTCGCTGAAGAAGCCGGTTTCACTGCGGCCTTCACGACACATGCGCGCGTCCTTAGCTCGCGCGATCTCCAGCATCCCTTCCATTTGCCGCGTGTCATGCTGTCCAGGAAAGCTCAGACCGAATGGATTATCCGCGCCTACCACTCCGGACTTCCGGCGATGATCCGCGAACTGTGGCCCCGCCATGAGCCGTTGAGGATTGCACCTCGATTGGCACAAAGCTATCGGTAATACGATTAGTGTTAGCCTTGTGTCGCGAGGCTTTTCTTAAAGTTATGCCTGGCCCGCCTTGTCGCGGCTGAGCCCCTTGGCTTTGAGCTCTGCCTCGTAAAATGCCCATTTCTCGGCATGCCGGGAACCGAGCTCGTATAGATAGGCCCAGGTGAAAAGTCCGGTCGCATGCATATCGTCAAACGTGAACCGCACCGCATAACTGCCGACAGGCTCGATTCCGATGATGCCGCAGTGACGCTTGCCGCCAATGGTGACGCGCTCCTCCGGCCGGTGACCCTGGAGCTCCGCACTCGGGCTCATCACCCGCAAATATTCGGCTGAGAGATCGTAAGTTACGCCACTCCCGAAACTGATTCGCAGCAGGCGGCCATTCTCCATCAGCCGTAGTTCGCTCGGCCACCGATCGTCTGGATTTTCGTGCATCGCCTTGCCTTGACCCTGCCTTCAGCCTATGAATTCACGTTCCGCAACGTTCCGTCTAGAGCCACGAAATCCGCTGTCTTAAAGAACTCTGAGGTTGTCGCATTTCTAGCACCCCGCATTATGTATCATTTTGCCGGGGAATTCCTGCTGCCGAATAGGTAAATGTATCGTTCATGAGTATCATCACCAGAATCCCGAATGCGGCATTTGAAGCCGCGTCTGCCCTCATGCCCACGGCGCCGCTTGTCGATCCGCTTGGACGTGGGATCACCTATGTCCGCGTATCCGTCACCGATCGCTGCGACATGCGCTGTGTTTATTGCATGTCCGAAGACATGAATTTCTTGCCGAAGCGCGATTTGCTCTCCTTGGAGGAACTCGACCGTTTATGCACCGCTTTCGTCAGCCGCGGCGTCCGCAAGCTCAGGATCACCGGCGGAGAGCCTCTGGTACGCCGCAATATCATGCAATTGTTTCGCGCTCTCGGCCGCCTTATCGAGTTCGGCGCACTCACCGAATTAACCCTGACGACGAATGGCTCGCAGCTCGCGCATCACGCGACGGCGCTCGCGGACGCCGGCGTGCGACGCATCAATGTGTCGCTCGATACGCTCGACCCGGCCAAATACCGGGCGATCACCCGCTGGGGCGACCACGCCCAAACAATGGCCGGGATCGACGCAGCGCAAGCGGCGGGACTGTCGGTCAAGATCAATATGGTCGCGCTTAACGGGAGGAACGAGGAAGAGATCGTTCCGATGCTAAAGTGGGCGCATGGACGCGGGCTCGATCTTACCTTGATCGAAGTCATGCCACTTGGCGCGATCGAAGCTGAGCGCGCCGATCAGTTTTTGCCTTTGAACCTTGTCGAAGCGCAGCTGAACGAGCAATTCACCTTGCGCGAGACCGGCTACCGGACCGGTGGTCCCGCCCGATACGTTCAGGTCGCCGAAACCGGCGGCCGTCTGGGCTTCATCACGCCTCTCACCCATAATTTTTGCGAAAGCTGCAATCGCGTGCGGGTGACCTGCACCGGAACGCTTTACATGTGCCTTGGCCAGAATGACGCGGCCGATCTGCGGGCGCCGCTGCGCGCATCGCCGACCGACGAACTTTTGCATGAAGCGCTCGACGCCGCCATCGCCCGCAAGCCCAAGGGGCATGATTTCGTCATCGACCGCGATCACGCGAAGCCCGCGGTTGCGCGTCATATGAGCGTCACCGGCGGATGAGCAGCCTGAACCGGCGCCAAACGTAGACCATAAGTCAAGGCAACGATGGAACGTCTCTCCGCACTTGACTTGCGGCTTTTAGCCATGGCTTTTTGGAAGCCCAGCCGAATGCGCGCGGGACGTACAAGGTAAGCAGGTAGGGGTCCGCTCATGAGATGGCAGGATTTTGGCCGTTCGGCCAATGTTGAAGACCGGCGCGGGCAAACTGGTATTCCCGGCGGGAGAGGCGGTCTTGGCATTGGGACAGTTATCGTTCTTGGCCTGATCGGCTGGGCGCTTGGTATCGATCCGCGGCTTCTGATCGGCGGCGCCGAAATGGTGAACAAGATGCGCCCGGGAACGCAAACCGAGCAGGCGCAACAAGGGCAAACCGGGACGCCGTCCGACGACACGGGTCAATTCGTCGCCTCCGTTCTCGCGTCAACCGAGACGGTCTGGTCGCAAGTTCTACCGCAGCAAAAGGGCATTGCCTACATCAAGCCGAAACTCGTTCTCTACAGCGGCCGCACGGCCTCGGGCTGCGGCGGCGCCCAGTCGGCGATGGGGCCTTTCTATTGCCCGAAAGACCAAAAGGTCTATCTCGATACCGCTTTTTTCCAAGACATGAAACGGCGCCTCGGCGGCGGCGGCGATTTCGCCTACGCCTATGTCATCGCGCATGAGATCGGCCATCACGTCCAAAACCTGCTCGGCATTTTGCCGAAAGTTCAGGCTGCGCAGCAGCGTGCCGCGAGCCAAGGTAATGAGAGCGGCGCGAATAATTTGTCGGTACGTGTCGAACTCATGGCCGATTGCCTGGCTGGCGTCTGGGCCGCCAATCAGGAACGCAGCCGCCAATTCCTTGAGAAGGGCGACCTTGAATCGGCGGTGGCGACTGCGCAGGCGATCGGCGACGATCGTTTGCAGCAATCAACGCGAGGCACGGTCGTGCCCGATTCCTTCACGCATGGCTCGTCGGCGCAGCGCGTCCAGTGGCTGACCACCGGACTGAAATCGGGCGAAGTCGATAGCTGTAATACGTTCGCGCAGTAGAGCAGGGGGCATTGTGCCAAAATTATTTTGAATGCATACCCAAAGGAAGCTTATAGCGCGGAAAGGATGAGCGATGCACACTCCGCGACGGTCCGTTCCGCCGTGTCGATCACGACATGCTCGCGATCCCAATGATGATAGTCTCGGTGAGTCGTCTCTTCCCAGATCGGGAGGATCAATCCGGGAACTTCGCTTGAGCGGTTTTCAACGCGTCGCCGGTGCTCATTGATGTCCGAGCAGATAATTTCGACTTCTACGACCCGTGCACCCGCCCGAAGCCCTGCGTCTCTCCGTGCGTTTCGCGTAAGCATCCAAGCATTCACCGAATCGCCAATGCGGTCAGCCCGAGCCGGAGATTGTCCTCCGTGATCGCGTAAGCGGCGCGATAACCGGCGTCGTCGAGGGTGCCGGAAACGACCCCCGAGTCGCGAATTCCCTGCTCTATCGAATCGATTCTCAGCCAAACTGCGCCAATTTCGATAGCGAGCGTTCGCGCAATTGTTGATTTTCCGGTTCCAGGAAGGCCCCCAAAGACAATCAACATCGCTGATCTCCGAGCGGCAAAAACAGCGCTGCTGCATCGCCGGGATTCTTCGTCACAGTCCACGGAAGGACAGATTCATGCAGCCCATCCCGCCTAAAGTAGCAATCGCCTGATCTTACGGATGGAAGGTGGTGCCGCTGTCTTGTGGCTTGTAAGGCTTCCGGCTCTGACCTGCAATTGGTCAGAAAACCTGGCGCGCGCGCGCGCGGAATGACGTTGCGGGAGCAACAAAGCCCGCGAGCTTTGGAAAGCCGCCGCGCGGCGCCGCCAGCATGAGATCGCGGGAGGCGATGAGTCCTGCGACCGGCGCGAGAGACGGAAATATCCGTTCGATGAAGCTTTCGGGCAAGGCATGCAAATACGCCGCGCGCGGCTGATCCTTGCTGTGACTCGCCAAAAAATCACTTGCTTCCTCGATAAAGCCAGCATCTGGAATGCGCCCGCAACGCAGCAGGAACACATTGGGACCGCGTGCCTCTTGCAAGGCGAGACCGAGCCAGGCCGCCTCGTTCTCCGCCTCGATCAAGTCGCACCCCGCGTGATTGGCGAGAACACTTAAGTTTTTCCCCGCCGGTCCCGCGATCCTGACATCGCCGAGAAGGCCTTCGACTTTGGCCGTCACTAGAGACGCCAGCGTGCGCGCCAAAAGCTCGGCCAAATCGCGGCGGGACGGACTCGCGGGCCTATCCTCGCAAAAGACTATGGTGGACAACATGCCTCTAGGCCACGCGCATGGTGGGGTTCACAAGATCAATCACGCAGCCGCCAGAGAGGAGACCGGCGTCGAGAACTTCCAACACACCGTCATAGTCCTCGATCAGCGCGCCGCAGAAGCGGAATTTGCGGTCGGCCCCGGCGGTAAAATCATCTAACATGAACCAACGTTTATTCCGGCGTGGTGGCCGCTTACAGCAGGCACTAATTGTTAGGCAAAGAAGTAATCCGTTCGTTCATCGCCTTTAGACGAGCGCTCATGACCCGCATGACCCGGATTGCGAAAAATGGCGCTTGTTGGACAAGAAACGAGAAGCGCCTCTCGTCAATGGGAATGACGATGCTCTCACTGATAGCTTGGACGGTGGCACTCCTGGGATTTTCGCTGATCAACGCCATTTCGCCCACAATTCCACCCGCTGACACGCTTTCGAAATTGTGATTGCCGTCAAGAATCTGCACCTCTCCCGATTGAATCACATACATGTGACGTCCGGCCTCGCCTTTCTCAAAAAGCACCTGACCGGGCTGCAGAGTGACAATATCCGTTTCGCTGCGGAACAGTCCGAGAAAGTCCTCTGGCATGCCACCTCCTCCTTTGACGTAAACCATTTATTCTGTAAATCGTCGATGATGGCTCGGTGACGTAATTCGTCTTTTCCCGGCAATAAATGCCAACTCCAGAATGGTTCTAGCATAAAGGTTTTGCAAGCTCAGCCGCCTAATGGCTCGACCCAAACCGCCGTGCCATAAGCCAAGACTTCGGTAATACCATCCATGATCTCATTGGCGTCGTAACGCATCCCAAGTACAGCGTTGGCGCCTGCGTGGGCGGCATGCGCGCACATGTGATCAAAGGCTTCCTGCCGCGCGGCCTCCGCAAGTTCGACGTAAGCACCGATCTGACCGCCGAATATGGATTGAAGACCGCCAACGAAATTGCCGACAACGCTGCGAGAGCGAACCGTAATGCCCCGCACGATGCCGAGATGCCGGACGGTCTTGAACCCTATGATATCATTTGTTGTCGAGACCATCATGGGAAAGACTCGGAAAGGGAGCCATCGGGCGCCGCTCGACAAAAGCACGGATCAAGCTTTTGTCAAGCGGTGGCGATTCTTGCGGCAGCTGCGCGACGGTTTTGGAGCTTGACGGAGGCGGGCGTGGTGATCAGTCTTGCTAAATGAGCCGTCCGCGCGACCAATTCGAGATCACCACCGACATTTTGCTACGCGCCTATTCCATCGGTCTTTTCCCGATGGCGGAGAGCGCCACGGATGAAAATCTGTTCTGGGTCGACCCGGAGGCGCGCGGCATCTTCCCGCTCGACGGCCTGATCGTCTCGAAAAGCCTCGCCAAGACGGTTCGCTCCGATCGTTTCGAGGTCAAAGTCGATTGCGATTTCGATGCGGTCATCGATGCCTGCGCCGCCTCCTATGAAGGCCGCGAGAAGACATGGATCAATGGGAGGATTAGAAAACTCTATCGCCAGCTCTTCGACATTGGCCGCGTTCATACGGTGGAAAGCTGGGCTGGCGGCGAGCTCGCCGGCGGGCTCTATGGCGTCCACCTCGGCGCGGCATTTTTCGGCGAAAGCATGTTTCACCGCAAGACCGACGCCTCTAAAGTCGCTCTCGTGCATCTCGCTGCGAGGTTGGCGAAGGGCGGGTTCCGCCTGCTCGACACGCAATTCGTGACGCCGCATCTTGCTTCGCTTGGCGCGGTCGAAGTGTCGAAGAAGGTCTATCGGCGACGCCTCGCGGATGCGATGTCCCATCACGGCGATTTTTGGAGCTGGCCGAAAGACAAGCGCGTTCTTGGACGGGAGGCGCTCGCCGCTTTGCTAAGTTCCAAGGGCTGACAGAAAGTCTCCTTCCCGGCGTAATGTTCGTTCCGCCACAGCGGCCGGAAATTCAACTCTCAAAAGTGGACCCTTGGAAGAAGCGGCCGCAGCCACTATCTTCCTAGATCAGCCAGCAACATCTCCCTTCGCTGCTTCGCCCCGCCAGGATCGATGATTTGCGAAGAATCTCCCGGAGCAAGCCGATGTCGATGCATGATCATCATCACAGTCACCAGCAAGCGAATTCGGGCGGATCCGGCGGGACCACGCAGCTCGTTAAGGATCCTGTTTGCGGCATGGATGTCGATCCACGCACTGCCAAGCACAGCGCAGAAGTTGGCGGGTCTACTTATTATTTCTGCTGCAACGGATGCAAAACCAAATTCGTCGCAAACCCTGCTTCCTACATTGCCGAGAGGCCCAAAGTTCCAGCGCCGGCGCCGGAGGGGGCGATCTACACCTGCCCGATGCATCCAGAGATCCGCCAGACCGGTCCCGGCCCTTGTCCGATCTGCGGTATGGCGCTCGAACCGGAGGTCGCAAGCGAAGACAGCGGTCCAAATCCGGAGCTTGCCGACATGATGAGGCGCTTCTGGATCGCACTCGCGCTAAGCCTGCCGGTGGTGGTTTTGGAGATGGGTGGACATCTCCTCAATCTGCATATGCTGATCGGACAAAAGGCATCGAATTGGGTGCAGCTAATTTTCGCTACGCCGGTCGTGCTTTGGGCGGGCTTTCCGTTCTTTGAACGCGGCGCCAAATCGCTTGTCACCCGTAATCTGAACATGTTCACGCTGATCTCGCTCGGAACCGGGGTTGCCTGGGTCTACAGCATCGTCGCAACATTGGCGCCGGGGCTGTTCCCGCAAGCGTTCCGGAGCGCGGATGGCTCGGTCGCGATTTATTTCGAGGCGGCGGCCGTGATCACCGCTCTCGTGCTGCTCGGACAGGTGCTGGAGCTCCGGGC
>Ga0187883_10002748_pt1 | contig 10522 bp, 9 predicted proteins | sample June2016WEW_20_1_2_FD_132966 | JGI IMG/M metagenome (GOLD analysis project Ga0187883, IMG submission 132966) | Peatland microbial communities from SPRUCE experiment site at the Marcell Experimental Forest, Minnesota, USA - June2016WEW_20_10 | ecosystem: Environmental > Terrestrial > Soil >...
CGCATCGCCGCGAGGTACACGCCGATGAAGTCCGGGCAGTCGGCCATGAACATGACCAGCCGCTGCTCGGGCTGCAGGCCGAGATCGCGCAGCACGCTCGCTATCCGGTGCACCCGCTCCAGCAGCGCAGCGTAGCTGAGATCACCGGCCACCCCGGTGATGGCGAGCCGGTCACCGTCCCCCGCGGCCACCCGCCGGTCCAGCAAGTACTCACAGGCGTTGAACGGCTTGTCTGGCATAGCGGCAGGCTCTCCTACTGCAGATGGACGTATTCGTAATCGAGCGGCTTGCCATTGATCCCCTGCCGCGGCGGCGCGATCCAGGCCGCGATCTTGCCCCGCTCGTGCACCGGCTGCATCAGCGAGCGGACGTGCGTCTTGTCGACCGCGCTGGGCAGCCACTCGTCCTTCCGGCGCCGCCACTCGTCGGCGGAGATCAGCTCGCCCTCGGGCGTCGCTTCGATCCCGGAGAACGCGCCAACCTTGCGATTGAACGCCACGCTCGGGAGTTTAAGCCGCTGCGGTACGTCCGCCTTCTCCAGGATCCGGTTCCAGCGGTTGACGCCGTTCTGGCAATCGGAGATGTACTCCCCGCGCAGGTCGGCGTTGAGCCCGAGCAGCGCGGCCACCTCGGCCTGGCCGATCTCACCGCCGTCGGTGAGGGAGTCAACCCAGATCCCCTCACTGGTCAGCTGGTGATCATCTTTACGCCGCTCTTCGGACCAGCGGCCCTTCAGCCCGGCCGTGAAGTAGTTCGCCACGTTCGTCGACGTCTCGCCACCGAACAGGTCCAGGGACACCGTGTAATGAAAGTTCAGGTATTTCTGCACGACGTTGAGCGGAACAGCTCCGTGCGGGCCCACCTCGTCGGTGTCTTTCTCCTTCATCAGCTGCACTGACCGCTCGACGACGCGATCGATTCCTGTGGTGCCGACGAACATGTGGTGCGCTTCTTCCTTAAGCATGAAGTCGCAGGTGCGCGACAGCGGGTCGAAAGCCGACTCCTTGAGGGTGCCGAGCTGGTACTTGCCATCGCGGTCGGTGAAGTAGGTGAACATGAAGAACGACAGCCAGTCCGGTGTCTCCTCGTTGAAGGCGCCGAGGATGCGCGGTGAGTCCTCGCTTCCGGAATGGCGGTGCAGCAGTTCCTCGGCTTCCTCGCGTCCCTCGCGGCCGAAGTAGGCATGCAGCAGGTACACCATGGCCCACAGGTGGCGGCCCTCCTCGACGTTCACCTGGAAGAGGTTGCGCAGGTCATACAGGCTTGGTGCGGTGGCGCCGAGGTTGCGCTGCTGCTCGACCGAGGCAGGCTCGGTGTCGCCCTGGATGACGATGAGCCGCTGCATGTCCGCGCGGTACTCGCCGGGGACCTTTTGCCAGGCAGGCTCGCCTTTGTGCTCGCCGAACGCGATGCGCCGGTCGCGGTCTCGCTCAGCGAGGAAGATGCCCCACCGGTAATCGTGCATCGCGACGTGCCCGAAGTGCGCCCACCCCTCGCGGCCGACGTTGACGGCGGTGCGCAGGTAGACGTCCTGCGTGGGCAGCGCCGGGCCCATGGACTCCCACCAGGACAGGAAGTTCGGCTGCCACGACTCGAGCGCCCGCTGCAGCCGCCGGTCCTCGTGCAGGTCGACGTTGTTGGGAATTTTCTCGGTGTAATCAGCTGTGGATGTCACTGCTCAGACTCGCTTCCGGTCAAAGATGGCACGCTGGCCGGTGCCGAACTTGCGCAGCGCGCCGTCCGGCCCGGACGCATTGGGCCGGTAGAAGATCCAGTTCTGCCACGCTGTCAGCCGGCCGAAGATCTTCGTCTCCATGGTTTCCGGCCCGGCGAAGCGGTAATTCGCTTCCAGGCCGATGAGCGCGTCGGGGCTGAAACTGGCCCGCTCCTCCAGCGCGATGCGGACCTCCTCTTCCCAGTCAATGTCATCGGGTGTGAAAGTCACCAGGCCCAGCTGTCCGGCCGCCTCGGCCTCCAGCGGCGTGCCCGCCCGATCCGCCACTGCGGTCAGCGTCGCTTCGTCGCCGAGGAACCGCGTCTGCAGCCGGGTCAGCCCGTTGCCCATCGGCAGCGGGCCGAGGTTCATGCCGCCGACACTCACGACAGCCGGCGCCGCGTCAGGGTCAACGTCCTCGAAGACCCCGGCCAGCATGTAGGAGCGGTCAGCGGCCAGCACCAGCTCGAGCAGGGAGCCAGCGAAGCAGCTGCCCGGCTCGACCAGCGCGATCAGGCTGCGGCTGGTGACGTCTAGCCGTTTGAGGGTGCGCTTGAGGTAATGCACGATCTCGTTGACTAGCCAGTCGCTCCGGTTGTCGAGCAGTAGCTGGTCATAGCCGAGAACGCGCTGCGCGTCGCCCGCAGTGCGGAGCACCCAGGTGCCCAGCTCGATCTCGTTGGTGCGCAGATCAAGGATCAGGTCGTCCAGTTCGCGAGTAAGCGCAAGCGGATAGAAGTCCGCGCCTTGGGCGTGGATCGCCGCTACGTCGGACGGCGCGTCCTCGCCCGGCCCGGAGACGGTAATCTCCACAGTGCCCGCCGCCCGGTCGAGCCTCGCCGAGAGGTAGCGATAGGTGATCGCGTCCATGGTCCGCTGCTTGGCGACCGAGGTCAGGCTGACGCCGGTCGCGTCCGCCGGCCGTGAAGACCGCCCGGCGACGTCGGCGGCACGCTCGGCGACGATCTCGTCCCACTTATGCCGTGGCACTGCCTCGTCGACCAGCCGCCACTGCACGGCCTTCTTGCCGCCCACGCCCTCGGACTTGGTGGCGAAGTAGTCGGCCAGGTCGCGGCGGACGTGCCGCTTGTCGACGACCCGCGTCAGTCCCCCGGTGCCTGGCAGCACCCCGAGCAGCGGAAGCTCCGGCAGCGAGACGGCCGACGACCGGTCGTCAACCAGCATGATGTAGTCGCAGGCCAGCGCCAGCTCGTAGCCACCGCCCGACGCGGTGCCGTTGAGCGCTGCAACGTACGTCTGCCCCGAGTTCTCGGTGGCGTCCTCGATACCGTTGCGCGTCTCGTTGGTGAACTTGCAGAAGTTCACCTTCCACGAGTGCGCGGCCCCGGCCAGCATGCGAATGTTCGCGCCGGCGCAGAAGATCTTGTCTTTGCCGCTGGTCATGACGACCGCGCGCACCTCGGGGTGCTCGAACCGGAGTCGCTGCACTGCGTCATATAGCTCGATGTCCACGCCCAGGTCGTACGAGTTGAGCTTCAGTTCGTAGCCGTCCTGCAGGCCGCCGTGCTCGTCAACGTCCATGGTGAGAGTCGCGACCGGGCCGTCGACGGCGACCCGCCAGTGCTTGTAGCGCTCCGGGGCCACTCGGAACTCGACGAGCGGCCGGGTGCTTGAAGCACCCGCAGATGCGGTGTCCGTCGGCGCGACGGTGTCGTGCGAAGCCACGCTGGCCATTGGGTCGCTCTCCCGCCAGTTGGTCTGATTGCCATCCTAAACATTCTACATTTAGATACAGTTACGTCAAGACTCTGTAGTACATTTTCGCCCGGAAACCTGACATCCCCACCCCGCCGGGATCGCCGCCGCGGAGCCTCGTGCTACATGAACCTGGCTAGCCGCACCGAGACGTGTAGCATGATCTGTAGCCGCATCGCGCGGCCCGGAGGCGGGAGGTAATGGCAGCATGCAGTCCTCCGTCCCCGCGATGTCCAGGCGGCATGCGGCCCGCCCCGAGAGTGCACGTGGCCTGCTTTTCACGGTACTCGGGGAGCTCGTGCTGCCGGGCGGAGGCTCGGCGTGGACGTCTGCGTTTATCGGCGTCCTGGCCCGCCTGGGGGTAGAGGAGAAGGCCAGCCGCCAGGCGCTGATGCGGACTGCTGCGGATGGCTGGCTGGCCTCCGAGCGAGTTGGCCGCCGCACCCGCTGGCAGCTGACAGCCGAGGCCCAGCGGCTCCTCGCCGAGGGCAGGGAGCGGATCTACGGGTTCACCGGATCGGTGCCGCAATGGGATGGCCGCTGGCTGCTCGCGCTGGCGCGCGCCCCCGAGACGGACCGTCCGGCGCGGCATGTGCTGCGGACACTGCTGAGCCGGGCGGGATTCGGCAGCCCCGCGCCAGGAGTGTGGATCAGCACCCACGCCGAGCGCATTGACGAGGTCGAGCGAGTGCTCGGGGAGGCCGGCGTACTGGACGGCACGCAGATCTTCGTGGCGGAGTATCACGGCGGGGGTGATCTGGAGAGCATGATCAGCCGGTCGTGGAACCTCGACGCGATCGATGAGAGCTACCGCGAGTTCATCGCCGAGTTCGCCGTGGCCGAAGCCGGCGACCCGCTCGCCCGGCTTGTCGATCTTGTCCACTGCTGGCGCCGCTTCCCGTGGATCGACCCCGGCCTGCCCAGTGACCTGCTGCCGGCGAGGTGGAGCGGCGAGCAGGCCGCCAGCCTGTTCGCGAACACGCACGCCATCTGGGCCGACACTGCCACGGCCGAATGGATGCGGCTGAACCGGCCCGGGGCACGCTAGCCCGCGCGGACCAGCGGATCCCGGCGGGTACCGGCAACCAGGCCGCGGACCGGCTGCAGCCCGCTCCACCGCAAGGAATACCAGCTGCAGGTTCAGCACGGAGTCCGGGGCGGCGGACGACCAGGCAGGTCCAGTGCCGACCGGGCCAGGCCGGTCTCCTGAGGCGATCTGCGCCGCGGAAGACGATCAGAACCTGAGATAAATCGGACGACTTCTGCGTTGAAGTTCCGGCACCAGCGTCTAGTACGGCCGAGAGGAGTTCCCGGTAAAGGTGCTCGCGCTGCTCCGGGCCCAGGCGCCCGTCGCGTCGTATGGCGGCTGCGACCGTTCGCGCTTCCTGCCCGGAGCCCGCGAGCGTATCGCTGAATATCTCATCGATCCGCTCCTCGTGCGGGGTGACGACCTCACTCAGGCAGATGCGGATATTGGCTTCGAACTCCTGGATTGTCTCGACATCTGGCGCTAGTTCCGAAAGCCATGAGGTCCCGAGGATCTTCCGGGCGTCCGGCGACATCCCCTCGAGTTTGCCGAAATCATCAGGGTCGTCGATGATGAAGTAGCCCATCATCTCGAGCACGGCGGCATTCGTTTTCTGAACCTGGTTGGCCGGGTCGGAGGTGCTGATCTTCCGCCGGTGGCGGGGAATGAATATAGCAACGATTCGGTCACGGTCGGTCGTCACGAAAGTGTTCTGGGTATGGTCCGCGATAGCGATTCCATTGCCATAGGACCAGTCCTCGCCTTCGCTCAGGCGATGCCATTCTCGGGCCACGCGGTCAGCGACACGCATCACATTCTCGTCCCCGCCCGACGTCAATGAAGTGATGAGCAACGCCGGCGACGGCCACGGCGCCACGACCTTGCGCACTTCTACACCCCGGTACGTCACCAGCGATTTGCTTGCTTTGAAGGCACGCACCAATGGGAGCCCCTTGATGCGGACGAACTGGTAATGCTGGTGGTAGATGCTGTTTCCCGCCCAGTGATTGCAGGTCCCCGAAAGAGGTTCGGGGACCGGGTCCACCTCGCTGATGCTGCAGAACTTCCCGATGTCCCGGTTGATGACGCGCACCAACCTGATGAGGTCGCTGAAGGAGTATGCTTGCGGTTCCATGTTCATAACCAGGTCGTTAATATGCGGGAAATCCCAGGCGACGAAATGGCACACATCCCGGGGATCGCCGAATGGGGCAAACGTGAAGCCAAGCTGGTAGTTGCGGACAGTTGCAAGGTCGTCTTCCCGCCGCCTGGCATGGGCGAAGACGTGCGAGGAGTGAATCGTTACCTGTTGCGGGCTGAGCGCCTCCACGGAGCAGTAGTTGCAGGCGGTCCTGAATTGCAGCGTCTTCACGACGTAGTCCCGGACATCCTCCCGATCGAGTTCCGTCTCGAGCGTTATGCTCCGGTCCAGAGGTCGATTTTCCACCCGTACATAGACTTTCTCACCAGACTCCTCGATGCGTCTCCTGGCCACGAGGTCCTTGAACTGAATCTGCCTGTTGTTGACATTTGCCAGCATCAGAACGCCCTGTTGAGCGAGTGAGTCGAGGATTTTCCTGATATCTGCATCGGTCAGCCGCACCGACCCTGGGTTCTCGAAGCTGAAGGTGCCGATCAGTCCATCCTCGTGGTAGATGAACCAGATCGGGTCCGCGTTCTGGTTCAAGATTCCCCTTTCCGCCAGTTTGAGCTTGTCGCGGCGGATCTGCCGTACGGGGACATGGACGAACACGTACGGGCAACCGTAACTCGCGGTGATCACGCGGGACTGAGCATCTGCTGCATTCCCGTGGGCATCGTGCGCGAGCGGGATGCATCCGATCTTGAGGCCGTGCTGCCATGCGACGAGAACGGCCACGCCAAGTCCAGCCTCAGCGGCAATACGGCGGAGGTCCTCGCTGACCTCGTGCATATCGGTCTTTGAAATGACCGCTCTATACTTCTCCTTGATGGCGTTCTCAACCGATGGCATCTGAACGTGCCCCCGCAAGCGTTGGGAATCTGGCCAATCCGGCTCCCTGCGCTGGTCAGACACTATCGCCGCCCTCGCAGTTGACGGGTGTCGGCTCAGCCTATGCGGCGACGCTGGGTGGCCGGACTGCGGAAACGGACGCGTCTGACGGCGGCGCCAGCATGACCGTCGGAGGGAATGGCCGCGGCCGGCCGCCGATCCCGGCAGACAGGTCCGTCACGACTGCGGCCAGGCAGCATCCGCCGAGCACGGCCGACCGGCGGGCAGATACCGGTCGCCGGGCCGCGGCGCTTGACGCTGAGCCCGAGGACGTACCCGCAGAGCGGCCGGGGCACGCGCTTGTCAGGCGGCGCTGCCCGGGCGCTGGCGCTCCTGGCTTCCCGCGGTCAGGCGGCGGGCAAGGGCGGCGGCCTGCGCCCGGATCTCGGGGATCGCTGTCGTCTCATACCAGACCCCCCGCAGCGGCGGGCCCAGCGTAAAGAGGGTGCTGCTGGGCGTGCCCGATGCGTCGAGCACGGCGCCGTCGGGGCCGGCCTCGATCCCGAGCCGCAGCGGATCGGGTCGGGCCAGACCGCGGCCAAGGAGATCGCGCAGGAGCGGATCACGGGCTCGCATGATGTCGGTGGCCGGGCCGGTTCCGTTGATCAGCCAGCCCGCGGTGAGCTCAGCCGTGCTGCCCCCTTGGGCGACGTGGAGGCGCACCTGCCCGGCCTCCTCGGCGACCTTGGTGACCTGCCCCTGAAGCACGGACAGCCGCCCCGTGCAGCGCAGTTCGGTGATCCGGCGGGCTGTCGCGGGAGGCACCCGATGACGGTGCACTTCCCAGTAGCGGGCGACGTGGCGGACGAAGAGGCGCCTGTCGCGGGCCGGCATCCGTTGCCAGAGGCCGGGGACATGCGGCCGGAGCGCATCCATCACGTCCTGCCAGCTGCCCGGGCGGCTGGCCATGGCGGAACGGACCTGCCACATGAGTTCGGTGAGCTGTACCGGGCCGGTGGCGTCGGAGATGACGGGGAGCCAGATGGGGCTGCCCGGCGGCGGCGGCCCCCGGTGCACGCGCGGGAGCAGCCCGTGCCTGGACACCGCCTGCACGGCGGTGTCCCGGTTGCCGGTTGTCACGGCGATGGCCACATCCAGCATGGTCAGTCCCGTGCCCACCACGATCACCGGGCTGCCGTCCCGCGCATCGTCCAGCGCACCAGGTGCCCACGGGTCGGCGATGAACCGGTGGCTTTGCAGGGCGGGGAACGGCGGCACCGGCGGCAGGTTACCGATCGCCAGCACTGCCATGTCGGCGTCGATGCAGCCATCGGCGAGCAGGAGGCGCAACGGGCGGCCACGGGCGTTCTGCCGGATCGCCACCGCATCCGAGGTGACCTGCGTGACCCGGGACAGCGGCAGCGCACGGCGTTCCGCGGCCGACAGCGTGTCGCGCAGGTAGCGGCCATATATCTGCCTGGGCAAGAACCCGTCATGCCCGATGCCAGCCGCGGCGGCCCAGCGGGTCAGGTCATCCGGGTCGCCGTCCAGCGCGCTCATCTGGCCGACGGGCGCATTCAGCAGGTGAGCGGGATGCGTCGTGCTGTACGCCTGGCCCAGTCCGTGGCGGCCATGCCGGTCGATCAGGATGATCCGCACCGGGCGCTGTTGTTCGGCGGCGGAGCGGAGCAGGTGAATCGCGGCGAGCGTACCGCTGGCTCCCCCGCCGACGACCGCGATGACCGGCCCACGGTAGCCGGGCGGATTCAAGTCGCGCATACCCTGGAGTATATGTAAGTATCTCGATAGAATAAATAGGTAATCGCCAAGCCCGGCCTTCCGGCGTCGCGGCCACTGACCCACCCTCGCTGGCTGACCCCAGCTGCCTGGCCACGGATGGCCGGGTGCCCGCGGATCCGCAGCGCGGATCAAGGCGGCTGAGGGGGACTTTCTGCCTGTCAGCTGGCGCGCCGGTCCTGGAAGGCAGGCCGGTCCTGGAACGTGCGCCGGTCCTGGAACGTGCGCCGGTACGCCTGGGGGCTGGTATGCACGGCCCGGCTGAAGTGCTTGCGGAGATTGGCCGCCGTGGAAAAGCCGCTCTTCTGCGCGACGGTGTCGATCGGCAGGTCGCTCAGCTCGAGTAGTCGCTGGGCGAGCTGAACACGCTGGCGGAGCAGCCACTGATACGGGGTCGTTCCGGTGCTTGCCAGGAACTGGCGGGCGAACGTCCGCGGGCTCATGGCGGAGCGCGCCGCCAGGTCTTCGACCGTTATCTGCTCGTCCGGATGCTCATGGAGCCAGCTGACGGTGTCGGCGAACAGGCTGGAACTGTCGAGCTCGGGCATCGGCGCGTCGATGTACTGGGCCTGCCCTCCGTCGCGCTGAGGCGGGACCACGAGCTGGCGGGCGAGCTGGGTCGCGATCTCGGTTCCGTAGTCCTGCCGGACCACGTGCAGGCAGAGGTCGATGCTGGCCGCGCTCCCGGCCGAGGTCAGGATGTCGCCCTCGTCGACGTACAGCACCCCGGGGTCCACCGTAACCAGCGGGTGCCGGCGTGCGAGCTCGTCGCATTCCGCCCAGTGCGTGGTGGCCCGGCGCCCGTCGAGCAGCCCAGCGGCTGCCAATGCGAACGCGCCGGTGCACAGCGAGACGATGCGGCTCCCCTGTGCGTGAGCCCGTCGCAGGACCTCGGGCATCTCAGGCGGGAAACCCGCGACGGACTCGGTCGGCAGCACGATCACGGTACCGGCGCTGCGGATTGCCTCCGGGCCGCGGGCGGCCAGGATCTGGAATCCGCTATCGGCTGTCACCGGCCCCGGGCTGATACCGCACACGAACAGCCGGTACCAAGGAACGCCGAACATCGCCGACCGGTCATTGCCGAAGATCTCGCAGGCGACACCGAGCTCCAACGCGGTGATCCCGTCGTAGACGACGACGGCGACTTCATGTGTGCCTGGCCCCGGCCCCGCAGCGCGACCTGACGCGGTTCCGGCCTTCCGCCCGGCAGGGCTCAAGTTGGCAGGATCATTACGCACATTGTCAATCCTGCCACTTACAGGTACTCGTGTCGAGACACACGATGGGTTAATGACCACTGACTCGCTCCTTCGACCAGCACCTCACCACCGTCAGCCATGGGGTCGCTTCCTGGCCCGCGCGCTCGCCCCGTCGCTGGATCGCCAGCTCGCGGCGGGATGCCCGGCAGACTCCAGCCGGGCCGTGGCCATCCGTGCCCGGCAGATCGTCTCGCCAGCCGGGCGCCGCGGACTCGCCCAGGGCTGGGAGCACGTCCTGGAACTGGCCCGCCGACCGCCAGTGCCAGGCACGCCGCGCGGGCCGCTGTGCCGGGCCCGCATCGCCGCCGCCGAACCCGACGTGCGGGAGATGCTCGCCGTCCTCGCGGGCCCGCTCCCAGTCGCCGCACCCGGCGCGGCGATGGCCGCGCTGCTCCTGAGCGACGGCACAGGGCCGTTGCATAACCATCGCTCTCCGCTTGACCTGGCCGCCGCGGTGCGAGAGGCGACGAGGCAGCTGGACCCGTTCGCCGCTGTCCATTCCGACATATCTGACCGGGGTGGTGAGCGGCGGTGCCGGTGAATCCCCTCATCATCGAGGCGCCGTCGCCGCTCGGCCTCCGCCCTGGCGGCGTGCAGGACGCTCCCGCGGCGCTACGTAAGGCGGGCCTGCATACGCGCCTCGGCTCGCCCGACGAAGCGCGCATTAACGTACCGCCCTACTGCGAAGTCCGCGATCCGGGGACCGGCCTGCTTAATCCGCATGCGATCGCCGCGGTCGCACGGGACCTGGCCGCCGCGGTAGAGACCGCGCTCGATCGCGACCGCTTCCCGATCGTGCTCGGCGGTGACTGCAGCATCATCCTCGGGCCGTTGCTCGCACTGCGCCGCCGAGGACGTTACGGCCTCGTCTTCATCGACGGCCACGCCGACTTTCAGCATCCCGGCGACGAGCCAACCGGTGAGGTCGCATCGCTCGACCTGGCTCTCGCGACGGGACGCGGCCCGGCGACTCTCTCTGACCTGGACCGGTTGCGGCCGCTGGTCCGGGACGAGGACGCCGCCCTCGTCGGTTA